>Ga0070730_10004191_pt1 | contig 12751 bp, 8 predicted proteins | sample Coa_R1_3_FD_66447 | JGI IMG/M metagenome (GOLD analysis project Ga0070730, IMG submission 66447) | Surface soil microbial communities from Centralia Pennsylvania, which are recovering from an underground coalmine fire - Coalmine... | ecosystem: Environmental > Terrestrial > Soil > Unclassified ...
GGCGATGGGAGATGGCGTTGCGAGGCCGGTCCGAAGTGACGTCGATGAGGTATGCGGGACAAGTCCGGTCCCTACTGATGATCGGGCTAATCGTGAGCACGGCTTATGGGGCCGGGTGGGGTGGCCCGCGTGGTGCTGAAAAGCCAGAATCCCCGCCGCGGGAATTGAAGCCGGAAGCGCCGACGTTTTACCGGGACGTTGTGCCTATTCTTCAGAAACATTGCGAGGTTTGTCATCGGACCGGAGGGATTGCGCCGATTTCGTTCGAGGACTATGAGCAAGCTGCGCAATACGCGGGGGCGATTCGGCTAGCGACGCAAAACAAGTCGATGCCGCCCTGGTTCGCGGTGGCGGGAATTGGGCGGTTCAGCAACGATCCTTCGCTGAGCGAAGGGGAGATCGCGACGCTGGCGAGGTGGGCAGCGGGCAAGGCGCCGGCCGGAGATCCGAGTGAGGCACCGCCGAAGGCGCATTGGGCGGAGGGCTGGAGCATTCCGCGTCCGGACCTGGTGGTGAAGATGATTCATGCGGTTTCGCTGCCGGCGGGCGGGGATGTCGATTACACGTACGAAATCGTGCCAACCCATTTTGCGGAGGATCGCTGGGTGCAAATGGCGGAAGTGCTGCCATCGGCGCGGGCCAATGTACACCATGCGGTGGTGTATGTGCGGCCACCCGGTTCGGAGTGGCTGCGCCATGCACCGGTGGGCGAAGCGTTTACGGCCGAGACACTAAAGAATGCAGAGGACCGAAGAGGGGCGCGTTGGACGGACAGCGACATCCTGCTGGTGTACGCGCCGGGAAGTTCGCCAGACGAGTGGCCGGAGACGATGGCGAAATTCGTTCCGGCGGGATCGGATCTGGTGTTTCAGATGCACTACACCACGAATGGGAAAGCGGTGAGCGACCAAACCAGGGTGGGATTGGTTTTTTCGAAGCGGCCGCCGCCGCAACGGGTGCTAACGCTGCAACTCACCAACGATCATTTTGTGATACCCCCCGGGGCGGACAATTTTCGGGTGGAAGCGCGAGGCACGCTGCCCAACGATGCTCTGCTGCTGAGTTTCTTTCCGCATATGCACCTGCGCGGAAAACGGTTTGTGTACAACCTGGTGAAGCGGGGTGCGAACGAAGAAGCAAAGGTGGAAACGCTGCTGCGGGTGAATTATCACTTTCACTGGCAGATGAGCTACCGGCTGGCAGAACCGCGGCTGTTAAGGGCGGGCACGGAGCTGCAAGCGGTGGCCTGGTACGACAATTCCGCGAAGAATCCGCACAACCCGGATCCCGACGCGGCGGTGCGCTGGGGCGAGCAGACGTACGACGAGATGATGATAGGGTTCTTTGACGTAGCGGTAAAAGCAGACCTGGACAAACGCGGGTATTTCCTGCGGCATTGAGCCTGGTGCGCACCCACTCAAAAAAGCGGCGCAAGTGCTATTTGCAAATTGACTACGCGAAGACACGCGGTTCAGGCGGCGAAGAAAACGCCGTGTTACATTGCGAAAATGGCGCTACGAGTGCGCCTGAACCGTGCCCACACAGACACCTACGGAACCGCAACGCCCGATGGAGCCCGCTGCACCGCCGAAGATACATCGCGTGGAGGTGGAGTGGCATGCGGTCACCTACAAGACCGTGCTGGTATACGGGATATTGATCGCCGCCATTGTGCTGGCCGGAACGTTTATTTTGTTTCCGAGTTTGTATTCGACGATCACGCGGAAGATTTCGACGGCGATAGCGAGCAATGACGGCGAAGGAGTGCAAGGCTCGCAAACGCAGGCGAAATTCGTGAACCTGGACGGGCGGGTGCAGGTGAAGAAGGTTAGCTCGGTGCAATGGGCGGATGCCGATTACCGCACCACGCTGGATAAAGGCGACCTGGTGCAAACGGGCGCGGACGGTTACGCGCGCGTGACGTTCGCGGACGGAACGTTCTATACGGTAAAGCCGGGAACGCTGATCACGGTGGAAGAAAATTCGATGTCCAGCAACAAGCCGACTAGCGTGGCGGTGCGCATCAACACCGGCGCGGTAGACTTGTCGACGCCGAACTGGACGTCGCCGGGATCGAAGGCGGCGGTTAGCGTAGAAGACGCCAAGGCCGAATTGCGGCCAAACAGCCGAGCGGCGGTGAAGTCCGACAAGGATACCAAGGAGAGCGAAATCGTAGTGTCGAGCGGAAGCGCGGAAGTGCAGCGGGGCCAGGATCAAATCGAATTGACGCAGTACCAGCGGGTGAACATTCCGCCGGGAGGGCCGCTGTCCAAGTCCGATGTGCTGGCACCACCGGAGCTGCTGCAGCCGATTAACCTGACACCGATTATCGCGGAAAATCCGCGGACGGCGGCGGTACACTTTGAATGGAAAGGGGTGCCGGAAGCGGCTTCCTATTCGCTACGCATCAGCACCACCAGCATGTTCACGAAGATTGTGAAGGAAGCCCCGAAGGTGACGGGAACGAGCGTGGACATTTCGGGATTGGATCCCGGGGATTATTTCTGGAACGTGACGGCGACGAGTGCAAAGAAATTATCAAGCGACGTAAGCGAAACCTATAAGTTCACGCTGGTGGCGCAGGGCAAAGCCCAGGAGATGCTGCTGGAGATTCAAGATACGCATCTGGTCGGCCGGGTGGTGGAAATCATCGGGCGAACGGAACCGGGAGCAGCGCTGATCATCAACGGCCAGCCAGTGTCGAATATCGCAAAGGATGGAACATTCCGGCACTTTACGGAGCCGCTGCTGCCCGGAGAGCATACGATAGTGGTGATCGGACAGAATCGCCGGGGAGGAACGAGGCAGCAGCAAGTGTCCATCGTGGTACCGAAGTAGATTGCGCGAATCGCCTGCAGCGTAATTGCGAAGCGGAACGGTTGGCAACCGGGCATCCACGCCGCTCCTTGACGATCACGTGACAATCAGAGCGCGCGAATTTTTTGCGCTGGAGTCAAGGTCCGGAGAGAATAGATGGCTTCGGACGGTGGCGGGGCCAGCTTTCCGCAGGGGGATCGGGGAATGAATAAGAACGGTTACAACCTCAGGTCGGTGTTCAGCCTGTTTTCGTCCGACCTGGCGATCGACTTGGGCACGGCGAATACGCTGGTGTTTTCGCACGGCAAGGGCATCGTGGTGAACGAGCCGTCGATCGTGGCGATCAACAAGACAAGCGGCGAAGTGGTGGCGGTGGGGCGGGAAGCGAAGGACATGCTGGGACGCACGCCGGGAAACGTGGTGGCCATCAAGCCGATGAAAGACGGCGTAATCGCGGACTTCAAGGTCACCGAAAAAATGCTGACCTACTTTATTCAGAAGGCGCACAACCGGCGAGTGCTGGTGCACCCGCGGATCGTGATTGGGGTGCCCAGCGAAATCACGCCGGTGGAAAAGCGGGCGGTGCAGGACTCGGCGTATCGAGCGCGAGCGAGCGAAGTTTACCTGGTGGAGCAAGCGATGGCGGCGGCGATTGGCGCGGGGCTGCCGATTGAAGAGCCCTCGGGCAACATGGTGGTGGACATCGGCGGGGGAACCACTGATATCGCGGTGATATCGATGAGCGGCATCGTGTACTCGCGGTCGGTGCGGGTGGCGGGCAACGAGATGGACGAGGCGGTAATGCAATATTTGAAGCGCAAGTACAACTTGCTGGTGGGCGAGCGCACCGCGGAACAGATCAAGATGGAAATCGGCTCGGCATATCCGCTGGAAAAGCCGCTGACCATGGAAGTGAAAGGGCGAAACCTGATTGAAGGCGTGCCGCGGACGGTGACGATCGATGACAGCGAAATACGCGAATCGCTGGCGGAGTGCGTGGCTACCATACTAAATGCGATTCGCGTGGCGCTGGAGCGGACGCCTCCCGAACTTTCCGCGGATATCAGCGACCGCGGCATTGTTTTGACCGGTGGCGGGGCGCTGCTGAAGAATCTGGACAAGCGTATCCGGGAGGAAACCGGTTTGCCGGTGTCGATTGCCGATGATCCGCTGGCTTCGGTGGTGCTGGGCACCGGAAAAATGCTGAGCGATTTCCGGCTTTTGCGGCAGGTTTGCATCGATTAGAACGGCTTGGTAATCGCTCCAGAGCTCCGCAGAAGCTCGCGGCTCTCTGCCCCAGCGAGACTTGCGGCTTTACGGTTGACGGGAGCCGATGACCGAGCGCTGAAGCAAGAAACGGAACGGGCTGCGAAGAAAAATGGCGGGCGTCCCCTCTCGACATAGATCTCTGGTGCTGCTGGCGGGCGTAATCATCCTGCAGGTAATACTGCTGGCGGTGCAGATCAAGCGCGACTCGCAAGGACGATTGCTGCGGGTGTGGACGGTGGGCGCGGTGTCGCCATTTCAGCGCGCTGGGGCGAAAGGCATCGGCAATATTCGCGGGACGTGGAGCCATTACTTCGCGCTACAAAACACCTCGCGCGAAAACGACCAACTGCGGCGGGAAAACGATGAACTCAAGCTGCAGGTAAATGAGCTGCAAAGCAAAGCAGCGGAAGCGGATCGCCTGGCGGGGCTGCTGAATTTCCGGCAGACGCAGCGCAGCGTTCCGATGCTGGCAGCACGGGTAATAGGCACGAGCGCGGATACCGCCAGCCAGACAGTTTATCTGGACCGCGGCGAGCGCGACGGGATTCGACGCAACATGGGAGTGATCACGCCGGATGGAGTGGTGGGAAAGGTGGTCGAATCCTATCGAGACACCGCGCAGGTGCTGCTACTCACGGACAAGGACAGCGGCGTGGGTGCAATGCTGGCGGATTCCCGCATTCAGAGTCCAGTGGGAGGCACGGGCGAACCTCTGCTCTCGATGAAATATATTCCAACCGACGATACGGTGAACGTGGGCGAACAGGTGGTGACCAGCGGGATGGACCGGATTTTTCCGCGCGATCTGCCGGTGGGAGTGGTAGCGGAAATCAAGACGGGTCGGCCGTTTCAGCAAGTGCGGGTGCGGCCGGCGGCCAATCTACAACGGCTTGAAGAGGTGATCGTGCTGTTGACGCTGCATCCGCTGGAGCAAAAGAAGGAAATGCGGGCACCGGCAACGGACCCTGGGGAGAAAAGCGTGGGCGGGACGGCGGCGGTGCATCCATGATGGACGACGCTTTCGACCTACGGCTGGCGGAAACGCACATTGAAGTACACAAGTTCCGCTCTGGCGCGATTGTGGGCGCGACCTTCCTGGCCCTGATACTGCAGGCGTTTGTGCCGGTGTACATCCCGAAATTCGCGGCTCTGGATTTGCCGATGCTGGTGGTGATCTATTTTGGTTTGAGCCGGCGCAATCCTTCGACGGGATTGCTACTGGGCATGGTGATTGGTCTGTTGCAAGACAGCTTGAGCGGTCCGACGATACCGCTGGGTTTGTACGGGATAGCGAAAACGATCATCGGCTATCTGGCATCATCGATCGGGGCGCGGCTGGACACCGAGCATCCGGCGGCGCGGTTTGCGCTGACGATGATCTTCTTTGTGGCACACCAAGGATTCATCGCGCTGACGCGGCGCATACTGCTGGCGGAACCGGAGGCGTGGTTCACGCTACACCTGGCGATTGCGGCGGCGGTGAATGCGGTGGTGGCGGTGCTGGTGTTTGCCCTGCTAGACCGGCTGCGCAAGACGTAGCACCTGGAAAAAATACCCGCCTGATGCATCTAGTGTGCGAGTAAAAACTGCTTAAAGTCGTCGTACAGGACGGAGATTGGTTGCACGAGTTTGGGGCGCTGTAGATACGCGGCCAAGCGATCGGGCAGAGGCGGCGCGGCGCCGATGGCGCGGGTGACTACGTCCGCAAATTTTGCGGGGTGGGCGGTGGCCAGAACTAACCCCTGGGCCAACTCGGGATGTTCGCGGCGATAAGCTTCCCAACCGAGAATTCCCACAGCGGTGTGCGGATCGGCGATGTAATCGAATCGCTGGTGGACAGATTGCATAGCAGCAAGCGTCTCTTCATCGGTTGCGGCATGCCCCCAAATTTCGCGTTGCAGATATTCGAGGCGGTTACGGCAAAGATCCAGCAGGCGCGGAAAATTGTTGGGGTTTCCGACATCCATGGCATTGGAGAAGGTGGGCTTGGCCGGGCGCGAATGGAATTCGCCGGTGCGCAGGTATTCGGGCACGACGTCGTTGCAATTGGTGGAAGCGATGAAGCGGGTGACCGGCAAGCCCAGGCGTTTGGCGAAAATTCCGGCGGTGAGGTTGCCGAAATTCCCGCTGGGCACCGACACGATGAGCGGAACGGACGCTACGGGAAGCTGGCGATAAGCCGCGACGTGATAGAACATTTGCGGCAGCAAGCGGCCGATGTTGATGGAGTTCGCGGAGGTCAGGAAGGCTCGTTTGTTGAGCTCGGCATCGGAAAAAGCCTGCTTCACCAGGCGCTGGCAATCGTCAAAGGTGCCGCTGACTTCCAACGCGGCGATATTTTCGCCGAGCGTAGTAAATTGCTTTTCCTGTGCTTCACTGATGCGCTTGGAGGGGTAGAGGATAACCACGCGGATTCCGGGGACGCCGAGAAAGCCATGGGCCACGGCACTGCCGGTATCTCCCGAAGTGGCCACCAGCACCGTGAGCGGGCGGGTCTCGCCGCGCACAAAATAACCCATCAAACGAGCCATGAAGCGCGCGCCAAAATCCTTGAAGGCGAGAGTCGGACCGTGGAACAGTTCCAAGATGTGCAAGGCCGGAGAGAGGGAGATCAGCTTCACCGGAAAATTAATGGCTTCGCTGACCACTTGCCACAGAATTTCTCCAGGCAACTCAGGCCCAGCGAAAGGCTTGACGACGCGAAAACAGACCTCGGTGAACGGCAAGCGGCGGAACTCTTCGAGCTCTTGCGGCGAGCGGCGGGCGATTTCGACAGGCATGTACAGGCCGCCGTCCGGTGCGAGGCCGCGAAGGACCGCGCCGCGCAACGAAGTCAGCGGCGCTTGCCGGGATGTGCTGCGATACCTCACTGGTAGGCGTTCACCTGGTTTTTTCCAATTGAGTGGCGACTTTTTGCAAAAAACCGGCGGCGTCCAGGACCGCCTCGCGTAGATCGGCCAACGGCAGACGGCAATGGGCGAGTGCCTCATAACTTAGGCGGCGAGCATTCATCAACGCAGGGTAACAGCGCGCCACGGTGTCCCGCGGGGTCTCGCCTTTTTTGGGCTGAAACGCGCCGCGCCACAGGACGGGCTTGGGGTCACTGAGGTAACGCTCGATCAGCAACTGCTGTTCCGCAGGCGAGGCTTCCAGATAGAGGATGGTCATCTGGCGGCGCAAACGCAGCAGGAGATGGTTGCCGGTATAAATGACGCTGCCGGTGGTATCGAGAATCAGCTGCTGTTGGGGATTGCGTTCGAGTTCGGTAAGAATCTCGCCGAGGGTAGCGACTTCCTCGGCCAGATAATCGGCTTCGCGCTGGGCGTAGGCCAGGCTGTCCGGCCAGCCCATCCAGGACGCCACACCGTTTATGCCTGCATAACCGCCGGCTTGCAGGCGTGAGCGCAAGCGCTGCTCGATGCGATCATCACAACAGAACGCCGGGCGACCAGCCTGGGCTAAACGTTTGCTCCAGAAGGTCTTGCCGGATCCCGACATGCCAATGAGGGCCAAGCGAAGCGGTGGGGAAATGGGGTCGGCCATGGGAGCGGTGCTAGCACGATAACGCGCCCGCGCGGTCTGGAGCAAGTTTGGAGCTAAAAATCATGGGGACTGGCGGTAACGTTGTGCTTCCCTAATATCTTACTTTAGCCGGCGCAGCTAGTGCCCGGCAGGAACCTGTACTTGAGGACGGCTTGCGGCTGACCCTGTGCGGGTGTTACGTTTTCTAAGACTTGAGCCGAGGTTCGGAAGGCCGAGTCCGGCGGTCGGGAAGCTCCGAATATTTTTCGAAATCATTCTTTGCCGAAATTTTGGAAATTTCTCCAAGGACATTTCGAGACCCGCGCTGCGTATTCGATTCATGACGCGAGACGGTCCCGGACGATATCGGGACAGGCCACGAAACGGCTCTGAGATAGCGCGGCTTCCTGGCAGCCGCCCATTGAGAGACTCTCGCGCGGGGTTTTCGTGTCGTACTGGTTTGGCAACGACAATCGATTGCCGCAACAGCGGCTGGCCATCGTCTCCTACGTCATCGTGGGCATGGTCGGCCTGCTGCTGGTTGGCTTCTGGAAACTGCAGGTCATCGACTCCGACAAATTTTTGCAATGGGCGGAGCGCAATCGCGTTCGCTCCATTCCGGTAATCGCGCCGCGCGGACGCATGTTAGACCGCGACGGCCGCGTGCTGGTCGATAATTATCCATCGTTCAGCGTTCTCCTGCTGCGTGACGATCCCGCTCTGGTCGAGAAGAATCTGCCGGCGATCTCGGATGGTCTGGGCATTCCGCTTGATGATCTGAAAGAGCAGCTGCAGAATTCGCGCAACCTGAAGAATTTCCAGCCGATCGTGATTAAGCCCGAAGCCAGCCCAGCGGACGTCGCGTTCATCGAGTCTCACCGCACGGATATACCTCTGCTCGAAATGTTGATGGTACATCGCCGCCGCTATCTGCCCGGGGGATTCATGGCCCACGCCAGCGGGTACGTGGGCGAAGTCAGCGAGCAGCAGATTGAAGCCAGCAATGGACGTTTTCGTCCCGGCGACTTCGTCGGGAAATCCGGCCTGGAGCGGCAATACAACGATCTCTTGCAGGGCACCGACGGCATGCGGCGGGTGGTGGTGAACAGCGTCGGAAAAGAAGTGGATCACCTGCCCACGCAGGAAGCTATTCCGGGCAAACAGATTCAGCTGACGATCGACTATGACTTACAGCAGGTGGCCGAGCAGTCGCTGGGCGCGCGCGAAGGCGCGGTGGTGGCGCTCGATCCGCGCAGCGGCGAGATTCTGGCGATGGTCAGCCATCCAGCTCCGGACCCGAATGATTTTGCCGTCCGCATTTCCAACGAAGAATGGAAGCAGCTCAATGACGATCCAGCTAAGCCGCTGCTCAATCGAGCGATTCAGGCGCAACTGGCTCCCGGCTCGGTCTTCAAGATCATCATGGCTACCGCCATGCTCGAAGATAAAGTTCCTCCCGCCAGCTTCACGGCATTTTGCCCAGCATATGCCACGTTTTATGGCCGGCAATTCAAGTGCTGGGTGTTCGGAAAGAGCTCGCACGGAATCGTGGATTTGCACAAAGCGATCGTGGAGTCTTGCGACATTTTCTTCTACAACGTGGGCCAGCGGTTGGGCATCGATCGGATCTCGTATTACGCCACGCATTTGGGTTTGGGCCGCCGCACCGGAGTCGATTTGCCGTCGGAAGAAAGCGGGCTGGTTCCCAGCGAAGAGTGGGTGCAACGCGTCTTTCATCGCAAATGGTACGCCGGCGAAACGATTTCGGTGGCCATCGGCCAGGGTGCGGTGACCGCCACGCCCTTGCAACTGGCGGATGTAATTGGTGGAATCGCGATGGGCGGAGTTTTCAAGCAGCCCCATTTGCTCAAGGATGCGCCCAACGTGGCGGAGCAGCGCTTCCCTATTTCGGAATCCACGGTGGAAAAAGTGACCGACGCGATGTACGGGGTGGTGAATGAGCAGCACGGCACGGCCGGCGCGCTGAAGCTTACCGGGGTCGATTTCTCCGGAAAGAGCGGAACGGCACAAATCATCAATTACGATTTGCGCAGCCGGCTCGGTAAAGGGAAACAGTTCAAGGACAATTCCTGGTTTGTGGGCTATGCGCCGCGGCGGACGCCGGAAATTGTGGTTTCGGTATTGGTGCAAGCGGGCGGACACGGCAGCGAAGCAGCGGGCCCGGTTGTGCGTGATGTAGTAAAGGCTTACTACGACAAGAAGACGAAGAAGACCGACGGCACCGTTACCGCAGAGAACAAAGAAAGCACGCGGCATAAACTTTCGTCGGCGGCTCCGGCAGCAGCGATTGAGCCGGCACTCAGCCCCCGACCGGCCGTTGCGGCGCGCGATGCGCAAGGCGAGGATCCGCGATGAATTCCAAACCGGACACTGAGACGGGAAGAGCATGAAGGAAGCACCAGGCACACGCGATTACGATTGGTGGCTGCTGGCCATTCTGGCCATGATCTGCGCGTTGGGCGTAATTGAAATTTACTCCGCCACGCACGGCAGTGCGCTCGCGGGTATGCACATGAAGCAGATTCGCTGGCTGGTCATCGGTTTCATCGCAATGTTCGCGCTCTCCCGCCTCGACTATCACTTGATACTCGACCAAGCTCCCATTCTCTATCTGATTGGAGTGACGGCCCTGGTCGCGGTCCTGCTGGTCGGGCACACGCGGTTTGGCGCCAAACGCTGGATCCCGGTGCTTGGCGAATTTCTTCAGGTGTCAGAATTGGTCAAATTGATTATAATCATTGTGATGGCGCGCTTCTTTGCCGAGGTGCGCAGCGATGAGCTTTCCCTGCGGGATTTGATTAAGGCAGGGCTTTTAGTAGGATTGCCACTGGCGCTCATTCTCAAGCAACCTGATTTAGGTACGGCCCTAGTTCTGGTGCCTTTGCTGGTCGTAGGCTCCTATTTGGCCGGTTTGCAGTGGCAACATGCGGCTGTTTTTTCTCTCGCAGGATTGCTGTTGATTGGGAGTGTGTTCTACCCGCCGGTCAGCCGGCACATTCTGAAACCGTATCAAAGGGAACGAATCACTTCCTTCCTGCACCCGGAAGACGACGCCAAAGGCTCCGGCTATCAGTTGCTGCAATCGGAAATTGCCGTGGGCTCCGGGGGCTTCTGGGGAAAAGGTTTTGGCAAGGGCAGTCAGAATCAACTGGGCTACATCCCGGTACGTTATTCCGACTTCATCATGTCGGCATGGGCTGAAGAACAGGGATTCAAAGGAGTGCTGCTTGCCTTAGGGCTGTACATGGCTCTGCTGCTACGACTGGTACAGAACGCCCAGCGCGCGAAAGACCGCGCGGGCATGTTTCTGGTCATGGGCGTAGCCGCGGCGCTTGGCTTCCATGTTTTGGTAAACGTGGCCATGGTGATTGGCTATATGCCGGTTACCGGCATCCCGTTGCCGCTGATGAGCTACGGGGGCTCGGCCACGCTGTTTGTTTTCCTGGCGATTGGTCTGGTAATGAACGTGCGCATTCGCCGTTTCGTCAACTAGGCGAGCCGCCAGTCCCGAGCGCTTGGCTGCACTTAAAAAGCCGCGCCGGGTGAATATTTAGGATTGAAAGAGTGAGGACAGCATCGTCCGCCCTTTGCCCGGGATTTCCCCGGCAACGGGTTACCCGCAATAGCAGCAGCCTCGAACGCCAGAGGACGCCTTTCGCCGCCGGCCATTCCGGCTTCGCCGGAAACCGTCCCTCCGCATTCGAACCACGCGCCGCCTCTCTGCAGGTGTCGTTCCAGTGTGTCCTGGATTTTCCGGGACCGGCTCCGCTATTCCGGGCCTACCTCGGGCAGAAGCTCGCGGTGATGCGTCCCAAGGAGTTTTCATGTCGAAAGAATTGGTTATCTCCGCGGCCTCCCACGAACGCCGGGTCGCGATCCTCGAAGAAGGCCAGCTAGTCGAAATTTACATCGAGCGCGAAAAAGAGTTCGCGCTGGTCGGCAGCATCTATAAGGGCCGGGTCACCCGCGTGCTCCCCGGTATGCAGTCGGCGTTCGTCGATATCGGACTGGACGGCGACGCGTTCCTGTACGTCAGCGACGTCTTCGAAAATCTCGAAGACTACGATCATGACCACGGCCATGGCCAGGGGCCGCACGCATCGTCTCCGATTCCGCCCGCTGCCGCCTTGGTGGAAGCTTTGCCCGGCGAATCGCTGGCCAACGCGCACGGCTCCGATGAGCCAGCCCCGTTCAACGCGGATGACGCCGCGCAGCAAACCATTCCGCGGGAAGAGCCGATGCATGCCGATTTCGCGGGCGAGCACGAACACGACGAGGCCGACCCGCAAGAAACACACGGCAACCGTGAGCCGGACGCCAATCGCGTGCCACAGGCGGAGGCCGAAGAGCGCCAGCCGGAATCGAACGCATCCGCTCCGCAAAATTTTGGACAGTTTAACCCTACGCAGAAGTATTCCCGCCCCGACCGCGGCAATGATCGCGGCGGCGGACAGGACTTTCGAGGCGACCGCGGCGGCGACCGCGGTCGAGGACGCTTTGGCCGGCGCGGGGGACGCCGCCGAGGTGGACGCCCGCCGCAAGGCGGCCGCAATCTCCCTCCTTCCAAGTACGCGTCTCCACAGGGCGAGCAGCGCCCGCACGACTCTCGAGGTAACTATGATTCGCGCGGTTCGCAACCAGGCCGCGGTTTCGAGCCCCGCGACCATCGCCGCCCGGAAGGATCACGCTTCAGCGCGCCTCCCCCGCCGGCAACTTCCGGGGAAGACGACATCGTATTGCCGGGAGAATCGCTAGCAAAGTACCGTAACAAGCCAGCGGCGGCGGCCGCGCCAGCGCCCGCCATCCTGGAACCGGAGCTTCTCGAGCCGCAGCCGGACCTGAGCGACTCCATTTCTTCCAGGGGCAACGTACAGCAATCCGGCACGCCCTCCGGTGGCAACGTTCCCCGGCGGTCCTCCGGCGGACTGCCGCGCTGGTTGCTCGCAGAAACGGGGAACGACACCGAACTATCTTCGACCGGTACGGAAGAAGTGAGCTCCTCCGCCGAAGACACTACATCGGCTGCGCAGCAAAATCTCTCCGCGATACCGGAACTGGTAGAGCGGGCTGAGCGGGAATCCCCTCACACCGCCTCCTCTATTGAGGAAGAAGATGTCAGCGA
>Ga0070730_10004192_pt1 | contig 12750 bp, 12 predicted proteins | sample Coa_R1_3_FD_66447 | JGI IMG/M metagenome (GOLD analysis project Ga0070730, IMG submission 66447) | Surface soil microbial communities from Centralia Pennsylvania, which are recovering from an underground coalmine fire - Coalmine... | ecosystem: Environmental > Terrestrial > Soil > Unclassified ...
AACAGGCCGTGGACATCGTGTCCTCGGGCCGGCGCATCGGCCGCGGCGAGATCGTCGCAATCGGTTCAGCCCTCGGCGTTCGCGTGCTTTGGATCGGCCGCGAATGAACGAACCGGCCACCGCGTTGGTGCCGCTGATCCTGGCAACAGCAGTGGTCGGGCTGATCCCTTTCCTCGTCATCACAACCACGGCGTTCCTGAAGATATCGATCGTGCTGTTCCTGATACGCAATGCGCTGGGCACGCAGCAGACACCGCCGACGCTGGTGATGTACGCGATTGCCATTGTGGTGACGCTCTACGTGTCCGCGCCGCTGCTGAGCGAGATCTACGCGCGGCTGACCGCACCGACCGCGGACTTCAACAGCGCATCCGGCATCAGTGCTGTGGCGCATTCGGTGATCGATCCGCTGCGAGGCTATCTGGTCAAGTTCGCCGCGCCAGGGGAGCGCGACTTCCTGATGTCGGCCGCGCAGCGCATCTGGCCACCCGACTTCTACCGCAATGGCAGCCGTGACGATCTGATGATCGTAATCCCGGCCTTTGTCATCTCGGAACTGACGCGTGCGTTCGAGATCGGCTTCCTGCTCTACCTGCCGTTTATCGCCATCGATCTGATCGTCTCCAACATCCTGATGGCGATGGGCATGGTGATGGTGTCGCCGCTGGTGATCTCAACGCCGTTCAAGATCTTCCTGTTCGTCATGGTCGATGGCTGGACCCGGCTGCTGCACGGCCTGATCCTCAGCTACGCGGACAAGTGAAGCTCATGGACCGCGGCGAACTCGTGCATCATCTGAACGGCACACTGCTGCTGGTGCTGTATCTGTCGGCGCCCGTACTCGGTGTCGCCGCAGCCGTCGGACTTGTGGTTGGCCTGCTGCAGGCGGTCACGCAGATACAGGACCAATCCCTGCCGCAGACCTTGAAGCTGGTCGCCGTGCTCGTCACCGTCGCGCTGATCGGTCCTCTCCTCGCGCGGCCGCTGCTGAACGAGGCGACCGATGTGCTGAACCAATTCCCCGCGCTGACCCGCTGATGGATGCCAGCGCACTCAACGCTCTGTCCGCCTTGGTTCGCGTCCCGTTGACGGCATTCGGCATCGGCTTCGCACGCATGTTCGGTCTGCTGCTGATCCTCCCGATGTCAACGAGGCTCGGTCTGCGCGGACTGCAACGCGCCGGCGTCGCTGCCGCGCTCAGTTGCCTGATCGTGCCTGCTCTGGTTCCGCAACTGGACGCACAGGCAATCGACACGGCGCGCCTCGTGCTGCTGATAGCGAAGGAAGCCTGCATGGGCTTCATGCTCGGGCTCTTGTTCGCGGCGCCGTTCTGGGCAGCGGAAAGTGCCGGCGAAATCCTCGACATCCAGCGCGGTTCGCGTGGCGCCCTGGTGCCAGATCCGGTCAGTGAAGAACAGGGTGGCATCACCGCAACATTGCTGGTCCTGACCACAATTGCCATTTTCCTGGCCTCGGATGGCATGCACCTGCTGATCAACGCGATGTTGCAAAGCTATCGCGTCTGGCCAGCGCTCGACCTTGCCCCGCACTTCGCACCTTCCGCCGCGCTGCAACTGCTGTCGCTGCTCGATGATGTGCTGCGTGCAGGCCTGCTGCTGGCCGCGCCAATCCTGGGCGCCATGCTGCTGACCGAACTGACCCTGGCGCTGATCAGCCGCTTCGCGCCACAGCTCAACGTGTTCGATCTCGCATTGTCGGTGAAGGGCCTGGTCTTCGTCATCGGCCTGCCGCTCTATGCCGTGTTCCTGATTGGCTACCTGCGTACGGGATTGGCGCCTTTGCTTGATCTGGACGCGGCATTCCATCGCCTGGCGGGGAATTGAGCGATGGCGAAAGACACCAGCGAAGAGCGCAAACTCCCGCCTTCCCGCAAGAAGCTCACTGACGCGCGCAAGAAGGGGCAGGTGGCGCGCAGCAAGGATCTGGTCTCCGGCACGGCCTTGATCGGTGCACTGGGTTTCCTGATGCTGGCCGGTGGCGGCATGCTCGCCGGCGCCACGGCCATGTTCGATCGCGCGGGCGATGTTGCCGCCGGCGACTTCGCCACCGGCCTGCGCGCCATGGGGCCGGTGCTGCGTGCGGCCGCGCTCCACATGGTGGTGCCGTTGTATCTGATCGTGCCGCTGCTGGTGGTGCTGAGCGCCATGGTCATGCTGCGAGGCATCCCGTTCGCGGTCGATCCGATCGCGCCGCGCATGGAGAACATCAATCCGGCGGAAGGTTTCAAGCGGCTGTTCAAGCTGAAGTCGCTGATCGAACTGCTGAAGTCGCTGATCAAAATGTCGCTGCTCGGCACCGCGATCGTGCTGGTCCTGATGGGTGGCCTGCAGGCCCTGATGCTGGTCCCGGCGTGCGGACTGAACTGCGCCGGCAACCTCTTCCACGCCTTGCTGACCCGGCTGGTGGCCACGGCGTGCCTGCTGTTCCTGGTCGCCGGACTGATCGACGTCGGCTTACAGCGCTGGCTGTTCGTGCGCGACCAGCGCATGAGCGTCACCGAGGCGAAACGTGAGCGCAGGGATCTCGATGGTGACCCGCTGCTGCGCCGCGAACGCCGTCGGCTGCTGCGCGACGCAGCACGCGTCGCACCGCTTGGCCTGCGGCGCGCGACACTGGTGTTGTACGATGGGCAACGATCTGTCGTTGGCGTGCGCTTCAAGGTGAACGAGACGCCAGTGCCGCTGGTTGTATGCCGCGCCACCGGTGAGCGCGCCGAACCTATGCTGGCCGAAGCGGCGAGGCTCGAACTCGCGACGCTGGAGGATCCGGAACTGGCTGCTCGCCTGATCCGCATAATGCCGGGACAGATCATCCCGCAGGATTGTTATCGCGATGTGGCCGTGGCGCTGACCAGGGCCAAGCTGGTGTGAGCATGACGGAGCGCTGAACGATGTCGGGTGTCAGCGGAGATGGAATCGGCAACGGAACGCGGCAGGTACCGGAGCCGGTATCGACGGAAGTGAACCTCGCTGATTGGAGTGCGGCGATCGGCAGTCTGCGATCGGATCCGGCTGGGTCGCCTGCCCATTCCCCGGCCTCGGTTGCAGCGGAACCCGGTATTGCGGCTGCGCTGTCAGGAACCGTCGAACGCGCGCCGGGCGAGCTGCTCGGCCAGGTCGCCGAGGCCGTGGCGCCCGCGCTGTCGCTTGCGGTGTTGCCCGGAGATGCCGGCTTGCCGCTCGACGCGAGCACCACGCTTGCGTCGAACCGGGCAGCACAACCGTTGTCTGGCGGCTCGGGTCCTGGCGCCGCTGAGGCCGCAACCCAGGCTCCGGTGCTGGCTAGCTTCGAGACCGCTTCGACCTTCGGATTTCGGCTGCCAGGCGATAATGCTGGCCAGTCGGCTGCCTCCCCGTTTCTCAGCCTGAACAGCACCGATCCGGGGCTCAGCAACGGCAATCCGCTGCTCGCCTGGGGACTCGCGAGCGTGCTGGGCGGCCCCGATCGCGCGCCGCTGTGGACCGCTATGGGCATTACGCCGCAGGAGCTGGCGGATCGGCTGCAGTCGGCGCCGTGGGACGTGGCAGCATTTCAACTCGGCCGGGCGGTGACGGCGCGACAGTATGATGCGCTTGTGGCATTGCCCGGACCGTTAGGAGCGTTGCTGCGCGCCGGTGTCGATCCGCGCACCGCATTGACGCTGCAAGCCGGTTGGGAAGCGGTGATGTTCGGTGGCCGCGACCCTTTCGCCCGGCGCGAACTGACACCGCTGTGGCAGCAATTCGGCCTTGCGAGCCACGACGAATTGCGCGCGCTGGCCGCCGCACTTCAAGCTGGCGCAGCAGCATTGCCCGAGGCGGGCCAGCGGCCAAGCGTCGAGGCGCAGAGACTGTTGGGCGCTTCACCAATCCTCCCGCCTCTAGCGCCACAGGGAAGCGTCGCCGCGTTGATCGCGTTGCCCGGAGCAGGCTTCGCCGGGTTTCATCCGGCCAGTCCTGGTGAACTGGGCACATCGACCGCAGCCGTATTGATTGGCGCGGCCGACGGCGAGCTGCTTCTGGCGCGCAGCACGCCGGTCATCTCAGCGCGCGATGCAACCGACGCATCGGTCCTGTCGGCATTCGGGAACCTGCACGGTAACGTGGCGGGTCCACAGGATCAGCCCGATACCCTCCGGTTTGGTGATGTACTGCGCTTGCATCTTGGCGTGGCGGGCGAGACGCCATTTGCCGTCGCAAGCTGGTCGCCGGAGGCGGGTTTCCCTCCTGCAAGCTTGTTGCCGGTGCTGCACGCCGTGCTGAACGCCGCGCCTGCAGGACTGCGAGCAGCCGATATCCTGCTGCCGCTGTACGGACCGGAGCTGTCCCCCAGCGGTACCATCGCGCTCGACACAGGCGCGACAGTCGCTTTCGGCATGGCTCCGCCGATGGGCTTCACGCAGGGTGTGCCGCCCTCAGCTTTGCCGCTGGTCGGCTTGCAGTTGCGTGGCAGTCTCGCGCCGAGTTCGGGCCCAGCGCCGCGGATCGTGCACGAGATGCGGCGGCCGGTGCCGATCGATCTGACGCCGCTGGATTCCGCCGTGCCCCTCTGGCGGATAGATGATACGCGGATCCTCGTGGACCTGGGCCCAGGTGGCTCGCACGAAGCGGCTCAGCGCGCCGCCACGCTGTGCCAGGCTCTGACAGGCGACGCTCCCGACCTTGGTCTGCTGCAGGCGGGAGAAGGGTTTTCGACCTGGGCCGGCTCGCCCTTGTGGCTGGCGTTGGCGGGTATTCCGAAGCCGTTGGCGATGGGCGTGCTGCCAGAGGCCAGACCGCCGCGCGTCGAGATCTCGCACACGGTTGAAGGTGAATGGCTGGTCAGCCACGCTGGCGATCCAGTCGGTGCCATGCAGCGCCGTTTGCATCCGCGGCAGGCGGTCGACTTTGAGGCACTGCTCCAGGACTTGCTCTATGCGATGCCGGAGGAGCCGGAAACCAACGGGCTGGACCCGCGCGCCCAAACGAGCCTGGAGGCGTTCCGTGCCGCGCGCGCGTGGATGGCGGCCGCAACCGGCCTGGGAGATCGTGACGCCTCGCTCCGCGCCATGGAAGCGTGGGCCGGGGTGGCACGAGATTGTGCCGCTGTCCTCAACTGCGCGGGCGCCGATAGCACAGTGTTGTCGGCAGCCCATGCCGCGCTTGCCGGGGCTGAACCGGATGCAGGTCCGGCGTTGGACCGGGCAGGCTTCCTGGCGCTGATGCGGCGGTTCCTCGATCGCGGCGGGGGCGCTCTTTCGCGCTATGGGCTGCATGCTGTCGAAGCTGTCCGCGTTGGCAAGATCGATGGCATCGGGCCAGCGGAAAGGACTGCCATCGCTGCGTGCCTCGGGCGACTGGTCGGTCCACTGGCCGGCGTCAGCAATCCTCTGTTCGCGGTCGTCTGAGGGAGGATACCGTGATGCGCACGATCCGAAGCCTGCCCAGTTGGGTGATGCTTCCTGCCGGCGTGATACTGCTTTATGGCCTCGCAGCGCAGGCCGCCGCGGATGACACGCGTGTCGCCGCGATGACGCGCGATGAGATCGCGATGCTGGTCTTCATTGGCGGTGGAGCACTCTCTCCGGACGAACAGCGCGAGGCGGGGCAGATCGTGGAGCATGCCATGGCGACGCGCCCTGCGTTCTGGACCGATGCCGATGGTAAGGCTCGCATCGTCCTGCAGCGCATTTCGGCTGGCGATCCAATCACGCGTGCGGATCTGCGGGAGCGCCTGCGAGCCGCCGCCGCGCTGCATCCGGCGGCCGATCCGGACCTTGCGAAGGAAGCAGAGATCATTGACGCGCATGATCCGATCGTCGTGTTCGATCCGGACCACAAGGTTGTCGTCACGCAGCAAACGCTGCTCGCGTGGCAACAGGCCGACCGGTTGATGGCTGATCGGCTGCAGTTGGCTGGGCCGGGGTCGGACTTCCTCATCAGTGCGGCGGCGACGGTCCGCGCATCGGAGGCGAAGTGGGACGAGCAGACGTGCGACGCATACGCCCATGTCGCGCGCAACCTCGCGGCGATCCAGGTCTATCTCACGAAGGATGCAAATACGCGGAAGATCGCCGGGTATTTCGCGAAGCTGCGCACGGCGCTGGCGCAGGGGCCAGATGCAACACAGTCAGACCGCGTTGCGGAGTACACGGCTGTCCGCCTGTTGCCTGCAGCCTACAATGTCCACGAGCAACGCGTCGCCCGATCAGGCGGCGCTGGTGCGGCGGCCGCGATGCAGTTGCAACTGAACGCGATGCAACTGCGCCAGATCCACCACACCTTCATGTGCGCTCCGGGCAACTATTCGGGGTTCTGCAGCACGCTGCCTTGAGCCACGACGCGTTTGCGCACGCGTCGCTGTATCGGCACAGTGATCAGAACAACACGGAGGGGCGTCATGCGTTTCGACGGCAAGGTTGCGCTTATCACCGGCGCGGGCTCTGGCATCGGCAGGGCTACCGCGGTCGGGTTTGCGCAACGCGGCGGCGCGGTTGCGGTGGCAGATGTGAACCAGGAAACCGCCACAGCGGTCGTGACGCAGATCACCAGGGCGGGCGGCCGCGCAATGGCGGTCGTGGCCGATCTGACCGACGTGACTGCGATCGAGTCTATGATCGCTGATACGTTGAGCGCTTACGGACGGATCGACGTGCTGCACAACAATGCGTTTGGCGTGCCATCCAGTATCTACAAAGGCCGCATCGCCCCGGTCGCCGAGATCGATCAGCAGGTGTGGGACTACACGTTGCAGATCGGGTTGACCGCAGTGATGCAGGCGACCCGCGCCGTATTGCCGCTGATGCAGAAGCAGGGCGGCGGAGCCATCGTCAACACGGCGTCGATTTCAGGGCTGTTCGCCGATTATGGCATCGCCGCCTACAACGCGATGAAGGCAGCGGTGGTGAACTTCACCCGCGTCGTCGCCATCGAATATGCGGGCGACAACATCCGCTGCAACTGCATCTGCCCTGGCGCGATCGATACGCCGCTGCTGCAGCGCTCGCTCACCACGATCCAGGGCTTTGCCGACGCGACGCTGGCGGCGATCCCGATGGGCCGGCTTGGCACGCCCGACGAGATGGCGAACGTCGCCTTGTTCCTGGCATCCGATCTGGCGTCCTATGTCACGGGTTCCGCATTCGTCGCAGATGGTGGGCTGACCGCGAAGACCGGGCTGCCGACACGGTTCCGCAACTGAGCGGCGCAGCCTGACTTAGCCGCCGTCCGCGGTGACCTTGCAGTGATCATGCTGCGGTATCGCGATGGCGCCGGTTTTGCCGGGGTTCACTGGATCGGGGAACTCTATGACCGGTCGCCCGTTTGCCAGGTCGCCCATGACGTCAACGGAGTCTGCTCCTCTCAACTGAACACCGCCTGCGCAGGTGACCGAGACCGTCGTCGACGATTTGCTTCCGCCTCCACAACCAGCGAGTGACAGGGCGACAACGATCCAGATGGAACGATGCATGGAGCCTCCTTTATTGTTCGCAGGTCAGGGCGAGGTAGGTCTGCCCTAAACCTAGCAGGCACGCGCGCGGGCGTTGCAAGCGATACCAGCATTGCACGATCCGCCACGGCTTGCTTCGCTCCACCCGCCAAACCCACGGGAGCACGCATGACCACCGAATCGCAGATCGCCGCCTGGCTCGCCACCCAGCAGGACGCTATGATTGCGCTGCTGCGCGAGATGGTGGACATCGACAGCGGCAGCTACAACAAGCCCGGCATCGATGCCGTCGGCGCGGTGGTGCAGCGCTTCATGGCGTCGCAAGGGATTCCGGTGCAGGTCACCGCGCAGCAGAACCACGGCGATACCGTGCGCGCCGCGGTGCCGTGGGATGGCCCGGCCGGCAATGCCGGCGGCAACATCGTGCTCATGGGCCATCGCGACACGGTGTTCCCTGATGGCGAGGTGTCGCGCCGCCCGTTCACCATCCGCGACGGTGTCGCCTATGGGCCGGGCGTTGCCGATATGAAGGCCGGGCTGGTGATGAACTGCTTCGTGCTGGCCGCCTTCCACAAGTTCGGCGGCTCACCCGCGCCGCTCGTCGGCCTGTTCACCGGCGACGAGGAGATTGGCAGCCCGGAAGGCCGCGCCATGATCGAAGCCGAGGCACGCCGCGCCCGCGTCGTGTTCAACAGCGAACCGGGCCGCGTTTCGGGCAACGTCGTCACCGGGCGCAAGGGCGGCGTGTTCTCGGCATTCCGGATCACCGGCAAGGCGGCGCATTCAGGCGGCAACTTCACCGAGGGCGTCAGCGCGATCGAGGAGCTCGCGCGCAAGATCCAGGCGATCCATGCGCTGACCGATCTCGATCGCGGCATCACGCTGAATGTCGGGCTGGTGAGTGGCGGGCAGAGCGTGAATACGGTAGCTCCCTGGGCCGAAGGTCAGATCGACCTGCGCTATGTGGAGCCAGCCGATCGCGATGACGCGATGGCGAAGATTGCCGCGATCATCGAGCGCAGCCAGGTGCCTGGCACCAAGGCCGAGCTGACCATCAAGGGCGAATTCCTGCCTCTCGTGCAGACGCCGACAGCGAAGCGGCTGTTCGAGGTCTATGTGCAATCGGCGGCGGATACCGGGTTCACGACGGCCGGCGAATTCACCGGCGGCTGTGCCGATTCGGGTTTCACCGCCGGTGTCGGTACGCCGACGATATGCGCGGTGGGGCCGGTCGGCGGCAAGGCGCACAGCCCAGACGAGTTCCTGCGGATCGACAGCCTCGTGCCGCGCGCCCAGGCTTGCGCGCGGGCGATCCTGCGATTGGATCAGGCCGGATTATAGGTCAGGTCAGTGGTGCCAGCCGCCGTCGTGGTCGTGCCAACCCTCATGCCCATGCCAGCCGCCCCAGCCGCCGCCAAATGCCACGACGCCGCCACCATAATAGGGCTGCGGATAGTAGCCACCGCTGTAGTAGCCGCCACCGTAGTAGCCGTAGCCGGGATACGCTGGATAGGCATAGCAACCGCCCAACGCCAACACCAAGGCGAGGGCGCCCAGCGGCATGAGCCGGCGCAATCGTGAAGAGCAGACCATTCTCGGACTCCTGAAGCTGAATTTTCTCCCATCAGAAACGCTCGCATCGCGGCAGTTTAATGACCGCCTCGCGGCAATCCCGTGTCCGCTCCAGCCTCCACGAACCTCGTCGCGATTCCGCCATGTTGGCGGCGGATATGAGGATTGGACTACCGCTCCGAGGAACCTGCAAGCATGCGCACGCAGAACCGATCTTTCCGTCTGTCCGCCGCGCTGGCGATCGGTAGCTTGCTGTTGGCGCAAATGCCACCACCGGCCGCCGCACAACCTGCATCGCCGCCGCTTGCAACACAGCAGGGCGATCCGCCGACGCGTGTCGGCCGGCTTGCACGGATGACAGGGACGGTGTCGTTCCACTCCCAAGACGAGACCGACTGGGGTCCGGCGGTGCTCAACTATCCCGTTACGGCCGGCAGTTCCTTCTGGACGCAGCCTGGCGCGCAGGCATCGATCGAAGTTTCCGCCAGCCGCGTCGTCATGGCGCCGCAGACCGAGCTCGACGTCTCCAACCTGACCGACACCGCGTTCGAGGGAACCGTGCCTCAGGGGGAGGTCTATCTGCATGTTCAGGCGACGACACCCGACGAGACATACGCGATGCAGACACCGCGCGGGTTGGTGACGCTCGCCTCGCCCGGGCGCTATGGCATTGCCGCAGGCGACACGCAGGACCCGACGCTGGTGACCGTCATTCAAGGTTCGGCGCATATCGAAGGCCCCGGCGTGACGATGGACGTTGCCGCCAATCAGACAGCGGCGGTCACTGGCGCCGACAGCTTCCAGGCAAGCGTTGCACCTGCACAGCCCGATGCCTTCCTTACCGCGATGCTGAACGCAGAGCGTCCACCCGTCGCCCCGCCTCCGCCGGTTGTCGCGTCCATGCCGGGCGGTGAGGACCTCTCGGCCTACGGCAGCTGGTCTGACACAAGCGATTATGGCCAGGTCTGGTATCCGCAGGTTGCCCCTGACTGGGTCCCGTATCGTGAAGGACAGTGGGCTTATGTCGAGCCATGGGGCTGGACCTGGGTGGACAGCGATCCCTGGGGGTTCGCGCCGTTCCACTACGGCCGTTGGGTCGAAATCGGTGGACGCTGGGGTTGGGTACCCGGCGCCCCGGTCGCCGGCCCGCCGGTCTATGCGCCCGCGCTGGTCACCTTCTTTGGCGTTGGCGCGGTGGTAGGGATCGGTATCGGCGCCGCGCTGGCTTCCGGCCGTGTCGGCTGGTGCCCACTTGGGCCGCGCGAAGCCTATCAGCCGTGGTATCGTGCAAGCCCGAGATACATACGCGATGTGAACGTGCGCCATGTCACCAACTTCACGACCATCAACCGGAACGTAACGGTGAACAATTTCTTCAACCGCAGGGCAGCGACGGTGGTGCCGACGAGTGCGATGACCGACTCGCGCCCTGTTGCACGGTTCGCGCAGCGGGTTGACCCGGCGCAGCTTGCCCAGGCGCGGCCGCTGGTCGGGGCGCCGCCGGTGCATCCGGTTGCGTCAACCATCGGCGTGACGCCTCGCGTGGCGCGGCAGTTCAACCTGCCGGCATCGACCGCCGCCGCACGTCCGGTCGCGCCGGGGCCAGCATTTCGCGCCACGCCGGCGACGGCACACCCTGTCGCGCCGCCATTGCACAATCCGGGACAGAACGCTGTTCCGGCCACGGCGGCCATCCATCCGGCGGTGCCGTCCGGGACCCCGATGCTGCGGCCACCGGCCGCGCCGGGGCATGTCGGGCCGCCGCCCATCGAGCATACCTCGCCAGTTGTAGCCCCTGGCGCGGTGCCACACACCGGACAGTTGCCTAACGCCGTTGAGCACCCGGCCGCGCCGGTCCAGCCTGCTGTGCCACAGGCCCACCCGGTGCCAGGGGCGATCCAACCGCAGCATGTTGCCCCGGTGACACCGATTGTTCCGCAGGCCCATCCGGTGCCGGGCGCACCTGCAGCGATCCAGCCGCAACATGTGGCCCCGATGACGGCTCAGCCTGCTATGCCGCAGGTCCACCCAACGCCAGCCGCGCCTGGAGCGATCCAGCCGCAGCATTTTGCTCCGATGCCACAGGCTCCGGTACCGCATGCTCCGCCAGCAGCGCCTGCGCCCGTAATTGTCCGTTCCCCGCCGCCGGCCGTCCTCCGTGCTCCGGAACCGCAAATGCATGCGGCGCCAGCGATGCCGGCACCGCCGCCGGTGTTCCATCCTGCCCCGCCACCCCCGGTGATGCATGCGGCACCGCCACCACAAATGCCGCAACCGGCCCCCCCACCACCGATGGTCCATGCTGCTCCGCCGCCCGCCGCGGTCCATGCGCCACCGCCACAACCCGCGCCGCGCCCAGCACCGGCGCAGGGCGAGCACAAGAGGCCTGGCGAACCATGAGGAACGTGTTGCTTCTGCTGGCCGGACTGGGTCTTGCCGGGTGTGGCGCCTCGCCCGCTTCGCTCGGCATAACCGGGCCCGCGCCGCCGCCGCCGCCGCCAAAGGTCGACGACAGCACCATCATGAACCCGGGCATTCCGGATCCCGGCAGCGGGTACGGGCCCAGTGTTGGACCGAGCCCGACCGCCGGACGCTACTACAACTACAACTGAGCGATCAGGCCGAAAGCGCCTGCGGCTCGGTGCGTACCCGCTTCACCAGCAGCTTGTTGAGCGCATGCACGTAAGCGCGCGCGGAGGCCACGATGGTGTCGGTATCGGCACCTTGGCCATCGACCATCTTGCCGTTCTCTTCCAGGCGCACCGTGGTCTTGGCCTGAGCGTCCGTGCCCTCGGTCACCGCGCCGACAGAGAACAGCACGAGGTTCGCAGTGTGCGGGAAGATCTCCTGGATCGCCTTGAAGGTCGCATCGACCGGCCCATCGCCTGTCGCAGTGGCTGACTTCACGACGCCATCCACTTCCAACTCCATCTCGGCCCGCGGCGGCGCTTTCGAACCGGCACGCAGGTCGAGCGACACAAAGCGGATGCGCTCGTGGTCGCGCACCACTTCATCATCCACCAGCGCGACAATGTCCTCGTCGAACACAACTTTCTTGCGGTCGGTTAGGTCCTTGAAGCGGCGGAATGCGTCGTTCAGCTGGTTGTCGCCGATGCGATAGCCGAGCGTGCTCAGCTTGTCGCGGAACGCCGCGCGGCCCGAGTGCTTGCCCAGCACCAGGGAGTTCTTCGCCCAGCCGACGCTCTCCGGTGTCATGATCTCGTAGGTCTGCGCGTTCTTCAGAACGCCGTCCTGGTGGATGCCTGCCTCGTGCGCGAAGGCGTTGCGGCCAACGATGGCCTTGTTGGGCTGCACATCGAAGCCGGTGATGGTGGAGAGCAGTTTCGACACGCGCAGCAGGTTGGTGGTCTGCACGTTGTTCTTGTATGGAATTGCGTCGTTGCGCGTGCGGATCGCCATGATCGCCTCTTCCAGCGAGGCGTTGCCGGCGCGTTCGCCGATGCCGTTGATGGTGGACTCCACCTGCCGGACGCCGGCACGGATGGCTGCCAATGTGTTCGCCACGGCAAGGCCAAGATCGTTGTGGTTGTGCGTGGAGAAGATGATCTTCTCTGCCCCTGGCACACGCTCGAGCAGCATGGTGAAGATGCGCGTCATGTCTTCGGGCAGGGCGTAGCCGACGGTGTCAGGGATGTTGATCGTCGTGGCGCCTGCCTTGATCGCGGTTTCCACGCAGCGGCAAAGGAAATCTGGGTCGGTGCGGGTGCCGTCCTCGGCCGACCATTCGAC
>Ga0070730_10004193_pt1 | contig 12749 bp, 10 predicted proteins | sample Coa_R1_3_FD_66447 | JGI IMG/M metagenome (GOLD analysis project Ga0070730, IMG submission 66447) | Surface soil microbial communities from Centralia Pennsylvania, which are recovering from an underground coalmine fire - Coalmine... | ecosystem: Environmental > Terrestrial > Soil > Unclassified ...
GCGCTCGATGGGACCTCTATCAGCGGCACTTATCAGAACCGCAGAATCGCCAGTCACACAGGCACGTGGGGTGTACGGAGAGCGCCTTTGAGATGACTCCCGCGCGGACTGCGCCCCCGAAGACCATCCACCGACGATTCAGCTACCATACCGCTCTGGCCGCTTCCGGGAGTCGCTCATGCGCTGGTTCGCATCGTGGATGGCGGTTTTCCTCGCGTCTGCTCCCGTTGTCTGTGTCGCGCAGTCCCCGCCGACCGTGTCCCCGAAAGCGGTGCTGGTGACGGGCGCGAGTACGGGTATAGGCCGCAAGATCACCGAACACCTTGCCGCCGACGGCTACTTTGTCTATGCGGGTGCGCGCAAGGAGGCGGATCTCAAAGAGCTGGGGGCAATCAAGAACGTGCAGGCGATACGCCTGGATGTGACGAGCACCGAAGATATCGACAACGCCGTCGCGACCGTGACCAAGGCCGGGCGCGGGCTGTACGGGCTGGTAAACAACGCCGGCGTCGGTTCTCGTGGCTCGTTCGCCGAAATGCGGCCGGAAGAGTTCGATCTGATGATGGCCGTCAACCTATACGGTCCGTATCGCGTGACCAAGGCCTTTGCGCCGCTGGTCGTTGCGCAGAAGGGTCGAATTACCACCATTGGCTCCGTCTCAGGAATTCTCGCCGGGAGACAATCGGGCGCCTACGCCATGACCAAGCACGCGCTCGAGGCATTCACCGACTCCCTGGCGCAGCAGATGGCGGACGTCGGCGTGTGGGTGAGCGTGATCGAGCCTGGCGATTACAGGAGCGAAATCCGCCGAAACGCCGTCAAACGCCTCGGTTCATACGAGGACCCTGCACTCCTCAAGGAGTACCGGAATTTGCCCGATGTTAGTCAGGACAAGCCACCCGATGAAGTCGCCGAAGCGGTCGAGCACGCGCTTTTTGACCCGAATCCCAAGCGTCGCTACCTGGTGGTGCCGAATCAGGAGGAAGCAGAGATCACGATCCGCAAGCAGATCGAGCAGCTAGTGCAGCTGAATGAGGGCCAGCGCTACACGTACGATCGAAACACGCTCATCAAGATGCTTGACGACGCGCTGGCCCACGCGCGGCCCAAAACTCAATGAGTCAGTTGAAATTCCGTTCAAATAACCCTGCCGGTCGCCGCGTTGCGGCATTTCGAAGACCCACGGGAACAAGCGGATGGAATTGAGCTCCCGACGGACCTATGATGAACTCTGGCCGAAACAGGAGACTCCGATGGGTCAGGTCGCGTGGATGCTCAAAGGGAGAGATTTTGCCCAGTGCAATTGCGCTTACGGTTGCCCCTGTCAGTTCAACGCGCTACCGACTCACGGCGACTGTCAGGCCGTCCTCGGCATCGTCATCGATCAGGGCTACCACGGCAGTACCCGACTCGATGGGCTGAGATTCGGCGGAGTGTTCCGCTGGCCGGGCGCGATCCATGAAGGTCACGGCGAAGCGGTTCCAATCGTTGACGAGCGAGCGACCCCCGCGCAGCGCGATGCGATCCTGCGCATCATAAGCGGCCAGGACACTGAACCCGGAGCGACGTTCTTTCAGGTGTTTTCCACGACGCTGGAGAAGGTCTACGACCCCGTGGTCGCGAAGATCGAGCTCGACATAGACGTCGACGCGCGCAAGGTGCGCTACGTCGTCCCGGGAGTCGTTGATGCGCGTGGCGAGCCCATCCTGAATCCGGTCACCAAGCAGGAGCATCGGGCGCGTTTCGATCTGCCGAACGGGTTCGAATTTACGCTGGCAGAAGTTGGGCGCGGCTGGGCGAAGACATCGGGCGCCATCAAGCTGAACCTCGCGGACTCCCATGCCCATTTCGCGAAGCTGCATATCACGGGGACCGGCGTCGTTCACTGATCGAACATGAGCGACGCGGCGTTCGAAGTCGTGCTGCGGCGCGACCGCGCCGTCGTCATCGTCGCACTCGCCACGATCACCGTGGCGGCCTGGGGCTACATCCTGTGGCTTGCGGCCGATATGGACACGAGCGCGGCGGGGATGTCTGGTTTCCGCATGATTCCCGCCGGCGTTGGGCTCATGGCACCGGCGCTTGCGCCATGGCATTGGTTCGAGTTCGTGCTGGTCCTGGTCATGTGGATCGCGATGATGGTGGGCATGATGACACCGTCGGCCGCCCCGATGATCCTGATCTATGCCCGAGTTGGGCGATCAGGCGCCACGCAGGGGACAGCCCTTGCCGCTGTGGGATGGTTTGTCGCCGGTTACCTGTTGGTCTGGTCGGGATTCTCCGTCGCTGCGACCGCTGCCCAGTGGGCACTCGAGCGCACCGCTGTGCTTGACTCAGGGATGGCGGGCAGCAGTGGACTGGGAGCGATTGTGCTGATCGCTGCGGGAGCCTACCAATGGACTTCGCTGAAGGAACGCTGCCTGAAAAACTGCCAGGCGCCTTTGGCCTTTATTCACCGGCAAGGAGGCTTTCGCCGTGACGCGCGCGGCGCCTTGCTGCTTGGCGTAAAGCACGGCGCGTACTGCCTCGGCTGCTGCTGGATGCTGATGGCCCTCTTGTTCGCCGGCGGCGTGATGAACGTTCTCTGGATTGCCGCAATCGCAATCTTCGTTCTTGCGGAAAAGGTGATGCCGCCCGGCTGGCTCATCTCGCGCATCTCTGGCCTGGGCTTTCTCGCGGCTGGCGGTTGGCTTCTGCTGCGATCAGCCATGTGACTCAAGGAGCGGGATGAGAGTTTGTTGCTGGCCTGCGCGACACCGGACGGTCGCGACGGTCGGCTTTGGGGCGGACGCTGTGAGCTAGCAGTTTGATCCCATAAATCTTTTCCGCCTGGACGCGAATATCAAACCAGCCTGAGTTGGATGCTCGCAAGTTGCGCAGTGTCCGCACCCACCCCGCTGGTAAGGTCAAAAGCGCCGTTCAAGCTCAAAGAGATCTGGGCGAGCCGGATCCGGAGCTCGCCAACCGTCATCATGACCTGATCGTGTCGGCGGCTGGAGACCCGTTCCCGGGGTTGCGGGGGCGCGGGACCCGGCCAAGGCGCGGGTGCCCGGATGTGAGTTGCCCGCGCCGCACCGACAGGCGCATCCTTGTTGGAAGCGATCTGGGCGCCGGACAAAATGGCAATCGAACCCGAGCGCGAACCTCTCTCCACCGAGGTTCGCCGGCTGGAGAGTGAAGTCGGGCCGCACGCGCATCACCCGCTGGTGCATTTGCGGGTGTTCGAGCAGCTCAAGCAACGCAACGTCTTCCGCGTCGCGATCCTGTACCTCGTCGTGTGCTGGCTGATTCTGGACCCGGTGCACGTGGTGTTTCACATGCTGGAGGTTCCGGCCTGGGCGAATCGCCTCGTGGTAATGCTCATGGCGGTGGGCTTCCCGGCCGTGGTGATCTTCGCTTGGGTATACGAAATCACTCCCGAGGGGCTTAGACCCACCGTTGAAGTCCCGCACGGGCAGTCCATCCGCAAGCTCACCGGCCGGCGACTGGATCGGGCGATTATCGCCGTGCTCGCCGCGGCACTGGCTTACTTCGTTGCGGACAAGTTCTGGATCTCGAAGAACGCCCCGCGGTCGTCTCAGCCCGTGACATCGGCCGCCCCGGTGACAGCCGAGCCGACCGGCTCGGCCCCGCCCGCCGTACCCCCCTTCGCCCCGCCGCCGCACTCGATCGCTGTGCTGCCGTTCATCAACCTCAGCGGTGATCCCGCACAGGAGTACTTCTCTGACGGATTGACCGAGGAGCTGCTCAACTCACTGGCTCGAATCGACGTCCTGCAGGTGGCCGCGCGCACCTCTGCCTTCTCATTCAAGGGCGCGGACAACGATATCAGCACCATAGGCCGGAAGCTGAACGTCGGCGCAGTGCTCGAGGGCAGCGTGCGGCGCTCGGCGCACACCGTGCGTGTCACTGCGCAGCTCATCAATACCGTCACCGGGTTCCATCTCTGGTCACAAACCTACGATCGCAATCTGGGAGACGTTCTACAACTACAGACGGAAATCTCCAACGCCGTGGCTGAAGCCCTGAAGGTCACGCTACTCGGCGATCTCGCCGCGAAGATCGAGATCGGAGGGACTCGCAACCCCGCGGCTTTCGATGCGTACCTGCGCGGCCTCCGCGCGGCGCGCCTCGTGGCCGACCCGAAGGAACTGCCGATCGAGGCCTTCACGCAAGCCATCCGCCTCGACCCGAACTACGCCCTGGCGTTCGCGGCCCGTTCACTGGCGATTTCGAGCTACCTCGGCGGCTACGGCCAGGTGACCGATCCTCGCGGCCTCACCGCCAAGGCTGACGGCGACGCGCGACGAGCCGTGAGCCTCGCTCCCGCGCTCGGCGAGGGACACCTTGCGCTGGCCGCGCTGCTTGCCACAACTCTGGAGTTCGCGCGTGCGGGAGAGGAGTACGAGCGCGCCCTGGCGCTGGCGCCCGGGAATGCCACGGTGCTCTACTGGTACAGTCAGTATTCCGCCTACATGGGACGCTCGGAACAGGCGATCGCGGCCGCCCATCGCGGGGTTACCCTCGATCCGCTGAATCTCCTCAGCCATCGCGCGCTGGGTGATGCCCAATGGTTCGCGCACCATTATGAGGACGCGGCTGCAGCCTACCAGGAGGCGATCGCAGTCGAGCCCGGACCGACTGAAGCGTACGCGCGCCGCGGCCTTGCCTACTACGCGCTGGGAAAATTCCAGTTGGCACGAGCCTCCTGCGAAGCGCGGCCTGATCACTGGGAGAGCTGGCTCTGTCTCGCGCTCACCTATGACAAGCTTGGCCAGCATCAGGAGGCGGAAGCGCAGCTGCCGAGGATGCAGCGATTCGGAGGGGACGTCTTTTTCTATCAGTACGCGGAGATCTATGCGCAATGGGGCATGAGAGAGCAGGCGCTGCACTTTCTCGAGGCTGCGTTGCAGCGGGGCGATCTGGGTTTCCGCCGTCTCCGAACTGACCCGCTGCTCGACCCCGTGCGCGCCGAGCCACGATTCCAGGCGATCGAGCGCACGCTGAAGTTTCCCCCGCAATAGGGACTTTTCCAGAAAAAGCGACGCGCACCGCGTCGTCACGTGCCATCGACCTGCCAGAAAGCGCCGCTGCGCATCAAGGTCGATCTCTCATGTCTGCGCCTGCTCGCGCAGCCGCGTGATCCGCACGAGCGGCGGCGGATGGGAGTAGTAGAAAGCGACGTACAGCCGGTCGGGGGTGAGCGTGCTTGCGTTGTCGCGGTGGAGCTTGACGAGCGCGGTCGCGAGCTCCGTGGCGCTCGCGTGCCGGCTCGCGAAGGTATCCGCCGCGAACTCGTGTTGGCGGGACCAGAGGGAGCCGAGCGGCGTGACGAAGAACGTAAAGGCCGGCACCGCCAGCATGAAAAGCAGCAGCGCTGCGTGCACCGAAGGCGTCGGGACCCCGAGCGCGTGGTAGAAGCCCGGCTGCCGCGCGAGCCAGCCGAGGAGCGCGAGCCCGACGAAAGCCGCCGCCACCGACACCAGCAGCCGCGCCCGCACGTGCTTGAGGCGGAAATGCCCGAGCTCGTGCGCCAGCACCGCCTCCACCTCCCCGTGGCCCAGGCTCTTGAGCAGCGTATCGAAGAACACGATGCGCTTGTGCCGGCCGATGCCGGTGAAGTAGGCGTTGCCGTGCGTCGAGCGGCGCGAGCTGTCGATGACGAACACCCCCCTGGACGCGAAACCGCAGCGCTCGAGCAGCGCCTCGATGCGCGCCCTGAGCGCCTGATCGCCGAGCGGCGAGAAACGGTTGAAGAGCGGCGCGATGAAGGCGGGCCAGGCCCACGTCATGAGCAGCATCACCGCGAGCCACAGGACCCAGGCCCACAGCCACCACCATCGCCCCGCCCGCTGCATCAGCTCGAGCGTCGCAAGGAGGAGCGGCCCGCCGATCGCCACCGTGAGGGCGAGGCTCTTGGCGAGGTCGGTGAGGTAGAGGCGCACCGTGGTGCGGTTGAATCCGAAGCGCGCCTCGAGCACGAAGGTGCGCCAGAGCGAGAGCGGCAGGCTCACGAGTCGAATGACGAGCCCCGCACTTGCGATCACGAGAAGTCCCAGCCAGGGCTCGGCGAGCGAGGTGCGCCGCCAGAGCGCATCGATTGCCGCGAGGCCGCCGCCCACCGTGAGCGCGAGCGCGAGGAGCGCATCCACGATGAGACCGATGCGCCCGAGGCGCACCTTGGCGATGGTGTAGTCCGCCGCGCGCTGGTGCTCCTCGGCGGAGACGCTCGCCGCAAAGGGATGGGGCACCGCGCCCCGATGGCGGGCGGCGGCCCTCGCCTGGCGCTGCGACAGCCACAGCTCGAGGCCGAGGCCGCCGAGCACCGCTGCGATGAAGAGCGGGGTCAGCCAGTCCATCGGGATGCGAGGCTCAGTTCCGCGCGCCGCTCGGCGCTGTCAGGGGAGCCGGGCCGTGATCGAGCAGCCATAGAATGAGCGTACACGCGAATGCGGTGAGACTCACGAGTCCGAAGAACCACAGCATCGGCAGGTAGCCGTCCGGGTTCGCGGCGCTCGCGTGGTTCGCATCGTTCAAATACCCGGCGAGGAAATTGGCGAGCGTGAGGCCCGCGTTCTGCAGCGCCGTCATGGCGCCGTAGGCGGTGCCGAGGTGCTCAGGTCGAGCGTAGCGCACCACCGTCGGCCAAAGCACCGCAGGCAGGAACGAGAAGCTCACCCCCAGGAGGGCGCTCGACCAGCCGGCTCCGCCGCTCACCATGCCGAGCACCAGGAAGCTCAGCGGCAGGAGGCAGGACCCGAGTGCCAGCATCGCGGTGTTGCGTCCGCAGCGATCGAGCAGCAGTCCGAAGACGGGCGTCGCGAACACGGTCGCGAGGAACACGAGACTGTTGATCCTGCCGGCGGCCGCCTGGGTGAGGCCGTGGGCCTCCTGCAGATACTTGATGGCGAAGGTGCTGCGGAACGGGAAGATCACCGAGTAGAACGTCACGCACACCGCCACCAGCACCCAGTACTCGGTGCGAAAGCTCAGGAGATGCCGCCAGTCGAAGCGCTCGGGGGGCGGCGGCAGGGCGAGCGTGCCGCGCGGCGCTTCGCGCCGATCGCAGGCGAAGTAGATCAGGGCCCCGGCGAAGGACACCACGGCGAAGCCGCACGCGAGCCACAGGGGCGGCTGCCAGCCGCGCTCGTACAGGCCGCTCGCGAAGGAGGTCGACAGGTCCGCGAGCGAGGACCCGAGGCGCGCGAGGCTCAGGTTCAGCGCGAAGAGGAAGGCGAAGTAGCGCCCCGTGAACCACTGCGCGAGCGCCACGGTCGTCGCCACCGCGAGCGTCTCCGAGCCGATGCCGAAGAGGAGCCTTCCGGTGGCCATGACGGCGAAGTGCTCACCGAGGGCGGTGACCACGGCCCCGACCAGGCACAAAGCCGTGGTCGCGAGCACCATGCCGCGGGCGCTGAACCGGTCGACCAGCACCCCGCCCACGAGCACGAGAAAGATGTTCGGGAAGCTATAGATCGCGTTCAGCGACCCGATCTGGGTGTCGCTGAAGTGCAGCTCGCGCGCGAGCTGCTCGGCGACGGGGGCGACGCTGTCGTAGGCGTAGTAGTTGCCGAGCATCACGAGCGCGGCGCCGACGAACATCAGCGCCTGCACGGGGAAGGACGGTGAGGCGGCGCGCTCTGCGCTCATCCGGGGCGCTGCTGCGGCTCGAGCAACTCGATGCGGTTGCCGAAGGGATCGGCGTGATGCAGGGATTCGACCAACATGGGCGGCCATTGTACTCAAAGGCCGCGCGGGGTGCGGCCTTCAGTGCGCCACCCAGCCGGATTCGAGCAGCTCCTCGTTGAATTCCCGCACGACGCGCGGATCCGGCTGCGCGTGCCGGCGTACGACGTCGGGCACCTGGATACGCGCGAGCATGTCGCGGATGATGTTGAGTCGCGCCTGGTGCTTGTCGTCCGCGCGCACCACGATCCAGGGCGCCTCCGCGCTATGGGTCCGCGCGAACATCCGGTCGCGCGCGCGGCTGTAATCGCGCCAGTGCCGCAGCGCCGCCTCGTCCACCGGGCTCATTTTCCACTGCTTGAGCGGATCGCGGCGCCGCTCCTTGAGCCGCCGCGCCTGCTCGGCGCGGCTGATGTCGAGGTAGTACTTGAGGAGGTGGACGCCCGAGCGCACCAGCATGCGCTCGAACTCCGGAGCCGACTCGAGAAAGGCGTGGTATTCGGCGCGGGTGCAGAACCTCATGACGTGCTCGACGCCGGCGCGGTTGTACCAGCTGCGGTTGAACAGCACGATCTCCCGCGCCGCCGGCAGGTGGGCCGAGAAGCGCTGAAAGTACCACTCGGTCTCCTCGCGGTCGCTCGGCTTGCCCGGCGCCACCACCCGCACCTCGCGCGGACTCAGGTGCTCGGCGATGCGCTTGATGGTGCCGTCCTTGCCGGCGGCATCCCGCCCCTCGAGGATCACGAGGAGCTTCACGCCATGGGCGATGACGTGGCGGTGGAGCTTCACCAGCTCGATCTGCAGCCGCCGCAGCTCGCGCAGATACCGGTGCCGGCCGATCTTCGGGAGGGATGCCTGGGCGGCGGTTTTTCGGCCCATGGAGAGGCTCCGCAGGTGAGAATGGCGTGCATTATCGCGTGGCGGTCGGCGCCGGCCATACTCTTGTGAGAGGCGCGCGCTTGGTTCAGGCTAGGCGCTCCGCCGCCTCGGGGTATCCAACAATGACGCAGTCCACGGGCAAGCCACGGATCGTGGTCAGCAGGAACGGCCCCTACCTCGTGAGCGGCGCGGTGCCGCTCGCGCGGCAGACCATCGCCTCCGACGGCGAGGGGAGCTCGGTCGAGTGGCGCGAGAGCGAGCCCTTCCCGGCACAGGCGGGCTATGCGCTGTGCCGCTGCGGACACTCCCGTAGCAAGCCCTTCTGCGACGGCATGCACCGCAAGGTGGGCTTCGACGGCACCGAGACCGCAAGCCGCGCGCCCTACGCCGAGCTCTCGCAGCGCCTCGAGGGGCCGGTGCAGTCGCTGGGCGATGCGCAGTCGCTGTGCGCCGGGGCGGGCTTCTGCGATCCGAACGGCTCGGTGTGGAATCAGGTCGGGCAGACCGACGATGACAACGTGCGCGCGGCGTTTCTTCGGCAGGTGCAGCGCTGTCCCTCCGGACGGCTCGTAGCCTATGAGCGCTCGAGCGGGGCGCCGCTCGAGCCGGCCCTGCCTCAGTCGATCGGCGTCATCGAGCATCCGCGCGAGGGGGCGAGTGGGCCATTGTGGGTGCGCGGCGGCATCCCCATCGTCTCAGCCGACGGCTTCGCCTACGAGGTGCGTAACCGCGTGACCCTCTGCCGCTGCGGCGCGTCCAGAAACAAGCCCTTCTGCGACGGCTCCCACTACGCGATCAAGTTCAACGACGGTGCAGCGGGCTGAGGCTTCCATGGGTATCTACGACGAGGGGCTCGAGCGCAACGCCGCCAACTACGTGCCTCTCTCCCCGGTGAGCTTCCTCGAGCGCAGCGCGGAGGTGTTCGGCGACCTGCCGGCTGTGGTACACGGGGCCCGCCGCTACACGTGGTCCGAGACGCGCGAGCGCAGTGCGCGCCTCGCAGCGGCCCTGAAATCGCTCGGCATCCGCCGTGGCGCCACGGTGAGCGTCATGCTCGCCAATACGCCTGAGATGATCGAGGCGCACTATGCGGTGCCCGCGCTCAATGCCGTCCTCAACACCCTCAACACCCGCCTCGATGCAGCGCTGCTCGCCTGGCAGATGCAGCACTGCGAGACCGAGGTGCTGATCGGCGATCGCGAGTTCGGCGGTGTGTTGGGAGAGGCGCTGCGCCTGCTGCGCGAGCAGCACGGCCGCACCCCGCAGCTCATCGAGGTCGACGACAGCGAGTATTCAGGCGGGGGAGCGGCTCTCGGGGGCGAGGAATACGAGGCGCTCCTCGCGCGCCATGCGCCCCTTGCCGCTCTCGCGGGAGCGCAGGATGAGTGGGACGCCATCGCCGTCTCCTACACCTCGGGCACCACCGGCAATCCGAAGGGGGTGGTGACCCACCACCGCGGCGCTTACCTCAACGCGGTCGGCAACGCGATCGACTGGTCGATGCCGCGCTTCCCGAGGTATCTCTGGACGCTGCCGATGTTCCACTGCAACGGCTGGTGCTTCCCGTGGACGGTGGCGCTGCTTGCCGGCACCCACGTATGTCTGCGCCGCATCGAGACGGGCGCGATTCTCGATGCCATGCGCCGCCACGGCGTCGATCATTACTGCGGCGCGCCGATCGTGCACAACATGCTGATCAACGCCGACCCTGCAGCGCGCGAAGGGATTCGCCAGCGGGTACGGGGCATGGTGGCCGCCGCGGCGCCGCCTGCGGCGCTGATCGATGGCATGGCGAGGATCGGCTTCGACATCACCCACGTGTACGGTCTCACCGAGACCTATGGTCCGGCGGCGGTGGCCGCGAAGCGCGCGCACTGGGAGAAGGAGAGCCTCGCCGAGCAGACACGCCTCAATGGACGGCAGGGCGTGCGCTACTCCCTCGAGGAGGGCATGTCGGTGCGGGACCCGCAGACGCTCGAGCCGGTGCCGGCGAACGGGGAGGCGCTGGGGGAGATCATGTTTCGCGGCAACATCGTCATGAAGGGCTACCTCAAGAACCCGGCCGCGACCCGCGCGGCTTTTGCGGGTGGCTGGTTCCACACCGGCGACCTCGCGGTGCTCGAGCCCGACCACTACGTGAAGATCAGGGATCGCAGCAAGGACGTGATCATCTCGGGGGGCGAGAACATCAGCTCGCTCGAGGTGGAGGACGCCCTCTATCGCCACCCCGCGGTCATGGCCTGCGCGGTCGTGGCGCGCCCCGATCCGAAGTGGGGCGAGTCGCCGCTCGCCTACGTCGAGCTGAAGAGCGGCGCTGCGGTGACTGCGGAGGAGCTGATCGCGCACTGCCGCGGGCTGCTGGCGAGCTACAAGCTCCCGCGCGAGGTGCGCTTCGAGGAGATCCCGAAGACCGCAACCGGCAAGATCCAGAAATACCTGCTGCGCGAGCGGGCCCGCTCGGCGAGCGCCATCGAGTAGGCAAAAGGATGAGTCGCGGAGAAGTCATCGTGGTCGGTGGCGGCCTCGCAGGTCTTGCGAGCGCCTGGGCGTTGGGCGATGCCGGTTACGCCGTGCGCGTCCTCGAGCGGCGCGAGGACGTGGCGCTCGAGACGAGCTTCGCCAACGGAGGCATCCTGACCCCCTCGATGCCCGATCCCTGGAACTCGCCGGGCGTGCACTGGCAGCTGCTGCGCTGGCTCGGGCGCGAGGATGCGCCGATGCTGCTGCGGCCCGGCGCGATCCCGCATTACTTCGGCTGGGGGCTGCGCTTCCTCGCAGGCTCGGCGCCGCGCTCCTATCACGCCGCGATGCAGGCCAACTTCCGCCTCTGCGCCTTCAGTCTCGAGCGTCTGCGCGCCTGGCGCGCCGCGCTCGCGCTGGAATATGCCGCGGGCACCCGCGGCACGCTCGAGCTCTACCGCGACAGCCGGGCCTTCGATCAGGCGGTGGAGGAAGTACGCACCCTGGCGCCGCTCGGGCTCATCGCCCGGGTGCTCGATCCCGGGGAGACGGCGCGCCTCGAGCCGCTGCTGGATGAGACGCGCACGAGCTTCGTCGGCGCCTTGCATTTCCCCGGGGATGAGAGCGGCGATGCCTGGCTCTTCTGCCGCGAGCTGCGGACGCGCCTCGAGGCGCGGGGAGTCCCGATCGACCTGGGGAAGACCGCGAGCGCCGTGCGCATCGTGAGCGGGCGGGTGACCGGCGTCGAGACGGCGGATGGGTTTCTGCCGGCGAGCGCGGTGGTGGTCGCCGCCGGTCCCTGGTCGACGGCGCTCCTCGCCGCCTGCGGCGTTACGGTGGATGTGCGCCCGGTGAAAGGCTATTCGCTCTCGATCCCCATCGACCCCGCGCAAGGCCCGCGGCACGCGCTCGCCGACGACTCGCTCCATGCGGTGATGACCCCGCTCGGGTCGACGCTGCGGCTCGCCGGCACCGCGGAGTTCAGCGGCTGGGACTTCAGCCTGCGCCCGGGGCGGGTGCGCGCGCTCTGGAGGCTGCTCTCGACCTTGAGTCCGACGCTCGCACGCGTCGTCGACCCGGCCGGGGCGCGCCCGTGGTGTGGACTGCGGCCGATGTCGGCGGACGGCAAGCCCTATATCGGCGCCACCCCCATCGCGGGTCTTTACGTGAATACCGGCCACGGCCATCTCGGCTGGACGCAGGCGGCGGGCTCCGCCACGCTCCTCGCGCAGCTGATGACGGGACAGCCCTTGAGTCTCGACGCGCGCCCCTTTGCGCTCGCACGCAGCGAGCGCCGCGCGCGGCACGGCGCCTCACAACCGGCAGAGCAACACTCATGAGAAACGGTCTTCCGGGATCCGGTCTTATCCTTACGGCCATCCTCGCCGCCCCGCTCGCGGCGGCAGCCGCTCCCCCGGCCCCCGCCGCAGCGTTGGCGGTCTACGACGTCATCATCCGCGGCGGCACGATCTATGACGGCTCGGGCGATACGCCGTTCGTGGGCGATGTCGCGATCCGCGGCGACCGGATCGCCTACGTCGGAGCGCATGCCGCGGGACACGGCGCCGAGGAATTGCAGGCGCGCGGCAAGGCGGTGGCGCCCGGCTTCGTCAACATGCTGGCGCACCCGGAGGAATCGCTCCTGGTCGACGGACGCGCGCTCAGCGACCTGCGCCAGGGCGTCACCCTCGAGGTCCTGGGCGAGGACTCGATGGGGCCGCTGA
>Ga0070730_10004194_pt1 | contig 12748 bp, 10 predicted proteins | sample Coa_R1_3_FD_66447 | JGI IMG/M metagenome (GOLD analysis project Ga0070730, IMG submission 66447) | Surface soil microbial communities from Centralia Pennsylvania, which are recovering from an underground coalmine fire - Coalmine... | ecosystem: Environmental > Terrestrial > Soil > Unclassified ...
TCCCGCGAGTACATTTATTCCGGAGCTGCGCTCCTTGCGAAAATCGAAGGCGGCGCCTCCATCTATTACCACCCCGATCATCTTTCCAACCGCGTCCTCACGGATTCCAGTGGCAACACTCTCGGCCAGCGCGGCCACTACCCCTTCGGCGACACGTGGTACGAATCCGGCACCACCACCAAGCTGCAATTCACCAGCTACGAACGCGACTCCGAGTCCACCAACGATTACGCCATGATGCGTTCCTACATCAACCGATTCGGCCGCTTCTCCTCTCCCGACCTTCTCGCTGGTTCCCTCGGTAATCCGCAATCCCTCAATCGCTATGCTTACGTTTTCAACGATCCCATCAACCTCTTTGATCCCTTCGGGTTGTGCGCGCCAGGAGCCGACCAGTGCGTTACGGTCACAGCCGACGCGAATGGCGGCGCCCCTGCGCCGAACCTTGCCGACCCTACAATCATCACCGCAAGTGCTCAGCTAATCTCGCCTAACCGCGGCAATACCAGCGGCCAAATTAGTCAGCTAAGAAATTCCCTCATCAATGGCTTGCTGAATGATCCAGACTGTCTAAGCTTTCTCGGCGGGAGAGGAGCAGGGTCTGGGCCCCTCAATGTTGTAGAAAATACTCCCATCGACATCCAGCACGTAGCCAACGACTCCGGCGTTCAAGCTGTAACCAGCGTTGACCGGTCACCTGCAAGCACCGTTCCTACTGGGGCGCAAATTCATATCAATGACAGCGGTCTGTTTTTCGTCCCCGGACTCCAAGTCTCTTTTGGTGGCCAATTGACTCTCAATACTGGCACGCCTAGATTCCAAGCAGCTGTCCTACTACACGAATTCGGACATGCGACCGGAATCTTGGGACCCGACATCAATGCCGGTGTCAATCAACAGAATAGTGCTGCAGTGGCGGATCACTGCAAAAAAACAATTCAGAGTTTTAGCAACAAATAACAAATGCAAAGAAAAATAGTCACCTTGGCACTCTTCGCTTTTGAACTGTCTCTCCTAGCTGCGTGCTCCAACCGCGCAACCATGACCATCCAGCAGCTTCCTGAGCCAGATTATCCTCTCGCTGCGCGTTTTGGAAATATCCAAGGCGAGGTAACGGTCGACTTGTCAATCGGAACCGACGGCAAAGTTATCTCCGGCAAAGGGCACGGGGCCCATGCGCTCTTGGTGCAGGCCGCAGAGGCAAACAGTCGCCTCATGATTTTCGGGCCGATGCCCCAGTCAGCCGAGTTTCCAATTCAGCGGAGCATTACCTACGTTTATAAGCTAGAAGGTAAGCCAGTGACCGTCGCTAGCCGACCTATCGTTCGGACGTTTTTGCCAAACCGCTTGGAGGTAATAGCCACGCCCTTAGTTTCAGATTATCCACCCATAGAGAATTACAGAGCAAGCCCTCCGAGCAACAAATAAGCATGGCGCGTGGCGCACCCTTAGAGCGCCAGCAACCTCCTGACCTAATGGAATGGACCCATCCCGATTGTGGTGATCTGCTGATCTGCCCCCGCAGTTCGCGCACGGGATCATACGACACTAAGATCTCCTAAACTCATGACTTTTGCCTCTTTCTGTTCTTCGAGTTGCGGCGCGCAGGGAGCCGTAGGCGACCGCAGCGCTGCAACTCGCCGCGCGAACACCCGCGGCGTCAAATATCCCAAACTGCTGTGCGGCCGCTCTTCGTTGTACTCCTCCTTCCAGGCTGCTATCTTCCCTCGCGCTTCAAACAAATTCCCGAACCAACTCGCATTCAAACATTCGTCCCGCAACTTCCCGTGGAAGCTTTCCACATGCGCGTTCTGGCATAACTTGTTTTGTCCAGCACAGATAGACTGCTTCATTAGGAGCAACGTATGCATTTGGCCCTCGAATTTATTGGGCTCTGCCTGGGCGCATCAACCGCGGCCTTTGTGCTGTCCCTTGTCTGGTGCAGGGTGACTCAATACGACCAACTAGACCGGAGCACAGTGATATTTTTTATCAAACTATGGTACGGAATCGGAGCAATCGGGATCCTCGTCGGACTAGCTTTGAAATATGGATAGGGCTGAATAGACCACGTCGCGCAGGGAGCTTGCGGAGATTCCTCTACCTAGGTCAGGAAACTGCCCACTTTTTATGTGGTGCTCAATGGAGGAAAACAGCTCAAAAACGAAGGACTTGAGCTCGAGAGCTTCATTTTCACAAGTGCCACATAACGGTTGTTATGTGGTCGATCACATAACAACCGAATGACCAGCGCCGCGCTCTACAGGAATGCTTCCCGCAATACAGGAACGCCGCCGCCATCCTAAAAGACAAGAGGGCCGAGGCAACCACGGTGCGGGAGCTTCGCGCATGGATTGAGCGGGAAATCCATCTGGACCTCACGAACGCGCCGTTTGACCCTCAAGACGAAACGCTTCTGCCAAAGGCGGGAGCTTGCGCTCGCTGCCCGAAACGAACGGGCAGCAACCCGCTTCTCTTTCCCGAAGTCCGGCAGAAGTCCACTTGCACAGACCGCGAGTGCTATCGAGCCAAGGTCGAAGCACTTGTTCAAATTCAGGTGAAGCCGCTTGAGGAGAAGGGCGAGAAGCCTCTTCGCGTCTCGCAAGCTCCCGCGTGGCAGGCGAACGGCCACGCCAAAGACGTGCTCTTTGAAGGGCACTACCGGAAGGCCAAATCAAAAGGGGAGTGCCCCAACACCAAAGCCGCCGTTCTCATTGACGGCAAGGGCACTGGCAGCATCTTCTATCTCTGCCAGACCGAGAAATGCGAAGTTCACAATCACGTGACCCGCTACCAGCCGACGCCGCAGGAGCAAGCCCAACGCAAGAAGGAAGCAATTGCCGAGCGAGTCGAGAAATTGTCGCGGGTGCGCGTCCTTGAAGCTATCCGCAAGAAGCTGCCGGATGTCCTCTCCCGGCCAGGCTTGGAGATGGTCACCCTCGACTACTTCCGGCGTTTGGGTCATGACAATCACCGCCGTCTGTCCAAGCTCTACGCATGGGAAGAGAAGAAGAGCAAGACCTCATGGGGCGCCCAGACCGTGGACTACGAGAAGATTGCGGCGGCTGCCGTTCAAGCCATGAAACCCGCGGACGTTTGCCGTTTCCTCGTTGTCTGTGCCCTTTTTTCCGACCTGTATTGCCCCGGCTACAACCCTAGGCAACCACTAGCGAAAGACTCTAACCTTGCCCGCGTGGCCGCAACGTACAAAATCGACACGGCGAAGATATCCAAAGCCGTCCGAGCCGAACTGTCACGCAAGTCAAGCCATCACGTGAGCAAACCCTGCAGAAGCAAGAAGTCACGGGGTTCCACAATATCGCCACGGAAGGCGCAACAGCCGAAGCGAGGGAAGTAGAAAGTCAGAGAACAGGTGCGTGGGGGACTGCAACGCTGCAACTCAGTTGCAGTCCCCACGTTTAATCGTCCGATGGGGATGTAGCCTGAACTATTGGGGATAGGGCTGTCTTTGTGCATCCGGAGAACGTTCCATCGACTGACAATCGCATCGTTCAAAGAGCGTGTTTCGCCACTCTACCGAGGTGACGTCCGGGCATTTCTCCAGCCTTAGTCCGTGGATGAATCTCGTCCCTTCGTACAAAATACCGAATGATCGTCCCTGCCCGACACGGTACAGTCCGACGAGTTGAGGTGCGCCACCTGTCTTTGCATCAGAGCCACTCTGCAGGGCGTCACAAAAAGAGCCGAAAACGCTTCGGCTGGTTCTGCCGAGTCTGCGGCACCACTCGTCATTCCACTCCGTTGTGACTTTAGCGCCCGAGCCGACTGCCAGAGCCAGTGCCGACTCCGCCGGTAATGTAACCTCTTGCTCTTGCCAATCTGTTTTCGCTGACCAATCAAGTCTCCATAAGTGAAACTCAGACTTCATCCGCGACCCATCTCTGGCACCGTGAAGAATTGTAAACTCCTGACGACTTTCGAGTGGAAAAGAACTGAATGAGCGTTTGATCAAATCACTTACGGCCTTGTGCCTACCCGGTGCACCCTCGTCGCGCGTGAACAGAGCGCCTCCTAATAGGCCTTGTACCTGGCCAAGGACGAGAGAGGGAAAAAGCACATCTCCGCAGTAGCCGAAGATATCAGCAGTCATTTCTGATGCGAATAGCTTCCTTCCGAAGTCCCATAGGCCACCCGAAGATTTCCACGTAATGCGGCTGTCGCTCGCGAAATACATGGAAGCCTGCCCCCGACTGTCTACGCCCGACCAAGCAGCAAGTGATGTCATGAACCAACCTCTACTCCTAACATACCTCCGTAATTTCCCTTGCGTATAATGCAGAACCAAGACCACTGATGTCATCGGTCTGCGGAGCAACTCCCAGGCGGTCCACCAACTGAGGGCCGCGACGGTCGAGTGACCTATCTCGGCATCGGTGAAAATCGATGCCGAGATGGCTGGGTCCACCCCGCCGTGCCATCATCAGCATCGGGAGCAATCAAGAATTTGGAATGTCTTACGGGACCTAATCAGATGAACCATGGGGTCCGTTCCAAAACCGGATGCAGTTTGAATTCGTCTTTTTGCCGCAGGAACGCAGCTGTCAGGTACGCAATATCTCCAGCGTATTTTGTGGTGATTGGCTCGCCAGTAAGGGCATCGGTGGATGCCCAGTTTAACTTGGTGAGACTCAGAATCTGCACAGCGAGCGATTTTAGGTCTGGCTCCGCCACCATCGAACCATCTGGGCGTTCCGTTCGAATATTTATCTCCAACACCTGCGGAGTTCCCAGAGATTTCCGATATGGATTGTCCCCTGTGGTTGACAGATAAATCTGACGCGGCCCCGCGACCACGAAGGTTCCCCTACGCATGCTGCCATTGCCCTCGGGAGTTCGATCATAAAAACGAACTTGGTGATGAGTGTTGATCCACACAAAAGAGTAAGTACCATTCCGTCGTACACCTCTAGCGGCCCGCAGTATTGCATCTACGTCATCATGAGAAAACCGAGCGGAGTAGTGAAAGTAGATATGTGGATTTTCCGAGAGGGGTAACCTCTTAAGAGTTTCTTCAACCAAACCCTCAAAACGAATGCCACGCTCCTCGTATGGGAACGTTTCAGTGTTGCCGGAGTAAAACATCCATCTCCCATATTGATTGAAAACATTCGCATAACCCATCAATCGGTCAGTCACTCCATCTCTCCGATGTTGGGTGTATGAAAGTCCAACAAAAAAGTCTGCATCCGGCATCGCGTCGGGTAAGACCCATGGGGTGATACCACATTTCGTGATGACATTGAGCGCCAAGTTCAAGTCCTTGAAGTCAGGAGCGACTAATGTCGGTGTGTCCACCATTTGGCATGGGATGCCGCTTTCCAGTAGTAGTCGTTTGACGCGGTAGTAGGGCGACTTCTCGTCGTCGAGCGAATATCCTTGCTCAGGAGTGCAAACCAAAAACAGGCGGCTCAGCGCCTTCTCTCCACACCATTCAGGATGTTCCTTGAGGAGTCGACTCGCTTCATCTGAGAGTGTTTCCGCGGACTTAGAAGTCACAACAGATGAATACGTAAGCTTGGTACTGAAAGTCCGTTCTGAACCGCGATATTTGTATTTTCCTACTTTCAGTCGCTCAATGAGAGACGACATGGACTCCCGCTGTTCCGCAGTGCACAGTGGCACCAACTCGATGGTGTGGGGGGACTGGTCGTACGAACCAAACTTGGTTATCCCGTCCCGAATGTCTGGTGTTTCATGATGGTGATTGAATTCGACACTGGGTTCTGGCAGCGAATGCGCTGTAAGCGTTCGCTTGGCATGGGTCTCGCGTGAGACCGGAGCGGCAGTGGGTTGCAGAGAGATTGGAACGCCGTTGGCTTTTATGGGAAATACATTCTGGGAAACGTCCACCGCGATCGCTTCAGATTTTGCTGCTCGTATCCTCGATCCACCCGCTTCGTTGGCGAGGCTCTCCTGTTTGATTGCGCGCCCAAGGTCGAATTGTACTGATGACTTCCGTAGAAGCACTTCCAACAGTCTTCTGGGGAGGTTTGGAATTACTTTGCTACTAGTAATCCGCTGCTCCTCTCTATACCCGTAGAATAGGATTGATGTCCATTCTGCCGACACTGAAACAATTCGACCACGTTGCCATTTGTCCCAATAAGCGGTTGCCGACAGTCCCGCCAGCTCTGCGGCGCCGAACGTTTGAAGAAGCTCTACAACCGTTCTAACGTTTTTGACGGCAAGCGTGTAATCGATGCAAAGGTAAAGCTGTCCCCAGTATTCGCGGAATTGAAAAGAATAAGCAGGGTAGAATCGAAAATCGCGAGCCACGGCTGGTGGAAGAGGCAGCTCAATTCCACGCTTGTGAGCAACAATGCGTCCGTGCTTGGCTGAATCGACAAACCAATTGTGCGCCTCAAGTGCATCTTCCAGAGCTCGTAGCATTTCGCCCCGGTGTGAGGAACGCTGGACCAGATCGTAGCCTTCTGCGACGCCTGCGAATTGGAGCGGGAAAAGATTTGTGTATTCAGTGGTGCCGATACCTGTCGCAGCTGACCGCATCAACGCTTCCCGCTCCGCGGCATTGTTATAAAGGAGCACCCTCGTTTGGGACTCCGATATCTTGTATCGTGGGGCTGGGAGAGCCAGCTTTTCCATTTCTGCCTTCATCCGTTTTGTGCCCTCGCTCAATGCACGAACGAATGCGGCGCCGTGCTCATCCTTCATGATTTTTAGCCAATCTAGCAACTTGGCGTTCGGCGGAATGTGATCGAGTGTTAGCTCATCCAGGGAAAACTGTAACGGCACGTCGTGGTCGCGCTGCAAAAGGCGCCCAGGATTATTCACAACGAATGCATCTGTGAAGCGCTTGCATTCGATGGGCAGTCGCACGGCATAATCACGGTGAGCCACAGCGTTAACAATCGCCTCGTCCACGGCGATGAGAGGGAATTCAGACACTTCGCGAAAGCCGCCACCCGGACTTCTATCCTGATAGGTCTTGAAAAAGCCTGAACTCTGGAGATACGCTCTGATCTGACGAATTTGCTTCGACAAAGATCCGGTAAAGGTTTTATCAAGGCTTACAATTCCAACTTCCGACTCTTTTTCAGTGCCCGCTTCGTAGCGAAGTAGCCTAATCGAGGCCCAGGGCATGAGCCTTTGAGGATTCACGCCAAAAAAGAGCAAGCCCGCATTCGTGAAAGTATATGCTTTGCCGTCCTTAACAAGCGCTCCAGCTTGAAACAGTAGCTCTTCATCGGAGTACTTGAACCCTGCATCCGCCAAGAAAACAGTCTTGAATTCTGAGACAACATCCCGATCCACCTCTGCCGGATCGTAGGGGCAACAGTACTCCCGTTCGAAATGGACTATCTGTTTCTCTCGTCTCAGCTGATCTCGTTGATGGTCATTTACGAGTAGGTTCTGAGAACCATGCCGAATCCACGCCCTAGGTGGGCTGTGGAGTGTTTCACAAATGGCGTGCTCTGAATACGGAACATAGATGAAACAAACGCGGTTAGGGTTCTTCAAATCATCAGTACAATCAAAAAATTGTGACCTTGCACCCTGGTTTTTCAGCAGATTATTGATATTTGTGAGGCTGTTTCTATGCGCATCAGACAGATGATTGATACCCTTAACCTCTCCCACAGACGAAATGCCCAGCACCAGAAGGCCTCCTCCCCTGTTGCTATTGGCGAATGCCGAAACGCATTCGGTAATCTCGGTCCTCACTTTGTCAATCTGTGCTGTTGATATTCCCGAGCTAGAGGAGGGGCGGCCGGCCTCCTTGCGGTCAAGGTGTTGATGTTCGAATTCGTCGTCGGTTGCCGACGTCAGCAATGACCAATGCGCTTCCGGGTTGTCGAAGATCTCAAGAGGGCTAGGCATGATTCCAGTAAATCAAAAGCCTACAGCCATTACTTATACCATCGCAATGGGCATTCCAGCCGGATGCTGTCTCGGCATTCCCTTCTGAGCGATCATGAGTTCAAGCGGCCTCTCGGCATACGTCCGTTTGCAGTGGGCACCTTCCTCACGTTCCTCCGCTCTGACTGCTGGAGTGCCGACCTCCTCATGCTGATCCTCGTTGAGCTCGGTACGAAACCCTTTTCCGCCGGACATTTTCTTGGGCACTGCTTCGGGCTAATTCCTGCGCCCGGCAGCTTCGCGGCTTCTGCTTTCTTGGTTCCTCTCCTTAAATCTCTTGGGTCCCTCCCAGAATGCAGCCGCTCGCCTTGGGAGCAGAAGCCCTCGCTTTTCGGGTGCCCCAGGAAAATGGGGCAGAAAAAGGAGATTCACAAATGTCTTACCTCAACTCAGTGACCATCATCGGATTTGTTGGAGCCGATCCCGAGCAGCGTCAAGCGCGGAACAACAACGGCTCAAAGTTCACCGTTCTTTCCGTCGCCACGCAGCGCTCCTGGAAGAACACCGACGACGAATGGGCGTCGAAGACCGAGTGGCATCGCGTCTGCGTTTTCCGCCCGCGCCTCGCCGAATACGTCGCGACGACGATCAAGAAGGGTTCGCACGTGCTAGTGGAGGGCAGCCTCGTCAGCACCACGTACGATCGCAGCAACGGCAAAGGCAAGAAGGCGAAGACCAACAAGCAGACGTTCTGGTGCATTCGCGCCGATGTCGTCCGCAAGCTCGACCGCGGCGAACCCGAACCGGAAACCGTTGCTTCCGGTTCCGCAGGTTCGAGTGAAGCGCTCGACGCGTCCGATCCAGCTCCGTTCTAGCCGTTCTTTTTTGAAAAGGGCCTCAGATTGAGGCCCTTTTCGCATTTATGTAGAAACCGCGTCGGCACCGGAATTCATCCCGAAGTGTCGTAGTCTGCTTTAGCCGGTACTATGGCCTTTCTTGCCTAATCGGTGATAAAACCTCTGCACAATATAGTGCATCGACATCGACACGGCCCAGCGGCGATGAACACAGAGGTATTTGTCCGTGCGGATGCGCGTCTCAAAACGCCGGCTGGCTGCTTATCTCTTCTTGTTTTTCGCCCTGACCATTGCTGTTATTTCGCATAAATACATTTGGCTGTATGTAACGCGGACGCGCGACCCCAGGCCGCAAGTCGCTGACTTACTGCGCGACCCCGCGGCGTCGAGCAATCCCGAGATTTTACTTAAAGAGGCAAATCGCCTTGCATGGCTTTTCAATTGGCCAAAGGCTGAGCCTCTCTATATCCGCGCAGAGCAACTATTCAAAGATAAAGGCGATACTGGAAACGAAGTCTATTCACGAGTGGGGAGAATTCGGGCGCAATCGGAAACCATGTCTTGGGTTGATGTCTCTGACATTCTTGGAAAAGAGTTGGACCTTCCAATTGCGAAGAGTGACAAAAAGCTCAGACTGTGGTGTCTCGCGGCAAAGGGATACACGGACCTGGAGATCAATCCGGTATCGGCCAAGCGTGTGTGGACGGAAGCTCAAGGAATCGCCCGTGCCTTGGGAGAACCGGAGTGGGAGTCGCGAGCGGAAGGAGAGCTCGGGTTCGTCGCATTTCTGGAAGGCGATAGCCGACGCGCCGCGATAATGGTGGGCGACGCATTCTTATCTGCCAAGGCGAGCGGCGACACGGGTAACCAGGTCCGACTCCTTGAAATGATGGGAAATGGGTTTAATGAAGCGAAGCGTTATGGAGAGGCTCTTGCGTTCTTTGAAAGGGCGATAAAAACGAGCAGCTCCAACCCTGACGCAGGGTTTCCGTTCATGGCGTATGAAGGGGAGTCTCAGGCGCTAGCCGCGCAAGGCAAAATGCCGGAAGCCGTGGGCAAGCTAAATCGGGCTTTGATTATCGCGAGAGCAAATCAGAAGCGCGGCCATGAAGCCATGATCCTTTTGAGCCTCGGAGAACTCGCGCTTCAATCGGGAGATCGCCAAGGTGCAATGAATTCTCTTGAGCAGGCGGGTCAGATTGCGAAGACGTACAACTTCTATCGGACTGAAGGGCAGGCCATGATTGATTTGGCGGGCCTCTATCGAGATGTCGGGGACCTCAAATCGGCGGAGGAGAGTGCGACTGTCGGCGTCGAGGCGAGCAAAAGAGTTGGCGACAGATACTATCTGCCTAGAGACCTCACGATCCTCGCTGACTTTAAGGCCCAGCGTCGATCTACGGCAGAAGCTGAGGCACTCTATCAGAACGCCGAGGATATCATTGACGGAATGCTCGTCAACCTGCACGAGGCGTATTGGTCCAGTTCCCTCGCCGGCGCGATGAGCGCAACGTATCTTCATCACTTCGAGCTAGAGGCAAAAGCGGGCCATGTAGAACTGGCACTCAATGTGTTAGAGCGAGTTAGAGGACGAACGGCAGCCGCAGTGCTCGAAAACAAGGTGTCGTTTAGCAAAACCGAATCCGCCGAGGTGCGCGCCCTCGAAGATTCTGTCTCCGATTTACAACTTCGATTGATGCGTTCAGAAAGCCCTCAGGAACGCGCCGGGCTCCTAGACCAGTTGGTCGAGCACGAGCGGCGGCTGGAGTGGACGCGAACCGAACGTAGAGATTCGAAACCTGGTTGGTATGAGAAGCCGTCATCCTTGAAAGAGATTCGAGCCAGTCTTCGCTCGGACGAGATTGTGCTGGAATACGTTCTCAGTGAGCCACACTCGTATTGCGTTTGGATTTCTAAAACTCAGGCGGGTCTAGAGGTCCTGCCTGCTGGACGACAGCGAATCGAAGAGTTGACGCAAAAATATCTGGCGGAGGTTCGAGCGAAACGCGAGAACGTTGCTCTGTCGAATCAACTGTATGATGTGCTTTTGAGGGCACTGCCTACGGAAACAAACCGCGAACGCCTGATTGTGTCGCCAGACGGAATACTGAATCAGCTGCCATTTGACACTCTCCGCGATCCAACGGGTGCCTTCTTACTTGAAAGCCGAACCATAAGCTACACGCCGGCCTCCACAGTCTTGACCGTTCTTCGGACCGCAAACGTCGCACAGGCACCGCGACACACGTTTTTGGGTGTCGGCGATGTCCCATATCAGAATCAGGGCCATGTTTCGTCGAAGCTCGAAAAACCGAGTGCAGTTGGACAACGGATTGAAAGGGGTTTCTCAGATACATTCGGCACCACTTTGTCAGATTTACCGCAAACACGCGAGGAAGTTCTGTCCGTCAACCAGATTGTTGGCAATGACGGAGTTCTGTTGCTGGGTCCGAAGGCAACCGAGACCGCCTTCAAGTCTGAGCCTTTGTCAGACTTCAAGATCGTTCATATTGCCGCGCATGGCTTTTCGGATACTCAATTTCCAGAGCGATCTGGATTAGTGCTTGGGGTTGACTCGAACTCACATGACGATGGCCTTCTGCAGGTTCGCGAGATCATCCGACTTCATTTCAATGCCGACCTCGTGACGCTCTCCGCCTGCAACACAGGCGTCGGAAAGCTACAAGGGGAGGAAGGTATCACCAACTTGGTGGAAGCATTCCTAGTAAGCGGCGCTAAGGCAGTCGTCGCGAGCTTGTGGAGTGCGGACGACATCTATACGAGTGCTCTGATGGAGCGGTTTTATACCCACATAGCGGAAGGCCAGGACAAGGCCGCTGCGTTGCGCCACGCAAAGATTGATTTGCTGGCAAAATACGGTCGTCAGGTCCCACCTTACTATTGGGGAGCTTTTATCTTGGTCGGAGACGGCGGGTCTTCGATACATCTGGGGGCCCAATGAGTCTCGACGCGCAAACGAAAGAGAAGATTTACTCCCGCGTTTGTCAGCTTGTGACGCGGAAGCATTTCGATCCCGGCATGTACGGAGCGAATTGGGAGGAATTGTCGAAAGCCAGGCGAAATCAAATCCTGCAAAGCGCCAGCGATGAGGAATTTGAGAAGCAGATACAGGAGCTACTGGCCGAGCTAAAGACTAGCCACACCGGTTTTCGCCATTCCAAGAGTGCGAAGATCCCTGGCCGCCACGCCATCGCGGCCACATTTATGAGATGCAACTTCGATGGCGAGCAGCGGTGGATGTTCCAAGACGTTCACGAAGGCGGCCCTGCGCACGCCGCGGGGCTGCGCCCAGGCGACATTCTTCTTCAAGTCCGAAATAAGGAATTGAACCCGCCCGAACCGCCGATTTTTCCAGTTGGCGAGGACTCACAATATGCAGTCCAAAAACCTGATGGCAAGCGTATCGTAGGCAACTTGATCGTTCCGTCGCCAAGGTCGAAAAGTCATCCAGTGATCGTACCCAAAGCGGTTTTGTGTTCGCAGCTACCCGATGGGGTCGGTTGGCTCAAGGTGACCATGTTTCCGGGAGCAGTCGGTATTGATCTTGCCAAAATGTTTGATACCGCCATCGCCCATCTTAAAGATTCAACCCGCTTGATTGTGGACCTTCGCGGAAACACCGGAGGCGGCATTGGTGGGTTGCGGCTGATGAGCTATTTGACTCCCGGAAAAAAGGAGGTCGGATACAGCCTTACTCGCGCGCGAAAAGAGAAGGGCTATGCAAGAGAAAAGTTGCCAAGGTTTGGCCACATACCTTCCCACAAGGTGACTCTTTTGTGGCTGGCACTTCGATATGGCTTCATAGACAAATCAATTCTCGTAGTCACTGAAGGACTCGGTCCTCAGAAATTTCACGGTCGCGTTGGGATCCTTGTCAACGAGCACACTGCAAGCGCCGGGGAGATGCTGGCTGCATTTGCCGAGGAAAATGGGCTTGCCACAATCATCGGGACAAAGACGGCTGCTCGCTTGCTGAGTGGCTCTACGTTTAAGGCTGGTTCCGGCTACATCGTAGGATTGCCGGCCGCTGC
>Ga0070730_10004195_pt1 | contig 12745 bp, 7 predicted proteins | sample Coa_R1_3_FD_66447 | JGI IMG/M metagenome (GOLD analysis project Ga0070730, IMG submission 66447) | Surface soil microbial communities from Centralia Pennsylvania, which are recovering from an underground coalmine fire - Coalmine... | ecosystem: Environmental > Terrestrial > Soil > Unclassified ...
TGCCTCCAGCATGCTCGCCACGATATAGGGTTGAGAGATGGTCTGCCCCTCCGCAATCGGCAGCGGATGATCTTCATAGGCCTGGTCGCGATAACGTTCCGGCGCAAATTCATGGCGCGGCACTCGCACCATGGCGACAAGCACCCGTTCATCGGCAATTCCCCGGGCACGCAACTGGGACTCCACCATGCGCAACCGCAAGGCGGAATACACGTCGACAATTTCAGGGGAGGTCATGCCTCGGGGAATTGCCCGGTCACATTCTATTTCTTGCGGCGGCGCACGCGCACGTCGAAGCTGACCACTCCGTTTTGATCGCGCGTGCCCACCACCGAAATATTGCGGTTGATGTAGTACTCGCCCTGGATGATCTGCTCCGAACTCTGTGAAACGTTGGTGCTGTACGTCAGTGAAAGGTTGTTGGCGAACTCCTGCTCGATCGTGATTTGCGGGCCGCGTGCCGTGGGATTGGTCTCGGTGGTGAGTCCCTGAGGATCAATCTTGATTCGGCTGACTCCGAACAGCTTCTGCATCCGGTTGCTCACGGTCGAGTTGAGGGCCTGGCTGATGATCAGGTTCGTGGCTTCATCGGTAAACAGCGATTGCCCCGACTGCTCCTGCAACTGCTCCGATTCTTCGCTGGTGCGCCCCAATGCCAACAAGGCGATGATGTCTGACTTGGGCAACGGCGGCTCTGACCGGTAGTTCACTGTCAGCCGGTCGGGAGTTCCTGTCACCGACACATCCAAGTCGTAGTTACGGACGTGAGTGGTGGCCTGCAAGTTGACCTGTGGTTCAATGGCGACCGGATTCGCGAAGGTAATGTCGCCGCGCTCCAGCCGAAACTTAATTCCATTGAAGGTCGCGTCACCTTCCAGAATATCCGCCCGTCCCAGAACGCTGGGCCGCGCTACCGAACCGCGCAGTCGCAGGTCAGCATCGCCGGAGAGCCGCGCCACCGCCGTCTTCATCTGCAGTTCCGGTGCGGTACGAACGGCAACATCGAGCTTCACGTTGTACAGCGGCGAATTGGCCGGAGTGATCGAAGCCGACTGCCGGCTGCGCTCCAGATAAGAACCAAAATCAAAGCCCGGGGTCACTGCGAGCTTCGTGACCATCACGTCGCCGGAGACCGTCGACGACGAACGGTTTCCTACCCAATGCAACTCGGCCGTCGCCGTGGAACTTACGCCCGGCGGATAGCGCAACCGCACGTCCTTCCCTATCGCCGTGAGATTGAAATTAATCTGCCGGTTGTAGCGCGTCGCATCGCCTTTGAACTCGACTGTGCCTCCCCCGGTTTTCGCGGTGAGCTGTTGGATGTGGACGCGGTCCTGCGTGAATAGCAGCGAGCCGTTCATCTCGCTCAGCCCGCTCGGCACTCCCGCATAGTTGCCAGATCCATTCTTGATTTCAATTGTGCCTTGCGGCAGCGGGTTACTCAGTGTTCCTCCAAGATTGATGTGAACATTGGCCAAGCCGGAAGCCGTCAAGTTCGGATCGAAGGCTCCGAGCAGTTTGAGGTCTGCGTGACCGTCGGCGGTGAGAGCGAGTTCCTGCGGCCCCGTAAACTGAATCGATCCCTGCCCAGTCACGTCGGTTGCGTCGCCGACCATATGCGCGGGTGCGATATGGATGGTTTGATGATCGAAGGTGAAGCGTAGCGGATCTTGGTTATGCAACTTGGCATATTCCACCTCCACCGCGAGATCGTTTACGGTGCCATCCAGGGTCCACTGACGCGGATAGCGCAGCGGTCCCTTCATCGTTACCGTTCCGCTGGATGCGGAGTGTCCCGTGAGCTGGTCGCCCAGATAGGCATGCCACAAAGCGTCGGCATCGAGATGATCCATCTTTGCTGTGATCGTCGCGGGAAAATCCTTGTGCATCCCGACGGTTCCATCGATCACGACCGACCCGTTGCCAAACTGAGATTGCCCGCTCAAGTGCAGTTCCCCATTCACCGTCCGGGCCTGTACATCGAGGCCGCCCGAGTACTCATGATTGAAGGTCAGGTCGCGTGCGTGAAAATCGGCAGTGATCACCGGTGTGTCGATCGTCCCGGACCCCTGCAGCGTGAAGTCCGCTCGCCCCTCGATGGGAAGAGGCTGAAGTTGGATCTGCCGCACCCGCGCCAAGTCGAAATTCTTTCCTGCCAGGTCCAGGCGAAATCCTCGGGTAGAGGGCGCGTAGGCGGCGCTGCCTGTTACCTCGGCCTCCTGATGTGTTAGACGAATATTGCTGAGAGTGGTCTCGTTCGCTCCCACGTGAAGGTCAGCGTCGAATTTCTCGATCGCTTCCCCGTAGGCCGATGCGTTCGCGGCCCGAATGTGCCCCTGCGCTTGCGGATGCGCGCGCGTTCCCGAGATTTGCAACGATACGTCGGCGGTTCCAGAAATCGGGTAGTCCAGATGGGCCAGAGCCGCAGTCGAGGCCACATCCACATTGTGCAGATTCACCCGCGCGTTATACGGACTGTACTCGGTGAACTGCCCTTTCTGCAGGGCCGCATTCAGTTCGAAGTCGGCGCTAGTATCGCCGCGTTGCAAAGTGCCGCCCCGAACCGCAAGGTCATGAGAAGAAAATTGTATGTTCGCCGCCAGGGAATCCCAATGGACCGGCGTCTCTGGAGTCTGCGAGGTGGCTGGAACAGTGAATTCGAAATCCTCCGCCACCAGTGTTCCTGTCAGGGTGGGCGAGGAAAATGTTCCCGCGGCCACGCCGTTGAATGCGGCATTTCCCTTCACTCGGAACGGTAAGTTGGTCGGCCCACCCAATGCGGCCACGAGCGGCCGCCATTCTTCCAGATTGGAAGTCGAAAGCGAGAAACGCAACGTCGAGGAGGCAGCCAAGAGCCCCGAAGCGTCAATCTTCGACGCCGGAGTATTCAAGTTGAACTTCGTCAACTCCAACGAGTCGCTGGCCCCACGATACTTCCCTTGGAACTGTGCCGTTATCGGCAATTCCCGGGCGGCGGCACGCGATGGCGGGCTTACCTCGAAGCCGAAAGCAATTTCTGCGTTTTGCGGGGAACCTTTCCAGAGCGCATCCACTGTTCCATTCGCCGAGCCTACCGGACGAAATCGACCGAGCGGGTGAGCAGGTACATCCAAAGCCGCCGCGGTTTCTCCGACCGATACATTCTGCAATCGCAGATGTACCGCTCCGCTCTGCACACCGGGCACTTTTGCCTTCTCTCCCTTTTTCAAAGGCGGCCTCGCCGCCGCAATCACCGGCAACTCTTCCTTTTTCGCCTTGCTTGAGCTTGACACTGGAATGCTGTGCAGCCAGTTATCGATTTGCACGTCGCCGGTAAAATTGCCGCCAAGCACGCTACCCCGTAGCTTCGAAACTTTGATCTGCTGGTCGGTGACCTGGTAGTCGGCGGCAAGTCCGGTTCGCTTGAGAGAGAACTGCTCCTCCTGCCACGCCAGGTCCCGCACCATGACCGCTCCTGCCGTGGTGAAGCCGTCCAGCGACCAGTGGCCGTTTCCTTTGAGGTCCGCAATGCCTCCACGCAGGTCGTGCCGCCGGGCGATGGCCGCCGTTTCTTCCAGATTGAGCTGCGCGGAGTAACTTCCATCGAGCCGCGGATTGCCGAAATCGGCGATGCGCCCGCTCATCTGCGCCGTGGATTTGCCGGAATGCCAATTCAGCGATTGCACGTCGCAAAATGTCGGCGCTAGAGTGAAATCAACCGTCGTCATCCACGCGAACGGGCGGTAATCCTCGAATGCCGTGTCAACCTTGCCCAGCGAGAGATGGCCCTCGTAGCGGTTGCGCAGAAATGCGTAGTCCATTTGCAGGTTGGTGCCCTGCACGGAAAAATCCAGCGGGATTTTTCGATCGCCCCACAGCAGCGTGCCGTTGTGCACCGAGAGATGGTCGATGGAGAGCGCGAACAGTTGCTGGACCCGAGCATTGAGCGGCACGTTCTCCGGCACCACTCGTAGCGATGGGACGTTCGTGGTGGCGCCGTCAGCGCCAATCGCGATGCGGATTACAGGATTGTCTAGCGCGAGTGCCGTGAAACCAAATTCCGTGCGCAGGAAGGAAATGACCTTCATGTGGGCAACCAGGCTGTCCGCATGCGCCAGCGGAATTTCCTTGGGGCCCTCTTTGCCATGAACCGTAATGTTTCGTACTTCGACCTGCAGGTGAAAAGGAACTACATGGAAACTGCCGATTTCGGCGCGGCCCCCCGTGATGCGTTCGACCTCTCGGATCATCCGCCCGCGCACGTAGGCCTGGAAAGAACTAGTCGTGGAGTACCACAGGGCAGCCAGCACAGCGATTAAAACCAAGCTGGCGGCTATCAGCAGATATTTCCACCAGCGGCGAGGTCTCGCGGCTGGCTCGGTCACCGCGTCTGCACTCCCTCAATGGAAGGCATCGCACCCGCCAAACTCACCTTACTTTCCGAACGCAGAGACTGCAGCCACGAAACCATCAATTCGTTGACCTTCTCTTCGGTGAGCAGTTCGCGGATCTTGCCAGATACGTCTGCGAGCGAAACCTCTCCTGCCCCGGATTCTTTCAACTGCGGCACAAACTTTTCGCGGTAATACGCTTCGATTGACTTGGAATCAATCTGCACCGCTGGACGCAGGCGCGCATCGACCAGTCGTATCAGATCGATTTGCTGCTCCACATGCGCGATCAGCGTCTTCTCCGTCAGGCCGAATCTTGCCAGCAGCGTCTGCCAACCTTCCGGAGTCGCCGCTTCCGGATATAGCTTTCGTGCCTCTGCAACCTGGCTCGCGGCTTCCGCCTCGGACGCATGCTGGAAAGACGCCGATTTCATCTGTTCGCCTAACAATTCCTGATCGATCAGCCGGTCGAGCGCGGCTCGGCGATCGTCATCGCTGAACTGTGCCACAGAGCGTCCGCTCAGCAGCGCCTCGTAACATAGCGCCTCATCCAGGTCGCTCTGCAGAATGATGTGGCCATTTACCGTGGCCACAATGCGATCAATCACATCGGCGGCACGAGCCACCGGAAGCCAAAGCCCGCTGCAGAAGATAAACAGGAGTGCGGCCGACACCGCAATCGTTCGATTTGCGCGAAACCTATGCATCAAAATGGCTGACCTATACTGAAAAAGACGTTGAAGTGACGGAGCCGCTGCGTCTCCAGCGTGGGCGGCTGTCCTGTAATCGTGACCATCTTGAAATACCGGGTCGGATTCAGATTGTAGCCAAAATCAAAACGCAAGGGCCCAATGGGTGTTTTATATCTTACGCCCACTCCTACAGCGTGCGAAGTGTAATCATAGCCGGAGTTGCTGAAGGCGGTACAGTACTGTGAGGTCGTTGTACCACTGGACAAGCACGGTTGGGTACTGGGCTGATGCCAGCGCAATAACCCCTTCAGTCCATCGTGCGGCGCGGTGAAGACGTTCCCCATATCGTGGAAAATGGCGAATCCGAATCCCTCACCTAGCCATGGTAACGATGTCTGTGGAAAGCGCAGTTCCAGGTTGTTCACGAACAATGCGGTGCCGCCTACCGGAAAGCCTGAGTTCGGATCGCGAGGTCCTGCTTGGTTCAACCCAAAACCGCGATGAGAGTTGCCGCCTCCGGTGAAGAATTGCTCGGGCAAAGGGATCGTCGTGATATTGGTACAGGTTGGCTCTCCGGCCGAGTTCAGCGGACAGGACCCGGGAGGCAGAATCCTCGTGCCGTGAAATGGCTGCTGCAATCCGATGCTGGTGGAACGGGCAAATACGTACTGATGACCCGGCTTCCCTTTGCCAATGACTTGATAGGTGGAATTCTGCGCCAAAGCCCGTCCAAAATCCGCCTCTGAACCGAAGTAATGCGACGACACCAGAGCATCCAGCGTGAAATAGTTGCCCTTGGTGCTTTCCAGCGGATTATCCCTTTTGTCGCGGATAAAGGTGAATCCTGGGCCTCCGACGCGAGCCGGAAGCGATAAGAGTGCGATTTCACCGGGGTTGAATTGCGATGCAAAGTTGCTGGCTTTAACCCTTCGAAAGTCGAAGCGGTAGGTGATCGAACTCGGCCCCGGCCGCGTGCCCGGCTCAGTGCCGGCGCTCCCAATCTGCTGCCGCACATCGATCTTCCCTTCCAAGCGCTGCGAAGTGAAGGTGGCTACGTCAAGGCTGTTATCGTAGAAGATCGTGTAAATCAGCTTCCATTTGTCGCTGTCCAGTAGCTTGGGGATGGTGTAACTGATCAGCCCGCGCTGCTGCAGCCTTCCGACATGGGACTGAAACGTCAAGGTCTGATTGCGGCCGCCGAAGTTGAGGCGCGTCACATCAAATTCAACCCGTGGACTTACCCCCGTCGCTCCGGCCGAGTTTGTTCCTGAAGGCTGGCTGGTCTGGAACTCAAACCCAACACCGTAAGTGAACGTATAACGCCGGGCTTCCTGCACTTGCACCAGAACATTCTTCTCGGGATCGGTGCCCTCCGGATTCTGGACCGCCGTGTCTACCTGGCTGAAGATTCCCAGGTTGTAAAGTCGTGACTGTGTGTTCAGCAGGTCCTGCTGGCTCAGGGGATCGCCTGCCCGCACTTGCAATTCTCGTTGAACCACATAGTCGCGGGTATGCTCGGTCCCGGCGACCATCACCTGATCCACCGTAAACCGCTCTCCTTCTTGAATCCTGTAAGTCACGTCTTGCCGGTTCGCTTCTTTGGTTGAAGCCACGGTCGTAATCTCAAGCGAAGCATTCGGGAACCCATGGTCAAAGTAATAGCCGATGATCCGTTCCCGGTCGTTGGCTAAGTCCTGCTCCGAATAGGGCTGCCCTGGCTGGATGGTCAATTCCGGCAGTTCACTCGTCGGCACTTTCTCATTGCCCACCACATGCACCTCGCCCACCCGCGTACGCTCACCTTCTTCGATGGCAATATGCACCGCAAGTTTGTTTGGCGATCCCTCGTAGTTGTCGTCCACGGCGGTTTTGATTGCGACTTGGCGAAAACCGTTGGAGCGGTATAGCCCCTCGAGAGTGGCAACGTCCGCTTTCAGCAAAGTCTCGCTATATTTGCCATGCGCTAGCAATCGGTGGGCCGGCTGAATCTGGAGATAAGAACGCAGCTTGGCGGTATCGAGAAAATTCTTGTTGCCGATGATCTCGACCAGCGCCAATTTGTGGAGCGGCCCGGCATCAATGACGTAGATCACTCGCAGGACCTTCGCATCGAACTCCTTCTTAATCTCGACCTTGGCATCGAAGTGTCCGCGCGTCTGCAAGTAGTCGAGCAGGTTGTTCTTGCCTTCGTTCAGCAGGTCATCGTCCACGGCATTCTCTTCGTAGACGGGAATTTCCCGCTTCAATGTGCCGTGGCTGATGTGGAAACCCTCAGCGGAGATTAAAACCACAGGCCCGGGATCAATCTGAAACGTGAAGTCCAAGGCATTGGTTTCGGGATGGTAGGTTTGGGCCGCGATCGAAACCTGTGCCAAAGCGCGATGCTGTTTCTGGAATTTTTTCCGCAGCCGCTGCAAGGAGTCGCTTACCCGCGCCGCCGTCACGCGGTCACCGGGTGTCACGTGCGCAATGCTTTGCACTTGCCCGGATGAAAGCATCGAAGTGCCGGTGACTTTCACTTCGCCTACGTGCGCAGGTGACCCCGCCGAGATGTGAAATAGCACATCCACTTGCTGGGTAGCAGCGTTGGAGGTGCTCTCAGCCGTCACCTGGGCGCGGTAATAGCCATTCTCCTGCATCAGTTGCCGGATATTCTCCAGCGCCCGGTTTAGCTTGTCATGAGTAAAGAGCTCTCCCAACTGAAGCTTGGCAGCGTTCACGATCTGGTTCGCCGTGGGACGGCTGGGAGCGCCCTCGACATTCACTGCGCCCACAAAAAAATTCGCGGATGTAACAAACGTCAAGACGACGCCATCTCCTGACGGTGCGACCTCGGCTTGAATGTCGGCGAATCGCCCGGTCGCATATAAGGCACGGATACTTTCCCGCACTCGTTCACGCTCTAGAGAAGTTCCGGCTTTTTGCGGGATCAACTGAAGCAGGTGGTTGCGGTCCTGTTCCGCCACTCCGGGAAGTTCCACGCTTGCAATGGTTTTTCCCTCGTAATTTGCGTTGGGGCTTGCGGCTTGGAGTTGGGTGTCTTCCGGTGCAGCCCGGAGCGACAGCACCGCAGACCACAGCACGATCATCGCGGTGACAAGTGTCGCGTACCGTTTCGGCAAAGGTTCCTTTGGATTCAGGCGCTCCTTGACTTCAATGGAAGTCGCCCAAAGTTTCGTAGTCTGAATTCGGACGGGCCTCACTCTTCACCCGCCTGCCTTCAGCTCCACTCGACCCAGCCCCTTATAATAATGGTTTTGCAGTCGCACACTGGTGACCTCTTTGGCACAGGAAACACAAAAGGAACCTCAGCTCGATCCATCGGTCGCAGACTCAAGCTTGAGCGAGCGCTACTCGCGACAGATCCTGTTCCGCGGGATTGGCGCAGAGGGCCAGCGCAAGCTGTCCACGGCGCGCATCGCCATTGTCGGTTGCGGTGCTACCGGATCGGCATTGGCCGGACTGCTGGCGCGAGCTGGTGTCGGTACTCTACGCATCATCGACCGCGATTATGTCGAACCCAGTAATCTGCAGCGTCAATCATTGTTCGACGAGGCCGATGCCGCTGAATCTCTGCCGAAGGCCATCGCCGCAGCCCGTAAGATTGCCGCCTTCAACTCGCAGACCATGGTCGAAGCTAAGGTCGAAGATCTCATTCCCTCCAACATTGAAGCTCTGCTTCAAGGAATGGATCTGGTCCTCGACGGTACCGACAACTTCGAAACTCGTTACCTGATCAACGACTACGCCGTGGAGCGCTCGCTTCCATGGATTTATTCGGCGGCCGTGGGAAGCTACGCCGTCACTCTGAACATCCTCCCCGGCCAGACCGCCTGCCTAGCCTGCATCTTCCCGGATTCCCCCCGTGGCATGGTCGAGAACTGCGAAACCTCCGGTATTCTTAACTCGGCGGTCAATCTGGTTGCATCCATTGCCGCAACCGAAGCCATGAAATTCCTGGTTGGCGGCGCAAACGCCCGGGAGGTGCGGCGCACGCTTTTATCCTTCGACTTATGGACCAACGAGCACGCCGAGATTTCCGCCGGCAAGCCGCGCCCCGGCTGCCGCGCTTGCGCTGACCGCGAGTTCATTCACCTCGCGGGCGAGGGACGCCCTCACATCACTCTCTGCGGCAGGAATTCCGTGCAAATCCATGAGCGGCAACGTCCCATCGACTTCGCAGAGATGGACCGCCGCCTGCAGCCGCATGGCGTGGTTCGGCACAACGACTTCGTCCTTAAATTCTGGCGCGAACCGTACGAGATGACGCTCTTCCCGGACGGTCGCGCCATTATCAAGGGGACTACAGACACAGCCGTCGCGCGAAGTCTATACGCCCGCTACGTGGGAAGCTGAGCTCCCCCGGCTGTTTACTCCTCCCCCAGATTTCAACCTAGTTCACTGTCAATATGAGCGCACTGCTCGAGCCACCGCTGGTACAACCCAAGTCTCCCGAGTTTCCGCTCGGAGTCTGCACCATAATCTTCACCGTTCCCGGCCCGGAGATCACATCGGTCGAGAGTTTCACCGTCAACTTCTGCGCACTTACAACCGTCGCAGCAATGGGAGTGGAATTCACCATCACCTGCGACGCCGAAACGAATTGGTTTCCATTCACCGTGATCGTTACTCCTGCCTGCACTTGAGAGAATGTCACTGAGTTGGGAGAGAGCGACCCAATCACCGGAGCGGGCCGCGCACTGCCACAGAGAGGGTTCAGCGTGTTGTTGCAACCCAGAAGAAACGTGAGACCAAGCACGAGCAGGCACACAAAGGGGAGACCGCAACTGCGAAGACGCATGGGAGATACTCCTTTGGAATGGATTACCCGTCTGGTTGTAGCGAGCAAACATCCAAGCCCGGGGCCGAACTTGTGGCCGGGTCAGGTGCAGCCCAGAGGCCACTCTGGTTGCAAAACTTCCGGTCTCGATAATTCACTTATTCTTCGAGACGTTAAGGGCGCAGCGCATGGATGGGTGGCTGGCCTTAAATGGCAAGCTGGTGGCTCTGTTTCACCAGTCTGGTGGTTTTCAGCCACCACAGACAGGTACGCCTCAGCGAGAATGATCTCCGGACGCCGGAAGCCGTGAGCCGGAAGCCGACTTAAACAGTTGACGCAAATTTCGACCTACTCTGCTAATCTTCTCTGCTCGTGGTCCAATCCTGGATCGTAAGGGCCTGAATGCACGACACCACTCGTCCCGAACCTACCCGTCTCTATCGCTGGATGGTGCTGGTCTTTCTCAGCCTGGCCATGTTTGGCAGTTACTACGCTTATGACGCGCTCAGCCCACTGGCCGACGTGCTGAAACTGCAGTTGGGGTTTTCGGATAAAGACATCGGGCTGCTGCAGGCGATCTATAGCTTTCCAAATATTTTCACGGTGGTGATCGGCGGGCTGATCATCGACCGCCTCGGCCTCCGAAAATCGTTGATGATCTTTGGCGTTCTCTGCCTTATCGGACCAGCCATTACCGCCTCCTCGGGAGCGCTCTGGGTGATGGCGGCAGGCCGCCTCATCTTCGGCATGGGAGCCGAATCCCTGAACGTCGCGGTCACCGCTGCTCTGGCGAGATGGTTTAAGGGCAAGGAACTAAGCTTCGCCTTCGGACTGAATCTCACCATCTGCCGCCTGGGTTCCTTCGCGGCTCTCAACTCCCCAACCTGGGCGCGTGCGGCTTATGCCAACTGGCGCGATCCGTTTCTGATCGCGCTCGGACTTTCTGTGTTTTGCGTGGTGGGGGCAATCATTTACTGGATTTTGGAAGTGCAAGCAGAAAAAAACTTCCATCTCGGCGAGGCTTCGACCGACAAAGTGGTGTTCGGGGATCTGTTTCGCTTTGGGGTCAGCTACTGGTACATCGTCGCCCTCTGTGTGACCTTCTACTCGGCAATCTTCCCTTTCCAGACTTTCGCCGTGAAATTCTTCATTGAGGCCCACGGCACATCGCGCGAGTTTGGCGGATTCTTGTCCAGTATGCTGACTCTTTTCGCCATGATTGCTACTCCGCTCTTTGGTCTGTGGGTCGACCGGATCGGAAAACGAGCCCTGCTGATGATGTTCGGTTCTCTGCTGCTCATCCCCGTGTACCTGATGATGGCGTATACCCACGTGAACCTGTACTTCCCGATGGCGTTGATGGGTGTGGCCTTCTCCCTTATCCCGGCCGTGATGTGGCCCTCGGTCGCCTATATCGTGGACCAATCCAAGCTAGGAACCGCCTACGGCCTGATGACGATGATTCAGAACATTGGCCTATTCGGCTTCAATCTCATGATCGGCTGGGCCAACGACTACAGCCATGCCGGGCCCGACAATCCCCATGGCTACAACCTGGGCATGTGGATCTTTTCCATTCTGGGGTTCCTCGGCCTGACCTTCGCCTTCCTGCTTCGTCAGAGAGAGCTGGGCCCGCACGGTCACGGTCTGGAGACGATCACGACAAAAACAAAGGCGCCGCAGCCGGCTTGAAACTTACCAATTTTCGAAGATTGCGACTCTATTTTGCGGATCGGGTTTGATAGCTGAGGAACCGAATCGTTCAACACCGAGCAGGCAAAGGATTTCCAGCGACCAAGCATCGAATCACGGAATCCAAAGAACGGTAGAATTGCTCTCATAATTTGAATACGGCCATTACCTTAGTTTTCTCACGACCACCCGCAAGCCATACAACGCAAAGATAGTTAGCCGCATCTCACGGGGTGCGGCCGGAAAAGGCAACTTGACCGACCCAGAACAACGACAGGCCAGCGATTCGAATGAAGCCGCGCTGATCGAAAAGGCCAAACAGGGGGACGCCCAGGCGTTCCAGGCTCTCTACGATAAGCACAAGCGGCGGGTTTACTCGCTGTGCCTGCGGATGACATCAAATACGGCTGAAGCCGAGGATCTGACCCAGGAGGCGTTCCTACAGCTTTTTCGCAAGATTGGGACGTTTCGCGGTGAATCGGCATTCTCCACTTGGCTGCATCGGCTATCCGTAAACGTGGTGCTGATGCATCTGAGAAAGAAGAGCCTCCCGGTGGTTTCGCTCGAAGAAACCACGCAGGTAGGCGAGGAAGACACTCCGAAGAAGGATTTCGGGGCGGAAGATTTGGCGTTAGCCGGATCCATTGACCGGCTGCAGTTGCAGAAGGCAGTGGACGACCTCCCTCCCGGCTATCGTACGATTTTTGTGCTTCACGACGTCGAAGGTTACGAACATAATGAGATCGCGACGATCGTGGGCTGCTCGATCGGCAACAGTAAGTCACAATTACACAAAGCAAGAATGAAGTTGCGTGATCTGCTACGGATGAACCGAGCCGAAAAAGCGGAGAAATCCTAAAAGGCAATACATGCAACCAAGTAGTAGAAGGACACAGCAAGACGAAATCAGCCGGCGAAGACTGGCAGCGACGTGTTGCTTGGGCAAGCCGAACAATTGCAGGATTTTAAGGCGGCAGTGCAGTGCGGCAGCAGAGGCTTGGGGAGAGCTGTATGACTTGCGTTGAGTTGCAAGAGAGCCTGGCGGAAAACGAAAAGGCCAATAACGCGGCACAACGGGCGCATTTGAAAGATTGCCCTCATTGCTCCGCGCTGGTTGCGGAACTGTTAGTAATTGCCTGCGCGGCCGGCGAATTGCGCGCGGCGAACGAGCCTAGTGCCCGGGTGTGGAATTCCATTGAAATCGCATTGCG
>Ga0070730_10004196_pt1 | contig 12743 bp, 6 predicted proteins | sample Coa_R1_3_FD_66447 | JGI IMG/M metagenome (GOLD analysis project Ga0070730, IMG submission 66447) | Surface soil microbial communities from Centralia Pennsylvania, which are recovering from an underground coalmine fire - Coalmine... | ecosystem: Environmental > Terrestrial > Soil > Unclassified ...
CGAGAAGCGCAATGTGCAGTTGATCGGGGTTTCGATTGACAGCATCTACTCGCACATCGCCTGGGCGCGCAACATCGAGCAGAACTTCGGCGTGCAGGTGAAGTTCCCGGTCATCGCCGACCTGGACCAGAAAGTCGCTCGCGCCTATGGCATGGTGCACGAAGCCGTGAGTGATACCGCCGCCGTGCGCGCGGTTTTCTTCATTGATCCCAAGGGCAATGTGCGGGCGCTGCTGTATTATCCGCTTTCGCTCGGACGCAACGTAGATGAGATCCTGCGCGTATTCGATGCCTTGCAGATTGCTGAGGCCAATGCCTGCGCCACTCCGGCCAACTGGAAGCCGGGCGACCTGGTCATCGTGCCCGCGCCCATTACCCAGGCGGACGCCGCCACGCGCATGAATTCCAGCAACGGCTACGAGGTCAAAGACTGGTACTTCGCCGAGAAAAAACTGGCTGAAGTGAAGAAGTAGTTAGCACTCCGGCCAAGAAGCAATTAGCACTTGGCACTTGCATTCAGCCCGCGAATCATTTTGCAGATTCGCGGGAATCCTCTTTTGTTCTAATCAAAGTAAATCGTTAGAATAACGAGTTTGCCGCACTGGCTGAATGCTGAGTGCTGAATGCTCTTATGGAAGCGCATGGGGTCCGGTGACCCTTCCGGTCTTCAAAACCGGTGAGGGGCGGGTTCCCCCGTCCCTGGTCGGTTCGACTCCGACACGCTTCCGCCACTTTGTTTTCAACAGTTTGCGGTTGTGAAGTATCTTCTCGAACTAACGGCTGAGATTAGTTTTCGCTCCGCACTGTGATTAAAATGTGATAACTAAGATCTAGCGTGCATAGGGACAAAGAGAGCAATATGTGGTTCACGTATCGCTCACTAATTTTCGGCTCAAAACGAGACAACTTGATTCAATGTGAGTCGCAACGCAAATTTGATAACTGGTTGACAAATCAAATAGAATCAACAATTTTCTAGACGGCTCAAGACATTCTTGTGTTCTTCAAAACCAGCCCGTCGCTCTCGGCTTAAGCCGTTTTAGATCAAGGTGTTAGTTAACAGTGAGAATTGTTTTTTGTAACAAATCACGAGTATTTGTCATTTCAAGTGAGAGGAAGAATTGGGATTGTCGCGATCAGGAGAGTTCCAATGAAAAGCGAGCTGGAGGCGGTTTCTCTTTTCCTAATTGCAGTGTCGAATCGGTTTCGGAGAGAAAGTGACAAGTTCCACTCCGTCACGGTTAGGCGGAGGCACGAAACAAAGGTTCGCTTGGCGTGGGCCACGTTGATCTCTCTGGCACTTTGCCTCGTAGTCATGCCGGCTCTGAGCGGCCAGGCAGGTATTAGTCCCAGCCGTATCATCATATGTGATCCCAGCACGGATAGCTGCCCAACGCCGACGCCGACCCCACGGCCCACTCCAACGCCTCCACCGCCCACGCCCACACCGACTCCAACGCCCAATCCGACTCCAACTCCTACTCCGACTCCAGCCCCCACTCCAACTCCAGTCTCAGGGCCCGGCCAAAATACTTCTTTGAGCTTTGGTCCGGTGACCATTCGACTGGCAGATTTGAATGTTCATGTCGTAGCGCCCGTGTACAGCAAGCCGGGTCGAGGAAAGCCATTTGATTACACACTACAGCAGGATAATGGCTTGCTCTCCTTAGGAGAGGCAGCAGGCTTCGCCTATCCAGGATGGACATTTGGAGGACCGATTGGGTGGTGGTTAGCGGGTACAGATCAGGTAACTTGCCAATCGACCGGACAAACATTCTCTGTCAACTGGGTTAGTAATTTCCACGCCCCCAATGGAATTCAACATGCAACGGTGACGTTCACAAGTTCCACTCCTTGTCCCGGTTACAACCTGACTGCTCCCGGCGTTTATCCCATCGGTGATGGTTCCGGACTATTCAAGGTCGTCAACGCCGACTTGAGCGTTAGCATTCTGACGCCGTTTGGCGATATCATTCGACCTCTGGCCGTGGCGATCATCGAACAGCCTCCAGCCGATACGTTTATTCCATCCAGCGGTAGCATCACCGATTCGAACGGTAACCAAATAACAGTTCAGGCAGGTGCGACCACCACCTATACGGATACGGTTGGAACGGCGTTTCAGGTCAGCGGAGGGTTCGCAAATGCACAACACCAGGTGTTCAACTATCAAGACTCGAACGGGAACCAGCAAGGTGTGAACATTCAATATGGAACGCTCACCTGGCAGCCCTGTCCCGCTACCCTGCCGACTAGCGGAAATTTTCCGCAGAGCATCACCTATGCAGATGGCAACTCGATGCAATTCGGTTATGAAATAAATCCATCGAATTCCGCAGTGATCACAGGAAGGCTCGCATCGGTCAAATTGCGAACGGGAGCCACCATCAGCTTGAGTTACACCGTGCCGCAGACCAAGCCGCCGGTTTGCTTCAACCCGGGTTTGACTGGGCTAACGGTGACCACCAGCGACGGCACTTGGACTTTTCAAAAGACTAAGGGTACGGGTGGCGCCAGTACCACGACTGTGACTGATCCCCAGGGCAACCAGACCGTTGCCAGTTTTTCAAACGGGTTTGAGTTGCAGAAACAGATCTATGCCGGCAGTGCTACCAGCGGCGGCACGCTATTGCAGACGGTCCTCACGTGCTACAACGGCAACAAGGCCAACTGTGCTGCCGCGGCGCCCGCATTGCCGATTACGGAGCTCACCGTTTTCACTTTGCTACCGAATGGACAACAAAAAGAGCGGGATGTTCTGTACAACTCGAACGGCCAGACGATCGAGGTTGACGAATCTGACTGGGCCGCTGCTCCCGCAACGCCCGCTCTGCTGCGAAAAGCGCTTACGGCGTATGCCAGTTTGGGCAACATCGTCGACCGTCCAGCAAGCATCACGGTACAAGACGGCGGTGGGACGCAGCTCGCGGAAACCACCTTCGGCTACGATGAGACCGCTCTGACGGGAACCTCCGGCTTGGCCCAGCACGTGGCAGTTGCAGGATCGCGTGGCAACCTGACGTCGGTGCATCGCTGGCTGAACACTACCGGCAAAACGGTAGACAGCGCCTCTGCCTACGACGATGCCGGTCAAGCGGTATCTACCGCTGATTCCAAAGGAAATACAACATCGCTGACATATGGTTGCAACGATGGCTACCCAACGCAGGTCACCATGCCCAACACGGGTGTGTCCCACGTGACCTCAGCGGTGTACGACTGCAGCACAGGTCTAATCACCAGTAACATCGACGAAAATGGGAAAACAACGAACTTCTTCTATGACGGCGTATTGCGCACAACCAGTGTTGGTTTTCCCGATGGCGGTCAGACCACCTTCAAATATCCTGACGCCAATACGGTGGAGCAACTAACCAAGATCAATGCAACCGTGAGTGACCATTCCTTTAAGTATGTAGACAGCTATGGTCGTCCCATCCGCTCCCGCCATGTGACTCCCGGTGGTGATGTATACATCGATACGGGCTATGACTCGCTCGGACGCATCAGCAGCGTGACGAATCCCTATTTCCCCGCGGTGAGCAACGACCCCACGCGCGGCAGCACCCTGATGCAATACGATGTCCTCGGCCGGGTGACGCAGACCATACAAGGCGGCAGCCCCAGGACCGTGTCTTACAACGGCAATTGCGCTGTCGCCACCGACGAAGCCGGCAAGCAGCGGAAGGCCTGCTATGATGCGCTGGGACGGCTCACGAACGTGTGGGAAGATCCGTCGGGTCTGAACTATGAAACCCATTATCAGTATGACGCTCTGGGCAACCTGCTGCAGGTTGATCAAAAAGGCGCTGCGCCCAACGACAACACCCTGTGGCGTACCCGGCTGTTCCTTTATGATTCGCTGTCGCGGCTCCTGCGCGCCTACAATCCCGAGACCCGGACGATCTGCTACGGCACGGTTACTTCATCCGACATCTGGGATACGTGCCAAGACAACGGCTATGATGCCAACAGCAACCTGCTGGTTAAGACCGACGCCCGTGGCGTTTCGGTGAGCTATTCTTACGATGCTCTCAACCGCCTGACCCAGAAGACATACTCGGATGGCACACCTCAGACAACATATCAATACGATACCGCTTGTTGCGGAGTAACTGCTTCGAATCCGATAGGACGGATGACAGCTGAATTTTCAGGCAATACCGAGCTTGTATTCAGCTACGACCCGATGGGCCGAGTGCTGACCCATTGGGATTGTCCGCCTAGTGGAATCGCACGCGGTTCCTGTTATGTGATCAATGCTCAGCACGATCTGGCTGGCAATCTGACCTCGCTGACTTACCCCAGTGGTCGTAACGTTACTTTTAACTACAACGCTGCAGACCAGCTCGACCAGGTGCAGCTTGCGAGTTTTAACGGCCAAACGGTGGGCTACAACTACTGGAGCGTTGCAGATAGCAACTTTTATGCAGCAGGCTTGCCCAAGCAACAGACTCTCGGGAATGGCGTGGTGGAGAGCGCTGGTCTCAATGCAGCTCTGCAGTTCAATCGTGCGACCGTGTCGAACAGCGCCATTCAATCCACTCCTCTCGCCGATCACTTCTTCGTGCATTCTCCTGATGGATCGCAGAACAACGGCGACGTGTTGCAAGTGATTGATGAGCTCAATTCCACTTACACGCAGACATTTACCTACGATGCTCTGAACCGGTTGGCGACCGCGAACGAAAGCGGCGGGCACTGGGGCCTAAGCTTTGGTTATGACCCCTTTGGTAACTTCCTGCAACAAAACGTTACCGCCGGTACCGCCGATGCGCACCAGTACACGGTCGGTACTGACAATCGCTTGATTGGTTTCACTTACGATGCGGTGGGAGACATGTTGAATGATGGGTTCCACAACTATGCCTATGATGCTGAAAATCGCATCACGCAGGTAGACGGCAATGCTGCCCAGTACACCTATAACGCCGAAGGCAACCGTGTGCGCAAAGACGTTCAGGGCAGTCCCTCCACCGAGTACATCTATTTTGGCGGGCAGGTCATCGCAGAAAGAAATGTCAACACCGGCGACTGGACAGACTACGTGTTTGCTAACGGCAAGCGTATTGCCAAGGCTCCGATGTATGAAGACCGCATCGTGATCAGTGGCACCAACTGTCCTGGGTGTGCGTCGGAGTCGACGCTGTTTGGATTTACCGGTCTGAATTGGCTGCCGTACGTAGTGCAAGCCGGCGATCACCTGTTTATACGGATGAAGGAAGATGCGGGCAATGGTGGCGTGATCCTCGGCTTCAGCGACGGCAGCAGCACACGGGGCAGCCTGACTGACAGCACGGGAGTTCTGCTGAATACCGATACGGTATCGCCAAGCTGGCATGTCCGGGTAGCAGACCTGTCGGGTTACGCGGGTAAGACCGTGACCTCGATATCGCTGGTCTCAGAGACTACCAGCGGCGCTGGGCCATGGCAGCTCAAGTACAAGGAGATGGCGCTGGTCGGCACGAACGGATCGGTGAAACCTCTTTACGTGAATGAGAGCAGTGTCAATTTGAGTGTTTCAGCCAGCAGCGGCGTGAGCGGCGCCACGTACACAATCAACCACAATTCCTGGACGACGTTTGGACCGACAACAAACAATGGTGTGCTGTACTATCACGGCGACCAGATCGGCTCGGCCCGGCTGATGACGGCTGATGGTGGTTATCCAATCTGGCAGGCAACTTTTCTTCCATTCGGCGAAGAATACAACCCACTGTTCACAACGAACCACTACAAATTCACCAGTGACGAGTGGGACGCCGAGACAAATCTCGACCACACCTTGCTCCGCCAATATGGTTCGCTTCTGGGTCGTTGGCTGCGACCCGATCCCGCAGGTTTGGCGGCAGCTAGTTTAGGCAATCCTCAGTCGCTCAATTTGTATGCTTATGTCTTGAATAGTCCGCTCACTCTTATCGATACCTTGGGAGCAGCTCCAGCATCGAAAGACGCGACGGAGTGCATACTCGACGGAGCGGAGACTGACTGCGGGTTCGTCATGGACTTGCTTGCAGGTGGTGCAGCAGCTATATGCCCAAACAATGCTTGTAGCGGCTCGAGATGGGTAAACGATCCCGACGGCGGACACTGGCAACATGAGACATTCTGGGCGTTCGCAAGCGGAGCGTCCGGATACTTTACCACTGGGTCAGGACCCGGCGGACTCTTTTACAGCCTGGAAGCGGCGGGACTGGCGTCTGGCTTGCATCTCGAAGATTATTTGGATGCCCACCCTGGTGATACGCATGAGTACCACAGCAACGGGTACCAGGTTGGCGATGTTTTTTCTTATAGCGAGCTTGAACAGGGTCCGGATTGCGCTCAAATGGTAACGACGCTCTCGGGAGAATGTGGATGGTTCCCAAACTTCACAAGAATTCCTGATGGATCTACATTGGTTTTTGACACACACAACCATCCAGGTGGATCAGAGTTTTCCGACGACGACATAAAAACCGATATGAGTTTCTCTCCATCTTTGTTTGGATTCCTTTACATCCCAACAGGCGTCATTCTGATGTCTAATCCCAATCTTTATGCGTCTTGGCGCAACGGAGTCTTTGACGCGTTGTCGCCGGTATGTGTTCTTGTAAACAACGGCAACTACCCTGGCAGACCTTGTCATTGAAAAGAGTCTACGAAAATACTTTACTCATCGCGGTAGGGATACGGATTACTCCGTAGTCCCACACAGATTCGGGACGAGCAGATCTCGACAAGACGGGGGAATAGCCATCGCGTTCCAATGGGAAGATGCATCATGGTTTCAGGAAGGACTAGCTGCCGTGAAGTCACGTGGCAGATGGGGCTTTATGGATAGAGAAGGAAGAATTGCCATCAGCCCAATATGGGACGAGGAGCGGAATTTTTCGGAAGGGACCGGCACGGGTGACGAGCGTTGAACGTGACTATTGGCGTTCGCGTCTAATCGACAGAAGCGGTTGCTTTGCTGTGTTTTTCCCAAGCGACGTGGCGGCGCTGCCATTTGGCTGCGTTATCGCCGGTCCACCGACCGTTGCAAACGGGCCTATAACTGGGAACGCTATAGTTCCAAAATGTCAGTGATGGAAGGATGATAGGGATAGAGCACCAGGCCAAGACTTTGACGAACTCATGAGTGGTCTTCCTATGAGGATTTCGAGAGCACGCAGGTCAATGCGGAATAGTAGCGGAGAATGGACGTCCACGTATGACTAGGGGCGTTGCGGTAGCTGCGGGCATGTTAATGTCTCACGATCAGCACCGCACAGCATCAAAGATCGTAACGCTGGATGTGATGAAATTGTGATAGTTCTCTGCTCAAAACGAATCAACCTAATTCAAAGTAGGTCACAACGGGAAGTTGATAACTGGTTGAAGAATCAAATAGAATCAGGAATTTTCTAAACGGCTCAAAACATTCTTGTGTTCTTCAAAACCGGTGAGGGGCGAGTTCCCTCGTCCCTGGTCGGTTCGACTCCGACACGCTTCCGCCATTTTATTCTTAATGGTTAAGCTGAGCGACCATCGGTAGCGTTGTCCAAGACGCCTCACCGTGGCCGGCCCTTCATACACAGGCAGGTATCCGAGTCCTGGTATTGTCCTCTCGGGCACGTCCGCGGTTTGCACGTCTGCGGCGTGCCAACGCCCAGCACGGCCGAGGCGGAGGCGGGTTCAAAGCCGTCGGAAATTGCCACCGCGGAAATCGTCACGTTCTCTAAATCTCCCGAGTAGTGGTTGGTAATCGTGAATTGCGCATTCGAGGCGCCCTGGGGAATGGTCACCTGCGCTGGTGGCGCGACCACAACACGCGGATCGCTGCTGGTAAGAGTAATGGTGGCGCCCCCGGGCGGAGCGGGCGGGTTCCGCGCAACCGTCACGTTCGTCGACTGACCATTGCCGAGCGTGTGGACGTCCAGAGACATGCTGAGCGAGGGCCAAAGGCTGGCGTCTTCGTATCTGAACTGGGCCCCTGCAGACGGCACGCCAAAGGCGGTCACGATGATGTTTACCGGACCAGACTGCACGACGCGTGGAGTTGCAACCCTACACGAGAAATAGAGGGGGTAGGGATTGCAGTCCCGTGGCACGACACCAATGCTGGGAGCACTGAAGGAGACCGTTATGCTGCTGCGGTCGCCGGAATAGGAGGCGGAGTAAAAATTGCCCACGATGTCGAGCCAAGTGCCGCCTGTTGTCGGCCCTTTCGACGGGCTGATGCGGGTGATCGTCGGCCTGACGGAGAAATGGCTTCCAGGCCCAATGACAGATTCGCCATAGGAGGTGTGTAAGATAACGTCGTAGCGGCCTGGTAAGATCGTGTCGATGACGGTTGCAGTGATCTGCGTCGGCGAGTCAACAGTGAAGCGGACTTCCGGGCCGGGTCGCTGCCGGCTCTGGTCGACGATGCTCACTCTCCGAACTCCGGAAAAGTCCGCGCCTGTGATGGTGAAGGTAGCGTTATCGCAGCACTGCGCGTCGGTCACGGTGCTGACTCGAAGCACTTGAATCGTGACACTTGCCGTCGCCTTGTCGTTGGGGGGTGCTCTTCCATCGGTGGCCTGAGCAATAACCTGGACCGTGTTGTTTGACGCGCTCGATCCAGCGCGGAAAAGTCCGTTGTTGTCGATGGAGGGTGGGTCGGTGGCCGGAAGCGCGCCGGAAATCGTGAATTGTACTGGAGTGCCTGAGGGTGAGACCGTGAACTGCTGGGTTGATCCCTCGAACACTGAGCTCGCGGCCGGAGTGAGAGTCACGGCTCCTGTGAAAGAAGTAACGGGTGTGACGCCGACTACACATCCACCGTCCGAATTAGACCAATACGCCTCCACGTTAATTGAAAAAAATGTAAACCCTGTGGTGGTCGCACAAGGGGCATCAGCCGCTTCACCCCCGGTAGGAACGATAACAGAACCAAGAGGACCGGGAAGAGAACGGAAAGGCGCTGCAGGCACCGTCCAGGCCGGGTTCCCCGGTATTGGATCGGTAGCCGCTTCGATGATTTCGTGGGTCGCTGCGTCAGTCAGCGCAGCAAAACTGCCCTGGCATTGTACTGGAACGATCGCGTACGCCCATTGATGAATGAGAGTTGCAGTGTGATATGCAACATTCGATGAGCACAACTCGAAGAGACCGCCATTGTGGATCGTTGTTCCTGGTGGCAAATAGACAACGTACAACGTGCTGAGACGATTCCCTGCGTCCGGCTGCGGTACGCCGGTGCCGGGTGTGCCAATCTCACATGTTACCCATTGATCGAGTTGAGGACTGCTGAGTGTAGAAGGGGCTTTGGGTGCGCCGCATAGCCACGGGCGCAAGTCCGGGCCGAATCGAGGCGGTGTCCCTTTGCGTCGTGGGCTGAACGAGCTACCGAAACTTGCTCCGGTGACGTCATACTGGCGGGCTTTGGTAAAGTAGGGGGTCGCAACCAATGCCTGTGTGAAGGCGTCGACATTAGCCATGGTTGGCTGTGTGGCGGTGGAAAAGACACTTGCGCTATCGGAATCCCAATTGTTGTCCCAATACAGATTCACGATCTTGGGGTTCTTCATTACTGGGCCACTAAACCTACTTAGTTGTGCGAATAAGGAATGTGGCAGCACGATCCCGACCATCAGGATCATAAGTTGCACCGCTTTCATGGTTAGTCGGAATTTCTTACCTCGGCTGTTCTCATTCACGCTATCGGCGAGACCTGTGTAAAGATTTATGATCCGCATAATCTACTGCCTCCAATCGTATAAAGCTGATTGCTCTCATTCATTAACGCGGAATCCAGAAACAAACGGGCTCAAAGCCTGAAACAAAAAGTAGCCGCCCAGGATGTTTTCGCCTATACATCTGTACCCGGCTGTTGGGCTTGGTGCTGGATTAATGATGCTGCATTCGTATCGCTCCACAGCAACGAAGCAAACATGCCGACTACAATTCATGGAGCGCCTCCAGCGTAGGCGAAAATTCAACCCAGACTCGACTGTGATGAAATTGTGATGATTGTTGGTCAGAACAGTACAAGTTGATTCAAAGTAGACCGCAACGCAAAGTTGATAACTGGCTGAAAAATCAAATAAAATCAAAGATTCTCTGAACAGTTCAAAACGTTCTTGTGTTCTTCTGTTCTTCAAGACCGGTGAGAGGCGAGTTTCCTCGCCTCTGGTCGGTTCGACTCCGACACGCTTCCGCCATTTATCAGGGTTCCTTCGGCTTCGCTCAGGATTTCGGCAGCGGGCTCCCGCTACACTCACGCCCGCTAAGCGCCTCAACTTCGAATCGTTTCCTGTATGCGCGAAGCATTATGTGCAGATCCGTGGCGTGTGGCTCAGCGTAGCCGCACTTTCCAAATCTCGAACTTGGTTTGCGCCTTCTGGCCTGGCAGGAAAACGCGGTAGGCGAAGGCGACGCTGCCGTCCGCCGCAGAGGCATTCATAGCTTCAATTGGCGAGTCCGTGTGCGTGGTGAGCAAACCGCCGATCTCTCTCTTGCTGTCCACACCCAACAGACGAATCCCCGTGCCGTGCTGATCGGTTGTCAGGAGCCAGCGGTCGTCAGAGGTGAAAGACAGCGAGTTCCCTAACGCGACTTGAAAGTAGTTATCTCCCGTAGCGGCAGAGTCCTCGTAGGCGTAGCGCATGATTTCTCGCCCGCTCTCGAGGTCCCAGATCAATACTTTTCCTTCCGAAGTGGTGGCGGCCAAACTTGGGTGGTGATGGGCAAATGCCACCGAGCCCACGATGGCCGGCCCCGGTCCGAGTTCGGAACGAGAAGCTGCCAACACCGACTGGCCTGCCGAGATGGTACGTAGCAGCTGCAGCTCCGGGACTTTCCACAGTTTCACCGTGCCATCGCGCCCGGCCGTGGCCAACAGCTCCCCGCTTGGACTGAACGCCATTGCCTGGATAGCGCCATTTTGATGCGCGCTGTCCACCTGACGGATGATTTCCTTTGTCGAAGGATCCACGAGGTAGAGGGCCGGCGTTCCACCGACGGCGATCAGAGTTCCCGCCGGGTTGAAGCGGACGCTGTTGGGCCACGGGAGATTTTCCACACTGGCAAGCCGCTCGCCCGTCGCGGGATTCCAGAGGAGGAGACTGCCGTGAGTGTCAGATCCCCCGCTGCTCTCGGCGGTGGCCAGCAGGGAGTCATCCGGCGAAAGCGCCGGGGCAAAAACCCATTCGTTGGGGCTGCTTTCCAGTGCACGAAGATTGGTTCCCGTGGCAGCGTCCCAGAGCGCAACCGTCTTGTTCTCGTTCACCGTCGCGAGTGTATGGCCATCATGAGACTGCGCCAGTGCCGTGATCACTGTAAGCTCAGGCTCACCGACAGGACCCTCTGCTTGTTTTGCTACGGCCGGTGGCCGCGGCTGGACGCCGTGAAAAACAAAGAATGCCGCTACGCCAAGGATGCAAAGGATGCCAAGGATGATAAGTAGTGGTTTCACTTTGATTCCCCCGCCATCTCCCAACGGCCGCGTTGTTTCGTTCGCGACTCTCTGCTGCCAAGTATTCCGGATGTTCCGGAAATCGTGGCCACGCTAGAAAATATCTATTTCCGGTCCCATCCTCAACCAGGGAGCGGTCTTGAGATGTTTGTACCGTTGGATCGCAGCCGCATCCGCCGGCTCGTATGTCACGTCGCTGGGCGGTATGAACATGCCGGGATCAATGTCCACGTCCTGTTCTATACGCACAGCCTCTTCCGATGTGTCCAGGACCGTGTTCTCGATCTCGGATGTGTTCGGGTTCTTGGTTTGAATCTCCTGGTGCGATTCCGAGCGCAACGTGACCCCGTTCCACACCCACCATTTGCGGACGTAGGGGCCTTGAATAACCTCGTAGACCTTGCAAGGCCGCCCCACAAACTCCTCTTCGCTGATCGTGGCTCCAGGCAGCTTCAACTCTTCAACGGCCGCGTCTCCCCAGATTGTGCCGCCGTATCCCTCTCGCATTTCTACCACGTGACCTTCGCGCTTGTTGTTGTGATCGATCATCGCGTAAAGGTGGCTGCCATCGAAGATCCACGTCACCGCTGTGTTCGTGGTCAACTGGCTCATGGCGGTGTCCGTGCTGGTGTAATCTTCTCGGCGCCGGCCGCCGGTCACGTCAATATATTCAATCCTTCGTCCCGCGGCGCTGAGGAACTCTACGCCATCGTGAACTGAGCGGCTCGAAAAAGTGAGCTCCACCACCGCGCTGCGGAATGGGTTCGGTTTCGCTTGCGTCTGAGCTGAGCCAGTCACGGCGCTGGACGTATGTTGCCATTTCGCCGCCTGCCGCGCGAAAATCCCAACGGACACCGCGACCAGGGCGACTGCAACGATGATCAGGATTGTTGCCTTGCGACCCATTCTTAGCCTCATCTGTGTGCGCGAAGTTTCCGTTGAACAGCGAAGACGCAATTTCGCTGTCCTCCTCGACCGACATCGCAAGAGTGATGGCCAGCGTAGCACAAGAATGCCTGTCAGAGTGCATTCTTGGTCACATCAAAACAACTACTCAGGAGTTATCAGAATTTCTGAGGCAATAGAAGCAAGCGCTTACTGTGATGAAAATGTGATAGTTCTCTGCTCAAAACGCGGCAACTTGATTCAAAGTAGGCCAGAATACAAAGTTGATAAATGTTTGAGAAATCAAATATGGTTACGAAATCCGCGATCATCCGCGTGATCCGCGGTCAGCTTTTGCTTTACAAACCGCATTTCTTCGCTGGGATTATGAAGTGATATCAAATCATTGCTTTTTATCAAATTGCTGGCATGATCAATGC
>Ga0070730_10004197_pt1 | contig 12741 bp, 8 predicted proteins | sample Coa_R1_3_FD_66447 | JGI IMG/M metagenome (GOLD analysis project Ga0070730, IMG submission 66447) | Surface soil microbial communities from Centralia Pennsylvania, which are recovering from an underground coalmine fire - Coalmine... | ecosystem: Environmental > Terrestrial > Soil > Unclassified ...
CGTCATGACTCCGCCACGGGTGTTCACGTAGGTGTACAGGGGGATAAACACGCTCCGGCCAACAAAAAACTGAACGTCGGACAATTCAGCCAATACGTATGTGTTGTGGTGGCGTCCTTCCGAAGTGTCCATTGCCGCGAGCTGCTCGCGGGTTAGCAACGTAACCCAGCTTGATCGCTTTCCGCCTTTTCGTGCAAGAGTAGCGGGAACATACCCCTTCTGCGTCTTTCTTCCTGCGTACACGGCTTCTGCTCCCTTGAGGCGGCCGTAGAGCACCGGCACATTCGTTAGGTTCTTGTTCAGCAGTTGGTCAGGGCAGGCGTTTGAGCCGTAAGCGAGGATGGCATAGCGCTCGTCAAGGGAAGGCAACCCGTGTTTCTGGAGAAGACTTCTCAAGGCACGGAACTTTAGACGGTAGATGCCCTTCGAAGTGAAAAAGAACGAGAATCGTGGTCTACGTCCGGGGTAGGTGGCTGGAGTGAAAAGGTACCTGTTGATTGGAATCTTGCGCCAAGGTTTTTGTCGTTTGAAAGCCATATAGTTCGCTGAGTCACGCGCCGAGCATCTTTATTTCGCTAACTTCTTGATAAGAAGCTCTGCGATTTTTTCGATTCCGAGGTCTTTCAGAGATACATAGCCGATGGTTTTCGGGAGGCCCGGCAGGTCCACCGCGTTCGCTTTGACTGGAAGAATATACTCTTGGCCTTTTTCCTTCAGCATCCGCTCCTGAGCACTTCTGCGCTCATGAAGAGTCCAGGCCCGATTGTTGTATTCCTCTGAGACGAAAATTACGCAGAAGCGGGCACGCTTGCTGTAGATCTCATAAAACGTTTGAACGAGATCCTTGCCCCATAAGTCTTCGGGATAGAAACCGTCGTAGAAGACCGAAAATCCTGCCGCGACCAGATGCTTGGCAAGGTCTTCCGCGAATGGCCGCTCAGGTCCAGCGAAAGAGATGGCCACATCGAAACTGTCTGGCAATTTTGCGCTCTTGAATTCCTTGGCAGGCTTGGTCGTGTGTCTGGCAAACTCCTCCTGAAGTCGGGTACCTGCTTCAGGTATTGGCAGGAACTTCATGCCGAAGCGCTCCAGCAACGAATGGGCACGCAACAGTTTCTCCACGCCCGACGAAAACTTTTGCGAATGATTGTCGAACCAGCGGTGGGCAACCTCGGCATTGCTGTCAAAGAATGAATCTCCACGCTCCTCAAATCGAACGGCGGACCAAGAGCAAGGCTCAAACTCGAATTCGGGGCACTGAGCAAAGGCGTTCAAACTGAGGAAACGGAAGACGCTCTCTAGTTCGACGGAAAGGGGCGGATTCTTAGGTCGGTAGTGCGTGATCCAGCCTTTCACGCCGTTTCCTGTGACAACCCAAACAAAGCGGTATTGAAAGACCTGATCTTCCGACTTTTTCATCTCCTTCGACTCTGCTACGGTGTGGCCGTCGCCAAAGTCGTAAAATTCTCGTTTCGCTCGACCGCGCGATTGCTTGCCGTAGAAGAAGCCCCATCCTTCGAGCTGCTCTAGGAAGATTCCGCAGTCCTCTAGCTCCCTCGCTGCTTGTTGGAAAGCGGCGAATCCTCCATCAAAATTCCCCACGAACTGATCCATCGCAAATCCGTCGCTCACCCACCTGGTGTAGCATTCAAGTCTGCCAGTAAACGGGCACGCTTCACGTTCGAATCCTAGCGAAGCGAGAAAGTCCGTGGTCTGAACTCCGCTTGTGCTGAATTGGTTTGGAGCGGCGTGTAGACTGAAACCAAAATCTTCCTTTCCCCACTGACTACGGACTAAGAAAAAATCGACACCGGCGGTTGTGGCCCGGCCTTTGGATAGCTGTTCGTGCTTGAGTGCTTGGTGTGGGTCACGCATATTTCCGAAGCTCGCCGCGAAAAGCTTTGGAGAGAATGGAGGGCATGAGTGCATCGAGTTCGACTGCGGTTTCAGATTGGATTTTCTTCAAGGTGTTCAGCTTTTGAAACACCTGTAGTGCTCTGCGCTGATGTTCAATAGTCGGCATGGAAATTTTCATTTCCAAGAATGCCTCAGGGCGTGTGCGTTCTCGGCGTGCGCCAACGCCACGGGTTAAATCTGCCAACTTGCCATAAAACCACGGGGATGAAACTATTGCCGACATGTATTCGGGCAAGGCTTCGTCCGAAATGAAACTGAATGTTCGATACTCTGGAGACGCATACAAGCCTGCAAAACGCTTGTCGCAAACAGCGATTGCTCCTTCCCACCCTTTGACTTGACTTAGAACGAGTGCCCCATCGAACAAGAGATTGAACTCCCGGTAAGTCGTCTCAGTGCCACCCAAAACACCTCTAGCGAAGAGGCCGCCTCCGAAGCCCTTAATCCCAACTTGGGGGTAGGAGCCGTCAGGCCGGATAGGGACACGTCGCTCGTCAAGCGTCAAGACATCTCGAAGTGCGCGTGTCCGTTGTCCGCTCAAGCTAACATGCAAGCTGGTAATGACACTGGAAGAGGCTTCGAGGCTTTCCCTGCGAAGTTGTTGACCTTCATTGATCTTTGTCGCTAATTCCTCGATCCATCTGATCATTCGGTGTTGCTGATCCAGCAGTTTCGGAAGCGATGGTTCCTGGCCGTTACAGTCAGACTCGATCCAGTCGAGATACTCACCCACCGCAAGTTGCATGTCGAGTGAAGGGCATGGAATTTCATGTCCAATAAAATCTTGGCGACGGAGGTGCATCATTCCAATTCCGACGACTTTCTGTTGCATTTCGTCGAAAACCGCCTCAATCGCATGCCGAATGAAACTCCTGTTATTCTGAGATCGCTCTCTTACTCGAAAAATGTGCTGATTCAAAATGCTAGATGGTCCGGGCCAGATTATCGACTTGAATGATGCGGACCATGAAACTAGCAAGTCGCCGGTGTCAACTTTGTACTTATCCTCGAAAGATTCCTTAGTCTTGAGAAAGGCTGATTCCGGATCAGTGATGTTGCTGATCCTGATTATTGGTGTACCGTCCTCGGTTAGCAGGTCAGTCCGATAACTGGTTCCGTTAACGAATTCGGCCATCTCCCCCATAGGCTTGCTGGTGCTATTCCTGCGGAGCGCTTCAATTAGAATTCTCCGAGCCGCCGTTAGAACAGGAGGCTTGTTCGATTTGCTTTCGCTAACATTTCGCAGTCGAGCCATCAGGAGGCCGTTCCGAGTAGTTTCCCGACATCTGCTAAGAGCTCCTGTATCCTCCGCTCTTTCGCAAGAATGTCTTCGACCAACTTCTCTGGCGGCAAGTGTTCGAAGTCTTGCTTCGCTTGCGGATTCTTGATGTCGAGGTTGACGGAGACCAAATTCCCATCAGCATCATACTTGACTATATCTTTTGCGCAGACCTGCCAAGCGCGCTCATTCACGTCCCGGTTTTTCCACCACGCGAGACACCCTTCAAATTCCTCGAAACGCATCGGCTGCGTCTTCGTATAGGTCTTGCGGGCTTCGGGCAACGGTTGCTCGTAGTACCAGATTTCATTTGTTGGGCCTGAGCGGTCGAAGAATAGAAGATTTGTAGGAATACTTGTATAAGGCGCAAAGACACCGTTGGGGAGGCGAACAATCGTATGTAGGTTAAATTCCTTGAGAAGTTCTTCCTTGATTCGGGCGCACACGCCATCTCCAAATAGAGTGCCGTTTGGAACAACCATCCCGCATCGACCCGGCTTTGCCCCTCCTACGGAGCGGCGGAGTTTGCGCATGATGAGTTGGAGAAAGAGGAGAGCGGTTTCGGCGGTCTTTTTATCTTCGGGGAAGTTGGACAGGATGCCGCGTTCTTCCTCGCCGCCGAAGGGCGGGTTGGTCATGATGAGGTCCATCCGGTCCTTGTCACCGATTTCACGCAAAGGAAACCGCAGAGCATTTTCCGGGTCAATGTCGGGCGATTCGAGGCCGTGGAGCAGAAGATTCATTTGACACAGCAAGTAAGGAAGTGGCTTCGGCTCGATTCCGAAGAGAGTGCCTCTTTGCAGACGGTTGAAGTCTTCCGTCTTATTGCATTGCTTTTGAAGATGCGTAAACGCCTCGACCAAGAAGCCGCCTGTGCCTGCTGCCGGATCAAGGATGGTTTCGCCGAGGCGGGGATTCATGACGGAGACAATGAACTTAACAACAGGACGCGGGGTGTAAAACTCACCCGAATCGCCTGCCGAGTCTCGCATCTCCCGGAGCATGGACTCGTACAACAAGCCAAGGGTGTGGATTTCATGCTTGGACGTGAAGTGGATTTCGTTGATCTTGTTGATTACATCGCGAAGGAGATAGCCGTTGGTCATGCGATTGAACGTGCCCTGGAAAACCTTCGCGATCACGTCGCGGCGGTCACCATTGGTGCTGCGTAGCGAACGCAAATAGGCAAAGAGGCCGTCACCGCGCTTGCGGTCCGGGCGAATGGCTTCATCTTGATTGATGAAGGCGATTAGTTCCGGGCCGGTGATCCCTTGCGGGTTCGCCGCCCAATCGCGCCAGCGGTAGGGCGGTTCGATGGCCGGACGGAAGCGCTTGCCAGAAAGTTTGGCTTCCTCGGCACGAACGCTCTCCATGTCGTCGAGGAACTTGAGGAACATGATCCATGTGAGCATCGGCAGACGGTCAAGGTCGCCGTTGAGGCCCTTGTCCTTGCGCATGATGTCCCGGCAGGATTTGACAATTGAAGCGAGCTGCTGCGCAGTGGATTGAGATGATTCCTTTTTTGCCGCCTTCTGCTTGGCCATCGGTTCCTGTCTATGCTGCGTAGAGGAGTGCTTGCAACTCGTTGATCGCCGACCTCAGATTGTCCGCGCCACCGAACATTTGCGAAATGTCCATCACACTGCCGCGCTCCGAAATAGGCGGTACTTTCAGAATTTCCGGGATAGCGAATTGCGCCGTACCATAGTCTACATATTTATCCAGAATGTCGTGCAAGACTTCCCGCGCCTTCTCTGAATATTTTTCGAAGAACGCCTTTTGCTCTTTCCGCAGTCGCTCGGCACGCTCCCGGCGAGTGCGGATCGGCGCGCTATAGGCGACCTGGCAAAGAAGATCGAAAGGGTCTGCGTCAGGCTGGTTCGAAGCCGTGATGAGTTCATTCAGAGTGATGCCGCGCTCCTCCAAGGCTTGTATGATCTCAGCGCGTTGGTCGGCGTCGGACCATTTTGAGCGGAGTTCTGCTGCGGAGGGGCACATGCTGCGCACCTTCTCACCCGTGTAATCAGTGAAGCGGACAACGCGAAGCTGCTTGCCGTCTGCGTCCAGTTCGGAAACGAAGTGAGCGACGATTTCGATGGAACCCTGGTCCACGTAGTATTTGCGAGGCTCCTTGCTTTTCTTGCCTCCAGGTTCGAGGATTTGCGGCGGTAAAGGATCGGCGATTACTTCCTCGGGTTTCTCGATCTCGGCTTTGATGTTTTCGCCTGCCGCGTTCATTTCCTCGACGGTCACCAGAGCCGGTTCTCCATCGAAATCGGGATCGGAGAATAGGCGAGTGGCGCTTCCGGTGTAATCGATGATGTTAAAATAGAGTTTGCCGTAATCGTCTTTGACGCGGGTGCCGCGTCCGATGATCTGCTTGAACTCGGTCATTGAGTTGATGATCCGCGCGATGACGATGTTCTTGCAGGTTTGAACGTCCACGCCGGTGGTCAAAAGTTGGGAAGTCGTCACAATCGTTGGAGTGGTCGTCTCAAGCTCCATGAAGCGGTCGAGATGGCCGCGCCCTGTTTTGCCTTCATCTGCCGTCACACGCACAACGTAATCCGGGTGCAGCTGTACCAAATCCGCATTGAGGTTGTTGAGCGCGAAGCGCATGTCCTCGGCGTGTTCCTGGTCAACGCAGAAGACGATGGTCTTATCGAATCTCCCGTTTGCTTTCAGAAAATCCGTTAGATTGCGGGCGATGGTTTCGGTACGAGGGAGAAGAGAGACTTTCCGCTCAAAATCCTTGGTGGTGTATTCCGCATCGGGAATCTCACGTCCCAGACGGTCAACCTGGCCGCGATTCGGACGCCAGCCAACGGAATCGGCACTGGTGACGATGCGATGGACGCGATAGGGCGCTAAGAAACCGTCTTCAATGCCTTGACGCAAGCTGTATGTGTAAAGCGGGTTGCCGAAATAGAGATACGTGTCGCGGTTGTCCTCGCGCTTCGGCGTGGCGGTCATGCCGAGCTGGTAAGCTGGCTGGAAATATTCGAGGATGTCCCGCCAGTTGGAATCGTCTTTGGCGCTGCCTCGGTGGCACTCGTCCACGACGATGAGATCAAAGAAGTCCCTGGGGTAATCGCGATACAGGCCGGGGCGGCGCTCGTCCTTGGCAATCGCCTGATACGTTGCGAAGTACATCTCCCGACTCTTAATGGCTTCGCGTTCGATTTTGTGCCGGGCATCACCGAACGGGGCAAAGATTTTGTCCTTCGGGTCGTCAACGAGGATGTTTCGATCAGCGAGATAGAGCATACGCGGGCGGCGGCCCGGATCACCGTCGCGATTCCACTTGGTGTTCCACAGCTTGTAGCAAATCTGAAAGGCAACGACGGTCTTGCCGGTGCCTGTGGCGAGCGTGAGGAGAACGCGCTTCTGGCCCTGAAGAATGGCGCGGATCGCGCTGTTGATAGCAATTTCCTGATAATAGCGCGGCGATTTCCCTGAGAGATGGTAGTACGGAGTGAGAAGGCGTTCGACGATTTGGCTGGGGATGTTTTCTCCGTGCTTCAGGCGCTGCCAGAGTTCATCGGGAGAGGGGAAGTTTTCAAGAGTGCTTTCAAGGCCGGTCGTGAAGTCGTGCTCGACGATGCCGTGGCCGTTGGTGGAATAAGCGAATTTTAGGCCAAGGATTTGTGCATACTCCATCGCCTGGCCGAGACCGTCGGCAGGCTTCTTGAAATCGGCCTTCGCTTCAACGATGGCGATAGCAAAATCAGGCCGGTACCGGAGGAGATAATCGGCTCGTTTCTGCTTGCGGCGGATCGTGCGGTTGCCAGCCACAACGATGCGGCCATCCGTGAAAGTCCGCTGCTCGTTGATGTGGTCGTCCGTCCAGCCCGACGCGTAGAGCTTCGGGAGGACGTACTTTCGACAGGTATCAGCTTCCGTGAGTACAGGCATGCCTCTGGGATGACCGCCTCTCGAATCGTGCCGCCAAATCGCCCGTTTTCAATTGTCGCAGCATAGCACGCCGCGCCGAAGACGACCGTGTCCTTCGTGTACTAACTAATACTGGAAATCGCTTCTCTTCAAGTAGGCAGAAGGAGAAAGAAAGTGGCTGGAAAAGAGCCACGGGCGGGCTGATCGATACCAACCGGCAATACTTTGGCGGCCTACTGAGGTCCAAGCTATGACAAGCTGTGACAGAGGGGATCGACATCGGAATTCTTGAAGGACGTATTACCGGAACGCTTGTGGGAATGCAAGTCGTAGTCGGTAGGTATCATCTCGGTTGATGATGCCGAAATATACAGTGCCGCCTAGGACTGCCCTTGCTTTTGCTAGCTGCTCCATGAGGCCCACGACACTCTCTGCTATTTCACCCTCATATTGAACGAAGAATACGTCGGCGGGGCTATTGAACAGGCGTTGAATTTGATCGCCATTTTTCCCCATCATGCCCGGAACGAGGGTGCCCTTCTTTGCAGGTCCCTTCAGGGCAAATGCCGCGCGCTTAGCACTGCCGCGAATTTTCAATTTGACGGAGAAAATGTCGTTGGTTTCACCACCCCAGTCCTTCGGAAACTTTAGTTCTTTCAGCAACCGCAGGATTCCTAACTTTACCTTGCGTTCTGGGAGACGGTCGGGCGTTAGCGCGTTCGGGATTGTCCGCACCTTCGTAGCCTTCGAAAACTGATCAACGTCATCAATACGGATGAAGCGCGTCCTCGGAACAAACGGAACGCGCAGGTTCACCGACTTGGCTATCCCGGTTCGAGGATTGGTTTTAGTGTGATAGCTGTCCCGTTGTTTCTTGTTGCGCGCAAGACTAAGAATCTTACCCTTGTTCGACTCGACGAAGTCGAGCTTGCGATAGACGGTTTGACTCGACCCATCAATTCGTTCGCGTGACTGCTCAAGCAATCGTTCTCGAGCGAGCCTTTTCGCGATCATCGTGACTCTTTTTTGCGAAAATCCAGTTGCATCCGCTATCTCCCGCGCTGACTTGGTTCTCTTCTTGCCGTGATATACAGCCTCAAATATTCTCTGGCGCGACGGGGCGTTTTTGAGAATCTCGGCGAAGTTCGCGATTTGGTCCCTTCGATGGGAGGCACTGTCCGAGACCTGCAGGGTCATTGCTTATTCCTACCCTGTTCCGTTTTGGCCTTTTTGCGTGGCCGTTGGGGAACCAACGCACTGATATTGGTAGCGCCAATACCGGTAACCTTGCCGACTTCCTCAGTTGTTGCCTCCGACTTGAGTGCGATGAGGATCAGCAGATTTCGAATCTGCCGCAGTTCCTTCATTAGCTTCGCGTCCATAAACCTCCTAAATACGCTCCGAATGAATTTCACCCTTGCCGATCACTGCTAAGATTGTGTCAATGAAACCGCAGAACTTTAGTGCATCAGCTTGTGTAAACGCATTGCTCAGTGTGTGGTGCGCCCTATTGCGGAATACTTGCATCACACCCTTGCAAATGGAGAAAAATCCCTCCTGCTCGTCTCTTTCCGCACTGACAATGATGACGGCTTTATTCGGATCTGGTGCGAGTGCTTTTCCGACGAGAGCGCCGGGATTCATATTGGAAATGCCCGACACTTTCTTGAGTCTGTTGTCCAGAACAGTTGTAGCTTCTCGCACCACTCGGTCGTAGTGCCGTCTGGCGAGGAGCAGGTCCCTGCAACGATCGCGAAGCTCAGAATCTTCAAGTAGGAAATCGATTGCTGTTCCCAAATTTGGGTTCCTCTGCTGCGGCGAACGGAATTGGCGAATTCCTCTGGCATTTGCGGCGACCGGTAGCAATCTCGGGCTCGAACGGACTTCGTCCTGAACGCGCGGATCAGATCGATTGAGCGCGGAGGCAATCCCGAGTCCTAGGTCTCTAGCCCAAAGGATTTGGGCAGCCAGCGACGACACTGCAATTCGGCTGGCGCGTCTGCTCACCTGTTCGCGAAGGTATTGCTTGGACTTGCGGGTTTTTCTGACCATCTTCTCCAGCAAGTCTGGATCGAGTTTCTTTTTGGGCATACTCGGTTCGCTGGCTCAGTCCTATCAAATCCCGTCGATTCACATAATGGGTACAACATTGAGAGCGTGCGGTCCTCGTCTGGCTTCTCCCTACTCTTTGTCTTGTTTGCGTCCTCGCTCGATGTGCCTGACGATTCTGTTGACTCGATTCATGTCGCAGCCAACGATCTTGCGAATTTCCGTTTGCTTGACGCCAGCAGCGCCCAACGATGTAATGAGCAAATCTCGCAAGAGCTCTGTGATCTTGCCGTTGTCTCCAGTATCTGCAACCTTACTCATTTTGTGGTTCCTCTCTGGGAAGAGTTATCCGCCTTCTCCCGTGCTTCGCAGCCCTGCGGATTCCAACCAAAGCTACCCGCACAGTATTGGCAGTCGTGCCGAGGACATCGGCAATGTCTTTCGGAAGAAATCCGACCCTGCTCAGGATCGCAATTTGTTCTGTCTGCGATAAGCCTTTCACAGCAATCATCCCGAGCAATCGAAGGATTCGATCTAGCTTTTCTTCTACTCGAACGTCAAATTCCCGTGCCATTCCATTCCAGTCCGCGCCGATCACCTTCAGAACGCATCGTCTAACTACTAATGGTCGGAAAATGCATTAGCGCAATGTATTTGTACTCTGCTCCGCTAAAACATACTTAGATTATCGAGCTAATGATATTTAGATGTCAAGATCATTAGTTTTACCGGAAAGCAGGGTTCACGTGGGATACGCGACGATTGGAATGGAATGGCATAGGAATTGGCTATTCGGGCAGGCACACCACACGAAGGGACCGGCGAATGTAATGAGCGCCCCCTCCAGGGAATCTGGTGACAACATCAACAGGTTGTTGAACGTCCCGAGGGAGAAGGGCCTCAGAAGCGGAGTTAGCGCGTAATACTATGCGATTGCGCGGCTGTTACGTGTGCTTGGCTCGGCGAGGGCGATCCGATTTTCGCAGGGCGTTGTGTGTTGGTCGATTCAATTGCGGATCGGTGTGACAGGTCGCGCGAGAGTTGATCACTTAGATGTGATTTGCAGTCGGTGTAGATTTGGGCGTCATAGCGCCCGCGCGACACGGCCACGTATGCCAACCTGCGATTGACGAGTTTCTCTCCCGCCTGCTCTGTGTCCACATGGATGAGGACGCGGTCGGCGGTTTGGCCCTGGCTGCTGTGACTGGTGACTGCGTAGCCGTGGTCGATGTGTGGATTCTCTCGGATGTTGAATGCGACGGCCCGGCCTGAGTCGAGGCGGATTTGGAGATTGCCGCGCGAGTCGATCTGCTCGACGGTACCTAGCTCGCGGTTGGCGATATGCCGCTCTCGGTTCGGCGCGGTAAACTGGACGCGGTCACCCTTTGCAAATGCTCGCTCCGTCTCGCGGTACAGCGTGACTCCATGCAGGCGGCGCGGATTGTAACTCACGTGTTCACCCTTCTCGGGCTTCACCGTCACTAAATTTTCTTTCTCATTAGTGCGCTCCACGCGAGCATATTCTCCTGGCTCGATACCAAGTGCCTTGCTGCCTTTCGTATAGCGCACCACGTCACCCGCCTTGTATTGCTCGGCCCACTGCCGGTCTGCTCCGGTGATTTCTTGGCGGGCTGCTAAGACTTTCACGTGCTGCTCCCTGTGATCCACTTGGTCTCGTATTTGCATTTCCCGGTGGATGATCTGGTTTATTTCCATACGTGATTGATTGTCGGGCGAGACAACTAACGTTCCCTCCGGTTGCTTCGCGTATTCCCTGGCGATTTCCTTGAGTCTCTCGTCCCGATCCGGGATTTCATGCACGCGGCCCTGCATATTGAGTCGCTCGATTGCTTCTCGAACATTTCCACGCGAGAGTTGTTCCACGATTTCTTTGAGCGCCGGGTCCTTCTGCCGCACAATGTCGTCAAGCCGTGCGATCTGGATTCCTGCTTCCTGAAGTTGCTGATATGGGGTTCCGGCTTCGACAGCTTGGTGCTGGCGTGTATCGCCTACCAAAAGTACGCGATCATGTTCTTCGACTCGGTGGAGCAATTCGTTCATCTGCTTCGTGCTCGCCAAGCTCGATTCGTCCAGAACATACAACCGCTTCTGTTGTCCGTCGCACCGTTCATCCGTTCGTGCAAGATGCCGCTGCAAGGTGCTCGACGCGATTCCAGCCTCGGTGAGCTTCTGCGCTGCCCGCGACGTTGGCGCAAAGCCTTCCACTTTGAAACCTTCATGCTCTGCTGCTTCTCGGATTGCCGTGAGGGAAGTAGTCTTGCCCGACCCAGCGACGCCTTCCAGTGCCGTGACCTGATCCCGGCTCCCAAGGATTTGCTCGACAGCTCGTCGCTGGCTTTCGCTTAGATGCGGATGGCCCGCCTCGACTCTTTTGCGGGTATCCGCACTAACAATCGCCGGATGTTTGTTTTGTCCCTCGCGCATGACTTGGATCGTGTCCTGCTCATAATCAATCATCTCCTGAGTTGTGTACGCGCGGCGCGGCGCGTCAAGTTTCTTTTCTACTCCGATGAATTCACCTGCATTGATGCGTTTCTCGAATTCGGTGCGGACTTCGGTCAGTGTTGCCTCTCCCATCGAACGCCTCAGAGCGTCCCGCAACAGTTCGCGCTCCTCGACCACAGCTTCCCGTTCTAGATTCCTTTCCTTTGAGAATGTCACCGCAGACCGCGCCGTCGTGTGTGGGGCTTTGTGTTCAAGACGATTTGGCTTGTCCGTGGCTGCGGCCCTCACGTGTTCCGGTTGGTTTCCGAACGCCTTCGCCATCTCCCGATGATGCAGTTTCACTTCTTCATGCGAGGGGCTGAGCTTTGCTTGACGTGTTTTGTGCGCGGCGATTTGTGCAGCGTCGGCTCCTCGCTGATTCTCCTTTGCCAGATGCTCTTCGATCTGCTGGCGACGCGGACTTGATGCGGCAAGGTATTCTTCGGAATAGCCTTTGATTTCAGGCTGGCCGCTCTTTCCGCGCTCAACTTCGTATCCCAGTTCCTTGAGCCTCACGGCCAGTTCAGAGCGGTACACCGCTGTCGCGTATTGCTGTGTCCTGTAAAGTTCTCGGGGCTGTAGCGCGTAGGTTTCTCCGCCTTCCGTTTCAGTAAGATTGAAGACAACCACATGGGTATGCAGTTGGGGCGCGGCATAGCCGTCCACGGGCCTCGCGCTGTCATGCTCAAACTTTGCCGCTACCCATTTGCCGGTTGTTTCCGCTGGCAGGTTTCCGCCGATTCGCGCCTGGACGTATCGCTCCAATTCGTCAAGCGCGACGGCCACGCTTTCTTGGTGTGCTGCGCGCACCCGTTCATCTCCGCCGACGAGAGCAGTCAGTGACACGCTCTTCGGTGCGGAGAACGTCGCATCCCAACCCGCGCGGTGCTCCATCGTTCGTACTTTGTGGCCCTGTTCGTTCACGTATTCCCGTGCCGCTTTGTGCCGGACGAGCTGCTCGCCCGTCATCGGGTGCTGGCCTTCCGAAAGTCGCTGGAAGTGCTCCTCGCTGACTTGGCCTCGCAGCCCCCATTGCTCGGCAAGCCTGCCATGCCATTCGCCGCGTATCTGATCGCCTTGCGTATAGTAGTTCTCGC
>Ga0070730_10004199_pt1 | contig 12736 bp, 8 predicted proteins | sample Coa_R1_3_FD_66447 | JGI IMG/M metagenome (GOLD analysis project Ga0070730, IMG submission 66447) | Surface soil microbial communities from Centralia Pennsylvania, which are recovering from an underground coalmine fire - Coalmine... | ecosystem: Environmental > Terrestrial > Soil > Unclassified ...
CCTGCCGCCGCAGGGTCTGAATGGTGCGGGAGAACTCATCGGGGATGGTATAGCCCACGGTGTCAGGAATGTTGATCACGGTGGCGCCAGCCTCGATTGCAGCTTCTACCGCCTGGCACAGAAACTGAATGTCGGAGCGGGTAGCGTCTTCGGGAGAAAACTCCACGTCGTCGCAAAACGACCGGGCATGTGCAACCGATTCATAAACTTGATCGAGCGCCTGCGCTCTGGTGATCTTGAGCTTGCATTGCAAATGCAGGTCAGAGGTAGCCAGAAAGGTATGAATGCGCGGCCGCCTTGCCGGCTCAAGCGCTACCCAGGCACGCTCCACATCCAGCTTATGGGCGCGGGCGAGCGCGGCAACTACCGGGCGTCGCACCTCTGAGGCAATCCGGCGTACAGCCTTGAATTCGTCGTCGGAGGCGATGGGAAAGCCGGCTTCGATTATATCCACGCCAAGCTGATCGAGTTGGCCGGCCATCCGTAGCTTGTCGGCGATTCCCATGCTGCAGCCGGGGGCCTGTTCGCCGTCCCGCAGGGTCGTATCGAAAACTGTGATGTGGCTCCCGTCCATGCTGGCTCTCCTGGCTATTGCTCTTGGCCTTGGAGTGCTGTGCTCTTTTGACTCTTCTGGCCTGAAAGCCTTATGCTGGCGGCCACAGTTGAATAAGTCAAATTTATAATTCTTTTGTTAGCATTAGTATTTCTTATTGTATTAGCCAGACATTAGGCGGCTCCCAAGTTTGCGACCGTTTAGAAATAAATTTGGGGTAGAGACTTGTATCCGCCCCAACCATCCCTGACAGGATGGTTGCGAGAACCAGAGACTCTAAGGAGCGAAGATTATAGATACGGTTATCACAAAGGAATGCGAGATGCCCGTCTACCGAGGATCTAGTCCCCGTTAGGGGACGAACGAAAGTAGCCCCGTCACGTCGAAACAGCGTACGCGCGATTTTGTGCGCGCACGCTATTTCGTAAGTGCGGGGTATCGAACGAAGGGCTTTCTTCCTTACGCCGTAGGCTTGCGCGCAGCGAAGCGGAGCGCACAAATAAAACGGAGGGAGTCTCTGGTGAGGGCACAGCTTGTTCTTGATGTGGCTTGCGAGCCAAAGGAAATTCATTTGTGCCGTACAGCTTTTGAAATCAATCCGGCTTTAGCCGCTGCAGGTATGTAGAACGCACGAAAAGGACTTTTTCCACAAGCTCTTTGGTCGTGCCGAAAAGACTTATAAACAAATGGCTTTTAGCCTTTGCGCGGAAGTCAATGGTGAGAAAGGAAGGCATGGATTTTTTTCACTTAGAAACATTTCTTGCAGTCGTCCAGACGGGAAGCTTTTCCGCTGCGGCCCGGGTGGTCCACCGGACCCAGCCCGCGGTGAGCCAGATCGTGCGCAAGCTCGAGGAGGAGATCGGGGAAGCCCTGCTCGACCGCTCCTCCCGCGACGGTACCTTGACTGACGCTGGCCGGCTGCTGCAAGAGTACGCACAAAAAATGCTGAACCTGCGGCGCGAGGCGCGGGCCTCTCTGGAAGAGCTACGCCAGTTCCAGCGGGGAACGCTGGTCATCGGCGCCAACGAATTTACCTCGCTCTATCTGCTGCGCGTGTTGGAAGAGTTCCGGCGATTCTGTCCGATGATAAAAATTGCGGTGCAGCGTTCCCTGGCCAGTTCGATCCCTGACCAGGTTCTGGACCACACTGTGGAACTGGGTATCCTTTCTTTTCACCCTGAAAACAGCTTGTTGCAGACGATTGTTGTATTTCGAGACCACTTGGCCTTTGTGGTGCCTCCCGGCCATCCGTTGGCCAAGGTGAAGTCGGTGAGCATACGGCAGTTGGGAGCGGAGTCTTTCATCGCCCACAACGTGGTTTCGCCCTACCGGCTGAAAGTCCTTGAGGCCTTCAAGCGCCACAAGACCCCGCTCAATATCGGCGTGGAGATGCCCACCATCGAAGCCATCAAGCGGTTTGTGGCGGCCGGTAACGGCGTGGCGTTGGTCCCCGAGATTGCTGTGGAGCCGGAACTGGCGCGCGGCGAACTTATCGCGATTCCGGTGCAGGAGCTAAAGCTGGAGCGCAAGCTGCGGATCGTCTATCGCAAAGGCGGGCAGCTTTCCCATGCAGCCCGCGCCTTTCTGAAAGTCGCAGAGTCGGTCAGCGCCAAGGTCAAAGGAAGATATTCGTTTCAGATGGAGAAATAGTGCCTTACCACTGATGCCACTGATTTGACTGATGCTACCGATAAATCTGGCATTCAATCCGTGATGATCAGTTAAATCAGTGGCCTCAGTGGTGAAGGTTTTCCTAATACTTCGGAACCTTAGGATCGATCTTGTCTGACCACGCGAGAATACCGCCGGTGAGATTTTTGGCCTTGGTGAAGCCTGACTTCTGGAGGAATTCGACCGCCATGGCGCTGCGGCCTCCCATCTTGCAATGAACGATCACCTCTTTGTCCGGATCAAGCTCATTCACGCGCTTGGGCAGATCGTTCAGCGGAATCAGATGGCCGTTAAGGTTGCAAATCTGGTATTCGTGCGGCTCGCGGACATCGAGAATGAAGACGTCTTCTTTGGCGTCCAGGCGGCGCTTGAGTTCTTCCACGCTGATTTCAAAAGAGTTGGTGCTCACTGGTTTTTTCTCCTCCTGGAGTCCACAGAATTCTTCGTAGTCGATCAGTTTAGTGACAGTAGGATGGTTTCCGCAAACCACGCAATCAGGGTTTTTTCGCAGCCTCAACTCCCGGAAGCGCATGCCCAGGGCGTCGACAAGAAGCAGCCGTCCGATCAACGGCTCGCCTTTTCCGATGATCAACTTGATGGCTTCCGTGGCCTGGATCAGGCCAACCAATCCGGGCAGGATTCCGAGCACGCCGCCTTCGGCGCATGATGGAACCAGTCCGGGTGGAGGCGGCTCAGGATAAAGGCAGCGATAGCATGGGCCATCCTTGGCGGCAAAGACGCTGGCCTGACCTTCAAAACGAAAGATCGATCCGTAGACATTGGGCTTGCCTGTAAATACGCAGGCGTCGTTGACCAGAAAGCGGGTAGGGAAGTTATCGGTGCCGTCCACGATGATGTCGAAGCCCTCGAAGATCTTCAGGGCGTTTTCGCTGGTCAGGCGCGTCTCAAAAGGTTTTACCTTGACGAACGGGTTGATGGCGGCAATTTTCTCCGCAGCCGACTGGAGCTTCGGCCTCCCTACGTCGCTGGTGAAGTGTATGACCTGGCGCTGCAGGTTGCTGAAGTCCACTACGTCAAAATCCACCAGCCCGAGCGTCCCCACACCGGCCGCGGCCAGATATAGAGCAAGCGGTGAGCCCAGCCCTCCAGTGCCGATGCAGAGCACCCGGGCGGCCTTGAGTTTCTCCTGTCCTTCCATACCGACCTCCGGCATGATCAGGTGCCGGGAATAGCGCAATACTTCCTCTTTGGATAATGGGGGAACCTCTGCAGGCGTGGTAGCCATAAAAACTCCTTATTTTTGAAGATTTGAGATGGTAGGCCGTGAAAGGCGCAAACACTATCGCGGCAAGAGCAGCGCGAGCAGGGACATTCGCATTCGGTTGGAGAACCGCATCGCTTTTTATTATAGCGCCTGTGCAGCCTGGCGCAAAATCTTGGGTGGAGCATTCAGCGCCAGGTCATTGCTTTTCAAATTTTGGCAATTACGGCGATTTTGGCAATCCATAATTTGGCAATCCACGCAAGTTATGAAATCTCAAAATATTTTCGGATAGAACTTAGACGAGTCCCACGATCTCAATTTCTTCTTCCGCAAACACCTTGCTCTCTTCCGGTCCGATTAGAACGAAAGAACTGGTCTGCGCCGCATGACCTTGGTCCACGCCGGTGATGACATACGAGCAATCAAGCCAATGGGCCTCCGCCAGATCGGTTTCCGAGTATTGGGCAGGATGGTCAGGATGGGAATGGTAGAAGCCGATGATATCCAAGCCTTGATCGCGGGCCAGCTTCTGCGCAGTGATCGCCTGCTTTGGATCAATGCTGTACTGTCGAAGAGGCTCGGGGTGCGCGTTGTCGGCGGGGAATGTCGAAACTACGGTTCGGGAGTCGCTGGTTGTATGGCCGAGCAGGATGCCACAGCCCTCGTTAGGATAGCTAAGCTCCGCCTCCCGTCGAATGAGGTCGTAGCACGCTTGGTTCATCCTCAGCATGTGCAATCACTATATACAGGTTTTTAAAATGTTTTTGTTTCACCACACATTTGCCCCCTTGTCCTTCTGAGGCCGTTTGGCCGAAGAATCCCCAGGCTCTCTCATGGACAACATTGGTAGAGTCCTACGATATCCTCTCGGAATGCTGCTCCAGAGCAAACTGTACAAGGCCTTAGTGTCCCAATTAGTTTCTAAAAAGAAGGGACCGCCAAAAAGACGGTCCCTTCAGTTTCCGGTTCACTCTTACTGGACAAGCTCGGCGACGAAGGTTGCTCCACCCATCGCGGCAATTACAGCCGAGGTCTTTAAGTGTTTGTGTGAGTCCTTGGCGATCCACACGGTTTCTTTGTCTGCTCCGCCATCCGCCGATGAAAGTTCGACCCGGTAGGCGTTGAATGTTCCCGCAGGCACGGTCACGCTTTCCAGGCCGGCGACCTTCAATTCCATCAGCTTCACCTTTTGCTTCTGGATGTCGAAGTTGCGGAAGGTTGTGGTATAGCCTTCGGCCAGCGGCAGGCATGCGATCACCTCCTGCGCCCCGGCGGCATCGGCAAAAATCGGCCCACCTAAGTCTGCCGAGATTGGCTGGTCTTTTCCGTTCATGTTCATGGAACCAGCAGCTTTGTTGGAAGTGAAGTTGAGGTCGATGACGACCGGGCCCTGGTGTACGTTTCGCTTCTGGACAATCAGGCTGCCCTTTTCCATGGTTACTGCATCAGTCGCCTGGCCATTGGGAGTATCCAGGGTATCGGTTGCAGTCCAGGCGCCGTTGTCTTCCTTGATCGTGGTAGAGAGCGTCAACGGAATCTCCTGACCGCCAGCCGAGATCTTGACCTGATACTTATAGGTGCCTGGTTGCAGCTCCGCTGTGGGTTTGGGTGCTCCCACAGCCCCTGGGTCTACCTTCTTGGCCAGCACCACGGTCTTGGGATCTACGGAGATCTCCTTCAGCCGCGCTACCGCTTCCGGCGTGCCGCCTTCCTGATAGCGGCCGCCCAGGTATTTGGAGAGGAATTTTTCCGCCTCCATGTAGAGCGCCATGTTGTTGACCGGGCGGGCGAAGCCGTGGCCCTCATCAGGCGCCAGAAGGTACTCCACCGGGAAGCCACGGTCGCGCAACGCGATTACGATCTGCTCCGCCTCCCGGCGATTGACGCGCGGATCATTCGCGCCCTGCACGACCATGAGCGGCGTCTTGATCTTGCCGGCAAAAGTCAGCGGCGAACGCTCTGTGAGGAAAGCTTTGCCTTCAGGAGTGTTCGGGTCCCCCATGCGCTCATAAAAAACTTTGCGAATGGACTCCCAGTAGGGCGGAATGGACTCCAGCAACGTAATCAGGTTGGATGGGCCTACGATATCCACTGCGGCGGCATAAAGATCGGGCGTGAAGGTGACGCCGGCGAGCGTTGCGTATCCTCCATAGGAGCCGCCCAGGATTCCAATGCGCTTGGGATCGGCAATGCCTTCCGCCACCAGGTACTTTGCCCCCCAGGTCACGTCGTCTTGCATCTTGCGGCCCCATTCGCGGTTGCCGGCATCCAGGAATTTCTTTCCATATCCGGTGGAGCCGCGAAAATTGGGATTGAGCACGGCATAGCCCCGGTTGGCGAAGAACTGCGCCAATGGGTCAAAGCCCCATGTATCGCGCGCCCACGGGCCGCCATGCGGAATGATCAGCGTGGGCAACGCTTTTGCCGGCACGCCTCTAGGCAGCGTGAGATAGGCCGGAATTTCCAGTCCATCCGATGATTTATAACGAACGGCTTTCATCTCGGCCAGGGCCTCGCGCGGCAGCTTCTCCTGCACCTTGTATTGGAATGTAAGCTTGTGGTTCCTGCGGTCGAATAGGTAGCTTTCACCCGGTTCGGTATCGCTGTTTGCAGTCACCAGCCAGACTTGCTCATCCAGAGTGCGCGATGTGGCATGGACCTCTTTGCCGCGCAGCTTTCCCTCAAGCCATTTGTGGTCAGCTTCATAGGCTTTGTCGCGGTAGTAACGCCGCAGATGTTCATCCTCGTAACTGGTCACGCTCAGCTCGTCGGTAGCCTCCGAGAAAGTGGCCCCGCCAAAGTCCACGCGCTTGAGCGGATCAGTCTCCACCATCTCCGTCTTCTGGCTTTCGGGATCAAACAGCACCAGGGATGCCAGGTCCACGCCGTCGCCCTTATTGGTCACCATGTAGACGCGCTTACCGTCTTTGTGGAATCGCACCGGGCGGCAGTTTTCGAACACCGAGCAGGAATAGACCTTGGTGAACTTGTCCGGATCAACCCGGAGCACTTCCGTATCGCCGTTTTCAGCGGACCGTGTGGCCAGGCGCAACTGGCCGTTGAGGTCGAATATCCAGCCGGTGATGCGCTCCGTGTTCTTGCGTACCAATGTTTTCTCGCCCGTAGAGATCTTCAGCTTATACAGATCGTGCCAGGCTTTGTCGCGGTCATTCAACCCGATATAAACCACATCCGGATCTTTCTTGGGAACGCTGGCGAGCATCACGCGGATGCCTTTCAACCCGGTAAGGTCGCGCGAGGGCGGAGCGTCGGCGCCTTGGGCGGCAGTGGCAGCCGGGTCAACCGCAAAGAGGTTGTAGTTCTCATCCCCCGCGTTGTCTTTTACGTAAAGGACATATTTTTCGTCACGGCTCCAAAAATATCCCAGGACCGGACGCTTGGTTTCAGTGGTCAGCAGTCGGGCTGCCGTAAATGGCTCATCGACTTTTTTAACCCAGACATTGAGAGTGTCCTTCCACGGCTTCAGGAATGTGACATATTTGCCATCCGGAGAGATCTGGGCTGCGGCTATCTCCGGGTTCCCGAATAACAGCTCCCGGTCAATCAGTTGGGGCAGCGCTTGTGAAGAGGCCCGCTTTTCTTGCGCGGTAAACGCCGATACCAGCAGTACCAGCGGCAAGATTATATTGATGACTCGTTTCATGAGATCCTTTCGTTTCCGTCCCGATGGACTCGCAGGGGTTGAATGAATTGAGGTGCTATTAGAATTGTCTGCGCGAATGGCTATTGCTGTCTAGTAATAAACAGAAAAGGTAGTAGGTCATTTTGCCTGAAGACATGTAACAGGGCACAGCTTGTCCTTGAGGTGAGCTCGCGAGCCGAAGGGCCTGTCCTGAGGAACGAAGGAAAGTTCACTCGTGCCGCAAGCATTGAAAATATTTGGGCTTTACAGGCCGCTGAAAAAAGGCTGTTTTTGGGGATTTCCGCATTTGGGCTACGGAAATTCAACAACTTACAATCGCGTTTTTATAAAAAACGTCTTTTTTTAGCAGCCTGTTTTAGTCCCAATGCTGTTCACTTTAAGGAATGCGAGATTGCATGCAAGCCCCGAAGGGGCGAAATTATTGAGCCCAGCACGCAAGTGCTGGGAATGCATGAGATACGAAATGAGCCCCGTAGGGGCGATAGAGCATTTCTATTTAACTGAGAAGGTTTAAGGACAGCCTTAAGTGAACAGTATTGGCTTTAGCCCCTGTGCCATTGGATGCGAATATTGTGGAAATTCAAAATGACCCACTACCACAGAAAACTGCGTCAGAGTTGCTGCTGCTACACTGGCGGGTGCAATCGATAGGAAGGGAGAACAACCATGCGCGGCAAAGTAGTCGTGATCACCGGGGCCACTTCAGGAATAGGGCAGGTGGCGGCGGAGAAGCTGGCCGGAATGGGTGCGCGCCTGGTGCTGGTGGCGCGCGATAAAGCCCGTGGCGAAGCAGCCCTGGCCCGGCTGCGTCAGGTAGCGCCCGGCGTCCTGCCCAGCATCCATTATGGCGACCTTTCGCGCCTGGCGGAGATGAAGCGGGTGGCCGCCGAGATTGCTGCCGCAGAGCCGCGCGTCGATGTGCTCATCAACAACGCCGGCGCAATGTTTGGCTCCCGCCAGCTTACTGAGGATGGCCTGGAGCTTACCTTTGCCACCAACCACATGAGCTACTTCGTGCTCACGCATGGTCTTCGTAAGTCGTTGCAGGCAGCAGCTCCCGCGCGGGTAGTCAGCACCTCTTCCGACGCGCATAAAGGCGCCAAGCTTGACTTCAACGACCTCCAGGCGGCCAACAAATACGGAGGGTTTGCCGTTTACGGCCGATCCAAGCTGGCCAATATCCTCTTTACCAGCGAACTGGCGCGCCGCTGGGCCGGCACCGGGGTCACCGCCAACAGCCTGCATCCCGGCTTCGTCGCGACCCGCTTCGGGGACCAGAGCGGCGGGTTCTTCTCCTACGTGATCCGCGCCGCCAAGGTGGTCGCCATCTCGCCGGAGAAAGGCGCTGAAACTATCGTCTACCTTGCATCCTCAGACGAAGTTGCTGATGTGAGCGGCAAGTACTTTTACAAATGCCGCCCCGCGACCCCGACCAGAGAAGGCCGCGATGAAGAGGCAGCCAAACGGCTTTGGATTGAGACTGCCAAGCTGGCGGGAATCGAGAGCTGATCCGATGGTTTCATACCGCTCGTTGTTCGCAACGAATTTGCTACATTCCGAAAGTACTGTTGCTGGCGGCATAGATCGGACTTATAAATGAGGTAATGCCCAAGTATAAGGACCTCCTGCAAGAGCTTCAGGGGTTCGCTCGTTCTGTGAGTAATCCTGAGTCTCTGATGCGGCATATATCCGAGCGCATCCACGCGGAAATGACCCGCTACAATTGGGTGGGGTTCTACTTAATCGACAGGGATGACCCTAATCTGCTGGTTCTGGGACCGTTTGCCGGCAGCTTTACACCCATCGAGCGCATCCCGCTCGATCGAGGTTTGTGTGGGGCCGCAGCCGCTACAGGCCGCACCGTCGTCGTGAACGACGTTTCGAAGGATCCCCGATATCTGTCGGCGTCCAACATCGTAAAAGCGGAGCTGGTGGCGCCGGTATTTGCCCACAAGAAGCTAATCGGCGAAATGGATGTAGAAAGTTATTTCACGGAAACATTTCAAGAAGATGACCGCGAGTTTGTAGAAGCCTGCGCCGCGGTTGTAGGCAGGTATTTTGAAAGTCTCGCATCTTCCAGCACAAGCCCTTCAGCAGCGTCGGAGTTGCTCCGGGACAGAATGAAAACGTCCCAATCCAGATCTTGATTTCCTTCAATTAAGAACGCTTGACAAAATACTCTAACAATATTACTGTAAGTAATTATATCGGTGTCATCCGCACGGGTCTGGCGGTGAGCCGTTGTTGCGGCGTCTGAGCGCGAGGGGGGAATTTCAAATACGAAGTCCTCCGCGAGGAGTCTAACTTGAGCCGAAATGCGGGCGTGAGCGAAGCGGGAGCCCGCAGGCGAAACCCTGAGCGGGAGCGAAGGGTCTGGCGGTGAGCTGTTGTTGCGGCGTCTGAGCATGAGGGGAAATTAAATACGAAGTCCTCCGCGAGGACTCTAACTCTCGTGGTCTATTTTTTCGCTTGGCGTAGCTCTGTCCACAATACATCAAATAACAGGGCCCCAATCGCATTCTATGCGGAACCAAGTAGTTTTCGGGCCGGTCCGGGCTTGCCGGGGATTTAACGCCCAGGCCTCTTTATTAACTTCAAACCAACATCCATAGCCAATTCCAAATTTCATACATGCAATTCGCGTAACAATACTGTTAAACACCCTGCGTCTGGGAGCGTAGAGAAAGCAAGTCTCTGTCGAGTCGATTCGCGTTAATTCGCGGCCCAAAAGATTTTGCTTGGCTGAATGCTGACTGCTGAATGCTTTCCCACCCAACAAAAATGCGGCTTGTCTCAATGTCCCAGTTCCGGAGGTGCCTTTTCCGAAACATGGAAATCCGCGTAACAATACTGTTAAACACCCTGCGTCTAGGAGCCTGGAGAAAGCAAGTCTCTGCCTCGAATTCGAGTTGATTCGCGTCAATTCGTGGCCAAAAGGTTTTGCTTGGCTGAATGCTGAGTGCTGAATGCTGACTGCTGAATGCTTTCCCACCCAACAAAAATGCGGCCTGTCTCAATGTCCCAATCCATTCTGCATTCCCCCAGAACTGTGTAAAATATAAAAACCACGGAAATTCCCCAATCAAGGGCCTCCAGAGCTATCGCTGGAGGGTTTACATTCGGCCAGGACAACCAGGTTTCGGTCTTAGTCGTTCGATCTTTGTCCAGGAGGCAGCATGACACTGGCACGTTTTGCAACCAAAAATGCGTTCCGGAACCGTCGCAGGAGTCTGTTGACGGCTATCAGCATTAGCTTTTCCCTGCTGCTGTTGACCATTCTGATGAGTATTTATCAGGGATTCTACCTGGAAAAAGGTTCGGTCTCATCCCAGTTGCGCCTGATTACCCGCCATAAAGTGTCTTTGGTGTTTCCAATGCCTTCCTACTACCGGGAAAAGGTCAAGGCCATTCCCGGGGTCGTGCATGTTAGCCCCTGGAATTGGTTTGGTGGACTCTATAAGGACGATAAGCCCGAGAATTTCTTCTTCCAGTTCAGCGTGGATCCTAACGAAATTTTTGATGTCTTAACGGATTTCAAGGTCCCTGCAGATCAGCTTCAGGCTTTCAAACAGGACCGGGCAGGCGTGGCTGTGGCCAAAAAACTGGCTGCGAAACACAACTGGAAGCTGGGTGATCACATCATCGTCAAGGGAACCATCTATCCCATTAATCCGGAGTTCACGATAAGGGCGATGTTCGAGACGGTCGACCCGTTCGATGGAGTCCTGTTTAATACAGAATATCTTGAGCAAGCCCTGCCCAGGGTCAAGGGAAAAACCGGGACCTTATATACGCTGGTGGATTCACCCGAGCACATGACCCAGGTCTCGCAGGCCATCGACAGGATGTTTGAAAACTCTCCTGAACCCACGAAGACGGAAACGGAGAAGGCGTTTGGCCTCAATTTCTTGTCGTCTCTGGGGAATGTGAAGCTGTTCATCCTGAGCATCTGCGGCGCGGTGGTCTTCACTATTCTGCTGGTCTCCGGCAACACCATGGCCATGACCATCCGTGAGCGTACCCGCGAAGTCGCGGTGCTCAAGACGCTGGGCTTCACGAAAGGGAGGATTCTGTCGCTGTATGTGGGCGAAGCGATCACGATCTCGTTGATCGGCGGATTGCTGGGGAGCCTGGCCGCATCGTTGCTTTTGTTTCTCATCTCCAAAGCTCCTTTTGCGGGATTCTTCCCCCTCCCTCGGCCTTCGCTTGGCATCATGGCTGCGGCTTTGCTGGTGGCGGCGCTGGTTGGATTCATCAGCACGATTTTCCCCGCATACAACGCCTCCCGAAAGAATATCGTGGAAGGCCTGCGGCACATTGGTTGACATATTGATTTGGTTCCCATTGATTGGTTCCCATAGATTGGTTCACATGATGAAGAGGCGACATGGCAATTCCTATCTCCTATAACCTTCGCAACCTGCGCTTGCGCCTGGCCGGCACCATCATGACCGCGCTGGGAGTGGCTCTGACCGTCGCTGTGGCGGTATTCATCCTGTCGCTGCTCACCGGGTTGCAGCGGGCCTTTGTGCAGAGCGGAGACCCCCTCAATGTTCTGGTCATTCGCAAGGGCTCCCAGACGGAGCTCCAGAGCGGTGTGGACCGGGAGAGTTTTCAAGCCATCAAATTCCTTCCCGGCATCGCCAAAGACAAGGCCGGAGAGCCGCTGGTTTCGGGCGAGTTCGTGGTCGTGATGACCCTTCCGCGCAAGAACGGCACCGGTGAGGCCAATGTCACGGTTCGCGGCATGTCGCCGCTTGGTTTGGAGCTCAGGCCGAATGTGCGCCTGAGCGAGGGACGTTGGTTCAATCCCGGACAACGGGAGATCGTGGTGAGCCAGGCCATCAACAAGCGGTTCACCAATGCAGGACTGGGCCAGGAGCTGTTTTTCGGCAAAGGAAAGTGGAAGGTAGTGGGGATGTTTGATGCGGGCGAAACCTCCGCTGGGTCGGAAATCTGGGCGGATGCGAACCTGATGAGCGGCGACTTCGACCGGGCTGCTGCCTTCTCTTCCGTGCTTGTTCACGCTACCGACCCGGTCGCCGCCAAGGCGTTGCAGAACCGCATGAATGACGATCAGAGGCTCAAACTCGATGGCTTCAGTGAGCCCGCGTACTATGCCGCACAGACAAGCTCCGGCAATCCCATCAAGTTCATCGGCTTCGTGGTGACGATTGTGATGGCCGTCGGCTCCTGCTTTGCCGCCATGAACACCATGTATGCGGCCGTGGCCTATCGCGGCCGCGAGATTGCCACGCTCAGAATTCTGGGGTTCTCGCGGCCCAGCATCATCACGTCGTTCGTAATTGAATCGGTGTTGCTCTCGCTGCTGGGCGCTGCCATAGGACTGCTGCTGGTGCTCCCGTTGAATGGAATGACCACCAGCATGGGCAACGTCGCATTCAGCGAGACGGTCTTCGACGTCCACCTTACCGCCCTGGTAGCAACCATCGCTATTGTGTTCGCAGTAGCGATGGGGCTAGTCGGCGGAATCGCTCCGGCGTGGCACGCTGCCCGCAGAGAGATTGTAGTGGCCCTGAGGGATTAGGAATTTATTCAATCATGCCAGTCGATACTCAATTTGACGATCTCAAGAATCTGCAGATCGATCGTTCGCTCAAGG
>Ga0070730_10004201_pt1 | contig 12733 bp, 8 predicted proteins | sample Coa_R1_3_FD_66447 | JGI IMG/M metagenome (GOLD analysis project Ga0070730, IMG submission 66447) | Surface soil microbial communities from Centralia Pennsylvania, which are recovering from an underground coalmine fire - Coalmine... | ecosystem: Environmental > Terrestrial > Soil > Unclassified ...
GTGCACACGGCCACGGAGTCCAAGGGTGTCTGGGATACAGGCGACATCGCGCCGGGTGAGTCGAAGTCGGTGACGTTCGACTCTGCTGGAACGTACGTCTACAACTGTTCACCGCATCCGTGGATGATTGGCCAGATCATCGTCCAGTAAGGTTTCTGTCATCCTGAGCGCAGCGAAGGATCCGCCACTCCAGGGTCTTACGCCCGGAGTTGCGGATCCTTCGGTCGTTCCTCCCTCAGGATGACAAGACGCTTTTGAGGACGAGTACGTGGCGGTCCAAAAGGCACTTGTCATCCTTGAGCGCAGCGAAGGATCCGCTACCCTCGGGTTCCGTCCGATTCCCTCAGGATGACAAGCTGGCCAATATGGCGACCTCCACCGCTCCGCCAGCCGTTGGCCGAATCGACCATCAGGAGCTTCGGCGGTTTCTGGCCGCGCTGCGCCTCCAGTTGTGGTGGCGCGATACGCTGGTGGTGCTCGCTGGCGCCGCGCTGCTCGGCGCGCTGCTCTTCGCACTCTTCAGCCCGTGGTTGCTGGCAACCTGCGTCGCACTCGCGGCGATTGCAGCCGTCTTGCGACAACCAACCATGGTGCGCGCCGCGCGAGTGGCCGATCGCCAGTTGCAAACCGACAGTCGATTAGCGACGGCCGCGGAGGTGCTCGGCGGCCAACTCGGCGGACCGCTGGCTCCAGCGCAGCTCGCGGATGCCTGGCAAACAGTGCGCGAGCTCTCCACATGGCGCGCGCTGCCGCAGACCTGGCGCAAGGTGCAGCTAGCCTGTGTTGCGCTCGGCGTGGCCATCTGCGTGGTTGGCCTGTCACTGGCCAGTGTGCTCACTCCCGTGGATCTCACGGCCCTCGTGGGTGGACCGTCCACCGGGTATGGCGGCACAGGCGAGCCGCCCGCCGCCGTGGGCGATCAAGCGGCTGTCGGCGCGGACAGCACGCTCGCGACGGCGCCGCGCTCCATGGACGATTTGCAATCCCAGGCGTCGCGTTCGCAAGCCGCCGAAGCCGCGCTCCAGCACCTCGCCGATCAGCTCCGCACCACCGCCGCCGCGCGCGACATCGGCGACGCGCTGCGAAATGGCAGCTACGACGACGCAATTGCCAGACTCAATTCGCTGGCAACACAGTCCGATCAGCTCTCGCGCACCTCCAAGCGTGAGCTCGGTGCTGCCATGGAAAAGGCCGCGGTGGACTCGACCCGAGTCGATCCGCCGCTGGCCGTAGCCGAAGATCGGGTTGCGCGTGCGCTCGCCCGAAACGGCTACGCCGAGACCCGGAGTGCCATGCAGGACCTCGCCAGAGCCGTGACCGACGCGCGCAACGGCGTGATCTCGCAGGAAGCCCTCGCACGCGAGCTGAACGCACTCGAGCAGCAGCAACAACAACCTGGCAACGCGGATGCCGCCGGCAATATCGGCGAGGATGAGGCCGGCTATATCCCCGACATTCCCGGCGACGTGCCCGCTCAAGCCGGCATCGTGCAGGGCGGTAGTTCGACGATCAGCGTGCCGGGCCCCGAGGGTGATCCCAACACGGCCTCGCACTCAGCCGTTGGCCAGGAGACAGGTGGCGATCCGTTCGGCGACCTGACCTCGCGGCTGGACGTTTCTGGAAACAACCTCTCGGTCCAGGCGCAGGTGTCGACCGATCAGGGTCGTTCGGGACTGAAGGCCAATCCGGCCGCGCCAGTCGTGAAGATTTCGGACGCGCCCCAGAACGGTGAGACCCCATCCGACGTCGCCCAGCCGAGCGAACCCGTCCAGGCCACGGCCGAACAGAGCGTGGAGCCCACCTCGCTGCGCACGTCGGTGCGGAGCTACTTCAGGTCTGATCCCGGAGCCGCCGCCGCGCCATGATGCTGCTTCAGCCGAGCGGGTTGTGGTTCCTGCTCGGGCTGCCGCTGATTGTCGTCCTGTATCTGATTCAGTCGCGCTATCGACCCCAGGTGGTTGCCAGCCTGCTGCTGTGGAAGCGCACCGCGCGCGACCTGGAGGCGGACGCCGCCTGGCGTCGTCCCCGCTGGGACGTGCTGCTGGTGCTCCAGTTGCTGGTCGCGGCCGGGGTCGCGCTCGCTCTTGCGCGCCCGGCAGTTTTTGGCGATACGGGTCGTCGCCTCGTCCTGGTGCTGGACACCTCCGCGTCGATGGCGGCCCGCGACGTCGCGCCCACACGACTGGCCGCCGCCAAGCAGATGATTGTGGACCTCGCCGCCAGTGCGCCCGCGGATACACGTCTGTCACTGGTGACCGCGGGTCGCGCGCCAGGCGTGGTCGCCCAGGACGCGAGTGTGAAGGCAATTGCGCAAGCGCTCGACGGGATCCCGCAGGAGTCCGCCGCGGGCGACCTGGTAACCGCCCTGCAGGTGGCCGCGAGCCTCGCTGGCGACGGCGACGGCTCGATCACGGTCGTCACCGATGGCGCCTTCAACGTGAACCTCGCCCCGGTGGCTGTGCCGGTGACGTTCGAGACAGTCGGCGGAGGTCCGCAGAGCCTGGCGGTGAGCGACGTCAGCCTCCGGCGCCCGGCGGAGGGCGGCGATTACCTGGCTGGCTTCGCGCGGGTGGTCAACACCACCGCCGCCGACCAGACCACCACGCTGGCGATCCTCGCCGACGGCGTGCTGATGGATCGGTCGCCCGTCCAGGTGCCCGCCACCGGCCACGCCGACGCAACCTTTCACGTGCCGAACGACGCGCAGACCATCTCGGTTGGTCTCACCGACCGCGGTCCGTTGCCGGCGGCGGATCGCGTCGATCTGCTCGGATTTGGGCACTGGAGCCGCAACGTCGTCATCGTTTCTGACCAGCCCGCGTTCTGGCAGCACGTGCTGTCCGTGGTGCCGAATGTCACCAGCGAGTCCGTTCGGCCGCTGGACTTCGACGCCGCTAGCGCGAGTCCGAACGATATCTATCTGCTCGACAACGTCGCCCCGACTCCGCTCCCGGCTGGCGGGCTCATCCTGGTAGATCCGCCCGAGGCCAGCGCGCTGCTCAGTCGCGCGGACAACCTGCCGCGCCAACGCAACGCGGTCACGTTCGATGCGGAGGACCCGCTGCTGCAAGGCGTCGACATCGCCCCGCTCAGCGTGCAGCGGCTCGAGCGCGCGATCACTCCAGGCTGGGCCGCGGCGGCCGTCGCCGCCGAGGACTCGCCGCTCATCCTGCACGGTCGGCTTGGCCAGCAGCCGGCGGTGGTGCTGACCTTCGATCCGGCGCACTCCAACCTGCCGCAGCTGGCGGCTTTTCCGCAGTTGGTGGCGAATGCGATAGATTGGCTCACCCCCGGGCGCGAAGCCATTCTCCAGGCAGGCCTCGGCGCCAAAGCCGATATCCAACCTCGACCGCTCGCGGACTTACCCGCCCAAACTGATGCCTCGCTCGCATCCGCCGGGTCGACCATCCCGCACGAGGTGTGGCCCTGGTTCGTCGCCGCGGCCGTCGCGTTGTTCGGCATCGAATGGGCCGTCGCCGTGAGGCGCGGCTGATGCCCGTCCGCCTGGATGCGCCTGGCTTCCTGCTGCTGGTGCCGCTTGCTCTGGTCGCGGTGCTCGTCAGCCGCAACCGCGTACTGTCGCTGTGGGGCTGGCGGCGCGACGTCTCGGCCGTACTGCGCGTGCTCGCCGCCACTGGCTTCGCCGTGGCGCTGGCGCAACCGAGCGCCCGGGTGTCCGACGACTCCGCTTCGATCGTCCTCGCCGTGGACGAATCCGCCAGCATCACCCCGAGTGCCCTCGCCAGCGCCCAGACCTGGATCGATCAGCGCATGGCCAGTCGACGCGCTCAGGATCGAGTCGGATTGGTGGCCTTCGCCGGCGACGTGCGCATCCTTCAACCCCTCGCGGCTGTCGATTCGCTCCCACGTCTACCCGCTCCCGCGGCGCTGCATCCTGAGGCCACGAACCTCGAAGGCGCACTGCGCATCGCCACCGCGATGCTGCGCGGCGCAAACAACCCGCGGGTGATTCTCCTGTCGGACGGGCAGTCCACAAGCGGCGACCTCGGCGCCGCCCTGCGCGACATCCCCGATGTTCGCGTGGATGTGCTGCCGATCGCCCAACCACCAGGCGGCCCCGAGGTCCAGCTGGAATCCGTGCAAACTCCATCCTACGTGCGCGTCGGCGAAACGTTCGACAGCACCGTCGTCGTGGACTCCACTCAGCCAACCTCGGCGCACCTCCAGGTCTCCATCGACGGCCAGCTAGCCAGCGAACAGGACGTCCAGCTCACGCCCGGCCAGAACCACGTCACGTTCTCTTCCACCGAGATGAATGAAGGGTTCCATGCGGTCGCGGTTCAAGTTTCCGGCGCACCGGATACCGATCCCAGCAACAATCTCGGCTTCGCCTACACCGTCGTGAAACCGAAGCCGCGTGTGCTGGTCGTCGAGGACCGCCAGAACGAAGGCACGGCCATCGAAAACCTCTTCCGCAAGGCGGACATGACCGTCGACGTCCGACCGCCCGAAGGCCTTGGCATCCTCGACAATCTCAGCCCGCTCGCCGCCGTCATTCTGAACAACGTCTCAGCTACCAGCCTCACGCTCGATCAGCAAAAGACGTTGCAAGCCTACGTCGCGAACAACGGTCGCGGCCTGGTGGTGGTTGGCGGCATGACCAGCTACGCGCTGGGCGGCTACTCCGACTCCGCGCTCGAAGAGGCGCTGCCGGTGCTGTCGGCGCCCCCGCAGAAGCGCGAGGGGGCCCAGATCGCGCTGGTGCTGGTCATCGACCGCTCGGCCAGCATGGGCCTGGATAGTGGTGGCGTCACCCGTCTGGGGATGGCGAAGGAGGCCGCCATCCTGACGGCTGCATCGCTGCAGCCGGACGACATTCTCGGCGTCATGGCTTTCGACCGCGCCAGCCACTGGCTGGTGCGTCCCGATACCCTTCAGCACCTGAGTCCACAAACGATCTCCGACGACATCTCCAGCCTGACCGCCGAAGGCGGCACCGGGCTGTTCCAGGCGCTCAAGGAAGCCGACGACGTGCTGCGCGCGACGCCGGCCGATCTCAAGGAGGTGGTGCTGGTCGACGACGGCCAGGGCGAAGACGTCAACTACGACGGGCTGCTGGCAACGATGCGCCAGCACCAGGTTGGGCTCAGCATCGTCTCCATGGGCGACGACATCGACAGCACACTGATGTCGAAGCTCGCGCGCATGGGTCAGGGTCGCTTCTATCAGACTGCGCGCTTGCCCGATATTCCGCGCGTCATCACGCAGGAGGCTGCGCTCGCCAAACGGTCCGCGCTGGTGGAGGGCACCATCCAACCCCAACTGCTGCTGCCGAGCCCGATCCTGCGCGGGATCGCACCCGACGCAATTCCGTCGCTCGCCGGCCACATCGCCACCACGCCGAAGGACGCCGCCGAAGTCATTCTCACCTCCGACGAGGGTGCGCCCTTGCTCGCGCAATGGCGGTACGGCCTCGGACGAGTTGTCGCCTGGACCTCGGATTTCGGAACGCGTTGGACTCGCACCTGGCCGAGTTGGGAGCAGAACGCGCAGTTCTGGGAACAGACGCTGCGTTGGGCGATGGGGCCACCGATCGATCGCGACTTCAAACTCGACGTCGCCCGGGTGGGCAGCGATGCGCGGCTCACGCTCGAAGATGTGCAGGACTCCGCCTTCGCCGATCGCCAGAACGTGACCGCGACGATCACCGCGCCGAATGGCGCAACCTCGCAGGTGCCTATGCGTCAGGTGGCTGCCGGCCGCTATTCCGCAACGGTCGTCGCCGCCACGCCGGGCGCCTACCAGGTCGCTGTCGCGGAAGCGAAACAGCCCCGCAAGTCCGCTCGAAGCGAAATTGCCGGCTTCGTCGTGCCGCCTGTCGCGGAGACGGCGAGCTTCGCGGCCAACGAACAATCGTTGCGGCGCATCGCGAGCGAGACCGGTGGCGAGCTGCTGGACCCACAGGCCGATCCGTTTGCAGCCAATCGCTCCGCCGCCGCTTCGCGCTGGGATCCAATCTGGCAACTCTTCGCCGTTTGTGGGCTGGCGTCGTTCGTCGTGGACGTCGCCGTGCGCCGCCTGCGACCATCCACGCTCCGCGCGCTGCTGGGGCGTGCGAATCCTTCCCGGGGAGATGGAACCGCGTCATGACCAGCGCCGAACTCTCGGAGCCGAACATCACCAGCTCGGCCGCCCGGCGGCTCCAGCAGCACGCGATCGCGATCGAGCACGAGCTGTCGAAGGTGATCGTCGGCTATCCCGAGGTCTTGCGCGGCGTGCTCATCACCCTCCTCGCCGGCGGACATGCGCTGCTGGAGGGTGCGCCTGGACTCGGAAAAACGTTGCTCGTCCGAACGCTGGCGCGGGTGCTGGACCTCAGCTACAGCCGGATCCAGTGCACGCCAGACCTGATGCCCTCGGACATGCTCGGCACCAACGTCCTGCTCGCCAACGACGCAGGTGAGCGGCGCTTCGAATTTCAGTCCGGACCTATTTTCGCCAACCTGGTGCTGGTTGACGAGGTTAATCGCGCGGCGCCGAAAACCCAGTCCGCACTGCTGGAATCCATGCAGGAGCACACGGTCACAATCGGTACCCGCGCCTATGCCTTGCCGCGACCGTTCTTTGTCATCGCCACCCAGAATCCAATCGAGATGACCGGCACGTACCCGCTGCCGGAGGCGCAGCTCGACCGCTTTCTGTTCAAGCTCAAAGTGGAGTTTCCCTCCGCGGAGCACCTGAACGAGATCCTCAGCCGCACCACGAGTACCTGGGAGCCGACAGTCGAGCACGTCGCGGACGGGCAGGCGCTGATCGACATGCAGCGGATTGCGCGGGAATTGCTGATGGCCTCTCACGTGATGGATTACGCGGCGCGGCTGGTGATGGCGACGCATCCGCGCCTTGGTGGTGCGCCCGACGCGGTGCGGCACTACGTGCGTTACGGCGCCAGCCCGCGTGCGGCGCAAGGGCTGGTGCTGGCGGCGAAGATGAACGCCTTTTTGTCCGGGCGGTTGAATGTCGGTTTCGACGACGTGCGGTCCGTTGCGCCCGCCGCGCTGCGGCACCGCGTCATTTTGAATGTCGAAGCGGAGGTGGCCGGGGTGGAGGCGGACTCCATTGTCGAGACGGTGTTGCGCCACGTACCCGAGGAGCCATAGGCCTTTCCATGCTCCGAGCCCTGTGGCGGCGACCGCGCCGACGCAATGTGGTTGCAGCGCAAACGGTTGCACCCACCCGCGGGCTGCTCTCGGAGGACGTGCTGCGCAAGATCGAGCGCCTGTCGTTGCGCGTTCGCCGGCCGCTACCGGGCGGGCCCGCCGGCGAGCATCTCGGCATCGGTCAATCGACGTCCATCGAATTCGCCGATCATCGCCCGTACGCCCCGGGCGATGATTTTCGGCGCATCGACTGGAATGTGCTGGCTCGCCTGGACGAGCTGTCGATCCGGCTGACCGAGCCGCGCGAAGATATCGGACTGTCCATCGCGCTGGATTGCAGCAGCTCGATGGCCGCGGGTCACGGGACCAAAGCCCGCCTCGCACGCCAGCTGGCGGCGGGCCTCGGGTACCTGGCGCTGAATCAGCTGGACGTGGTGCGGGTGTACGCGTTTGGCGGCGGGCTGGTGACGCGTTCGCCGCGCTACGCTGGCCGCAAGCAGGGTGCCGAGCTGTTTCAGATGCTGCGCGCGTTGCCGACTGTCGAGGCGACCGACATTGGCACGGCTTTCGCCGCGTTTCTGGCGGACCGGCCGTCGCGCGGCATGCTGGTGGTGCTCTCGGACCTGTTGAACGGCGCGGACTATCGAGCGATGCTGCGGCGCGTGGTGCAAGCCGGCTTCGAAGTGGCGATCGTGCATATCTTGTCGGAAGCCGAGCTGAATCCGGCGGTGCGCGGGGATGTGGAGCTGATTGACAGCGAGAGTGGCGAAACGCTGAAGATCAGCATGACGCAGGAGACGCTGGACCACTACCGCCGCGACGTTGCGGAGTGGCGGAGTGAGCTCGCCGCGTATTGCGGCTCGATCGGGGTGCGGTATCTGCTGGTGGAGGCCGAGCGCAGCGCCGAGGCGATCCTGCTGGGCGACTTTCGTCGCCACGGAATCCTGGAATAAGAAGTTACGGGTGCGCTAGCTTCATCACCCTCCGGTTGCCGGTGTCGGCGACGTAGACGTTCCCCGCGCGGTCCACCGCCACGCCCGCTGGCGCCTGAAACTGGTCCGCGCCCGAACCCTTGCTGCCCATCGGCTGTGGGTCGGGGCTGCTCGGCGAGTAGTGCACCACGCGATTGTTGTCGGTATCGGCCACGTACAGGTCGCCCGTCGTCGTGCTCACCCCGAGCGCCGACGGCAAGCGGAAGTCGGTCGGGCCATCGCCCGGCTGACCGAACGCACCCAGGAACGCCCCGCTGCTGTCGAACATCTCCACGCGATTGTTGCCGCGGTCCGCCACATAGACGTTGTCGAACGGACCCACGCCAACCGACGTTGGCCCGTTGAACTGCGCGCGCCCCTGGCCGAGCGTGCCGATGCTCAGCAGCACCTCATTGTTGGATTGCCCGAGCTTGCGCACCCGGTTGTTGCCCGAGTCGGCGACCAGCACGTTGTCGGCGCTGTCCAGCGCCACACCAAAGGGTGCGTTCAGGCCATCCGAGGGTGTGAGGCTGCTCACGTACTGACCAGCCGAAGAGATCTTCTGGATGCGGTTGCCGTTGCGTTCGACCACGTAGATGTTGTCGTGGCTATCGACCGCGACCGCCGTTGGCGCCTGGAACTCGAGTGGCCCCGAGCCAAAGGCGCCAATCGTCCCGAGCACCTGGCCGGTGCTGCTATCGATCACCACCAGCCGGTTCTGGCTGGCGTCGGCGACGTAGAGCGTACCGTGGCTGTCCACCGCCAGGCCCAGCGGGGCATCGAAGATCGCGGCGACCGTCGCCACGCCGACCAAGGTTTTCCACTGCGCGACCGCTTCGCTGGCCCGATCGAGGGTGGGCACCGCGGTGCGCTGCACCGCGGCCGGCTGGGCTGGCTGCGGCGTGGACTGCGCGGGCGCGCCTGGCCCGCAGGCGGTCAGCGCCAGCAGCGCGAAGGGCACGAGCCATCGGCCACTCATCGGGACAGAAGGACTTTCACCTGAGAGGGGCTTGTAGCGGGATGCACCACCACGCTGAACTGGCCGCTGGCCGGATCGTACACAATGCCATCGAGTGTGCCGCCGGTTGCGCTGACAGCTGGTGGCGATGGCGCATAGCCGATCAGTGTGATCGAGCTTTCGCCTGACGCAAACTCCAGCGTGACGTCGAGTGTGCCCGAATCCGACAGGCCGCTGATGCGCTTCTGCCCGAGCGTAGCGAACTCGCCCACGTCGCCGACGAGCGCGATCCCGGACTCGCCGACCGGCGCAACAACCAGGTAGGTGCCGTCCGAAACCGAAGTGGAATACGCCTGATCCGCCGCCATGAGCCGGCCTGTACCCCCGAAATAGTCGTAAACGTACGTGGCGCCGGTTACGCCCAGGCTGGAAGGAGTAAACGCCACCGTTTGCGACGCGCCGTTGCGGGCGTAGCCAAAGAGATACAGCGCGCGCAGATCGGCGTGATCCGAATACGTCCATGCCAGCATCGGAGTGGTGTTGCCGCCGGCGGCTTCGGCAACGATCGACTCGTCGGTGGGCACCAGCGCCGCGTCGGGCTTCACCAGCACGCCATCGGCGCGCGCTACGTGGCGCAGGTTGTCGGGGCTTTCGGCGCCGAGCGCATCACCAAATCCCACCACGCCGCCCGAAAGCACCGACAGCAGCACGTTGTCGCGTTCGGTTCTCATGAACACGTCCGACCAGGGCCACACGCCGAGCGCCGATGCCAGCCGCGACGTGTACAGGAACGTGTCCCAGCGATTGCGATCGAAACGGTCGTCGCTCACCCGCATGCTTGTGACGTTGGCGTACTCCACCGTCTGCAGCACCTGGCGTGGCAGCGGCATGCAGTACTGCAAGGTCAACCCGTCTTGCTGGGCGTCGCTGGCCATGTTGCCCATGAATTGCTCGGGTGCCGTCAGGTCGTAGACCGGCTGCGCCTGCGCCCCCAGCCAGTCCTGCTCGTAGGTCACCACACCGCTGTCGCGCAGGTAGCCCATGAGGTCGGCCCAGTAGCGCCCATCCGTCATCACGTTGCCCGAAAACGAATACTCCGCGCGATACGGACTTGCGGGATCGATCCAGCGCGCGTGCGTCACCAGTGGTAAGCCCACCTGCTGCTGGAAACTGGCCAGGCCGTTCGGGAACAACTCCGCCGCCGCACGGTAGCGGAAGATGCCGTCGCGCACGTCGTTCCACTGCGCTTCTGGTCCCTTGGGGTACCACCAGCTGTCGAGCTGCAGGTAGCCGATGTTGATGCCTCGCGCTTGCAGCTCCTTGCGGACCGCCAGCAGCGTATTCACGTAGCCCAGGTCGGGTTCGAAGTGGTAGTAGTAGACGGCGCCGTTGTCGGTCCAGTACCCGAGCCTGGTGAGGGTCAGGTCGGCGTCGTTGGACGGCCGCGCTTTGGCATGGAGGGTCGTGAGCGTACGCCCCCAGGTATCGAACAGCTGGTTCAGGCCTGTGCCGACCACCAGCACGGTCTGGTGCGTGAGGGGGCCTGAGAGTGCGCTGAGGTCTGCCGAGACGTCGGCACTTAGGGCGCCATCGGCGTGAAGCGATTGACGCGCAATGAGAAAGTCGCTCGCGGGCGAGATGACGAAACCGTTGGCGCTGGCATCGAAGAATAACCACGGGCTATCCGGCGCCTGGTCCAGCGTGTTGAGCTGGTACGGGCTGAACGGACTGTCGTGGTAGCTGAGCTTGTAAGGCAGCGCTGGCAGCTGGCTGAGCACCGGAAATGCTCCGGCGTGCAGGTTGCCGGGCGCGTAGGTGGTTGCGAACAGGACCGCGCCCAACTCGGCGTAGGCGGTGATGCTGCTGGTGCGGCCGGCGTAGTCGAAGGCAAGCTGGTGGAACTGGCCGAGGGCGTCGCTGCCGTCAGAGGCTCGGACTGCCGTGGGCGGCAGGCCCAGGCTGCCTGCGAAGGTCAGCTCGGGTGCGTGGGTCCGGATGGAGTAGTGGCCCGCTGCGTCCAAGTTCAGGTCGATGCCAGGGGAAGGCTGCGCGAAAGCGGGTGGAACCGCCAGCGCCGCGAGCCAGAGGGCTGAAAGGACTGCGAACTTCATCGGGGTTCCGCTTCTCTTTCTAGCAGTTACTTATGGTGCCCGCGCCACCAGCGGCCATGAAAGCGCTATTTGCAGGAAGAATCCTGCACCTCTACGAGGGTGGGCCAGCACGAGCGCCGACACAGACGGGCGAAAGCAGGCGTCAGATCACGCTTCTGGCGTAGAATCGGCCCCGCAAGGGGTCTTTTTCCCAAGGGATTCGGCGGCTCACGGACTATGTATGTCGATCACGCGGCCACCACGCCGGTGCGGCCGGAGGTGCTGGCGGCAATGCTGCCGTACCTGACCAACGAGTGGGGTAATCCGTCCAGCCTCTACGGCCCCGGCCGACGCGCCGCCCAGGCCATCAGCCGTGCCCGCGACACCCTCGCCGACATTTTCGACGGTGCGCCCGAAGAAATCGTGTTCACCGGTTCGGGCAGTGAAGGTGCCAACCTCGCCATCAAAGGCGTCGCCATGGCCGCCGCGCGGCGCGGCAAACGCCACCTGATCACCAGCCGCGTCGAGCACCACGCCGTGCACGACACCTGTCGCTGGCTTGCCAAATACCAGGGCTTTCGGCTTACCGAGCTGGAGGTCGACGAATCTGGCACGGTCGACCTCCACCAGCTCGAGCGAGAACTCACGTCGGAGACCGCGCTGGTCAGCATCATGTACGCCAACAACGAGGTCGGCACCATCCAGCCGCTTCAACAGGTCGTGGAGCTGGCGCACGCGCGCGGGGTGCCCGTGCACACGGACGCGGTGCAGGCAGCCGGGCACCTGAGCCTCGACGTGGAGCGCCTCGGGGTCGATCTGCTGTCCATCGCTGCGCACAAGTTCTACGGGCCGAAGGGGGTTGGTGCGCTGTACGTCCGCGGCGGGACTCAGCTGCTGCCGCAGACGCAGGGCGGCGGGCAGGAGCGCGGGCGTCGGTCGGGCACCGAAAACGTCGCGGGGATCGTCGGCATGGCTGAGGCGCTGGCGCTGGCGCAGGACGAACGTACTGAGTCGACGCCGCGGCTGCGCGCACTCTCCCAGGAGTTGATCGAAGCCCTGCCAGCACGTGTACCGGGCTGCCACGTCACCGGCCACCCCACCAACCGGCTGCCCGGGCACGCCAGCTTCGTCTTCCGCGACGTCGAGATCGCGCCGATTTTGCTCGGTCTGGATAAGCACGACATCTGGGCTTCGAGCGGCTCGGCATGTACCTCGGCATCCTCCGAGCCTTCCCATGTGCTCGAATCGATGGGACTCTCCAGAGAGTGGCTTTTCGGCGCGCTGCGGGTGACCTTTGGCGCGAGCAACACCGCGGATGATGTCCAATCACTCCTGCAGGTGGTTCCAGAGCAGGTCGCCAACGTTCGATCAAAGCTCGCGGTTACGGCATGAGCGGGCCAGGCGAGTTCTACACGGCGCTCAAGTCGTCGCTCGAAACGGCGCCAACCGTCGCGGTCGCGACCATCGTGCGCACCCGCGGCAGCTCGCCGCGCGAGGTGGGTGCACGCATGCTGGTTCGCCCCGACGGGGCAACCGACGGCACCGTCGGCGGCGGCTGCGGGGAGGCCGAAGTCTGGCGCGCCGCGCTGCAGG
>Ga0070730_10004202_pt1 | contig 12732 bp, 12 predicted proteins | sample Coa_R1_3_FD_66447 | JGI IMG/M metagenome (GOLD analysis project Ga0070730, IMG submission 66447) | Surface soil microbial communities from Centralia Pennsylvania, which are recovering from an underground coalmine fire - Coalmine... | ecosystem: Environmental > Terrestrial > Soil > Unclassified ...
CGACGATTGCACAAGGCGGAACGCTAACGCTCAACAACCAGACCTTCAATTCGAACGGTCTGGCTGATGACGGTGTCCTGAATCTGTCTGAAAGCGGCTCCGGCACAACCACCTTCAATGCGCCGCACCTGACCATCGGCAGCCAAGGTTCGGTCAATGGCGTAGGAACCATCGCCGCTCCAATCAGCAATTCAGGAATCATAATCGCCGGCTTTATGCCGGGCGGAGCTGTAATCTCAATCACTCCACAGCCGGAGAATAACCTGCTTGAGATAACCGGTCCTGTTTCTGGAACCGGAGTGCTGGAGGTTGGTGCGCCCTATGCGATCATAAGCGGCGGCACAACTAAAGAAAGCTTCCAGTTCGCAACCCTGCAGCTGGACGGTCCAGATTCAGAGAACGTTGTTTTTGCTGAATCCACCATCCCACCCAATAGCCCGTCCAATGGCGACAGCACGCTGCTACTCAATGACTTGGGCGGCTTCACTGGCGCTATCGAGCCGGGAAGCAACGGCGACAACATCATCCTGCCGAACATGACTTTCAGTTCGGTGACCGGTTACAGCTATGCGGGCAATTCGTCGGCTGGAACCCTCACGATTCATGAAGGCGCCAGCACCATTAAGCTGAACTTCATTGGCGATCTCGATACGGCGGATTTCACTCTGGCCGCCGGCCCGCAGCCAAGTTCACCTCCGAGCCTGGAGATCACCGTCAACCCGGATCCGTCGCCATCATTTCCATCACCGCCCAATCCGGCAGCGCCCGCAGGCACCTCCGCCGTGATGGTGCTGAACAATCCCACCAACGGGCAGTACGAGGTCTACGATATCGGGCATAATTCGGCCCTAGCGGCGTACCTGCTCGGTACCATCGGTACACCCTGGCACGCGCAAGCCGTCGGCAATTTCAGCGGCACCGATTCGACCGACCTGGCGGTGCGCAACGACAACGGGCAGTTCCAATATTACGACGTCGCCAACAACAACGTAACGCAAAGCGGCGTCATGGGCGCGGTCGGCACCGACTGGTCGGTGGTCGGAACCGGCAGGTTCGACAGCAGCAATTTCACCGACATGATGATGCGGCAGGCCAATGGCGCGTCGTTTACCTATGACGCCTTCATCGTTCGCAACAACCAGTTTGCCGCCGCCAATCCCATCGCGATCGTCGGCAGCGAGTGGCAGACGATGGGCTTCGGCGACGTCAACGGCGACGGCACGGCCGACATGGTGCTGCGCAACCCCGCCAACGGCGCGCTGGAATATTACGACCTCGTCAATGGGCAACTGACGTCGGCCGGGGTGCTCGGCGTGCTCAACACCGCATGGCAGCCGGTCGGCTTCGGCAATTTTGACAATTCCGGCTTCTCCGACCTGATCATGCGCAACAGCAACAACGGAGAATACGACCTGTTCGAAATCCGCAACAATCAGATCGTCAACGCGCACGAGGTCGCGGCGCTCGGCGCCGGCTGGCAGCTTGCCGGCTTTGGCGACGTCAACGGCGACGGCACTGACGACATGGTTTTGCAGAACACCAACACGGGCGTGTTCGAATACTATGATTTCGTCAACGGGCAGGTGACGGCCGCGAGTGAACTTGCCCAGGTCGGAACAGATTGGACGGTGACCGGGATCACGCCGGCCACCGGCACGGCGCTGTCCGCTCCGGCTACCGCTTCGGCATCGGACCCGGCGCCGTCAAGCGGCGACGCCTCCCAGTTCATGGCATCCGATCCGGGGCCGTTCTCGTTCATGGCATCAGATCCGGGGCCATCCTCGTTCATGGCGCAGGACCCAGGGCCGTCGTCGGTCCTGCCCGATTTCGCTCCGGTTGGCGGCTGGCTGACGCAGGCGATGCAACCGGCACTGAGCGGGACGGCCGGCTGGCTGACCGAGGCCATGCAAACGAGCGGCGCTGCCGCCGGCACGTCAATTGCTGCTGGACCGGGCTTCGACGCCGGTAGCGATCCCATCGCCGCGACCACGCCGCTTGAGTTTTTTGGAGTGCCAAATCCCGTGCAGACTCACACCTGAGCGGCGCGGTGGAATCGCTGTGCCGCTCTGACCAAGTCTCCGGGCGATGAGCTTCAATTGCGTGGGGTCGTCGCGGCTAATCGGTGTTCGCCTTTTGGCGCTTTTCGACTTTGATGGCGCATTTGGAGAACTGACATGACGACATACACATTCATCGGCAGCGCTAAGACGCAGTCCGTTGAGTGGAACGATCCCACGGTCTGGGCTGGTGGTGGCTTTCCCAACAGCCCGACCGCAGATGTGGTCATTCCAGAAATTATCAGCGGTAACGGCGTTTATCGGTCGACGATAAGCATCGAGACAGGTCAAAGCTATGCGGCGGACTCCGTCACCATGACGGGGGGCAACGATATAACGATAAACGATACCGGGATGCTGTCAGTTGCGAATGCCATGGATCTTCAGAATAGCGGTCTCGATCTACTAAACGGAGGAACATTATCTGCCGGATCGATATCGTTGAATGACAGCGGAGTTTTTCTGGGCTCAGGAACATTAACTGTCGGATCGTTGTCATTGGATGCGAGCAGTAATGCTCAAGGAAACGGTCAAATCAACGTTACAGGGACATTGACGAATGACGGGACGATCTCAGGAAGCGACCTCTCCATATCAGCTGCTGCCTTTGATAATGTAGGAACCCTGACCACCGCACCGGGCGGTGTCTTAAGCGTAACAGTCAACAGCGGCGGCTTTCGTAATTTGTCGGGATCGACCCTGACTGGCGGCACCTATATCGCCGACTCACAGGGAAGTTTCGCAGTCACCGTTCTGAATCTGAACGTCGGCGCGGTGATCACCACAGACGCTGCCAACATTCAAATCGGTCTGGGGGGCTACATCCGGAGTTTCGATCCCGGCAGCGGCCAATATGTTTCGCTCGAGACGAGCCTCACGACGATTGCGCACGATGGAACGCTGTCGCTGAACAACCAAACCTTCAATTCGAGCGGTCTGACCGTTGACGGCGTGCTGGACCTGTCTGTAGAAGACGTCGGTGCCTTCAATGCGCCGCAGCTTACGATTGGCAGCCAAGGTTCGGTGAATGGCATAGGAACCATCGCCGCCCCGATCAGCAATTCAGGAGTCATATTCGCCGGCGCTGCGCCGAACCAAGGCGCTCTCCATGCCGGCCTGCTCGACATAAGGGGCGAGGTCTCTGGAAGCGGAGTACTGGATATCGGTGCGTCCTCAACCCTGCAGCTGGACGCTTTGGATACAGAGAACGTTTTTTTTTCGAACGCCGCCAATGGGGCGGGCACGCTGGTACTCAACTCCCGCTTCACCGGCGCTATTGCGCCGGAGAGCGCCAGCGACAAAATCATACTGCCGCAAACGTCTTTCAGCTCGGTGAGCGGTTACAGCTATTCGGGCAATTCCTCAAGTGGCACACTGACGATTTACGACAGCAGCAACAACATCCAGCTGAACTTCATCGGCGATCTCGACACGGCCGATTTCACGCTGGCCGCCAGCCCGGAGAGTCCCGGCTCGCCGCCGGGACTGGAGATCACTGTCGATCCGGCTCCGTCACCGTCGTTTCCGCCCGCGGGCACCAGCGCCTTCATGGTGCTGAACTATCCCCTCAATGGGAATTATGAAATCTACGATATCGGCAACAACTCGGCCCTGGCGGCCTACCCGCTCACTACCATCGGGACGCCGTGGCATCCGGTCGCTGCCGGCAACTTCAGCGGCACCGACTCGACCGATTTTGTGGTGCAGAACGACAACGGCCAGTTCCAATATTATGACGTCGCCAACAACAACGTCACGCAAAGCGGCGTCATGGGGACGGTCGGGACCGACTGGTCGGTCGCCGGCACCGGCAAGTTCGACAGCAGCAATTATACCGACATCATGATGCGCCAAGCCAATGGTGCCTCGTTCACCTATGACGCCTTCATCGTCCGCAACAACCAGTTCACGGTCGCCAATCCCATCGCAACGGTCGGCAGCGAGTGGCAGACGATGGGTTTTGGCGACGTCAACGGCGACGGCACGGCCGACATGGTGCTGCGCAATCCGGCCAATGGCGCGCTGGAATATTACGACATCGTCAATGGGCAACTGGCGTCTGCCGGCGTGCTCGCCGTGCTCAACACCGCCTGGCAGCCAGTCGGCTTCGGCAATTTCGACAATTCCGGCTTCTCCGACCTGATCATGCGCAACAGCAACAACGGCGAGTACGACCTGTTCGTCGTTCGCAACAATCAGGTCGTCAGTGCGCACGAGGTGGCAGCGCTCGGCAGCGATTGGCAGCTTGCCGGCTTCGGCGACGTCAACGGTGACGGCACGCAAGACATGGTGATGCAAAACACCGACACCGGTGCGTTCGAATACTACGATTTCGTGAACGGCCAGGTGACGGCCGCGGGTGAACTGACCCAGGTCGGACCAGGTTGGACGGTGGTGGGGATCACGCCGGCATCAACCACGGCGAGGACCTCTCCGAGCGCCACTTCCGCATCGGACCCGGTGCCGTCAAGCGACGACGCCTCCCGCTTCATGGTGTCCGATCCGGGGCCATCCTCGTTCATGACATCGGACCCAGGGCCATCGTCGTTCATGACGCAAGACCCGGGGCTATCCTTGTTCATGACATCGGACCCGGGGCCGTCCTCGTTCATGGTTTCCGATCCGGGCCCGTCCTTGTTCATGGGCGCCGCTGCTCTTCCATCGCCACAGAGCCTAGCGGCCGACACGTCGTTGTTCGCCGATCCGATCGCCGGGACCGCACCCCTTGAGTATTTTGCAATGCCAAATCCGTTGCAGACTCACACCTGAGCGGCGCCGCCTCACCACCAGCGCGGTTCGAGGAAGGCGAAGGTCGAGCCGTACCAGGAGCGGGCGGCGCCGCCGGTGCGCCAGCCCCATCGGCCCCAGTAATAGCCGAAATGCGCCCGCCTGACGTGGACGATGCGCGTGTGATGCACCTTGCCGGCATGGACTTTATGGACTGGCGGCGGTGTCAGTTCAGCGGCGTCGGCCGCGATCGGCACGGCGATTATCGCTGCCGCCAGCACTTTCCTGGTCCAGGCCATGGCAAAATTTCCCGTTTGCTCAAAACGCCTGTACCGGCGCGCCTAGGTCGCAAGCATTGGAGCGTCTGCAGCCGTCGAACGTTACCGTTCTGAAACCCCGGTCTGGCGCGCTCGGTTCCATGGGCGTCGAGCGTGGCCGGCCGCTCGGACCAAAGGATGGAAGATGCCGCTTCTCGAAGACGTCAAAAAGTTTGCCGAAAAGGCCACCGGCCGCTGGCGGCCCAGCGCCGATGCGCTTGCCGCACTGGTCCGCGAGCGCAAGGCCAACACGTTTCGATTCAAGGACGATGGCCTAATCCCCAATCATCCGTATTGGCCGCTTGTCGTCTATCGCGGCGCCGTGCGCTTTCCGCAGGATTGCGATCCGGCGGCGGTGTTCGAGGATTTGTTCGAGCGCAATGGCTGGGGCGATTCCTGGCGCGACGGCATCTACGACTATGTGCATTACCACTCGCGCATCCACGAAGTGCTCGGCATCGCCCGCGGCAGCGGCAAGGTGCAGTTCGGCGGCCCGCATGGCCGCACGCTGCCGCTCAAGGCCGGCGACGTTGCGATCCTGCCGGCCGGCACGGGGCATCAGTGTCTCGGCGCCAGCCGCGATTTTCTGGTGATCGGCGCCTATCCGCCCGCCGGCACGTACGACGAGTGCACCAAGCCCGAGCAGCACGCGCGCGCGCTCAAGACAATTCCCAAGGTGCCGCGGCCGCGCAAGGATCCGGTGTATGGCGCCGACGGGCCGCTGCCCGGAATATGGAAGGCGAGAAGCAAGTGATGCGTTGTGGGTGATTTGCGCACATCGCAGCCCGTGGCGTTGCGCGGTCGATCGCAGCGGTTAAAAGCCCCGAACTCAGAAGGACTTTATCCCATGTTCAATCCCTGGATTCCCCTGATCTTCAAGACAATGCAGCTTGGATTCGAAGCACAGAGTGTGATTGTGCTTCGGACGATGCGATTTGCCGCCGGAGGGGCACGCGCACAGACTGAAGCAAGCCGCATGATGACCGATAAGGTCGCCGCATGCGTCGAAGCGCAGGCTGTGGCGGCTTCTGCCGTTGCATCAGGTCGCAAAGACACTGTCGTCGCCGGCAAGGTCGTTCGAGTTTTCAAAAGACGGGTCCGGGCAAACAAGCGGCGACTCTCTCGCCGCTAGCCTCTCAGCCCTCCAGAAAATACCCAAACGCCGCCAGAGGCCGCACGCGATCGCAGACGATCTTCGTTATTGCCAACATCGGTACCGATAAGATCGCGCCGGGAACGCCCCACATCCAAAACCAGAAGACGAGCGACACGATAACGAAAACCGGATTGAGGGTGAAGCGCCTGGCAAGCAGCATCGGCGTAATTGTCTCCCCCTCGGTCGTATCCGAATGTATCCGAAGTTGTTCGAAACTATTCAATTGCTTCCCTTGGCTTTGTGGAACGAAAGGCGTGGCGGTTCATTGTCGCAAATAACAGTCCCACGGAGAACGCAGTGGCGGTGAAGGTAGACGCCCGTCGCGAGACGGTATCGCTCATCGGCAGCGACAAAGTCGAAGGAACCGCGGTGTATGGCGCCGACGATCGTAAGATCGGAAGCGTGCAGCGGGTCATGATCGACAAAATAAGCGGCAAGGTCGCGTATGCGGTTGTCTCATTCGGCGGTTTTCTCGGCATGGGCGAGGATTACTATCCCTTGCCATGGGCGAGCCTGATCTATGACACCCGCCTTGAGGGTTACCGGGTTGCGGTAACCGAGAACCAGCTCAAGGGCGCGCCGAAGTTCAACCGCAATACCGATTGGGACTGGTCCGATCGCAGCAGGGATCGCGCCGTCTACGATTATTACCAGACCCCGATCTGGTCCTGATCGGTCCCTATGGGTATCCTGCTCCTGATCATTATTCTTCTCCTCCTCTTCGGCGGAGGCGGAGGCTACTGGGGCTATCGCCGCGGCTATTACAGCAATCGCGGTCACGGCCTCATCTGGCTGATCGTCATCATCATTATTCTGGTGGTCCTGTTCGGCGGTCATTTTGGCAGCACGCCTGTCTAGCTGCGCCCATCGGAAAAAGACGCGCAGCGCCTTGTGAGGGCACTACGAAGTATTCTGTGATCCTCGGGATAGCCCCCTCGCGAGGCGGCGAGCGACCGCGATCAATCGGGAAAATATTGTCCAAACACGGAACGATCCCGGGTCGAGCGAGCTTTTTCTAATAACGCCTCACAGGAGCAATCGTAATGACGGATCATAGTACAGCGGGAGCCGCCAGAAATTTGGCCGGCAAAGCGGAGGAAGGTTTTGGCCGCGCTACCGGCGACGCCAAGACGCAAGTTCAAGGATTGGCCAATCAAGCTGCCGGTGCCGCTCAGGAACTGTACGGACAGGCACGGGATGGTGCTGCGGACGCCGCCGGTGCGGCGCGTGACAGCGCCGCTTCTTTCGAGCGGTGGCTTCGCAGGACCATCGAAACCCAGCCCTACACCGCCGCCGTGGTTGCCGTGGGTTTAGGCTGGCTGCTCGGTCGTATGCATCAGCCGATGTGAGCTGCCGGCGCTGCCGGCGCTGCTTGCGAGCCTGGTCGTCCAGTTGTGGCCTGAAACCTCGGTCTGGCGCACTCGGCTCGACGAGCATGGCGCGAAGCAACCGGCCTAGTCTTGACGCGATTGTGCGGCCGCCGACGCATCTGCAAAACCATCGAGCCGCGCAAACCTGATCAGCGAGAAATGCCCGAGCGGCGGCATGGCGCGGCGCTCGACCACGCGCACGCCGCCGTGGCGTGCCGCCCAGTTGGCCAAGCGTTGCCAGGGAAACTCCGGCTGCCAGCCGAGCCGACGCGCCATCGGCGCCAAGGCGCGTTCGAACGCGGCGCGCGGCCCGCTTTCGGCGCCTAAATGATTGATCAAGATGATCTCGCCGCCGGGTCTCAGCACGCGGGCGAATTCGTCGAGCGTCGCCTCGGGCTCCGGCACCACGGTGATGACGTATTGGGCGACCACCACGTCGAAGGCCGCGTCCTCAAAACCGAGCCGGCGGGCGTCCATCACGGCGAGGCCGTCGACGTTGGTGAGGCGATGCTCGCGCACCCGCGCCTTGGCCTTGCGCAGCATCGGCGCCGAAAGATCGACACCGACAATGCGATTGGTCCAAGCGTAGTCGGGCAGCGACAGGCCGGTGCCGACGCCGACTTCGAGAATTCGGCCGCCGATGCGCTCGGCCGCGGTCACCGCGGCCTTGCGGCCGTGCTCGAACACCGCGCCGAACACGAGATCGTAGACCGGCGCCCAACGCGCATAGGTCTTGGCAATCGTGGCCTTGTCGAACGCTGCGCCCATCGCGCCGTTAGTGCTGCGAGCTGCGGTGGAGCTTTGGCATCGACGTGCCGTCCGACGGTTTAACGCGCGATCGCCATGGCGGCGCGGGCGGAATGGACGGCCGCAACGGTGCTGGCGATGAATCCGCCGCCCAGCACGCGCGCCTGGCCTTCGGCCGTATCGTAGAACGCGCAAGCCTGGCCCGGCGAGACGCCGTCCTCGCTGGCGATCAATTCGAGTTCGACGCCGCCGTGATCGCCACGGCACAGCCATGCCGGCTGCGGCGGCCGGGTCGAACGGACTTTGACGAACACCTCGCGGCGGCTGTCGAGCGCCGCATCGATGGCGGCGTCGCCGAGCCAATTGACCTCGCGCAGGCGAATACGGCGGGTCCGCAGTGCCTCGCGCGGCCCGACCACGACGCGGCGTGCGGCGGCGTCGAGACGGACGACGTAAAGCGGCGCGCCCGTCGCGATGCCGAGCCCGCGTCGCTGGCCGACGGTAAAGTGAATGATACCGTCGTGGCGGCCGAGCACGCGGCCATCGAGATCGACGATGTCGCCCGGCCCGGCGGCGCCCGGGCGCAGCTGCTCGATCACCTGCGCATAATGCCCGGTCGGCACGAAGCAAATGTCCTGGCTGTCCTGCTTGTCGGCAACCGCCAGACCGAAGCGCCGCGCCAGATCGCGAGTCTCCGCCTTGGTGCGGTCGCCGAGCGGAAAGCGCAGCACGTCAAGCTGCGCGGGCGTGGTGGCAAACAGAAAATAGCTCTGGTCGCGCTCGGTCTCGCGCGCGCGATAAAGCGCGCGGCCGCCGCCGGGCAGCGCCCGCGACGCGACGTAATGGCCGGTGGCCAAAATTTTGGCGCCGAGTTCGCGCGCGGTGTCGAGCAGGTCGCGAAATTTTATAGACTGATTGCACTCGACGCACGGCACCGGCGTCTCGCCGGCGACATAGCTTTCGGCGAAGCGGTCGATCACTGCTTCCTTGAAGCGGCTTTCATAGTCGAGCACGTAATGCGGAATGCCGATGCGCTCGGCGACGGCGCGCGCATCATGAATGTCGCGGCCGGCGCAGCAGGCGCCCTTGCGGTGGGTCGCCGCGCCATGGTCGTAAAGCTGCAGCGTGATGCCGACCACGTCGTAGCCGGCCTCGGCAAGCAGCGCCGCCGTGACCGACGAATCGACGCCGCCCGACATGGCGACGACGACCCGCGTTTCGGACGGCCGGCCCTCGGTGTCGAGACTGTTCAGCATGGCGATGCGGCGGGACTCCTGCCGTCGGTTTTTGCGCGCTCGGGCCGCGGGCGGCCAGCCGCGGCCTTTCATATCCGTCCATTACTATAAGTGTGGCGGCCGCGCTGCGCCATCGCGGGCGCGCGGGCCTGTTGGGAACCGCGAGGCGGCAGAATTTGCCGGCGGCGGCAAAGAGGTGCCCCTGCGGTGTACGTTCCGGCATGGTAAATCATTGAAAACATATAGTTTTTCGAGGCGCTCGGTTGGCCCGCCGGTTGCAGGCAAGCTAGCCGGGTGAGCGTGGGTTCAGGTTTTCGGAGTGGTTTCAGTGCCGAGTGCAGCCGGTATTTCATCGGAGGTCAGCGTGGCCCTGTCGCGTGGGGTGCCGCCGCGGCCGCAGGCATTCTTGGTGCAAGCGGACGCGCAGCCGTTTGCGGTGCTGCTTGATGCGGCCGTGTCGCCGGTGCCGGACAGCGGCGCCGGCGCGCCGGCTGCGTCCGGACAGCCAAATCAACAAAAGCCTGCCGCCGATCTCGGAGCGACGGCGCAAGCCGATGCGCCGGCTGCCCGGTCCGTCCCGTCAGCCGGCAACGCTGCGCAAGGGTCCTCGGCACCTGACAAAAGCGCGCCGGTCCAAAGCGCCGATGCCGGTACGATGCAAGGCGCAGCAGAGGACAATACGGGTGATCGCAAGCCGGCCCCAGAGCCGAACCCGAATGACGCCGTCCATTGGGCCCCGGCTGCGCCCGCGGATGGCCTGCTCATTCAAATTGCCAACGCCGGCGGCGCGCATCAGATAACGGCGAAAACCGGCGGCGACGGCAAGCCCGGCTTTAAGCTGGATATATCGGCCACAAATGAACCGCTGATCACAATGCCGGGGCCGCTGCGAAGCGCTGACGGCAACCCGAACGCGTCAAGCGGCACGAGCGCGGACCCGACCCGTGACGGTGCGGCGCCTTTTGCGAATGATCCGGCGGCACCCGTCGCCGCCGATGTCGGCAACAACACGCCCGACAACACAGCCGCGGCGCTTCTCGCCGCCGTGCTTGCCGATCTTAAAGCTGCCGCGTCTGCTGATACGGCGACGCCGGGCGCGACCAAACCGTCCGCAGACGGCAAGGACGACCACAAAGATCAAGAAAACGGCTCGACTGACGCCGCCAGCGCTTTGCCCGGGTCGAGCCAAGCGCAGCTTTCGTCGTCCGCTGTGGCGCAGCCTTTGGCGGCGGCCGCGGTGGTCAACGCCGCCCCTGATCCTGCGGCGCCTGCAGCTGCGAAGCCCGGATTGGCGATTGCCGACGTCGTCAAGGCGCGGGCAAAAGTCATGCTGACGCCCGGGGCATTGCAGCAAACCATGCCGGCTCAAGACGACAGCACCGAGGCGCCGGGTTCAAGCCCCGTGGTCGACCCGGGTGACTCCAATGCTTCGGCGCTTTCTTCCGGACCGGACGACACGAGCGGCAGCGCATCGGCGGCCATCGCGCCGCAGGCAACGGATCAGCTGCAAACGTCCGGTGCCGACGCTCTAGCATTGCTGACCCAAATCGATTTCGCCTCGCTGGGTGGAACGGACCATTTCAGTTCGCGTGGCGAGCCGGCGGCGTCGCCCAACGCCGGCGCGGGTCCGGCAGCGCCCAATGCAGTCGCCAATGCGGCCACGGCGCCGACCTTTGGCATCTTCGCGCCGAATGCCATCGCAACGAATGTTGCCGCGCCGGCCGCAGCCGGGCCCGATCCGGCTGTTCCGCTGGCCGGGCTTGCGGTCGCCATTGCGGGGCGCGCCCAGGCTGGATCCAGCCAATTCGACATTCGTCTCGATCCGCCCGAATTGGGCCGAATCGATGTGCGGCTCAACGTCGACGGCGGCGGCCAGGTGCGCACCCACGTCACGGTCGACCGCCCCGACACGCTGCAGCTGTTGCAAAGCCAGCAGCCGCAGCTCGAACGCGCGCTCGAGCAGGCCGGTTTGAAGACCGCCGACAACGGCTTGCAATTCACGCTGCGCGACCAGTCCTTCGCGGGCCACAACGGCGGCGCGGGCGGACAGCACTATGTCAACCAATCGGCGGCGCCGCTTGTCATTCCGGAGAGCGACGCGGTGCCGATCGACACCGCACAGATTTATGCACGCCTGAGGCTCGGCAATGGCCTCGATATCAGCGTGTGACGACTGACGGCTGAGGGCTGAACATGACGATCGCGAGCAACACGGCTCTGGCGGCGCCAGCGAATGCGGGCGCGCAGACGGCGCAGGCCGCAGTCACAGCAGGATCGCAGCAACTTGCCGGCAATTTCGACACGTTTCTGCAGCTCCTGACCACGCAGCTGCAGAATCAAAATCCGCTCGACCCACTCGACACCAATCAGTTCACCCAGCAGCTCGTCGAGTTCGCCTCGGTCGAGCAGCAGGTCAACATGAATACCAACCTGCAGACGCTGATTTCGCTGCAGCACACCGCCGAGGCGACCTCGGCCATGCAACTGATTGGCCTCACCGCCTCGGTCAAGAGCAACACCGCAGTGTTGTCAAACGCCACCGGCTCGCCGGCGACCTGGACCTTCTCGGTGCCGTCGCCGGCCACCGGGCAGCTCAGCATTACCAATGCGAGCGGCCAGACCGTCTATGCCGGGACCGTGACGCTCAACTCCGGCAATCAAACCTTTACCTGGAACGGCCAAGGCAACAACGGCATCACTTGGCCCGACGGCAATTACACCATGTCGATCAACGCGACCGGCGCCAACGGTCAGCCGGTCACGATCGCGACCGAGGTCAAGGGCACCATCAGCGGCGTCGATGTCAGCCAGAACCCGCCGCAGGTGGTGATCGGTGGCCAGGATTATTCGCTTAACGCCATTCAATCGATCAGCAGGTAAGTGAGTGAGGAGGCGGCCACCGAAAGCCGCTGCCGTTGGTGCGGCCTCAAATGGGCAAAAATTGAAGGCCGCTACGGCGCTTCAGCGACCGAATGCGGCCGAATCCGGCCAATCGACCGTTTTGCTTAGCCAAATTTTAAGCGGCAGCCCGTAATGTCGGGTTCTGTCGCGTTCGAGTTCGTGAGAGTGACTTATGACCGAACCCCATCGCCCGAGGGTCAAGTATGTCATCGGGCCGGACGG
>Ga0070730_10004204_pt1 | contig 12726 bp, 8 predicted proteins | sample Coa_R1_3_FD_66447 | JGI IMG/M metagenome (GOLD analysis project Ga0070730, IMG submission 66447) | Surface soil microbial communities from Centralia Pennsylvania, which are recovering from an underground coalmine fire - Coalmine... | ecosystem: Environmental > Terrestrial > Soil > Unclassified ...
AGCCACTCGGCGAGCGCCGTGCGGCGGCCGGTGGATGCGACATCCGCGGGCGGAACAATGCGCGCAGGGCCGGGATCTAGAATCGAGAGAAACCCCGGCTCGACTTCCTCTTTGTATGCGTTGTAGACGCCGACGGCCAGTACATGGGTCTTGGGCGACTCGCGGCCGTTGTCAATCATGGCCTGCGCGATGGGTTCTGGAGCCGGCTTAATGCCGTCGAATGCGGCCAGTTGTGTCTGCAGCTCCTTCCAGTGCGCCTTTGCTTCACCCTTTAACCCGTGGGCGGCTTCCTCTTCGCTATGCTCGATCTGCGGGCGGGCCTTGTAATACATCTGCCACTGAATCGGCGTGCGCTCGGCCGCGGGCGAGGTGATAGCCGCCTGGATCTCCGCCGGAAACTTGTCGAAGTTTTCCTTGTATAGAGAGGCTAGCTCGGGCTCCACCAGCTTGTGCATCTCGCTTCTGATGTCCTTGGTTTTCACATCCCAGGCGGCGTACTGCCGTTGGTATTCGTCGCGATGCTCACCGGAGTCAAGCGCCAGGTGGTCCTCGATGCGCGTGTTGGCGAAGAATGCCTGCAGGCGGTAATAATCTTTTTGCAGAATGGGGTCGAACTTGTGATCGTGGCAGCGGGCGCAAGCAAACGTGAGTCCCAGGAACGTCGCGCCGACCGTATCGGTGATGTCGTTCAGGATCTCCTGGCGGCGCTCCATGAGCTTGCGCGCGTTGCTTTCATCGGGAAAGTGCCGGTTGAAACCGGTCGCGACCAGGGCGGCCGGATCGCGCGGGTATAATTCGTCGCCGGCAATCTGCTCCTTCATGAAGCGGTCGTAGGGCTTGTCCTGATTGAAGGAATCGATGACGTAATCGCGATACCGCCAGATATTGGGTCGCGTTTCGTCGCTCTTGAAGCCTTCGCTGTCGGCATACCGGGCAAGATCCAACCAGTGGCGCGCCCAGCGTTCGCCGTAGCGCGGGGAGGCGAGCAGTCGGTCTACTACTTTAGTAAATGCTTCGGGCGAAGAATCGCTGACAAATGCCTGCACCTCTTCGGGAGTGGGCAGCAGGCCCGTGAGGTCGAGCGTGGCGCGGCGAATCAGCGTCAGGCGATCGGCTGGCGGCGCCGGTGCAAGGTTCTTCTCTTCCAGTTTCGCCAGAACATAGGCGTCGATCTCGTTTTTAACCCATGCGCGGTTCTTCGGCTGCGGTACGGCGGGCTTGACGACTTTCTGGAATGCCCACCAGCGGCGTTGCTGCGGCGTGAACTGCTTGGGTGCGTCGGCGGCGAACAGTGACGCGATCCCGGCGGCGGCCAGAGCACCCCACAAACCCGTGCGACTCATGCGTCCCTCCGGAGGACCTTAATTGTCCGCAATTATAACAAGTAGCGAGGAAACCGGCATTCTTTGGTTCGCTCGTAAGCGCAGATTCGCATCGGGGAGATGCCGGAATATCTGAACCTTGGTTAATTTTTAAGGCTGCTCTGCCGCCACCAGCCGGGAATCGGTCTGGAACTTCCGGAAGTTCTTGTAGGTGGTGTCCTCCTGGACACGCAGCTTCTTAAAAATCCCGAGCCGTGCGGACGCCGCGACCGAAATATGCCGCGGCAGCCAGACCTCGTCATTTACACGCGTCTCATCGAACCGTATGCGCGCGCCCGGGTCTAGCCGCACCAGGAAAAGTCCCCAGGAGACGGGATGGATTACTTCAGCCTCCAGCTTCACCCAATGGTAGGACCGCTGGTCGATCCAAAGCTTCCCGCGCACGTGCGGAAGAATCTTAGCGTCGCGGCTCCGGGGCTGGTAGCCGGCGAGCGGCTCGGCTTCCACGATCCAGACCTCCCGGCCATCCACGACATCCTGCCCAACATTCCTGAAATCGAAGGCCTCGCCCACCTCACGTATTGACTGACGCTGGCGCTCGCGGCGCTTGTCGTAGTCCTCGATGCGGCGCCGGCGCTGCTCCGGAGTTTCCTTCATCCGGTCCGCGATGCTCTTTTCCAGCTTGCCCTGCTCCTTCTTTTCTTCCGCCGCGGGCAGCGGGTGGTCATCGCGTTCCAATAATCGGAAGTAAGGCGATCCCGCTAGCAAGGTGACGTCGTACGTTTTTACCTCTTTCGACTTCACCCGGCCCTCGGCATCGATCTGGCGCTCCTCTGTGCGCTGCAGAAAAGTGTAGTTGCGCGCCATTTTCCAGTTCTCGTCACTGGCCGCGACGGAGCGCCGCACAATCTCGCGCGCATCTGGTGGTCCGGCCGCGAGAGTCATCGCCGAAATGAGCACGAGCGCGACTCTCATACTCCGATCTACGAGCACGAAGAGGGCCGAGTTTCGATTTTGGGGTCGTGTGATGCATTTTTTTCTTGACATTCTTCTCGAAGCACCTTATATATGAATCACATTGCGATTTTCATGATCGCAAAATCTGATGTTTGGGAGAATCAATCGATGAAGAACGCAACCAAGAAGGCAAAGAAGAAAGCCGCCCCCAAGAAGAAAAAGTAGTTGGCGGCGTCCCGAACAGGGACCAAACGAGTTTGACTTTCAAGGCCCCGATTCTTCGGGGCCTTTTTATTTTGACGCTCCGATTTTTCGGGGCGTTTTCAATTTGAGGCGCTCTTTGTTTCGGAGCCGCCTCATCTCTCCGTAGCCCTCTGTATCAGCGTCCGGAAGGTCTCCCCCATGTCCGCCAGCAGTTGTTTCAGTTGCAACCGCCGCCGCATCTGTTCGCCTGGTGTGTCCGCCTCGAGCGCGCGCGAGAATTGATCCGCTGTCCCCGACTCGATCAGCGTGCGGGACAACGGCTCCAGCGTTTCGCGCTCAAGGCCGATGCTCCTGCCGTGCTCTTCCAGAGCCGTGAAGCACACATGCGCGGTGATGTCCTGCTCTCCCGGGTTGTTCAGCACATCGTCGATGGCCTGGTGCCGACGGTAGCTCATCAATGTCCCGAGCGGAAACCGCGGCAGTTCCGCCACACTGTAACCGTAGTCGATGCTGAACACGTACCCGGCATCGAGCACCCCGCGAATCCGGTCGAGCCATGCGAGCCCCGCGAGGTTGGCTTCGAAGATATGGCCATCGGAGAGCGTGCCGAGATATTTCTTTCGATAGCGTTCCACTTCTTCAGGAGCCGCGCCCGCCTCCCTCCACGCGAAGGAGTCACCCACTATACCCACGCACATCTCCCGCGCGCTCCCTCCCCTCATCACCGCCACGTGGACCGGTAGGGCGTCGAAGAACTCGTTCGAGAAAATCACGCCGCGAATGCGTTGCGGCAGGCCGACGGATTGAACATCTACCGGAACATATCGAAACTCGCGCAGCGCTTCGGCCATCTCACCTCGGCCCGCGCCCAGTTCCACCACGGTAAAATCCTCGGGCGCTCCCATACGCTGCCATAAATTGCGGATCCGGTGGGCAATCAGGATGCCGAACACGGGCTGGAGCTGTTCAGCGGTGTAAAAATCGCCCCGGATTCCAAACGGATCGCGCTGGCGGCAGTAGTAACCGAGCTCGGGATGATAAAGCGCGGCCTCCATGAACCGTTGAAAAGAAATTGGCCCACCGCGGTGAATTTCATCGCGCAGGATCTCGGCCAGCGGGGTCATGCGTTGCGGCTCTGCGGCGTCCGGATGAACATTTCGACCAGATAATCGTGCAGGCAGTCGTAAAGATAGCGTTGCAGCGTCCATGGGAACTGGGAATGCTCGATGTCGCGCGGATGCAACGGGGCGTAATAGGTGTGCAGTCCCAGATCGCGATTCTTCAGCTCGATCACCAGTTCGATGGCGCCATTCTTCTCCCGCGCCGAAAAATCGACCAGCGAGTGCTCGTAGCGCGCCAGCTCTGCCCGCACTTTGGCGAGCGCCGGACTCTCCGGTGTCTCCACGCACCTATGCTAGCTTGAAATTTGGCTACCGATCCGGCGGGCTGGACATGACGCTACCCGACAAGATCCGCGTGAAGCTCAGCTCGGAAGCGGCCGAATACGTCTCGATCACGCCGGTCGTCGTCCAGGAGATGCCAGTGCGCGATTTGGTGGAGCACATGCTCGGCATCACCGGAAAAGACGAAACTCGCGTGCGCGACCTGCTTCTGCGCGGGACTCTGGTGAGCGGCGCGTCCCGGTTCCGCTGGACCGGATTGGAAGCCCAACCCGAGAGCATTCGTATGCTGCTCAAGAGCTTTCCGGACGCCGATCCGTCGCGGCCGTTCGACGCGATGCACTGCACGCGCGTGGTACTGCGAGGGCCGCGCCAGCCGATCGGCATTCCACGCGAAATCGGCACAACCCGCGGTGTCTGGGCCAGGCTTGTTCGCCGGAAAACGTTCTGGGATCTGCTCATGGAAATCGCATCTTCGGGAAAGCCGCAATATGGGAGCTACTCTTATCGTGACCGGGCCGACGTCTATCAGCTTCCACTCAGCGGCACAGATATCGAACGCATCCGCGAAGGCGCGCGCCTCCTGCCGTTCACGGCGCTTCAGAGTCAAATTCGCATGGTGCCGATAGAGGCGGCGGAGTCTTACGTGGTTCGTGCGGAACTGGCGCCAAAGCCGGGGGGCTTAGAGAAATAAGAACGCGGGCCGGAAAGCCGCTCCATCTACGAAGTCATCGTCCGGCGCTTGCGTAGTTCATCCAGCGTGACCGCCAGAATGATCACGGCGCCAATGATCGCCTGCTGCAGATAAGGCGACACGCCCAGCAGGTCGCTCCCATTCGACAGCAGGCCCATAATGAACGCGCCGATCAGCGTCCCGGTGACGCTGCCCTCGCCGCCATGCAGGCTGCCGCCGCCGATCACGACCGCCGCGATGGCCTGCAGCTCGTAACCTTGCCCTGCCGTGGGCTGGCCCGTCATCAGGCGCGAGGCTTCGATCATCCCGGCCAAGCCCGTAAGCATGCCGCCGATGGCGTAGACGGCGGTGGTATGGAAGTTCACTGGAATGCCGGCATAGACCGCCGCCTCCCGGTTGCTGCCGATAGCGAAAGTGTAGCGCCCCAGGCGTGTGTGTTCCAGAACGATATGCGTCACGATCGCGCACGCCACCAGAATCCAGAGCACAAAAGGTATGCCGAGCACATTCCCTTCGCCCAGAAAAGAAAATGCCTGTGGGATGCGGTGCACCGGCAAGCCGTTCGAGATGATGAGCGTCAGCCCGCGAAAGATGCCTAACGTGCCGAGCGTCACAATGAAGGGCTCAATGCGCAGTTGCGTGGTCATGAGGCCGTTGGCCAATCCGCATACGAGTCCGGTAGCGGTGCCGATCAGAACACCCGCGGGGATGGAGAGGCCCTTTTCCATCGCCATGGTCCCCAGTAGGCCGCCCATCGCCAGAATCGCCCCCACCGAAAGATCGATGCCGCCGATGATGATGATCATGGTCATGCCTAGCGCCATGATATTGATCACTGCCGTCTGCCGGGCCACGCTCGAGAGATTCGTATTGGTCAGAAAATTCGGCGACGCAATCGCCAGGGCGACGAAGAGAATGATCAGGCTCAGAAACGGCAGCAGGCGCTGGAGCACAATCCCCTCGCCCTTCTTGGCCGGCGCTACGGGCGTCTCGGTTCTCTCGACCGCGGGGGAATTCATGCGCGCTCCTCTGCAGGCGGTTGCGTTTCGAGAGCGGCGTAGCGCAGAATCGCTTCCTGCGTCGTTCGGCCCGGTAATTCCCCGGTGATGCGGCCGCCGCGCATCACCAGAATACGATCAGCGACCTGCAGCAGCTCCGGCATTTCCGAGCTCACCATCAGGATGGCCGCGCCCGCTCGCGCCAGCTCATGCATCAGGTTGAAGACCTCCACTTTTGCGCCGACATCGATGCCGCGCGTTGGCTCATCGAACAGGAAGATCCGCGCCTGCCGAAAAAGCCACTTGGCGATGACAACCTTCTGCTGATTCCCACCGCTCAACCGCCCGGCCAGCTGGCGTGGCGAGCCCGCGCGTATGCGCAGCCGCCCAATGTAGTCCACCGCGGCGGAGTTCTGCGCTCTACCATCCACGAGGCCGAGGCGGCAGATAGCCGGCATGTTGGCCAGCGTAATGTTGTGGCCAATGGGCAGCCGCAGGGCGAGCCCGGTGATCTGGCGATCCTCAGTCACCAGTGCAATCCCCGCCTTTACTGCGTGTTTAGGCGAGCCGACCACCACCTCGCGCCCGCAAACCGAAACTCTGCCGGAATCGATCGGGTCGACGCCGAACAGCGCCCGGCACAGCTCTGTGCGGCCCGCTCCGATCAACCCGGCCAGGCCGACGATCTCGCCCGCGCGCAGCGAAAACGAGATATCGTTCAACCGGCCCTGCTGGTTCAGGTGTTCCACGCGCAGCAGCTCGTCGCCCTGGGGCAGCGGATTGCGCTGGTAGATCGCCGAGACCTCGCGGCCCACCATGTGATGGATGATGCGCTCCGTGGTCAGCTCCGCCGAGGGTCCGGTGTGCACGGTACGGCCGTCGCGCATTATGGTGACGCGATCGCCGACCGATTGCAGTTCGTCCAGGCGGTGCGTGATGTAGATGACGCCGACCTGGCGTTCGCGCAGCGTGCGCACGATGCGGAATACTTCAGCCGCCTCCGAGCCGGAGAGCGATGATGTCGGCTCATCGAAGATCACCAGGCTAGACCCGTGCAGGATAGCGCGGCAAATCTCAACCAGCTGCTTTCCCGCCGGGGTCAGCTTTTCCACCGCCCACTCGGCGCGCAGTGGAAACCGGTGCTCGGCAATCACCAGGCTGGCAGCTTCGATCATGTGGCGCCGCCTTACCCAGCCCAGCGGCAAGCGCTCTTCGCGTCCGAGATACAGATTCTCGGCAACGGTCAGGTGCGGCGCCAGCAGCGATTCCTGGTGAACCATGGAGATTCCGATCGCCGCCGCTTCCGCCGGAGTCTTCAAATGGACTTCACGGCCCTGCCACAGCATCTGGCCAGCATCGCGCGCGACGATGCCGGCGATGATTTTCATGAGCGTGGACTTACCCGCACCATTTTCGCCCAGCAGAAGGTGCACCTCGCCAGGCTGAACGGCAAGATTGCCGTCGCCCAGCGCGGTCACGCCGCCATACCGTTTTTCGATGTGGTTGAGTTCGAGGAGCACCGGAAGCGAACAGTTTACAACGGTTTCGGTTCGTTACTCGGTGCTATGGCTGCGGATGGGCGCCCGCTAACGCGCCGCAAGCGAAATCCGAACGCCCGCCCGCAATAAAAAAGGTTCCAATTGACCCACTTCACAGCCGCGCTCCCCACCGGCATGCCCGGCTGAAGCTTTGGCAAAACAAGACTGCGTGGTGCTATCTTCCCGGCTCCCCACTTCTCCGTTTTGCGGAAAAGCGTATTAGCGCCTTGAAGCTCACCTGCCGCATCTTCCTGCTTGGAGCTTACATCTCGAAATGACCTTTCGCTCGCTCACCCCGGCCACCCGTTTCCAGGTTGCCGGCACAAGGTCGCCGCTCCCGGCCATGTCCTTCGATGCCCGCTGAAATTCAATCAAGCCCGTTCGGCTTTTTCGCTACTCCACTCAATCCGGTTAGCCCCGGACCGGGCGGGATCAACGCGATGAGCCCGTTGCCCGACTTCATTCCTGCGTTTCCAGCGACCGCTGAATTTCCACTTCCCTTCGGGGGCGATTAGACCCCCTCCAGATCGCAGCGTTCCATCCAGCCTGCCACCGGAGAAGCTCGCCGTGCGATTCGCCCGATTTCCCTTCGCTCCCCGTCAGCCTCTTACCTTTCAGCAATCAGCCTTCGGATCATCGTTCCAGGTCCGCTACGTTTCACCCGGCTCAACTGTTCCGTGAACCCCTTGGAACCAAAGCCATCATGCGCTGGAACAAGATTTAGGTCAAATGAAATTTTGCGGTTAGAAGGTGATTTCCTCAACATTCTTCTTGTGCGATTTCATGCGTTTAGCGGACCATGGAGGTGCACGGTCAGTGGAAAAGCCGCAAGCGCTGGTGGAAAAAACAATCTGCGTTGCGGCTGTTCTGCGGTACCTGTTTTCTTTGCGCGGAAATGTTGTTTTTGGACAGGCTTGCTTGGGTCGTGAGGGGATATCGAACCGTTCCCGGGTCCTCGCGATGCTCTCCGGCGGCTTGCGGCTACTCGGCTTCCGGAGCTTCGCCCAGATCCTCGGCGCGGTTCTCAAACTTGGTCAGATGATGGAGAAATACCAGGTCTACTTTTCCGATGGGGCCGTTGCGCTGCTTGGCGACGATCAGTTCGGCCATCCCGCGCAGATCTTCGCGGTCGCGCTTATAAACCTCTTCGCGGAAGATGAACGCCACCAGGTCGGCGTCCTGCTCGATCGATCCCGATTCGCGCAAGTCGCTTAATTGCGGCCGGTGGTCGCCCTGGCGCGTCTCCGGAGCGCGGCTCAGCTGCGAGAGTACCAGCATCGGCACGTTCAGTTCCTTGGACAGCAGTTTCATGCCGCGCGAAATGGTGCTGATTTCCTGGTTGCGGTTCTCAAAACGGCCGCGGCCGCTCATCAACTGCAGGTAATCGACCACCACCAGCCCAATCTTGCGCTGCTGCTGCAGCCGCCGCAGGCCCGCGTGCATCTCCATCAGGTTGACGCCCGCGGTGTCGTCGATATAGAGCCGCGCCTCCACCAGCTGCGCAGCCGCCGCCTGCAATTTCCGCCGTTCGTCCTGGTTGAGATATCCCGCGCGAAACCGCTGGCTGTCCACGCGCGCGGTGGCGCACAGCATGCGCGTAAGCAGCGACTCTTTGGACATTTCGAGCGAGAAGATGGCCACCGTCTGGTTCAATCGCGTAGCTACGTGCTGGGCGATGTTCAAGGCCAGCGCCGTCTTTCCCATCGACGGCCGGGCCGCCAGGATGATCAGTTCCCCCCCGTGCAGCCCGCCGCTCATCTCGTCGAGCTTGGCGTAACCCGTGCTAATGCCCTTGATGCGCCTGCTCGGATCGAGGAACGCATTCAGCCCGCCCTGGTATTCCTCGATTACCTGTGCCGGACTCGCCAGCGTCGATTTCCCGCGCGAATCGCCCAGCTTCAGCAAGCTCTCTTCGGCGCCCGCCAGGATGTGCTCGGCGTCTTCTTCGCCCGCCATGCACCGGTTCATCAAATGCTGCGAAGTGAAGATGATCCTGCGTAGGAGAGCTTTATCTTTAACGATGCGGACGTAGCTGTCGAGATTGAAAATGCGCGGCAGCCCGTCGTCGAGCGATACCAGATAGCTCAGGCCGTCGCAGGATTCCAGCTCGTTGTAGCGAAGCAGCTCATTGGCAAGGGTGACGCGGTCGATGCGCTCGCCGCGCTCGTTCAGCTCCGCCATCCTGTGGAAAATGCGGCGGTGCTTCTCCAGGCTGAAGTCGTCGGCTTCCAATATGCCGGCCACCTGGATAAACTGCGAGTCGTCGAGCAGGATGGAGCCGAGCACGAATCGCTCGGCGTCCAGATTGCTGGGGAGTCCTTTCTCGAGTGCCAGACCGGCTGAAGACATTGTTCGCTGTATTACCTTACTCCGCCGAGAGATGCCGACGCTCTCACAATGTTGGAGCTCTGTTTTGTAACGATTACACTCTGCAAAATTGGCTTCGTTCCTCGACCGGCCACGGTAGCACGTAAAGGGTTCCGAATCAGCACGACCCGGCTCCGGCGACGCCCGGTTTGCACAGAATTTCACACTTCATGCACACGGTATTAAAACAGAAATAGCTCTTTATGTTTTACAGCATTTCCCCCACTTTTGCCAGTTCTTCGCTATTGAAGTGTTCGCCGCCCGCGCGCAAGTCACTGAATTTATGCGGCATAGACCGCACGGCGAGAATCCATAACCATTTCTTAGTAATCTGCTGTTTTCTGCTACAATCTTATTTCTCGACGGAGGCCGGCAGCCGGGAATGCGGAGTAACCAGCGAAACCGCATGGGCCGGGCAACGTCATTAGTATTAGCAGTTTAGTTTGAGTGGTGCCGCAGCTGGCGCGGGGCTTTGCTCCGCGCACTTGGCTTATGCGGAACCAGCCGGTGGGCGCACTCCTCCGAGCGTTCACCGGCTTTTTTTATATCGCCGGCTGTCTGAGGAACTCAAAAACCTGAGCCTTGCGATTTGACTTCATGGCGCTGCGCGTTCGCGAGCCCGGCTAAGGCGCGGCGACTCTCGGGAAACTGATCCAACGCATCGCGGAAAGCGGCTTCAGCCATTTGCACGTTACCTTCCTCCATGGCTTTGCGGCCCAGCACTTCGGAAACCGGGCGCGGATATGCCGGCGGCTCGGTGTATCGAAGGGCGCGCTCCATGCGAGCGGCTTGCTGGAGCACGGCCAGCGATTTCGCGCGATGGTGCGCCGCCCAGGCAATCTGTCCCTCGAGTTCCTTCGACGCCACGCGCAGCGAACCGGGCACATCTTCGGGAGCGCCGGCCGAAACTTGCATGAACGCCGCTTTCATGGCGCGCAATTCCGATTTCGCACGGGCGGCATCGCCTTTTCCGGCATGCGCCAGTCCCATGGCCCAGTGACGCCAGGCCTGCTCATACGGCCGATCATAAACCGGCAGCGTTTGGCCGTCCAGAATCTCATCCCATTTTTCGAACGACACCAGCGTGCGCATCAGGCCGAACCAGCCCTGCCGGTAAGCCGTGTAATAGTTGTTCGCGTCCGCCTGCTCGCGCGGATTTTCTTTGAAGAAGAGCAGACCTCGGGCCGCCTTGACGGCGTCGTCGTAGCGGCCTTGAAAAGCGTAGGTCGTGATGAGGAAGTGCACATTGTGGCCATGATGCCCGCGGCCGTATAGCTGGTCGGCGCGGATATAGCCCAGCTCGTTTTCGGCGGCGGATTCAAACGCGTGCACGGCTTCGACCCATTTTCCGGTTTGCGCCCAAATGTGCCCCGGCATGTGCAGCGCGTGGGGGATATTGGTTACCAGCTCCGGATATCGCCGGCAGCTCGGCCAGGCGTCCCTGGCAAATGTGGATCCTTCGAATCCGTGAATGATGTAGTGGTGCACGCCCGGATGGTCCGGCGCTTCGGCCACGAGTTCACGCAGGAGTTTCACCGCCTCCATGCTGCCTTCGCGAGGCTGCCGGTCCGGTGTGGTGAAGCCGCCCATCAGGTGGAGCGCCAGATAACTCCGGGCCTCGACCTCGTGAGGATATGCGGCCACGATCGCCCGCAAGCCGGCAATATAAGCGGTGTCGCGGTCCGCCACGTTGGGATCGCGCCGCGCGGCCACGGCGGCGATGTACAGCTTCTCGATCGGCGTGGCTTTTCCAGGCGCGGCGCTGAGCTCGAGCGCTTTCTTGGCAGCTGCCACGGCGCGCGCGGCACCGCCGACAGGATTAGCCGCCTGAGTCTTGCCGGCGGCCAACGCTTTGCGCGCGCCCTGTCCTTTGAGCGACGCCAGCCATTCCAGTTGAAACCGGGGCCGGTAATCTCCCGCCGCCACCATGGCGATTCCCCATTGCGGCATTGGCGCTTCGGGATCGAGTGCCGCCGCCTGCAGGAATGAGCGTTCCGCCTCCACTGCCCAGAACGAATGCATCTGCGCCACACCTTGATCGAAAAATTCCTGCGCTTTCGGATTCGTGGTCGTGATGGGGAAGTGGACATTCCCCTGCCCGGTCATGATATGCGCGGGCAAGGAAGGCGCGGCAATACCCGGCGGCGGCGAACAAAGATCCTTGGTTTTCTCGCCCGTTCCGGATTTATCGGCGGCGAAAACAATAAACGGCAGCAAGACCAGCGCAAATCGGTGCATCAGTGGCTCTCCAGTTCGAGGGTGATCAGATCGCCGAGTTGATCCGCAGTATAGCTGGAACCTGCGATCAAGGCTACCAGCTTCCCGTCGCGTGAGATGACGGCGGTTTCCGAAGTATGGGTCAGCAAGCCCTCCTCGGGCCAGGAAATTATCCCGAACCGCCCGGCCACGCGTTGCACATCCTCCAGCGCGCCGGTCAAAAAATGCCAGTGTGCCAGATCGGCGCGCCAGATTTTGGCGTAACCTGCCAGAACTTCGGGCGAGTCATATTGCGGATCCAGAGTCACCGAAAGCATCGTGAGATCCCGGCCCGCAAACCGCTTCTGCAATCGCGCGAAGCCGACGCAAAGGCGCGGACAGACATCGGGCAGCGGGCAGCGCGTGTAGACGAAGTTCAGCACGACGACGCGGCCGCGGAAATCGGCAAGGTGAACGGGCCTCGACGATTGATCGGTTAGAGTGAAGTCGGGCACCGCGGCGCCGATGGCGAGCTTTTCAGGCGTCGCCGGCAGGCGAAGTTTCTGCCCGTTGCCGGTCGCCACGCCATCGGGTGCCAGCGTTTGCGCGCGCAGGTTTCGGACGACCGCGCCGCGCCTGCTCACTTCAAGCTGGAACTGAACGCGCGCCCCGGGCGCCAGGTCCGCGAGTTCGGCCGCCCTCTTCACGCGAAACGGCATCGCCATGGCCGGCATGTAGCCGCGGATCTCGCGATGGGAAATCGTGACCGACTGGCGTTCGCGCTCCACGCGCAGGACCAGTCCTTCAGCTGGATAGCGCTTGACGCAGGAGGTCGCGCCCACGGCACAAATCAGCGCCAAAACCGCACGGGCAGTCCCGCTGCCTCCGCGTTTAGTGGAAGTACAGCACATCGGGCCGCACGGCGTGAGCGGGAGTTTCGGCGCACGGCCCGCACTCGACCGTGTAACCGGGCCAGGCCGCCCGCACCAGTTCCGGAACCTTCTGCGGATGATCGGAAGCGTGGTACGTGCAAAGGGCCAACCGTGGATG
>Ga0070730_10004205_pt1 | contig 12725 bp, 14 predicted proteins | sample Coa_R1_3_FD_66447 | JGI IMG/M metagenome (GOLD analysis project Ga0070730, IMG submission 66447) | Surface soil microbial communities from Centralia Pennsylvania, which are recovering from an underground coalmine fire - Coalmine... | ecosystem: Environmental > Terrestrial > Soil > Unclassified ...
GGGATCGAGGAGACAGTGTTGATCCGTGTTGGCGATCACACCGTCCGCGCCGCGGCCGAAGCCGATCAGGACCGCACCACGGCGGAAGGCAAGGCATCCTCGGTGCAGTTTGTGCATTTCCACTTCACACCGGCGCAGATCGCTGAATTCTCCAGGCATGGCGCGCAAGTGATCCTGGGGATCGAGCATCGCAACTACGGCCACATGGCTGTCCTGCCCGAGGCGGTGCGCGCCGAGCTTGCGAAGGACTTCCGCTGACGCCATCGTCGCCCAAGGCGAAGAGCCGCGTGACGATGGAGGATAGCGTCAATGTCCCTGCAGGAAGTGGGAGCCGTAACCGGCGTCGGTGAAACGCAGTATATGCGTGGCACGGATCGCACGCCGCTTTCGCTGCAACTGGAAGCATCGCTGCGCGCGATCGATGATGCGGGCCTGAAGCCCACCGACATCGACGGCGTGATCCCATACGGCCATGGCGCCGTCGCGGAAGACTTCGTCACCAATTTCGGCATCGCCGATCTGCGGTTTTCCGCGACCACCCCGATGGGCGGCGCGAGTGCGGTTGCCGCCATCCAGTGTGCGATTGCCGCGATCGGCGCCGGCATATGCAACCACGTGCTGCTGTCTATCGGACGCACCGGCTATTCCGGCGGGCGCATCGGCACACGTGTGCAGCAGATGCCGCAATTCCGTCTGATCGGCGAATTCGAGATGCCCTCTGGCGCCATCGCGCCGGCACAGCTCTATGCCGTGATGGCCCGGCGGCACATGGAGCTGTACGGCACCACATCCCGCCAGTTCGCCGAGATCGCCGTATCCACGCGGCGCCATGCCTCGCTCAATCCCAATGCGACGATGCGCAATCCGATCACGATCGAGGATCACCAGTCCTCTCGCGTGATTTCCGATCCACTCCGATTGCTCGATTGCTCGCTGGAGAGCGACGGCGGCGCCGCGGTCGTGATCAGTGCGGCGGATCGCGCGCGCGACCTGCGGCACCGCCCCATCACCGTGATGGGCGTGGCGGAAGGCCACCCTGATTCCCCAAGCGCCATCACCCAGCGCCCCGATCTGACAACGCTTGGTCTCGCGAAAGCCGCGCCAAAGGCATTCGCGATGGCCGGCGTCACGCACAGCGATATCGACGTTGCCGAGGTCTATGACTGCTTCACCTATATCGTGCTCTGCCAGTTGGAGGATCTCGGTTTCTGCAAGAAGGGCGAAGGCGGCGGCTTCGTGCAGGACGGAGCGATCAGCCTCGGCGGCAAGATGCCGGTGAACACGCATGGCGGCCTGCTGTCGCAGGCGCATATGGCAGGCATGAACCACATCGTCGAACTCACCCGCCAGTTGCGCGGCGAGGCGGCCGCCCAGGTGCCCGATGCCGAGATCGGCTTGGTTACCGGCTATGGCGACATGGGGGATGGCTCGATCGCCATCATGCGGCGATGAGCGACTACACCAAGCTGACACCGCAGCCGACGCCAGACACGCAACCCTACTGGGACGGGCTCAACGCGCATGTGCTCCGTCTGCAACGCTGCGCCGATTGCGCGAAGGTACGGCATTACCCCCGCCCGGTCTGCGATGCATGCTTCTCGATGCGCGTGGAGTGGATCGATGCGAGTGGCCGTGGCCGCGTGCACAGCTGGACCACGACCCATCATCCCTTCCATCCAGGCTTTCGCCCCGACCTGCCGTACACGCTGCTGACCGTCGATCTCGAGGAAGGTGTGCGGATGAACGCGCAGCTCCGCAACCTGGATCCAGCCGACCTGCGCGTTGGCCTTCCGGTGCGCGTCGACTTCGAGCCGGCCACCGAAGGCCTCACGCTGCCGGTATTCGTTCCGGACCGTTGATCGCTGCACCTGTGCTTGGTTTACTGTCCCGGAACGATATTCGAGGGTTGTGGTCAGCCTGATCCGACCATGAATTGACGCGCGCCTGCCGCGCCCGAGGGAGACGTGGCATGCCGCTTTGGATTCCGATCACTGTCGCTGCCGCGCTGTTCCAGTGCTGGCGCACCGCCATGCAGCAGAAACTGCGACACCTTCTTTCGGTGAACGGCGCCGGCTTCGTGCGGTTCCTCTACGGCGCGCCGACAGCATTCGTGCTGCTGGTCGTCTCGCTGGCAGCAACCGGTCTGCCACTACCGGCACCCAACGCATTGTTCGTCGCCCACTGCGCGGCCGGCGGCCTGACGCAGATCCTGGCCACCAACCTGCTGATCATGTCGTTTGGATTCCGTAACTTCGCCGTCGGCACAGCATATTCCAAGACTGAAACCGCGCAGAGCGCTATCGTCGCACTGATAGTCCTCGGCGAGGTGCTTCGCCCCAGTGCATGGATCGGCATATGCATCGGGCTCGCGGGGGTCATGACCTTGTCGCTCGCCGGCCGCGGGATGCGGCCACGTGAACTGCTCGCAGCCACCGTGCAGCCTGCCGCGCTGTGCGGCCTCGGTGCAGGCTTCCTGTTCGCGCTGACGACAGTGTTCATCAAGCTGGCGAACCACGCGCTGACCGGACCCAGCCTGTTCGTGCGCGCCCTGTTCGTGCTGGTCGTGACCAACACGCTGCAAACCCTGATGCAGGGCGGTTTCCTCGCGTGGCGCGAACCGCAGGAGCTACGCAAGGCCATCACCACCTGGCGCAGTTCATCCTGGGTGGGCACGCTGTCCGCGCTCGGCTCCGCCTGCTGGTTCACCGCCTTCGCGCTGACCGACGTCGCGCTGGTGCGCTCGGTCGGTCAGATCGAGATCGTGTTCACCCTGCTGTTCAGCCGCTTCTACCTGCGCGAAACGCTGCGGCCAGGCGACATTGCAGGCCTCGTCCTGGTGGTCTGCGGCGTGCTGCTGATCGTGATCAGTTCGTGAACATCGAGGCGACCACGGCCGGATCCACCTCTTCGATGCGCGTCGGCTTCCATTGTGGCTTCCGGTCCTTGTCCACCACCATGGCGCGGACACCCTCGGCGAAGTCGGGATGACGCATCGTGGTGCGGGTCAGAGCGAACTCGGCCTGCAGGCACTGCGCCAATGTCATGTTCGCCCCGCGCCGCAATGCTTCCAATGTCCAGCACAGCGCGGTTGGCGACACTGTTCGTAACATAACGAGCGTCTTTGTCGCCCACTCATCACCGACACCCTCAAGACGGCGTACGATCTCTGCCACGCTGTCCGCACCGAAACAGTGATCGATCGAGGCCCGCTGTGCAGCCAGCGAAAATACCGGCACTGTCACGCTGTGCGCGCCGAGCGCCCCAAGGCCATCGACAGCCAACGCTGCCGACAGCGCGCGCAGGTCAGCACGTGGCACGAAATGTGTGCCGAGCCCGGCATGCACCGAGTCCGTACCCTGCATGCGCGTACCGGTCAGCCCAAGATAGGTGCCCATGAATCCCGGAAGGCGCGGCAAAAAGAACGTGGCGCCGATGTCCGGAAAGAAGCCGATAGCGGTCTCCGGCATCGCGAATGCTGCATGTTCCGTCGCAACACGGTACGGCGCGTGTACCGATACGCCAATCCCTCCACCCATGCAGATGCCATCGATCAATGCCACGTACGGCTTGGGATAGGTGGCAATCATCAGGTTGAGTTCGTATTCCTCTGTGAAGAAAGCTTCAGCCTTGTCAAATTCGCCGTCCAGCGCGAACTGGCGCAGTGCGCGCACATCGCCACCAGCGCAGAAAGCTCGCTCACCTGCGCCCTCGATCACCACCACGTGCACGTGCGGATCTTCGCGCCACGCCCTCAGTGCGCGCGTGCAGGCACGGATCATCTGCAGGTCAAGCGCATTCAATGCCTGCGGTCGGTTCAGCAATAGGCGTCCCGCTCGCCCGTCGCGTCGGACGATGACGGTTTCTTCATCAGCCATTGGAATACTCCGGATTTGCAGCACGTCTACCCCGATGGTATCGGGCGCGCTAGCGTAGCTACTTGGGGAGAGGAACGATGTCAGCAGCCGAATGGGAACCGCGGGTTCTGAGCATCCTGCGTTTCGTTGTCGGACTGCTGTTCATGGAGCACGGCCTCGGCAAACTGTTCGGCTTTCCGGTCGCAAGCATGCATCCGGCGATGTTCCAGCTACTGTGGTTTGCCGCCGTGATCGAGACCGTGGGTGGTCTTCTCCTCGCCATCGGCCTGTTCACGCGATACGCCGCGTTCATCATGTCGGGCGAGATGGCCATCGGCTATTTCCTCTCGCATTTCCCGAAGAGCTTCTTCCCTCTCGCCAATGGCGGCGATGCGGCAGTGCTGTACTGCTTCATTTTCTTCTACATCTTCGTGGCCGGCGGTGGCTGCTGGAGCGTCGACCGTCTGAGCCGCTAGCGCGGAATCAGTACTGCCACATCCTCGCGGCCGTCCTCTTCCAGACCGGCCACCACCCCAGCGCGGTCTTCGGCGGGACGGTTTTGACTCATCTTCCACTTGCCTTCGAGCCGCGTGATCGGCAGCACAAACCCCACGATGCCCTTCAGCATCATGTCGACGAAATCGGCGGGCGCATCCGTCACGCCCCATGGTTCGGCGCGCTGCGTCTCCTGCCGTTCGGTCAGCCGGGTCACCACGTCGCGCAGCCGCTCGCGATCGTCGAAGAATTCCACGCTGCCATACGCGTGGATCGCCACGTAGTTCCACGTCGGCACGACTTTGCCGGTCTCGCGTTTCGTCGCGTACCAGGACGGCGTGATGTAGGCCTCAGGTCCTTGAAAAATCGCCAGTGCCTCGCCGATCGCGCCGCGCGCCTGCGGATTGGGCCGCGCGAGATGCCCGATCAGCGTGCCATAGGGCGCCGGTTCCGGGTTCAGCAACATCGGCACGTGGCTGGCGATCAGGCCGGCAGCCGTGTTGGTGATAAGCGTGGCAAGGCCAGCGCCGCGCATCGCAGTATGCAGCACATCAATGCGGTCTTCCTTGAACAATGGCGGGACGTACATGCACGCGCTCCTGGCTCTCACCCAAGCTGGAACTTGGCCATCAAATGGAGCGCTGCAAAGCCCCCGCAACCCGGATCAGATCAGTCCAATTCGCCCGCGTCAGGCAGCCACCCGGATGGCCGCGGCGCGCACGTCCTCACCAACGCCGGCTTCGAAGCCAGCGAAATTCTTCTCGAAGCGTGCGACCAGATCCTTCGCCATCCGGTCGTAGGCGGCCTTGTCCTTCCAGGATTCCCGCGGATCCAGCACCTCTGCTGGAATCCCTGGCACGTGCTCGGGGATCGCCAGGCCAAAGAACCGCTCGTTGCGGAACTTGGTCCGCGCCAGCGACCCATCCAGCGCTGCCCGCAGCAGCGCACGTGTGTGGCGTATGCTCATGCGCTGGCCAACACCATACTGCCCGCCGCTCCAGCCCGTGTTCACCAGCCAGCAGTCCGCATTATGCCGCGCGATCAGGTCCGCCAGCATCCGGCCATAGACTTCCGGCCGGCGCGGCAGAAACGGCGCGCCAAAGCAGGTGCTGAACGTCGCCTGTGGCTCTGCTCCCAGCCCTTTCTCCGTGCCCGCCACCAGAGCGGTATAGCCCGAAAGGAAATGGTACATCGCCTGCGCCGGCGTCAGCTTTGCGATCGGCGGCATCACACCAAACGCGTCGCAGGTCAGCATCACCACATTGCGCGGCTGGCCACCGCGCAGCGAGAGCTCGATATTTGGTATATACTCGACGGGATACGCCGAGCGTGTGTTCTCGGTCAGCGACTGATCCGTCAGATCCAGTCGTCCATACCCGTCGGCGACGACGTTCTCCAGCACCGTACCGAACCTATGGCTTGCCGCCCAGATCTCCGGCTCCGCCTCCGAGGACAGGTTGATCACCTTCGCGTAGCAGCCACCCTCGAAGTTGAAGACGCCGCTCTCGCCCCAGCCATGCTCGTCATCACCAATCAGCTTGCGATGCGGATCGGAAGACAACGTGGTCTTCCCCGTGCCGGACAAGCCAAAAAACAGCGCGACGTCCCCATCGGAGCCAATATTCGCGCTGCAATGCATCGGCATCACGCCATTCGCCGGCAGCAGCCAGTTCATCACGGTGAAAATCGACTTTTTCACTTCGCCGGCATATTCGCTGCCGGCGATAACGATCATCCGCTGCTCGAACGACAACGCGATCGTTGTACCGCTGCGCACGCCGTCGATCGCCGGATCAGTCTGGAACAGCGGCGCATGCAAAATGACGTAGTCCGGGTGAAAGTCTGCCAACTCCTCTGGCTTCGGTCGGATGAAGATGTTTCGCGCGAACAGCGTCTGCCATGCGCCCGTGCTCACCATGCGCACCCGCACGCGATGCGCCGGATCGGCCCCCGCATAGAGATCCTGGGTGAACAGCTCCTGCCCCTGTAGATACGCCTGCACCCGAGCCTTCAACATAGCAAAATTTTCCGGCGGCAGACGGTTGTTAACCTTGCCCCACCAGACATCGTCTCTGATCGAAGGCTCATCCACCACAAACTTGTCCTGCGCCGATCGCCCGGTATGCACGCCAGTCGCAACAACCAGCGCGCCGTCCATCGACAGCTTGCCTTCATCGCGCCGCACCGCCTCGGCGACCAAGGCCGGCATCGGCAGGTTGGCCAGCACCGGCCGCGAAGCATGAACGCCTGTGCCGGCGAGCGCCTCCGCCGCGGCCGCACGCCAGTTCCTATGCTTTGGGTGAACAGTGTCAGCGGCAAGCGTCAATGGGTTGGCTCCTGCTTCGTCTAGGCGCAATGATCAGGAATGAATTCAGCCGATGATAAAAGTAGAACCGCGCAGCAATCCAGCCCTTAAACATAACTTTGATTTGTGCGGCGCAGCATCATGACGGAAGCGTGACGCGCAGCCCATCGTAGCCCAGCAGCACAGGGCCATCGAAATCGCGGCCCACATCCTCCCGCATCTCTTCCAGCACAGCCTCTGGCTTCATGCGATGATGCGTCAATACCAGCGTGCCGACTTTCGCTTCGGCGGCAATCAATCCCACTGTATCGGCACAGGCCAGGGTGCGATCGGCCAGATGCCGTGCTTGCGCCGAGCTGATTTCACTGCGCGCCAGGTAGCAGCACTGCACCAGGATATCGGCGTTGGTCGCCAACCGTCGCAGCCCAGGACAGTCCACGGTATCGCCGCTGAATGCAATCACTCCCTGGTCGCATTCAAAGCGGTAGCCCAGGCATACCCAGCGCTGACGAAATGCTTCGGGGAAATCCAGGCGATTGCCATGATCGACGATCTCAGCGGTTACACGCCACCCATCGCCCTCGACCACCGGTCCGTCAAGGATGTCGGTGGTTTCGACGATTGGCCACGCGCCATTGCCAGCTTCGTGGACGCGGAACTCGATGTCCTTGTCGTAAACCTGCCGGATCAGCGTCTCCACGATGCGCCGCGTCTCCGGCGGACCGAACAGACGCAGAGGCTGCGTGCGCCCCATCAGCCAGGACGACAGGATCACATCATGCAGCTCGCCGATATGATCATAGTGATGATGCGTGATCAGCACCGGATTGATCCGCGTCAGCGGAACCTCCAGCGCCGCCAGCTGGCGGACGACGCCGCGCCCGGCATCGATCAGTATGGCATCGCCGCCAACTTCGATCAGCAATGACGTCGCTCCGCGCGCCACATCGGGCCGCGGGCCGCCGGTGCCCAACAGGGTAACTGACGCCATGATCAGAGCATCACCGTGCCACCGTCCACCGATATCGTCTGCCCTGTCACGAAACAGCTCCCCTCCGATATCAGCCATGCCACTGTTCCAGTCAGGTCCGCCGGCTCCAACGTCCGCTGGATCGACTGCTGATTGCGGATCACCTCCAGACCACGGTCCAGCCGCTCGCCGAAGAACTCCGCCGTGCCCTCGGTCATCACCGCGCTTGGCGCGATTGCGTTCACCCTGATGCTGTCGCGGCCCAGCTCGCGCGCCAGGCCCCGCGTCAGCCCAATCACCGCGGCCTTCGATGTGGTGTAGTGCAGCGCGAACGGCATCCCATAGGTTGCCGCCAGCGAGGCTATGTTGATGATCGACCCGCCCCCCGACTGGCGCATCGCCGGCACCGCCGCCTTGCAGCAGTTCCAGATACCTTTGACGTTGACCGCCATCGCCGCGTCCCAGTCGGCCTCGTTGATCTGATTGAACCGTCCGCCGCGCAGCGAACCATACAGCGCCGCATTGTTGATCAGAGCATCGACCTGCCCGAAGCGTTCCATCGCCAGCTCAACCATCGAATCAGCCGAGGCGATGTCAGTGACATCCAGCGTGACACTGATCGCACCATTGCCCGCCGCTTCCGCCGTCGCCGCGCAGTCGGCAACGTCGCCAGCCACCACACGCGCCCCGGCAGCGCCAAGGAATCGCGCATATTCGAACCCAAGACCGCGCGCGGCGCCGGTGATCAGCACCACCTTGCCTTCGATACTCATGGCGTCCCTCCACTTCCAAGGGACAAGGTTTAGCGAATTCCAACGCCGCGCCAATTCCCCTCTCCGCCCCTGGGGGCGGACCACGCGCCCGGGCTAGACCCGGCTGAGGATGGGTGAGGTGGGGGCTCTAGGCAACGTTCATCACCTGGATCATCTCGCGGACTCGCGGATAGACCTCGTTCGCCCAGCGCCGGCCGCTGAACACGCCATAATGCCCAACACCCGTCTGCAAATGATTCTGCTTCAGATTGACCGGAATGCGCGAGCAGATATCCAGCGCCGCCACGGTCTGCCCGATCGCGCAGATATCGTCGCGCTCCCCCTCAACCGTCAGCAATCCCATTCGACGGAGCGCCGCAGGTCTCACGACCTCGCCATGCCAGGTCAGCACACCACGCGGCAGGTCGTGGTCCTGGAACACCTTCTGCACTGTTTCCAGGTAGAATTCCGCCGGCAGGTCCATCACCGCGCCATACTCGTCGTAGAACTTGCGGTGCGCCTCGGCGCTGATGTGGTCGCCGCCGACCAGACGGCGGAACTGGCCCCAATGCGCGCTGATGTGCCGGTCGAGGTTCATGCTCATGAAGGCGGAAAGCTGCACGAACCCCGGATAGACACGCCGGAACGCACCATCGAAGCGCCACGGCACGGTGCTGATCAGGTTCCGATCGAACCACGCGATCGGGCGTGACTGCGCCAGCTCGTTCACCTTGGTCGGGTTCACCTGCGTGTCAATCGGCCCCGCCATCAGCGTCAGGCTGGCGGGCATTGCCGGATCGCCTGCCTCCGCCATCACCGCGGCCGCCGCCAGCGCCGCCACCGCGGGCTGACAGACCGCAACAACGTGGCTGCTCGGTCCCATCGCGCCCAAGAAACGAATGATATGATCAGTGAACTCGTCGAAACCGAAACGGCCGGCGCTCAGCGGTGTATCGCGCGCGTTCTTCCAGTCAGTGATGTATACATCGTGCTCGGGCAGCATCACCTGCACAGTGTTGCGCAGCAGCGTCGCGAAATGCCCCGACATCGGTGCCACGATCAGCACACGCGGCTGCACCACATCGCCGTTCTTGCGGAAATGCAGCAACGTGCCGAATGGCGTGTCGTCCGCCGCTTCCTCGGTGATCTCCACGCGCCTCTCCCCGATCATGATCGGCTCGAGAGCGAATTCCGGCCGCCTGTGCGTCAGGCCGGCGTCTGCGAACAACGTCAGCCCGGCCGAGATATGCCGCAGCATGCCGGTGTGGCAGCCCCAGTCAGCCATCCGCGCCATGCTGGCGCCCACACGGGCAAGTTGCCGCATCGGAAACAGCAGGTCCGCCTGCGTCTGGTAGAGCTGATACATCATCAGCCGGGCGAAAACGTCGTCATGCAGTTGTCGTGGCCGCAGGTTCAGGCATTATATTGCGCTGCAGCATGGACCGAAAAGGCAGGGGGAGGCAATGGCGACGCTCCTGATCAGCAGTAAGAATTACTCGAGTTGGTCACTTCGCGGCTACCTGCTGTGCCGCCTCGCCCGACTGGACTTCCAGGAGCAGATGGTCGCGCACGACGACCCCAATACCCGGGCCGAGCTGCTCCTGAAGGCGTCATCGATTCGCGTTCCGTGTCTGGTGCATGACGGCGTCACCGTATGGGATACGCTCGCGATTGCCGAGTACCTGAACGAAATCTCCCCAGCGGCGGGCATGTATCCCGGCGACCGCATGGCTCGGGCGCGCTGCCGCTCGATTTCCGGCGAAATGCATTCCGGCTTCTCCGCCCTGCGTTCCTCCCTGCCCATGAACCTGCGCACCGAAGGCCGCCGCATCGCGATCTGGTCCGCCGCCCAGGCTGACATCGATCGCATCACCGAAATCTGGCGCGAGTGCATCGAAACCTGGAACGGCCCATGGCTGTTCGGCCGCCACGCCACCGTCGCCGATGCGTTCTATGCGCCGGTGATGACCCGCTTCCGTAGCTACAGCGTGAAGCTCGATCCGATCAGCCAGGCCTATTGCGATCACATCTGGTCATGGCCTCACCTCACCGAATGGGTGGGCGCCGCCAAGCTCGAGCCGGAACAGATCGAGGAGCTGGAAGTCGAGTTCTGATCAGGCGATCTTCGTCCACGGGGTGGGCGGCGGCACCGCGCACGGTCCTTCGGCATCCAGCGTCTTGAAGTCCGCTGGCGATACCACCTCCAGGTATTCCATGTCGGGTGAGTAGTCGAACAAGTAGTGCGTGATGCCAGGCCGCTGGTGCACGCAGTCACCGGCGGCAACCAGATGCTCCTCGCCTTCGTACATGAAGCGCGCCCAGCCCTTCAGCATGATCACGATGTGGAAGTCGGCCGCATGCTGGTGCCAGCCGGTGCCTTCTACCGGCGGGCTGTTCGCCTTCACCAGCTGAGCAATCACCTTGCCGCCAGTCGCCTTCGCGATACCCAGATCGCGATAGAGGAAGAAGTCCCGCAGCCCTTCACCCACCCACGGGGTGTCGCCTGGCTTGACGTGGGCGAATTCATTGACGATTGGCTTGTCCAGCATCGAGCACACTCCCTGTTGCGTTCGAGAGCTGCTTCCGGCCTGTTTCCGCCCTGGCGCATCCTGGTCTCCCCGGCAGGATGCCGCGATGCAGCCTTGCACGCTCCAAACAGGGGAGCAACAGGTTTCTGACGAAACCAATGGAGGAACCATGACCCTGCCCCTCGGCAACCTGCCCGACACGCGCTACCCCGATCCCCGCATCGAACGGCTCGACCCGCGCTTCATCTACAGGCAGGGCAACGCTGCGATCGAGCGCATCGCCACCGGGTTCCGCTGGGCCGAAGGGCCGGTGTATTTCCGCGACGGCGGCTACCTGCTGTTCAGCGACATCCCCAACAACCGCATCATGCGCTGGCTCGAGGAGGACGGACATCTCTCGGTTTTCCGCGCACCCTCCAACTATTCCAACGGCAACACCCGCGATCGCGAGGGACGCCTGATCACCTGCGAGCATGATGCACGCCGTGTGACCCGCACCGAACTGGATGCCCGTATCACCGTTCTGATCGATCGCTTCGAAGGCAAGCCACTGAACGCGCCAAACGATGTCGTGGTGGCCAGCGACGGCGCGGTGTGGTTCACCGATCCAGGCTACGGCATCGACGGCCCCTATGAAGGCCACAGGGCGGCCGCGGAACTGCCACGCAACGTCTATCGCCTCGCCCCCGACGGTGCGGCAACCATTGTAGCCGGCGATTTCGTCCGCCCGAACGGCCTGTGCTTCTCTCCCGACGAGCGCCTTCTATACATAGTGGACTCGGGCATCTCGCACGGCGGCCCCGCGCATATACGCGTGTTCGATGTCGATGGTCCCCGCCTGCGCAACGGCCGTGTCTTCGCCGACGACTTCGCCCCCGGCATGACCGACGGCCTGCGCACGGATGTCGATGGCAACGTATGGTGTTCGATGGGCTGGTCCGACCCCAGCGAAGACGGCGTCCGCTGCTATGCCCCGAATGGAGACCTGATCGGCAAGGTGCATCTCCCGGAAGGCTGCGCCAACCTCTGCTTCGGCGGCCGCAAGAAAGATCGTCTCTTCATGTGCGCCAGCACGTCCGTCTACGCGCTCTACCTGAACGCACAAGGCGCGCTGTCCCCGTGACCTCGCCCCTTGTCATTGCGAGGAGCGGAGCGACGAAGCAATCTCGATCGCGTTCGCGCACCGCTCCTATTCGAACCGCGCATCAAAGATCTCAACATCGACCAGCGCCGGCCGCGCAATCACCGTGCCGTCCGCCTGGCAGGCAAGCGAGCGCCGAAGCGTCGGTACCGTGATTCCGGAAAACACCTGATGCGCCCAGGCATGCTGCACCACACTCGTACCAGCCGCGACCCGGTACTCCACTCGCCGCAGCAGCCCAACATTGTCGAAGCACATAATCTGCTCGCGCGCGCAGGTCACAACATCCAGTGGGAACACCGCGCGCAGCCGACGCCAGACCTGCCCGCGCTCCAGCCAGACTGGAAGCTCCTCCACCTCCACACCTGGATGCAGCAGCACGAACGGCATCGTCATGCAGCTCCATAGCGACAACGCGCAGAAACACGCCAGATCAAGATCGTCCCACGCCTGGTGGTTACCTTCACCAGGGAAGCACTGACCAGGTCGCCGGCGACTTGCGAGCACACTCCCATCCAGGCGCTCGATCGTCACGCAATCGGGCGAGTACGCCGCGCACTGGTCGGATGCAATGAATCCGCTGAAACGCACGGACTGCGTCCGCACGCTTCCCTCAGCAACCATGTCCCGCAGACCTTCGCCACCGGCGATAAGCGAACCATCAATTGAGATGTGTGCGG
>Ga0070730_10004207_pt1 | contig 12724 bp, 9 predicted proteins | sample Coa_R1_3_FD_66447 | JGI IMG/M metagenome (GOLD analysis project Ga0070730, IMG submission 66447) | Surface soil microbial communities from Centralia Pennsylvania, which are recovering from an underground coalmine fire - Coalmine... | ecosystem: Environmental > Terrestrial > Soil > Unclassified ...
GACAAGGACGGCGTGGTGCTGGCGCCCGTCGATCCGCAGGCGATGCCCGATCTGCCGGTGGTGGTCGGCCCTGGTGCCAATGGCGAGGCGACCGCGCTCACCGGGCTGCTCGACGCGGTGCCGCGCCTCAAGCCGATGTTCGCAGGCGCCACCTGGGTCGGCACGCGCCGCTGGGACGTGCGCTTCCAGTCGGGCGAGACGTTGTCGCTGCCCGAGGGCGATGCCGACGCCAAGACCGCCTATGCCAAGTTCGATCGCATGGATCAGGCAGCCCGGCTGCTCGGCCAGGGCTTCGTCCATTTCGACATGCGCATTCCCGGCAAGTTCGTGGTCCGCGTCTCCAAGGAGCCGGGCCATGAAGTGGCTCCCCCCTCGACCGTGCCGGCGGGCACGGACGCGATCTGACGGGGGCCGGGGGCAATGGCACAGGGACGCAACGACAAGCTGATCACCGCGCTGGACATCGGCTCGTCCAAGATCTGCGCGCTGATCGCGGAGCGGGGCGACGGCGGTGAACTCAACGTGCTCGGCACCGGCCAGCGCGAGAGCCGGGGCGTGCGGCGCGGCTATATCGCCGACATGGAGCGCACCGAGGTCGCGATCCGCGAGGCGGTGGAGCAGGCCGAGCGCATCGCCGGCGTCAACATCGAGGAAGCGTGGGTCGGATTCTCCGCGGGTGGCCTCGTTAGCCGCGTCGCCTCGGTCGAGGTGGAGCTGGGCGGCCACCGCATCGAGCAGAGCGACATCGACGACCTTCTCGACGCCGGGCGCAACTCGATCGATCCCGAGGGGCGGATGGTGCTGCACGCGCAGCCGACGCTCTACACGCTCGACGATGTGCGCGGCGTCAAGAAGCCCCTCGGCCTCCATGCCGACAAGCTGGGCGTCGATATCCACGTCATCGCCGCCGACGCCTCGCCGGTGCGCAATCTCGATCTGTCGGTGCGCTCGGCGCATCTGGCGGTGAAGTCGATCGTGGCGGCACCGATCGCGACGGGCCTCGCCTGCCTGTCCGACGAGGAGCGCGAGCTCGGCGTCGCGCTGGTGGAACTCGGCGCGGGCGTCACCAACGTCTCGCTGTTCGCCGGCGGGATGCTCGTCGGGCTGGCCGCGATCCCCTATGGCGGCGCCGACATCACCGACGACATCGCCTCGGCCTTCGGTACGCGCCGTTCGCAGGCTGAGCGGATCAAGTGCTTCTACGGTTCGGCCACCACCAGCCCCCGTGACAACCACGACATGATCGACGTCGCTCCGATGGCGGGCGGAGAAGAGGGCACCGAGCCCCAGCGCATCACCCGCGCGCAGCTGATCGCGGTGATCCGGCAGCGGCTCGACCTGCTGTCGGGCGATATCGCCGCCGCGCTCAAGCAGCTCGGCTTTGCCGGGCCGGTGGGGCGGCAGGTGGTGCTGACCGGCGGCGGCGCCGAGCTGAAGGGCATCGCCGACTATATCCAGGGCGTGCTTGGCCGGGCTGTCCGCATCGGCCGGCCGCGCGGTCTGACGGGGCTGCCCGAGGCGCATGCCGGGCCGGCGTTCGCGACGATGACGGGCCTCGCGCTCTACGCGGCGTCGAACCCGGTGGACCTGCGCGGCGCCGATCCGGCGCGGCCGATCCCCGAGCGGACGACCCCGACCGGGCTCGTCCACCGCCTGATCGCAGCGTTTCGGAGCGGATATTGAACGCCCCGCCCAGAAAGATGTGGATTGTTCGTGATTTCGCGTGCGTCAGAGTGAGGCTTTTGGCAGAATCGGTCCGAGATAGGCGTGTCGGGGCACACGTAGTCCGGGCGTTCGGGGAGTTTGAGGTATGAGCATCGAATTCGTTCGGCCGGAAGTCGATGAACTTCGGCCGCGCATCAGTGTCATCGGCGTCGGTGGTGCGGGCGGCAACGCCATCGCCAACATGATCGAGGCCGAGGTCCAGGGGGTCGACTTCCTCGTCGCGAACACCGACGCGCAGGCGTTGAACCATTCGCCCGCGGAACGTCGCATCCAGCTCGGCCTGCGCATCACGCAGGGCCTCGGCGCCGGTTCGCGCCCGGAGATCGGCCGCGCCGCCGCCGAGGAAACCCACGAGCAGATCGAAAAGGCGCTCGATGGCGCGCACATGTGCTTCATCGCGGCCGGCATGGGCGGCGGCACCGGCACCGGCGCGGCTCCGGTCATCGCCAAGGCGGCGCGCGATCGCGGCATCCTGACGGTGGGCGTGGTGACCAAGCCCTTCTCGTTCGAGGGCTCGCGCCGCATGCGCTCGGCCGACGCCGGCATCGAGGAGCTTCAGAAGCACGTCGATACGCTGATCGTCATCCCCAACCAGAACCTGTTCCTGATCGCCAATCCGAACACCACCTTTAAGGAGGCGTTCAAGATGGCGGACGAGGTGCTGCAGCAGGGCGTGCGCGGCATCACCGACCTGATGGTCATGCCCGGCCTCATCAACCTCGACTTCGCCGACGTCCGCTCGGTCATGGGCGAGATGGGCAAGGCGATGATGGGCACCGGCGAGGCTTCGGGCGACAATCGTGCCATCGAGGCGGCCGAGAAGGCGATCGCCAACCCGCTGCTCGACGGCGTCAGCATGAAGGGCGCCAAGGGTGTGATCGTCTCGATCACCGGTGGCGAGGACATGCGCCTGATGGAGGTCGACGAGGCCGCCAACCACATCCGCGAGCTGGTCGATCCCGACGCCAACATCATCTGGGGTTCGGCGTTCAACAACAATCTCGAGGGCAAGATCCGCGTGTCGGTCGTCGCGACCGGCATCGAGGCCGATGCCGCCGTGCATGCCGAGCCGGCCAAGGTGTTCAGCTTCCCGGCCGCCAAGCCGCGCGTCGACGTGGCGCCGGCCCCGATCGTCCCGCCCGCGCCGATCGCGCCGTCGGTCGTCGCTCCGATCGAGCCGCCCGTCGTAGCGGAGACGCCGGCGGCACCGGTCGGCGAAGCCGACAGCGACGAGCTGCTGCTGGGCAGCGAGACGATCCTGACCCCGCCGGTGTCCACCAATCCGCTGCCGCCGCAGGACACGCCCTCGGATGGCCAGGCGGCGGGCGGCCGTCGCTGGCTCAACACCGGCGCCGACATCGAGGGCGAGACACCCCGTACTGCGCGCACCACCGGCGGATCGACGCGCGAGGGCGGCGGTACGCTGTTCGAGCGCATGTCGTCGATCGCGCGCGGCGCGGCGAAGGCACAGGTGGAGGAAGAGGACCGCTCGGCCGAGCGCCGTGATCCGCTCGATCTGCCGGGCTTTCTGAACCGCCAGAACAACCAGTAACGTCTTCCGCGAGGGGGCGGAGAGGATGCCGGGGCCGCGAGGCTCCGGCGTCTTTGTATCTGGACGGCGTGGTTCCACGGGAGGCCGCAAAACCAGCTCGAACCGGCGCGGTGGGTAGTGCTCCGGGCGCGTCGACGGGTGGAGCCTCTTGCGCGCGGGCGCGTCCTCGCCCAAAGCCTCCACCCATGCCAATCCTGTCCTCGCCCGGTGTGCTGCGCCGGTTGCTGCTGCCCGTCCTGCTCCTGTTCGCGGCGCCCGTCGCGCTGGCGCAGGGTCCGACCGACACCCCCGTCACGCCGGTTGCACAGGACAATGATCCCGCCGAGCTGCTGGCCCGCGCACTCCGCACGCTGCAGGCCGAGCCGCGCAATCTCGGGGCGCTGACTGCCGCTGGCCACAACGCCCTGCTGCTGGGCGACAGCAATGCCGCGGTGGGCTTCTTCGGTCGCGCGCAGGAAATCGCGCCGCGCGACGGGCGGGTGAAGGCGGGGCTCGGCTCCGCGCTGGTCCAGCTCGAAAAGCCGCAAGACGCGCTGCGCCTGTTCGCCGATGCCAGCCGGCTGGGCGTGCCCGATGTCGAGTTCGCCGCCGATCGCGGCCTCGCCTACGATCTCACCGGCGATCCCAAGCGGGCGCAGCGCGACTATGCGCTGGTGCTCGCAGTCCATCCCGACGACGACACCACGCGCCGCCGCTTGGCGCTGTCGCAGGGCATTTCGGGCGACAAGTCGGCCGCGCTCCAGACGCTCGATCCGCTGGTTCGCAAGAAGGACATCGCCGCCTGGCGCGCGCAGACCTTCGTGCTGGCGATGAACGGCGACACCAAGGGTGCCAACGACATCACCCGCGTGATGCTGCCGCAGCAGGCGACGATGCTCCAGCCGTTCCTGGCGCGGCTGGCCGGACTGACGCCCGCCGCCAAGGCGCGCGCGGTGCATTTCGGCGAGATGCCGGCGGCCGGCCAGCGCTATTCGCCAACGGAGCTCGCCAATATCGGCACGCAGCCGACCTATGCGCCCGCGCCGCGGAGCGATCTCGCCCCCGTCACCCAGGGAACCCAGTTCGCGCAGGCGCCGACGATGTCACCGCCGCCGCCCGTGCTCGAGCCGGGGATGCCGAGCCCGGCTGCTGCCGGCCATTATGACCTTCCCCACGTCGCCGCCGATCGTGCCGCGCGCACGATCGGCACCCCCGTCATCCACGACCGCACCAGTGGCGACGAGGACACCCGCTCCAGCCGGTCGAAGAGCAGCGCCCGCAACAGCAGCCATGCCGACGAGGACGAGGATTGCGTCACTGTCAAGGTGAGCAGCAAGGCCTCGCGCGGCGGCCGCCATCACCACAAGGGCAAGGTGGCGACCAAGACCGTCTGCAAGGCCCACAAGGGCAAGGGCGGCGAGGATCAGGCCAGGAGCCGGACCAAGGCGTCCGGCGCCGATGAGAGCGAGGATTGCACGCGTGTGAAGACCACGACGCGCGGCAGCAGGCACCACAAGGGCCACGCCACCACCAAGCTCGTCTGCAAGAAGAGCAAGGACGAGGACAGCGCGACCAGCGTGAAGGGCAAGCACGGTAAGTCGACCGTTGACGATGCGGATGACGAGGCCAGTACGGGCAGCACGTCGTCGGCCCACGGCAAGGACTGCAAGTCGGTCAAGGTCACGAGCAAGGCGACGCGCCACCACAAGGCCAAGACCACGACCAAGCTCGTCTGCAAGACGACCGACGACGATGACGCCACCCCGGTCAAGGGGAAGAAGGGCGCGTCCAAGTCCAAGTCCAAGTCCGCCGCCGCCGACGAGGTCGACGACAGCAGCGCCAAGGGCCGCAAGACCTCCGCGCACGGCAAGTCCGCCAAGACCGCCGCCAAGACCGCCGACGAGGGCGACGACGACAGCGCGTCCAAGTCCTCCAAGGCGACCGGGACCGAGAAGGGCGCGCATTACTACGTCCAGGTCGCGGGCGGCGCCCGCAAGGCCGACATGGACAAGGCCTGGGCCGGCGTGAAGAAGAAGGCGCCCGAGCTGATGAAGGGCAAGACGCCCGCCACCACGCCGCTGCACGCCACGCACCGCCTGATGGTCGGCCCGTTCAAGGACGAGGATGAGGCGCAGGCCTTCGTCAACAAGATGTCGGGCAAGGGCTTGTCGGGCTTCGTGGTGAAGACCAACAAGGGCCAGAAGGTCGAGAAGATCGACGCCGCCCCATGAGGTGGACGGCATCCTATGCGGCGGACCCGACGAAGAGCCGGGGCCGCCGTCATGTCGAGCCCGGCGGCGAAACCCGCGGCCCCCGCGACGCCTTCCAGCGCGATCGCGACCGCATCGTCCACGCCATCGCCTTCCGCCGGCTGCGCCACAAGACGCAGGTGTTCGTGGCGCCCGACGGCGATCATTTCCGCGTGCGCCTCACCCACAGCCTGGAAGTCGCGCAGATCGGGCGCACCATCGCCCGCGCGCTCGGCCTCAACGAGGATCTCACCGAGGCGCTGTGCCTCGCGCATGACATCGGCCATCCGCCCTTCGGCCATGCCGGCGAGGACGCGCTGAAGGCGGCGACGATGCCGGCCGGCGGCTTCGATCACAACGCGCACACGCTGCGCATCCTGACCAAGCTCGAAACCCCCTATCCGCGCTGGCCGGGGCTCAACCTCACTTGGGACATGCTGGAAGGGCTGGCCAAGCATAATGGCCCGGTCCGCCACCCGACCTGGGCGCTGGTCGAGGCGGACGCCGACTATCCGCTGGAACTGACGAGTTGGGCCTCGCTGGAGGCGCAGGTTGCCGCGATCGCTGACGACATAGCATATGACAATCACGACATCGACGACGGACTGCGCGCCGGTATCCTCGATCTCGATGCGCTGTGCGAGGTGCCGCTGGTGGCGCGGCGCTGGGCGGCGGTGTGCAATCGCCACAGCGACGTGGTGCGCACGCGGCTGCGGCAGGAGCTGGTGCGCGATCAGATCGGCGTGATGGTCAACGACGTGATCGATGAGACCCGCCGCCGCGTCGCCGAGGCGGGCGTCGAGACCGTCGACGATGTGCGCGCGGCCGGCCGAGCGCTGGTCGGCTTCTCGCCCGAGATGGCGGCGGACGAGCGCATGCTCAAGCGCTTCATGTACGCGACGCTCTACCACAGCCCCTCGCAGCTGGAGGTGGCCGAGGTGGCGCGTGGGCTGCTCTCGCGCCTGTTCGCGGCCTATGCGGCGGACCCGGCGCTGCTCCCCGACGAATGGCGCGCCGCGCTGCCCGAGGCGGAGCCCACACGCACCCGCCACATCGCCGACTTCATCGCCGGCATGACTGACCGCTACGCCATCGCGCGGCACCGGGAAGTGGCCGGCCCGGTGGATCTGCCCGAAGGATTCTGACGCGGGGCGAGAGGCCGGCGGTGGTGTCAGCTATTGGCGGGTAGCGGTCGGGTAGCTCCCGGGATCACCCCATCAGGAAGCCGACATTCAGCAACGCTCGTTCGAGGTCGCTCTTCGTCATTGTCTTCGTATTGCGCTCAGCTGAGTTCTTGGGCGAGTCCGATGAGAAGCCCTTCAGGCCCACGGATGTAGCAGAGCCGATACGCGTCTTTATACTGGACTACTTCGCCTACGAGCTGCGCGACGCGCGTGCGGAGCCTTTCAAGCGTCTCGTCGATGTCGTCCACGGCGAACATGACGCGGAGGTAGCCTAGGGCGTTGACCGAGGCGTTCCGGTGATCTGCGACGACAGGCGGCGTGAGGAAGCGGGAGAGCTCGAGCCGGCTGTGGCCGTCCGGTGTGCGCATCATAGCAATCTCGACACGCTGATCGCCCAGTCCAGTGACACGAAGATCGCGCCAAGATCGACACGGATAGCGGCAGGCGAGTGGGGTTGATCTGCTACGAGCATGGTTGCCTCCACAAAGTTCAGGTCAGCAACCGCACTCTGCCAAAGCGTCAGTCGCTATCCGCCCTCGCCATGGGATCTTTCGGGGGCGACGAGAGCGACCACGAACGGACGAAGTTTGGGGCGCAACCAGTCACCCTTCCGATGTAGGATTTCGCGTGACACAGTGACGCTGGAGGGTCGTGAAACCCCTCACAATGCCGGATGATCGAGCCGCACGCCGACTGCGCGGCGTCCGGCGTATGTGCGATGATTTTCACATATATGCACGTAAAATCAATAGTTTAAATCGTCAGGCTCCGCTGTGTTTTTGACCCGTCTTGGTGTCAACTTTGTCAATTTCGGTTCCATCAGACTTCGTCTCGGTCTGGGCGAGCCGGGTCACGACATAGATGGTGAGGCAGAGGCTGGCGAAGCCCAGCCACGCATAGGGGCGCAGCAGGGGCAGGCCGAGTAGCACCAGGCTGGTGTTGCCGCCCGGGATGAGCCGGGCGCCGCCGCCCATGATCGTGCCGCCGATCAGGCAGCGGAGCAACCTTCGCCGCTCGGGGAGCCGGAGTTTCAGGCGCCCTGCGGTCCATCCCCCGAGGATCGCGCCGCCGAGCAGCGTCAGGTTGAGCGCGAGCTTCGCGCCCGTCCTGTGCGTCGCGCCGTGGGCGAGATCGGCAAGCAGCGCGGTGTAGGTCCAGGGGCCGGCGGCCTCGAGCGCCACGAAAAAGGCGATCCCGATCACCGTGGTCGCGAGATGGGGCGACCAGGCGTGGCTCAGCCCCGCCCGCCCGCCGCGCCGGATCTGCCATCCATGGGTGCACAGCCGGGCGAAGAGAAGAATCGCCACGCCCACCGCGAGCCACACCGGCGTGCCAGCCATGAAGGAGGGCGCCGCGAGCGGGGCCGGGTTCGGCAACGAAGACGCGACGACGGCGCCGAGGTAGATGCCGGCCGGCGTCGCGAGATAGGCCCAGTCCCCCGATCCGATCCGGGTGACCGATCCGAACGCGCAGGCCCGGTTGACGAACGCCCCGATCCCGAACAGCGCGCCGCCGGCGAAGGTCGTGACGCCGACGGCATAGCTCACCGGCATGACGGGCAGGCGCCCCAGCCCGGCGAGCAGCGTCAGTCCGCCTGCCACCCAGAGCGAGGCCTCGAACATCGCGACCAGCCGTCCGAAGCGATGGTCCGTGACGATCTCCTCGATCGCGGCGATGGTGCAGGTTCCGCCCCGCTGGTTGGCGAACCCCATGACGCCGACCGCGGCGAGGGCGATCAGGAAATAGGGGCTTTCCATCGCGGATCCCTTTGGATCGGCGGCCCTGTGCGGGCACGCCCTGCTGTCATAACGGAATTGGCCGCGATGGGCGATTGGGCATCCGATCCGGATCGATTCCGGCTTGTGGGTCGGTGGGCCCTTCAGGCCATGGCATGGTCCGTCTGGCGAATGGCGAAGCGCGCGATCAGCCAGCTGCGGACAAGGCTGATGGTGGGATCGGACAGGTCTTCGGGGCGCAGCTTGAGATAATAGCCGAAGCCGTCGTCGATCACGGAATCATAGGGCGCGCACAGACATCCCGATGCGATTTCGCGCGCGAACATGTCGACATCGGCAAGCGCGACGCCATCGGCGTTCATCGCATAGCTGACCGCGAGCGAGGCGGTATCGAACGCGAGGCCCCGGTCCGTGTCGAGTTCGATCCGGCACTGATTGGCGAAGACCTTCCACAGCAGCCCGCGCGGCTCGCCCTCGAGCTTGACGTGCAGAAGGTGGTTGTCGGCGAGGAACTGCTCCAGCGACTTGCCGGCATGCCGGGCGGCGGTCTGCGGCGAGCACACCGGGGCGACCCGCACCATCCACAACAGATCGGTGACACGATCGTCGATGTTGGGCCGATCGAACACGATCGCCATGTCGGTCTCGTTGGATGGCAGGCCGGTGACATGCGAGCTGGAGATGTCGATCCGGATATCGGGATGCTCGGTGTGAAAGGCCTGGAGCATCGGCATCACCACCTGCTGGAGCAGCGAGGGCGGAATATGGATGCGGATCGGCCGGCTGGCGTTGGGATTGAGGCAGATCGCATTCATCGTCTGTTCGAGACGGTCGAAGGATTTGCGTACTTCGGGGAGGAGGGCCTTGCCCGCCGCGGTCAACGCCAGCGACGATCCCGATCGGTCGAACAGCTTGTGGCCGAGCAACTCCTCGAGGCTGATGATGTGGCGGCTGACGGCGCTCTGCGAAACGTTCAGCGCCTGCGCGCCCGCCGTGAAGCTGAGCCGCTCCCCGACGGCGTCGAACGCTCGCAACGCATTGAGCGGGAGCCAGCGTCGGTTGACCGGTTGTATCCTTGGTATGGCGCTGCCCCTGACCCAGATCTCTGATCTGTTACAATAACAAGCGTGTTTCTACGGCGGATGCAACACCGTCCGCGCGGGGGCCATCGGTCCTCGGCGAGCCCGCGCCCACATTTTCACATGCCGCCATGATGAAATGCGATTTTTCATCATGGCCGCGGTCATGCGACCTACAGTGACAAGGGATCGGGAGATTTCGGTTGGACTTGGGGCATATCTCCGCGTTGTTGCGCGCACGCCCTGCCGGGCATTCGTTGCCCCAGGGGCTCTATACCGACGCGGCCGCGTTCGAATTCGATCTGGCCGCGATCTTTGGCGAATCCTGGCTGTTTGCCGGGTTCGAGGCGGAGCTGCGCCAGCCGGGCGAATATCTGTCGCTGACCGTCGGCCGGTGGCCGGTGCTGATCATCCGCGACCGCGACCATGTCCTGCACGCGTTCCACAACAGCTGCCGCCATCGCGGATCGATCCTGTGCCAGCCCGGCCGCGGACGCGAGCCGCGCCTGGTCTGCCCCTATCATCGCTGGACCTACGGTCTCGACGGCAAATTGCTGGCGGCGGGGCGCATGCCCGATGATTTCCGCAAGAGCGAGCATAGGCTGCGGCCGATCCACCTCGAAGCCTTCGCTGGGCTGATCTTCATCTGCTTCGCCGCAACCCCGCCGTCGATCGAGACGATGCGCCGCGATCTGACCCCGCTGCTGGCGCCGCACAATCTCCAGCACGCCAAGCTCGCCTACCAGTCGACGCTGGTCGAACATGCCAACTGGAAGCTGGTGATGGAGAATGGCCGCGAATGCTATCATTGCGCGACCGGCCATCCCGAGCTGGCGCTGACCTTCCCGGTCAACGCCTCGGCCTATTTCGATCTCGACGGTGCGGAGGCCCGCGCGTTTGAGGCGCGGATGCTCGCTCTGGGGTTACCGCCGGGCCCGGTGGGGGAGGAGTGGTGGCAGGCGGTGCGCTTCCCGCTCAACAGTGGCACCGTCGCGATGACCACGAACGGCCAGTTCAGCGTGAAGAAGCTGATGTGCGAGGCCGGCGGCGGCGACATCGGCTCGATGCGCTGGGCGCTTGAGCCCAACAGCTTCAGCCACTCGACCAGCGAATATACCTTCGCCTTCACCGCCATGCCGGTGACGCCGACCGAGACGCACGTCGTCTCGAAATGGCTGGTGCATGAGGATGCGGTGGAAGGCGTCGATTATGACATCGAGACGCTGACGGATCTGTGGACGCGCACCAACCTGCAGGACAAGGAATTCGCCGAGAACAACCAGCTCGGCGTGCAGTCGCGCGGCTACACGCCTGGCCCCTACAGCGCGGACGCGGAATCGCTGACGCTGCGCTTCGTCGACTGGTATTGCGCCAAGGCTGCCGACTATCTGGAGCGGGCGCAGGCATGAGCAGGTCCGACGTGCCCGGCTGGCATCCCGAAACGCTGGCGGTGCGTGCCGGCTATCACCCCGAAGGGGCGGCGAATGCCGCCAAGCCGCCGCTCTACATGACCTCCACCTTCGCTTATGCCTCGGCACGGCAGGCGAAGGATATCCACGAGGCCTATTTCGACGGCGCCGGCCCCGAAGTGGGAGGGGCGGGGCATATCTACGCCCGGCTCGGCCATCCCAATCTCGACATGGTCGAGGCACGGCTGGCGGCGCTCGACGGGGCGGAGGGCGCCGCGGTGTTCAACAGCGGCATGGCGACCCATAGCGCGATCGCCCTCGCGCATCTGCGTCCCGGCGACGCGGTGGTGTTCAGTCGCCCGATCTATGGCGGCACCAACGGTCTCTATACCGGCCTGATGCCTGGCTTCGGCGTCGCCCATGCCGAGTTCGCCGACGGTTGCGACCGAACGAGCATGATGGCAGCGGTGGAGACCGCGCTTGCGGCCGGTCCGCTCAAGCTGATCGTGGTCGAAAGCCCGGCCAATCCCACTGCCGCGATCGTCGATATAGCGATGATCGTCGCCATTGCCGACGAGGTCGGCGCGCGCACCGGCACCCGGCCGATCGTCGTGGTCGACAACACGCTGCTTGGCCCGCTGATGCAGCGCCCGATCGAGTTGGGCGTCGACCTGTGCATGACCTCGCTCACCAAATATTGCGGTGGGCACAGCGATCTGCTGGCCGGTGGTGTTTCGGGCCGGGAGGCGCTGATCGCGCCCCTGCGGCTGCTGCGCACGACGCTCGGCAGCCATCTCGATCCGTTCACCTGCTGGCTGCTGCTGCGATCGATGGAGACAGTGCACCTGCGCATGGAACGCGCGATGGACAATGCCCGTGCCGTCGCCGAATTCCTGCGCGCGCATCCCAAGGTGGCGGGCATCACCTATCTCGGTTTTCTCGCCGAGGGGACGCCGGAGCGTGCGGTCTATGACCGGCAATGCCGGGCGGCGGGATCGACCTTCTCCTTCGCGGTGAAGGGCGGCCAGGCGGAGGCGTTCCGTTTCCTTGATGCGTTGCGGCTGCTGCGTTTCGCGGTGAGCCTGGGTGGGTCGGAGACGCTGATCACCCATCCCGCCACGACGACGCATTACGCGCTCTCGTCTGCCGAGCGCGCGGCCGGTGGCATCACCGACGCGACGCTGCGGCTGTCGGTGGGCATCGAGCATGTCGACGATCTGATCGCCGATCTCGCGCATGGGCTGGATGCGATCTGATGGTGCGCGACGTCCATGCGATCGACGGCAAGATCTCTGCCCCCGACGTCTGCTTCGATGTCGTTGTGGTCGGTGCGGGCGAGGCCGGCACCGCAGCGGCGATCGCCGCGGCCAAAGGCGGCGCCTCGGTTCTGCTGATCGACGAGAATCCGGTTGCCGGTGGACTGATGGGCACCGACGTGCCGCTGTTCTACGGCGGCCGGATGACCGCGGCCGTGCAGCAGCCGGGCCGCATGCTGGAGCAGGTGTTCGCCAGCAACCCTGCGCTGGAGGCGGCGTTCGAGGCCGGCGTCGATGTCCGCCTGGGGACGGTCGCCTGGGGGCTTTACGTCAACGGCCCGGCGATGCGCGCGCTGCCAGAACCGATGCTGGGTATCGCCGACGCCGAGCGCGCGACGATGATCGGTTTCGGCCGGCTGGTGCTGGCGACCGGCGCGCGTGATCTGGTGCTGGGCTTTGCCGGGTGGAACCAGCCGGGCGTGATGGGCGCGCAGGGCTTTGCGGCGCTGCTGACGCGCTATGATGCGCTGGCCAGCCGCCGTGTGCTGGTGGTCG
>Ga0070730_10004208_pt1 | contig 12723 bp, 6 predicted proteins | sample Coa_R1_3_FD_66447 | JGI IMG/M metagenome (GOLD analysis project Ga0070730, IMG submission 66447) | Surface soil microbial communities from Centralia Pennsylvania, which are recovering from an underground coalmine fire - Coalmine... | ecosystem: Environmental > Terrestrial > Soil > Unclassified ...
AAATCAGGCGAATGCTGCCAAGTCGGCCGGCACACGCATCATCACCATCGCTCTGGGCAGCGGCGCCGGCGCGGGTCTGCTGCAGCAACTCGCTACCAGCCCACAGGACTTCTATACTTCGCCCGACCCGTCAGCCCTCGCCGGCATCTACCAGCAGATCGCCGCCATAGTCGGGCCAGTCGTCGCCACCAATGTCAGTGTGCAGGAAAGCTACAACACCGATCATTTCCGCCCAGCCGACGGGAAGAGCACCAACGGCCAGATCAGCAACCAGTATCCGGCCATGGGCACCGGCGGGGAGCAAATCGACTATCGGCTACATGCGCCCGATATTGGCTGGTGGAATCTTAGCCCTCAACCCGGCAAACTGGCTTATACCGACTGCAATAAGGCGCCGGTGTCGCAGATGCTGCCCGACGGCCCGCAGGTGCTTGTGCTACCCTCCCTCTGGCTCTTCTTGCTGCCCCTGCTGCTGGCCTTGCTGTGGCTGCTTTTCCGCCTCTTCTACTGGTACTGGAAGAACTATATCTGGGAACCGCCGCTGGCCCCGCGCGGCCCAGCCGATCTCGCGCCGCGTCCGCTACCGGCGCCACTAGGCTGGAGCGGACCGGTTACACCCTGGCAGCCGGAGCCGGCATTGGTGATCGGTCTGGGCGGCACCGGGCGCTGGGTGCTTACGCACCTCAAGCACAACCTGTTGGATGCAGCCGGCGGGGCCTGGCGACCACAGGTACGCTTGCTCGCGCTGGATACCGTGAACCAGGAGCTGGCCGGGGGCACGGCGCAGCGCGTGGAATTCGCCGGCACGCGCCTCGTCAACGATCAATCCCGGCCCGATAATGAGACCCTGCTGGTCAGCAGTGAAAATCTTAATGAGTTGGTACATGCCCTGTGCCAGGCCCGCGAAGGGGAACAGCCCGAACTGGCGGACTGGTTTCCGGCCTGCGATTACGAGGCCCGGCTTGGGCCGGCCCAACTCGACCTGGCGCAAGGCACCGGCGGGCGCCGGCCGATGGGGCGTATCTCTATCTTCCGCAACTTGAAGGATGGGTTGGAGAAATCCAGCCTCTGGTCTCAACTGAAGACTGCGGTTGCGCAGGTCACGCAAAGCGGGGGCCAACGAGGTGTGGACTACCAACGCCTGCATGTGCTGGTCGTCGCCTCGTTGGCCGGGGGCTTCGGTAGTGGCACCATCATCGATGTGGCCTACCTGGCGCGGCGCGCTTGCGAAGCCCAGGGCCTGCGTTTCACCGACGCCGAAGTAAGCCTGTTCCTGGTCGGCAATGCGCCCTTCGACGCGCAGGCCGACAGCGCCGGCGGCATTCCCTTAACCCAGATCAACACGCGAGCGGCACTCCGCGAGATCGAACGCTTCCTGCTCAGCCGCAACCGCCCCTTCCCGTTCCGCTACACGGCGGATACCCCCGCCGACCCCGACGAACGAGCTGTTCTCCAAAGCTGGGCACGCAACATCCTCGACGACTGCTGGCTCTTCGACGGGGACCGCAGCCAGTATAGTCTGGCTACGGCTGCGACACCACCCGACGGCGCGCTCTTCCCCATGCTCGCCGACGCGATCACAATGTTGCTGGACCACCGGGCGCAGTCAGGGGGGGCGGCGCTTGGGGCTTTGCGCCAGCAAGCGGTCGGTCGCTCGCAAACGCTGCAACTCGAACTCGGCCAAGGGATCTTCAGTTCGCTGGGGGCCTTCACTTACCGGTTGCCGCTGCGCTACCTGGTGACTTTCCTTCATGTGCGCTTCGCCAACCAATTGCTGGCGTTATTGCTGGCTGGGGATCCGCAGGCCGATCTGAGTCGTGAGCTTGAGGAGAACGCAAACCAGGAGGCCGCAGGCCTCACACCGCGCAACCACGCCATCAACTTCATGGCGGGTAAATCGGGCAGTGGCGCCGCGCCGTTGCCGCTGCTACTGGCTGATGCCCTGCAGAGCAAACGGTCGCTCGCCGCGTACGACGAGGCGATCATCGACGTAGGCTTGCGTAGCCACAAGGAAGGCCGAGAAACTTACCTCGACAACGAGGGGCAGGATTTTTCCTGCTACTTGCAGGATGGGGTCTGGCGTTTGCTCAACGGCGCGGGTAGCGCGCCGCAGATAGGCCGGACCGGCAAGCTGGCTTATACCCTTGGCTTCCTGCAAGAGCTGGGTGCGCTGCTGCGCGAGGCCGGCGCGGTGCGCGGGTGGGAACACGGCAAGAAGTTGCCGCGCTGGGCTGCGCAGGCGGCGCAGGTTTTACCGCAATTGATCGACCGCTACGTTGAGGAAACGGGACGCCTGGCGAGCCAGCTCAAAAAGCAGGAGGATTTACTGCGCAAGCTAGTCTACGGCCAGGCGCGCTCCGACGCCCCGGCGATCTCCGTGGTGCAAGACCTGGAGCGCCGGCAGCGTGGGGCAACCGACGGCCTCAACGCGCTCGACCGCGTACAAGCGGTGCGGCGTTATCTGTTGATCGACCGCAGCCCGGCCGGGCAAAAGCAGCGTGATGAGTTGCTGGAAAGTTGGTATCAGACCTACTTCGCCCCGAACCTCGGCCGGGCGCTCGCTTATCTTGCCTGGCAGGTGCCGGCGGGTGGGGGCGACCTTAGCCTCACTGCGCGCCTCGGCGATCCGGCGGTAGCCCTACGCAGCGGCGCGGTAGAAGAATTCAGCGCGGCCCTCATCGCCCTGGCCGACCATGCCGGCCAGCAGGTGTGGGAACCGGCCCAGGCCGCCAGGTTGATGGCCGATGCGCTTAGCCCGGTCGCCGCGGATGCCGATCAGATCCGCGAGATCCACCAGCGTAGCGAGCCGGTGCTACCCTACATCGCCGCGGGCTTCGGGCAATATGCCGAAGAACGGCGCTGGCTGTGGAGTCCGGCGCCCGAGGGGAGCGCGATTTGGGAGCGCGTCCGCCAGCAACTCGCCCAGGGCTTGGACCGGGAGGGGATCACCCTATTCGCCACGCTCGACTCGACCGATCTCTTTTCCTGCACCTCGCTTTACCTACGTGACTTCGTGCCGAGCCGCGTGATCGCTTGCGTGGGCGCATTGGACAGAAGCTACATGCAATACTACGGTATGGTCCCGGCGGTCGGTGCCGGCGCAGTACAGTACGCCGCGACCATGCCCGAACCCTCGGCGATCTTCCCCGCGGAGCGGCGGGCGGGCGAAATCTTCGAGCGGCGGATGATCCGCATGCCCGAGCACACGGCCTGGCTGCTCAGTTCACTGTTTGTCGGCGCGCTCGACAACTTGCCCCTGGCGCGGCTCTTCTTGCGTGCTTTCGCCGCCGATCTGGTACAGGTCAAAACGGTGGAGCTAGATAAAATCGCCTTACTTATATTGAGCGGCAGCAATCTGCACCTGTCGGTGCCGAACAACGCATCCGGCCAGGTGGCGCTCGAAGTGGTCGGCATGCAGAACTTCGTGCTAGGCAACGACGATCGCCGGCTGGCCGAGCAGCCCGATTGGGACCAACGCGCCGCGCTGCTGGAGGAAATGCTCGCCGCGCTTGGTCCAGCCGAGCTACAGCGCCGTTGGACGGCCTTCGAGCAGCGCAATCAGAACAAGCCCCGCAACCCGGTGCCGGTGGGCCTCGACGACTTGATCTTCTGTGCCCGCATCCTCTTGCGGGTTGAGGCAGGCACCCTGTAGTAACAAAGCCTCAGCAGGCCCAGGTGCCCGGGGCCGCTAGTTTCGAAGAAGAGGTGCATGGGGATGATCGAAAAAGCCAGCGAGTTTAAGCCCGAACGCAGCTTAACGATAGACGAGCGGCGCTATGGTGTTCGCCTGCTGGGCGGTGATGCCGTGGGTAGTACGTCGTTCATCTATCTCGCCTATCAACTCGATCCGCCAGACGATCGGCCGGCTGGGCCGCCGCTGATTCTGAAGCGCTTCCTGCAGCACGGGGAGCAGGGTTCACGCTTTTTCCGTGTCGAGGAGGCGGTGCTGGAAGGCGCGCAAGGAATCGAGACCAGCCCGCAAAAGTGTCACCTGCCCCGCAAGATCGCCACGGCGGAAAAACAGTTCTTTGGCGGTGAGCCAAGCGACTTGCTGCTTATGGAGTTCGCTCCCGGTACACCGGCCGATAGTTTCAAGCCTATGCAGGAGCGAGAGGCACTTCTACTCATCGCCCAGTACCTGGAGGCGCTGATTACAGTGGCCAGGGCCGGCTACACCTGCTGGGACCGCAAGCTGCAGGATCTTTTCTGGACGCCACCCGAATCACGGTACGCATCTACCGAGCGCTTGATGGTCATCGACTGGAACATGGCGGAAGACTGGACGCCGGAACGCATGCGCAACGATCTGAACCGCACGGGGCTGATGCTTTACGAACTGTTAACCGGGGCGCAGGCGCTCCGGCGGGCCGGCAGCCTTTCATACGATCTACAGCCGCGCCTGACCGGCGGATCTGGTACGGTAGAGCAGCGGATCAGACCCTGGGGCCGCCTGAGTTTCGGCGCACAGCGGCTGATCGAGAGTTTGCTGGCTGCCCCGCGGGATGCGCCTGCCGCACTTGGAGAGGAGAAACCCGGCCGCGAGTATATGATCCGCTGGACGCAGCAACTAACCGAGCGCTGCCGTGCCCTAGCCGCGCTCTGGCTCGAAGACGTCAAGCCTTTGATGGACCGCGCCGCCCGCCTCGTCGAGCAAGCAAAGCTAGAACCGTCAACGGACCGCACCGCACCCCTCGTTGAGCAAGCAAAGCAAAAACAGTGGGCGGAAGTGCTGGAGCAGAGCAGCATCGCGGTGTTGATCGAGGACTCCAGCCGGAATCCAGCTGCTGAGGGGCAGCAGCCCGACGGATGGCTGGGCCTCGGGCTGCAACTCGAACGCTATAATCGTGTGCATGAACTTGCGCGGGCCAACGTGCTGAAGCAACGGGATTACCTCCATCAAGTCCGCCAGCAACTCGAAACGGGCGATACGCGGGGGGCCAATGCTTCGCTACAGGATCTGCTGGCCGGTGGGGCGAACCTCACGCTTGAAGAAGAGCTATCCACGCTGCGTTGGTTACTGCTGGATTATGCCTGGCCGGGGGCGCCTCTCGACGTCAGCACAGCCGGTAAGATCGTGGAAACAATGAGGCGGCTTGAAAAAGCGTTAAATGCCGGCGAGGCGAATGCCGCGCTGGTGGCGAGCGACTTGGCACTGCTCGGCGTCACCCAGACGGACCTGACCCGCGAGGCCACCGCCCGCCAGTTGGTCGCCGATGCAACGCAGGCGCAGAGACGGCGTGATTATGCCGGCGCGGCCACTGCCTATCGCCAGGCGGCAGGGAATCTTGGCGGCCGCCCGGGCGAGACGGTGGAGGGCCGTTTCTGGGAGAGCCAGGAAGGGGCAACCCGCCGCTTCTGGATGCTAGTTCGCCAGTCCCTTGGCGAACTAGGCCAACTGGCCGAAGACGCAGAGAAGCTAGCTATTGCCGTCCAGTTACCTGGCGAGGCGTTGACTAGAGCCGGGCAGTTTATCGAGCAGCTGGAGTTCGCTCAGGCGACCAAAGAACTCAAGGCTGGCTTACGCGCCGACCCCTCCCATGAGGATCTCGCTAAACTACACCGGTTGGCAATCCGCCTGGCCTACCTGCAGTGGCTGGCCGGAGATATGAGCGCCGAGGTGCTGCGGAAGCAGCCTCTGTTCGAGCGTAGCATTGATGATCTGCTCGATATGGCTATACAGAGCGGTAAGCTGTTGTCGGATCTGCCCGAAGATAGTCCTTACAGCGCTTATCCGCGCGCCGTAGAAGACGCTCTCAGCAAGGCTTACACCGATATATTGACGAAGCTGAGACATCCGGAAGTCTATCCCGGTGATCTCACAGAAGCGCTAAACCTTCAACGGCAAGCACAAACGCTACGCCAGCTATTATCGGCGCTCCCGAAATACCACGTTGGCCTGGCAAATGGGCCTGATGCCACTGCGGAGCTTGCCCCGCTTATTGAGCAACTCGATCAGCTTCTTAGACAGCTCGATCAGCACCTGGTTCGCCTGCAAATTTTGAAGGACCTGAACGAGGGATCGCATCTCACACAAGACCAGCGGGTAAAAGTGTTGCGGCAGGCACTTGCGCTGGGCGTGACTCGTTTGCCAAACGCTGCCAGTCAGGACCAAGATGTGCTGGCCCAACTCAAGGAACTGAAACAGATTAGCGCGGCGACGAACCAGGCAACCGCCGAAGACAAGGCGCGCGCCTTGGCCGCTCAGTTGCGCGCCGATCTTCCGCGCCAGACGAACTGGAATGACACCTGGGAGTTGCTCGACGCTGCGATAATCTCTCTGCGGTCAGTACTCCCAGTTCAGAATCAGGACGGCCTGGGCCAGCGCCTGCTCAATTGGCTGACACAGGCGCGGGCAACGTTGCCCGGCATTGTTGCCGAAGTGATGCGTCTGCGCAGTGCCTGGTCCGACCTGCCGCGCAGCTATGAGCCTCGAGTGTGGGAGCGTGCTGAGAAGCTGCAAATGAATATTGATAAGTGGATGGCGGAATTGCGCAGCCAAGAAGCGTTATGGCCTGCTGAGCTGTCGCCACGTCCCGAACTGGAACGCCTGCAACCGCAAACCGATCTGTCCGCCCTGTGGGGCAGGCGATTTGAAGTGCTTAAATCTCGCCTTCCGGGCATCCCGATCCCGGCTGGAGAATTGGCGCGCACCGAGCTACTGCTGGGGGGCCTGCGAGAATGCGGCCAGCAGCCCGCCTTCGCCTTGCCTGGCGATGCAGACGAGTTGATCGCCAGATACGAGAGTGCCTTACATGCATCCTGGGCTGCTTTTTATCAGGATCCGCCTCTACCCAATAGGGCCGCCATCCGCACCGAGGTCTCGGCGGGCCTGGCCCGCAGCGCAGAAAAACTCTTCAGGCACGACGAGGAGCCGCTGCAAGCCCTCTGGCTGGCCGTAGCCGCCGCCGCTGCGGCGGGCGATGGTGCAAATAGATCACAACCTTCAGTAGAAGCTATCCTGGCGCATCTCGAAAGCCCGGAACTGCTTGAAAGCGTCAAGCAGGAACTCAATCTACTGTTCGTGAGCTTGCTCAAAGATGCGCGCTTTCCACCAGCGGTTATGCAAGCGATAGAGACGTCTGCGATCTACACCCAATTACAGCAGCAGCTTGCAAATTTACATAAGCTACTTGTAGAACTCAGGAAGCACGAGGCGTTCACCATTAGCATACAACTCCAGACCCAGGTGAAAACACTGGAAAATAAGCTAAACGAACTGAGGAGTGAACTTCAAAAGATTCCGGAAAAACAGCAAGCTCCTGATCCGTCCACTTCTGATCTGCTGGTTGCTACCCAGGGGAAGCTTGAACGAATCGCGCGCAAGGCCGATCAACTTACATCAGGCGACCTCCTTCAGATCAAAATATTGCTTGGAGTTCCCGGCGTCAACCTAAACATGGAATCTCGGAAACGCTTGTTGGAAAGGGTGAGCGACTTCGGGCTGCGGGATGCAAGCACCGGTATGCGTAACCCATTGCGTGAGCAGCAATATGCCGAAGTAATGACTCTGCTTAACGCGCGTCCTGACAGCGAGGTGCGGACATGACTGTAACGAATGGAACCGTCGCTGGCGGACAGGGAGGGGAGCCAAAGAGAAGTGCGGATCACCAACGCATCGTGCGCGAGTTGGCGAGGAAGTACAAGCCGAAGCGCATCGATAACCCTGAGTTCAACGAGGCGTTTACTTACGCCGTCCGCGACTACAATTATGATCCCTATGCACTAATGGCCGAGGTGCGCATGGCTGCCGAAGAGAATCGCTTCCCCAACCAACCGTGGGTGCGCGTACTAAGCCTTGCGCTTGCGAGCATGGCCTTTCTCGGCGTGATCCTCCTGTTGGTCCTTGTGTTCTTGGACGTAGTGGAGGTCAGCGATCTGCGCCAGAAGGTCGCCATGCAGGCGGGTCCCGAGATCATCTCCAACACTCAGGCCACTATGCTGGCTCTGCAGCAGACCGTGGTAGCGTTAAGCACCAATGCCCCGCCCGTTACCAGTTCCTTTGTCCCTACCCAAACGCCACCCACCAATACTAAGGTAGTCGAGTCACCTACTCTGATCGCGATCAGTACGGCGACTTCTACCGTCACACCGACTGTTGGCACGCCGATCAGTGTAGCCATTTCCCCAGACAATGTGGCCCAATTGGCGGTGGTCATGACCATCACCACTCACACTGACACCGTGTATGGAGTGACCTTCTCGCACGACGGGAATACCATAGCCGCTGTCTCAGCAGACAAACGAGTCCTCTTATGGACGGTCGATTCCGGGGCGCCGGCTGGGGAGTTCACCGGGGAGGTGGCGGCGCGTGCGGTTGCCTTCGCCCCTAACGATCCTAACCAACTCGTCGTCGGTTGGGAGAATGGCACCGCGTCACTGTTGCACCGCACCACGGGTACGTTAACGCAGGTCGTAAAACTCCAGGTTGCTGCTGCGGACAAAGCGGTGGAGAGCGTAGCTTTCTCCCCCGATGGGAAATTGCTGGCCACTGGCGCAGATGACAAAAGGGTCAGACTATGGCAGGCAGTAGACGGCAAAGAGATAATAAGCTTACCCGGACACACAGAGCAGGTGCTGAGCCTGGCTTTCTCACCTGATAGTACCATATTGGCGTCAGCATCGGCTGACAAGACCGTGCGGTTGTGGCACATGCCAGACGGCATACCCTTGATCACATTGTCAGCGTTCCCGGATTGGGTGCGCGCGGTGGCGTTCTCACCCGATGGTAGAACACTGGCCGTCGGCGCACGCGGCAATCTACCAGTAACAGGGAGGGGTATTCTGCGGCTTTACAGCGGCGATGGCTGGAAGGATCAGACGTCCTTATCTACAAACACGTTCGCCGTTACCAGCCTGGTGTTCAGCCGAGATGGCAAGTTGGTGGCCCTGGCAACCTCGGGAAACGTAGGCGAAGGGCAGTTGCAACTTTGGAGTACAGAACAACGGAAGAGCTTGCGGGTTTTGCCGGGTGGTGACGACGCTGTCTGGAGTGTTGCCCTGTCGACCGATGGAGCGACCCTTGCGACGGGCGGCAGCGACAAGATTGTCCGATTGTGGCGGGTCCCACGGGGAAGTTCACCGTGAATCGGGGCCATGCTCAATATAGCTACTACCGGACGGGGCGGCGGCGCTGGCTCGGGTGCCTGGGGGGTGGGCTTCTGGTCGCTGTGCTGATCGGGGCAGGGCTTTGGCTGGGGCCGGCCTCTGGGATTCGTCCAGTGCTTCCGGCCCTCCCCGCGCTGCCGTGGATGGTCAGCGGCGGGTACACGCCACCTACCTGGACCACGGCCGCACCGCCCCCGGCCATCGGCGACGTGTGCCCGTCTGGTTGCGCGGACCTACGGTCCCAACTCCTAGCCCTCGTCAATCAGGACCGGGCGGCCAACGGACAGGCTGTGCTGACCCTTTATGAGCCGGCTAGCGTCGCCGCGCAGGAGCATGCTGAGGATATGCTGCGTCGTGGCTACTTCGACCACATCAACCCGGAGGGCGATGGCCCAGGTGAGCGCTTGGCACGCGCCCATGCGGGCCCCGCGCGCTTCTGGGCCGAGAATATCTGGAGCTACCGCGCGAGCAGTATTAACGGCACGCCCGTTCCCGTCAACGATTGGCCGGGGATGCTGGCACACGCGGAGGACGATTGGATGCACAGCCTCGGGCACCGGGCCAACCTGCTGAATAGTACAGCGACGAGCTTGGGGGTCGGGATCAGCTATGACGCGACCATGGGCAAGGCGCGTATGGTGCAGGTCTTCTTCACACCACAATAGCAGGGAGGGGATCGTTGGCTATGGATGACTCTGATATCGACGAACACCGCGTGATCACTAGCGGTTGGAGTTGGGCTTTCGGATGGAATCGCTACGAGACGCGCTCCCTGGTTATGTTGCCGGCTCTCGCCGCCCTGATCCTAATCAGCAGTTGTACCGGGGCCTCGGCCTCCTAGTCAGGCATAAGGTTTCGGCCGGTTCAAAGCTCTGTGGAGAGTGGAGAGAAATTTATGGCCTGTTCTAACCACCCATCCAGCAGCGAGATGGACGAACTGATGCGGCTCGCCGGCTGGAGTCACTGGAACCTCATGACTCGATACCTCACGAGCGCGCGGGTGGGAGTGCCCCAGGCGACCGGGAAATTCGCAGAGTATATCGCCTTAATGAATCAGCCGGCATTCGACCTGAATTTCCACAGCCACAATTTTCCTATCTTCGACAGCATCAGCACGACCCGCATCTGCTCGATCAAGACCCATTCCGTAGGCATACAGGAAACTGAAGTGAATGTGAACGCCTATGCAGCGGATTTCCGGGAGATGATCGGCGCCCGGGAACCGACTAAGTTCGAGACGGCGGCGCAGTCGCTATTCGCTGCCCGTCATATTCTGCCCGTGCCACCGATGGTGCGGGAGGCTACATCCGTGGATACGGTGCGGACCTTCTTGGCTCAGCAGGCCCAGATGCAGGTGCCGGCTGAGCATGTAGGCCTTGTGCAAAACGCGCTGCGGCACTCGATTACCCGTGATCCCGGTCTTTACAACCTGCCTCCCGCCCAGCTCTCCCCTGGCATGATCGCGGCCATTGTCGCCCGGGTGGTTCCGATTTAGGTTAGGACGGTCATGTGCTATGCAGGCCTTGGATGGACTACTCGATTACCTGGTAACCCAACGCGCATGCCCGGGCGGGGTACCATCCGGTGACGTTGCCGTATTGGAGCGCTTATTCGCCGTGCGTCTACCGGAATCCTATCGGCAATTCCTGCAACGCTGCGGGGCGCTTACGGCGGGCGCCCTGGAGATCCATGGGCTTGGTGTACCCTCGGATAGTCCCCTTTCCGTCGCGCGGGCACTACAGGCCTTCCGCCACCTTTACCCGACGGCCGCGCCGGGCCTGGTTCCTATCCGGCTTGCGGGCCCCGGCGCGCTCCATTGCCTGGACTGTACCCACCTCTCGACTGACGGCGCTGAAGCACCTGTCATCCTGTTTAATCTGAACAACGGGACGTCGCAACCGGCCCCCATAAGCCTCGGCTTCACTGCCTATCTACAAGCATATGTCCACGAATGGTATCACCGCGAAGTCGGTCTCCGTCTCATGGATACTCATGCCCGCCGGTTTGATTCCGAGTACCTGCGCGCCGGGAAGTTGGCCCGCAACCATATCTGGCGTCCCTACCGGTTTTGCGTGCAAGATGTAGTGCTTGGCCTGGTAGTGGTTCGCCACTCCTTGGCCGATAACTGTCTGGAGGTCGATGTCTGCCTGACGTCCGATGTTCCCGAGTATGAGCCCGGCAGTGGGGCGCGGATGACCGCGACATTTCTCTTATCCGAGGCCTACAAATGCGGCGGGAGTATGGAGATCCGCTTTTCTCGCAACGTAGAAGGCGGTACCGTGCCCGCCACGCTAGGGCGGTTGGCCCAGGGTTTCGGTGTGGAATTGCGCCACCGCAGCGATGGACGAATTGTCCCGAGCGAGGCGCGGCAGCTCTTCCTGGCCCTGACGGGGTTCGCACCGGACTTGCATGCGAAGATCATGGCGTTGCGGACGGCGGGTAAGCTATCACCGGAACGTGTCTGCTATAGTGTGCATCATGGTATCTGGATGCGGAGCGAGGTCGAGTCCCTGGTCTTTGGTAGCCTGTGGCCGGAAACCATTTTCGCGGGGGAAGTTGTGCCCGAACAGCGTCTTCTCTACCACCAGGCGATTCTGCATACGCGGTCGGCGATCCTTGGCGGGCTGCTGGACCGTACGCTGGCCAAGCGCCATCGGCTGGCGGGCGATGTCGCGCTGGATCTCGAGGACGATACCCGCCGGGTCGCGATCGGCTTTGACGCAGAGTACTATGCGAAAATCTACCGCTGCGACGAAGACCTACCCGTGCCGTGGCTTGATGACTCGGCGGGGGCGCAGGAGGCCGTCCAGGCGGGCCAGCCACTGCACGTGCTTTTGCGCGCGCGCGACCCGGCGGCGATTGTTCCGCACTTCGCGCAGGATCTTGCGGTCGCGACCCAGATGTCTGCCGCAGCACGATCCCCTGGAGCACCCGCCCGCGCCGGCCTGGTCGTCCCACGGGATTTCGAAGATCTACCCGCAGGCGAGATGACCCGATTGCGGACCAGCGCACGGGCGCGGGGGATCGATCTACTGGTCTGCCCCGAAACCGTCGCCACCCTCGACAGTGAGGCGAGCAGGCGGCTCAGTAGCAGTCGGATTATCCGCCAATGATCACAACTACCTGCTATCTCTGCGCGTTACCCCGCCGCGTCTGGGAGCCCGATAGTGAGTCGGCAAGCGGAGCTGCGTCGATACACACCTTTGTGCAAGACGCACTGGGCATTGAGCGGCGAATCATGAGGGGCGTAAACCAGGAGAACGAGCGGATGCGCTATAACCTGTGCTGCTCCGGGATCGAAGCAGCGATCGCCCCGCAGCTACTTGTGCAGACCGAAACTGCGGCCGAGTTCCAGAGCGTCTTGGCAAGCGGCCGCCTACCCGTGAGTTCGCTTAGAGCCGGCTATATCGAGATCCTCGCCGAGATCATCGCGCGATGGCCGGATGGGGCGGCTGAGCACCGGGTCGCCGCCGGGTTCTATCCACCTGCGGAGATAGACACACAGAATACGGCGTTCTACGCACTCGCCCAGCAAGCGGGGCAGGCCGACCACGAAGACGTCCGCCGACGCACGGCGTTTTTCGAGCGTGCGCGCCGGGCCGACTGCGGAGTTGTGGT
>Ga0070730_10004209_pt1 | contig 12722 bp, 14 predicted proteins | sample Coa_R1_3_FD_66447 | JGI IMG/M metagenome (GOLD analysis project Ga0070730, IMG submission 66447) | Surface soil microbial communities from Centralia Pennsylvania, which are recovering from an underground coalmine fire - Coalmine... | ecosystem: Environmental > Terrestrial > Soil > Unclassified ...
ATTTAGTGTACGCACTTAGTACCAAACGTGATGCTTCGCGTCCTTCTGGAGTAAAGAACAAGGGCCGCAGATTTCCACGGATTTTGTCTAGCGATTAGAGACGCTACCAGCACGGTCCAAGCCTCAAGGAGTGGAGTGGACTTGACTCTGGACTATACTCCAGGGTGTAGCCTCCAGAAGGGAGCCACGGTAATGTACATTGGTATCGTCGCGAAAAAGATCGGTCTCAGCGTTGATGCGATTCGTTTCTACGAGGGTAACGGTTTGCTTCCGCGGCCTCCTAGGACACAGGGGGGCTTCCGGAGATACGGCGAAAACGACGTGGAGACACTTGCTTTTGTCCGCCGCGTACAGGGCCTGGGATTCAAGCTCAGCGAGATCCGAGGTCTCTTGAGCCTGCGAGGAAATCGCTTGCAGCCTTGTGCGCCGGTGCGCCGCCGATTGGAAGAAAAGCTGGTCGATGTACAACGGAAACTTGCCGACCTTCAGAAGCTAGAACTTGAACTGCGTCTGGCTCTGAGTAGCTGCACCAAAGAACTGCGCAAGCGATCCGCTCATTGCCCAATTCTGAGAGAAACAAACAAGAGCAAGCCGGAGAATGACAAATGAGAGTTGACCCTGTTCAAAGCGCACGCGGCCCGACTGGCTCAGGCGCGCTTTTTGTGGGAGGTTTGGCCGCCCTCCTGGCCTCGGCCTGCTGCCTGGGCCCACTGGTTTTGGTTGCTCTCGGTTTGAGCGGAGCGTGGATCGGAAATCTCACCCTGCTAGAACCATATCGTCCGTTTTTTGTCGCGGGGGCTCTTGTCGCTCTGTTCTTTGCAGGACGGCGGATTTTTCGGCCTGCGAAAGCCTGCCAGCCGGGTGATGTGTGCGCATTGCCGCGGACTCGCGTCATTTAGAAAATCTTATTTGCAATAGTTTCGATGCTCGTTTTCGTTGCGCTCATATTTCCGTATGTGGCCAAGTTTTTCTACTAAATCTCGACCTAAGGAGGAGTTGTTATGAAGAATCTCAGAACCCTGCTGGCTGCCGTTATTGTTGCGCTTGTATGGTTTGCCCCGGCTTGGGCGTCGCCCCAAACGGTAACCCTGAATGTCTCTGGCATGACCTGTCCAGCGTGCCCAATAACAGTGAAGAAAGCGCTCGAAAAGGTTCCCGGTGTTTCAAAGGTGGACGTGCGGTTCGAAAAGAAACAAGTTCTGGTGACCTTCGACGATGCAAAAACCAACACTGATGCTCTCGTGAAAGCCACAACAAATGCAGGCTATGCCTCGCAACCGGATAAAAGCACCAAATAGAAAAACTGCGGAGTACGTGTAATGGCTTGGGGCGAGACGAGGAGATCCGTATGTCGGACTGTTGTTCTGTAAGTGCGAAGTCTAGTAGCGCGCCAGCGGTTATGGCTTGCCCCGCGAACGGAGCGCGATCCAAGCGTGTAGACGCGCTTACGGTGAAGAGTCTTGTCCGCAAGCTGCCTCTGGGAATGCCGAACACGCAGTACTACTTCTGCGACTCATCGGACTGTGAATTGGCGTATTTCGGCATGGACACAGAAGCACCGAGATTCCGCCGCGAAGACCTGGTCGTGCGGGTCGGCGCTAAAGAGACGGCGGGCCCGATTCCGATCTGCTACTGCTTCGGTTTCACCCGTCAAGACATTTGGGACGAAATCGGGAGCACGGGGAAATCAACCGTGGCGGAGCGGATTAAAGCAGAAGTCGAGGCAGGCCACTGTGCCTGCGAAGTGAAAAATCCCTCTGGCAAATGTTGCCTGGGTGATGTCACACGGGCCGCCAAGGACGGGCCGAGGGTCGTGCAGGGCAAGACGTTTTAGAGCTTACGGAGGATTCTCATGAGTACAAAAGTCGTCGTGTACAGCCAGCCCGGCTGAATGTTCTGCGGAAAAGTGAAAGAGTTTCTTTCGCAAAACAAGGTCGAATACACCGAACGAAATATCGTAGCTGATGAGACGGCGTTGGCGGAACTTGAAAAGCTCGGTTACATGACGACGCCCGTCACGGTGATAGACGGAGCGGTTGTGGTAGGTTTCGATGTCCCCAAACTACTCGTCGCCGATCATAACTTGATGGGCGGGCGCGTCAGACATTTCGGTTTTGACCTGTACGACCTCGCTTCCGCCACAAAAGGGAAAGCATATGATATCGAACGCAGCCGGAAGAATTTGGAGCAAGCGATCAATGACCTGCTGAAGAGAATAGGACAGTAGCGTTAGGAAGTGTCTGCAAGGGATGACGAACCAGGAGCAGACGGAGAGTATTTTCACATCCACAAGCGATTTGAACACGAATACCGAAGGGAAGTGCCGCGGTGTCAATTACCGAACCCCATCCGCAACCTGACACCCTGAGCCGCATCCGTGCGATTCAATGGTTCACAATTTTCTGGATGTTTGTGGAACTGATGGTTTCCGGTATCAGCGCATGGAGAGCGCACAGTCCAGCGCTCCTCGCGTTTGGTGGGGACAGCGGGATCGAACTGCTGTCGGCATGTGTCGTGCTTTGGCGCTTTCGATCTCCCTCGAGCCAAGAACAGACCGAAAAGACATCGGCGCAAATCGCGGCAGGGCTGCTATTTTTGCTTGCTGCCTTAGTGTTTGCCGCCTCTGTGGGCAGCCTAATGGGGCATATTGAGACGCGCCCAAGTTTTCTCGGCATAGGTCTTCTCATAAGCGCGAGCGTCGTTATGCCGTGGCTGGCTCGGCAGAAACGCAGGCTATCAGGGTCTATGGCCAGTGCGGCGTTACGGGCCGACGCGGCACAATCCGCCTTGTGCGGCTACATGGCTTGGATTGCGCTGGCGGGACTGATCCTCAACGCCGTATGGGGTATCCGTTGGGCCGACCCCGTTGCCGCGTTGGTTTTGACTCCCTTGATTCTTCGAGAAGGGTGGGAGACCGCAAAAGGCAAACCTTGCTGCGCAAGGTGAGGGCAGAAATGGAAACCGCGCTGAGCTCTCCCAGCGACACTACTTCTTCGAGGGTTCATCGGCTATGGTTGGAGCATCTCCCGTCTGATGATCGACGATTTGAAAGAGCAGGAAGGCGTGCACCGCGTCCGTTGTCTCCGGACTGGACGTGACGAGCCGAATCCGTGCGCCGCGTTCTGTTTCCGAGAATTCGTAGCGAATCTGTTCCTTGAGCCTCCTCATCGTCGCGGCACCTGGCGGGTTCGTGTCGTGAATGAGCATAGGCGCTTTGAAATTCCCGGAGGAGAACATCTTGGCGATATGTCCAAGGTGCGTACGGATCTGCTCGATGCTGGCCTTGTCGTGCGGGTCTTTTGCGGTGACAGCGATTTCGCCGCCGTCCTTGAATAAGCCGAAGTGATGAGTCGTCGCTTCATGGGAGAAGCCCATCACATGCTCTCCACGCTTGACGACATCTTCCGAACGCTTGTCCTGGTCCGGTAGTACATTCTTGTGAGCGTTCGCCACACCGGGAAGGATGGCAAGCAAGAAAAGTAGCGGCATCGTGCGCATGATCGATCGTCCTTTCTTCTTTCGGAATGTCGGGGGACCGGAAATACCTCTAGTGCTTGCTCTTGGCACGCTCTCGAGCAACTGTGCGACTTGACCGGGTTTTGTCCGCCGCAACCGTATGTCCCAGTCCTTCAACAATCGATTCATTTCGACGCGCAAGGAAACCAGATTCCTAATTTGTTCACTCATGTCGTGGATCTTTGCACGCAGGAGGTCGCGGACGTGGCGACAGGGTGCTCCGCCCTGGTCGCTAGAATGGTCTTCAACTCTGGGAGGGAGAAGCCAATGGTCAGAGCCCGCTGAATCAGTTCCACCCTCTGCGGAGATGTCGGAGGATACTCGCGGTAATTCCCTGACGTACGCTGGGGCAGAGGCAAGAGTCCAAGACGCTCGTAATGCCGCAACGTGTCGGTGCTTACGCCCGTTTGACGCTCCACTTGTCCCGAACGCATGGGCTGTCCTCCGCGAGAAGAGTCTAAACGCTGGAACGGATTCCAGGGTCAAGTCGAAACTGATGCTTACTTTGACGCAGTGACTTCCTGAACGGAAAGCGTGTCGCCCTTCAGAGTTCCCCTGACCGTGACTTTCTGGCCAGCGAGCTTAGCAAGTTCCGCCTCGTGTCCTTCCAAGGTATAGACCTTTTTCCCCGCGGCCAGTGCGTACTTCATGCCATCTTTCACACACATTTGGGTACATTCGGCTGGAGTCTTGTCCTTGGCCATGTGCGTAGCGGCGCACATGGAATCAGTGACGATTCCAGTAAGCGACTGTTGCTGCCCGACTGCAGCAAACGCGCACGTGAGTGCCAGCATGAGTACTGCGGTCAGTTTTATTGTGGTTTTCATTTCTGCCTCTCCCTTGTGATTTGGACTTCTTCACCGAGCAACCTGGGGTCCCATGTTTTCCCGGACACCAGGTGGTCAATCTTTTGTCGAATTATCAGTCTGCAGACGCAGGGTTCCACGCCGCAGAGCGCGCTCCTTCATAAGCGCAAAGAAGACAGGCACCAGAATCAGGACGTGAATGGTGGAGGTGATCATCCCTCCGACGATGGGCGCGGCGATGGGCTTCATCACGTCGGAGCCGACACCCGTTTCCCAGAGGATGGGGATGAGGCTCGCGAGAACGACACAAACGGTCATGAGTTTTGGGCGAAGGCGATGGACAGCTCCCTCGATCACGGCTGCTTCGATGTCCTCGTGCTTCAGAGCTATGCCACTTGCCAAACGATGATTCAGTGCTTCGTGTAGATAGACGACCATCACCACGCCTGTTTCAACGGCAATGCCGAATAGAGCGATGTAGCCTACCCACACCGCTACGCTGAAGTTGTAGCCAAGTAGCCTCTGCAGAATGAGGCCGCCGGTCAGCGCGTAGATGGTAGGGAAAATGAGAACGGCGGCTTCGGTGACGGAGTGAAACACCATGTAGAGCAGCAGGAAGATGACAAAAAATACGATCGGTAGAATGAGTTGTAGCCGATCTTTTGCCCGCAACTCAAACTCGTATTCGCCGGACCATTTGTAAGTGAAGCCAGGAGGTAAGGCGAGTTTTTGCTTGAGCAATTCGCTCGCATGCGAGACGAAGCCGCCGTAGTCTTTCGTGTTGAGATCAATGTAGACGTAGCCGGTCAACGCACCGTCTTCGTCGCGGATCATCGAGGGCCCCCGCGAGAACGAGATTTTAGCGACATCCGAAACTGGAATCTGGGCGCCTGATGGTGTGCCAATCAGGACGCGCCGCAATTCCTCGACGTTGTCCCTGAAGTCGCGGTTATACCTGACATTTACTGGATACCGTTCGCGGCCCTCCACGTTCTCGGCGACCATTTCGCCGCCGATTCCCGAAGTGATGGCCTGCTGCACATCGGCGATAGTCAGACCGTAACGAGCCGCCTCTGCACGGTTGACTTCGACGTTGAGATAAAAGCCTTGCGAAACGCGTTCCGCAAAGATGGAGCGCATCTCCGGAATCGCCGAGAGGATCTGCTGTACCTGCGCCCCAAGTTGTTGGATTCCCTCAAGATTCGGCCCCTGAATCTTCAAACCGAGAGGTGTCTTGATTCCCGTCAATTCCATGTCGAGACGGTTTTCGACTGGCATGGTCCAAGTGTTGGACAGGCCAGGAAACTGGAGTTTCGCGTCCATTTCCTGAACGAGCTTTTCGTAGGTCATCCCCGGCCGCCACTGACTGCGCGGCTTGAGCATGACCGTCGTGTCATACATATCGAGGGGAGCGTTATCGGTCGCGCTGTCCGATCTACCGATGGAACCGAAGACTGTTTCGACTTCGGGGACCGTGCGAATGATCCGATCCTGTTCTTGGAGCAATTGAGACGCCTGTCCGATGGAGATCCCGGGCAAGGCTGTTGGCATGTAGAGAGCCGAACCTTCAAAGAGGGGTGGCATGAATTGACTGCCGATGTGAAGCGCGAGCGGAAGTGTGACGATCAGAAAGAGCAGATTGAGCAGCAAGGTGGTTTTGCGGAAACGCAAACACAGTCGCAGGACCGGCAAATAGATAGCCTGGGTGATTCTTGAAATGGGATTCCGCGATTCAGGTATCAGCCGTCCCCGGATGAAAAGAATCATGAGTACAGGTACAAGCGTGATAGCCAAGACGGAGGAGAAGCCAACCGCCAGCGTCTTCGTCCACGCGAGAGGGCGAAACATGCGTCCTTCCTGGGCCTCCAATAAGAAGACGGGCAGAAAGGAGACCACGATGATCACCAGCGAAAAGAAGATTGCGGGACCAACTTGTTTCGCTGAATCCAGCAGGATTTTCCGTCTCTGTGGCTCGGGAAGAGGTCCCGATTCGGTGGATTGGTGCTCGGAAAGCTGCCGATATCCGTTTTCGACCATGACGATGGCGGCGTCCACGAGGACGCCAATCGCCAAGGCTAAACCGCCGAGCGACATGATGTTAGAAGTGACATGGAGGTAGTACATCGGGATGAAGGCTGCGACCACTGCAATGGGCAGCGTCAGGATTGGAATTAGTGCCGAACGGAAGTGGAATAAGAAGATCACGATCACGACGCTTACGATGGCGGCCTCTTCGAGTAAGTCACGTTGCAATGTTTCGATAGACGCATGAATCAATCCAGAGCGGTCATAACCGGAGACTACCTCGACGCCTGGAGGCAATGATGGTTTGATCTCTGCGAGTTTTTTCGTAACGCCGTCAATAACAGTCAGAGCATTCATCCCGTCGCGCATCACGACAATCCCGCCAACGGTCTCCCCTTCGCCCTGCCACTCTGCGACGCCTTCGCGGATATCTGGGCCGAACGTAACGGTTCCCAAATCACGGACCAGAACGGGGGTGCCGTTCTTGGTTGCTACAGGAACGGTTTCTAAGTCGCTCAGCGAATGCAGATAGCCGAGTCCGCGAATCATGTATTCCGCCCCACCCATTTCAAGCAGGCGTCCACCAACTTCGTTCGTACTGGCTCGAACTCTTTCAATGACCGTCGAGAGCGGAATTCCGTAAGCGCGTAACTTGTCGGGGTCCACGTTGACCTGGTACTGGCGCACGAATCCGCCAATAGTGGCTACTTCGGCCACTCCTGGAACCGTTTCGAGTTGGTAGCGGAGATACCAATCTTGAAGGCTGCGCAAATCGGCCAAACTGCGTTGATGACTGTGGTCCACAAGGGCGTATTCATAGACCCATCCTGCGCCGGTCGCGTCCGGCCCGATGACGGGATGCACGCCCGAAGGCAAACGACCCGTGATCTGTTGCATGTACTCCAAGACACGCGACCGTGCCCAGTACAAGTCTGTCGGGTCTTCAAAGACGACGAAGACGTAGGAGTCGCCAAACATAGTTTGTGCTCGCACGGCCTTTACGTGCGGCGCGGCGAGAAGGGTCGTAACGATGGGGTAAGTGACCTGGTCTTCGATGAGGCTGGGCGGCTGACCCGCCCAAGGCGTGTGGATAATCACTTCCACGTCGGAAATGTCGGGCAACGCGTCGAGCGGAATGTGACGCAGAGACCAGATGCCAGCTAGCACCAGCAGCACCGTCCCCATGAAAACGAGAAAGCGATTTTGCGCACACCAATCAATCCATCGGGAGATCACGTTACATGCCTCCCGTGGCGTTCACGCTAAGTTGCTTGGTCGCGATGAGTTGGCCATTCTTTTTTGCAAGGATGGTCACTTGCCAGGTGCCGCCGCTGTCAAGCTGTCCCGAACCTTCATAGAGTCCATTGCCCTTGTCGCTGAGAGTGAAGGGTGTACGCATCGCTGCCATGCCCATAGCGGGCATCGCCGGCATGAAAAATGTCACGCTGACTTCCGCCCCGGAAATGGGCGCTCCACTCGCATCTGTGAGTTTCACGCGGAACACGTTGCTTCCTTTCCGCGGCGTGGTCGGGTCAGAGCTTAATTCGACATTTCCTTGGGGAGCGTTTGAAGCGGACGCCGCGCCTACGCCGGGTGGAGGTGGAACGAATGAACCGAGCGCGGCCTGAAGCTGGCTTTCGGAGTCGATCAGGAAATTTGCGGCGGTGACAATTTGCTCGCCCGCTTTCAATCCTTTCAGCACGATAACATCGTCACCTACGCGAGAGCCCAACTGCACCTCGCGCGGCTCGATGTAACCGTCGCTACGCTGCACAAAAGCAATCTCACGAGTGCCGGACTGCAGGACGCCGTTTGCAGGGATAACAAGCTGGTTCCCCATCAGAACTTTTAGACTCACGTTGACGAACATGCCGGGTTTGAGTTGCAATCCAGGATTAGAAAAGACAACGCGCGCTTTGGCAGTTCGCGTATCCACATCCACCTGAGGATAGATAAAGTCCACGCGGCCAGTGAACGTTCGGCCGGGATAGGTATTCACGGTGAGCGTTGCGTGAGCGCCGATCTTTAAGCGTTCGAGATCGTTCTGGAAGACCTGCGCCTGCACCCAAACAGTCGAAAGGTCGGCAATGGTGTAGAGGCGCATCTCCGGTTGAACGGCAACGCTGGGTAGAGCATTTCGTTCGGTGATGTAGCCAGAAACCGGCGAATCGACTTGCAGTTCCTGTTGCACCTGGCCTGTTGATTCCAGTCTGGCGATTTCTTTTTGTGGAACGCCCCACTGCTTGAGACGTTCCGCAGCTGCATCGAGAAGTGATGCTGCGCTCGCAGTGACACCGGTCACTGTGCTCTGCGCCACTTGCTGCTGATTTTGTTTAGCCACCAAGTATTCTCGTTCGGTTGCCACTAGATCCGGGCTGTAAACTGTGAATAGCGGCTGCCCTTTGCGGACGTATTGGTACGTGGCATCGGCAAAGACTTTCTGGATATAGCCGGAAAACCGCACTTGGACGTAGGCGAGTCGCCTTTCGTCCACAGCGACACTGCCGGTGGTGCGAATTTCGTCTGCAACCGATTTCCGTTCGACCTTGCCGGTTTTCACACCGATACTCTGCAACCGTTGCGGAGAGATCTGCACCGGAACGAGCGGCGCTTCGGTCGATGCAGGGGGTGTGGCCATCGAGCTGGCCGTAGAGTCCTGCGCGGCAGAATTCGACGGCTTGGTTGCCGCATTTGCCATCGGCTTCGCTGCGCGATAGTGAAGCCACAACCCAACGAGGACCACGACGAGAACGATGTTTCCAATCAATGCAAGCAAGAACCCCGTACGATAGGTTTTCATCTCTTCGACCCTTCTTCACGCAATGACAGTCCGGTGAGTTGTTCGAGCCGCGCGATGGCGGCCTCGTATTCGGCGACGTTCTGCCAGTAGTCCTCGTCAAGACGCAGTACATCTAGAAACGCCGTTAGCAGTCCCTGAAATTCCTGTTTGTTCGATTGGTAGGCCGCGAGACCTGCTTGAAATTCTGACCGCGCCTGGGGAGACAGTCCTTCGCGGTGAATCTTGAGGAGTTCGGAGGTCTGCTGCACGATCACGTATTGCGAACGCAAATCCCCAGCGAGTTGCTGCGATTGCGCCTGTAGCTCGCTTCGCGCGCGAAGCTGCTCCGATTCGGCTTGTGCCAATTCGGGGCGTTGTTTGCGACTGCGATAGATCGGGACCTTGATGCCGACGCTCAGCATGTAATAGGCGCGGAACTGAGTAGGGTCGGTGCGCTGCCACATGTACTGCACGTTGAAGTCTGGATAAAAGTCTTTGCGGGCGAGGTCCACTTGGAGCGACTGCTTTTCGATCATTTTTTGTGCGCCGGCGATTTCCGGATTCTGTACTTGCGCCGCGGCTAGAAGATCGGCGTAGGTCTGTGCGAGAGGTGTCTCGGCGAGGTCGGCTGTCTCGATGTCCGGTGATTCCTGTGGACGGTTGAGGAGTTGCTTGATCTGGGCTTCCAGCTTGCCGACCTGCAGATGATGCATGGCGATTTCGCGAAGCAACTTCGTTTTTTGCAGTTGTGCCTGGAGGACGTCCTGCTGCGTTCCCATGCCGGAACGGTAGCGGGCGTCGGCGGCCTGTTCCACTTGCTTGAGCAGCTCTCCGTCCTGTTCGAGGATCGTTAGTGTTTTGGAGAGATACGCCAGCTGGAAATACGTGCCCTTGAGCTCAACGAGGACGGCGCGGCGCACGGATTCGACTTGTTGCTGCGAAACATCCGCCTCACGCTTCGCAATTTCACCCTTCAGGCGCAACTTGCCCGGATACGGAATGTCTTGCGAGACGCCGAGGCCAAAATAGGCGAAGTCGCTGTTGGTGTAGCCGGCAAAGGGGCGTGGGCTGCCAACGCTGACATGCTGCAGATTGAATTGCGGGTCGGGCAGCGTCGAGACCTGCGTCGGAACTTGCTTGGCCGCCTGCCAGCCCTGCCGCGCCGCTTCGATCTGCGGATTGTTCTTCTCCGCTTCCGCGAGCAACTGGGAGAGTGGCGTGATCGACCCGGTATGCGACGGTGGAGACTCCTGCGCAAATACATGCGCGGCAAAAACAACAGAAAGCAAAAGCACAGAAATACTTCGACTAAGAGCTACGCACGACAAACGCGCAGCAAAATTCGTTCTCGCTATCGGAAACATCTTTTTCTCCTAAACGTGTGGATCGAAGCCGCGGAGCGTCGGTGAGACACCCAAAAGGGTTTCGACCGAAACACGTCGGCGGGTCAGAGAGATAGTGGAGACACAACAAGAGACAAGACGGTGCGTTGCCGCACCGCGAAGCCGAGGATCAGATCAGGAGGGAAGAATGAAGAGTGTAAAGCTCTGGAGGTGAATGCTGAGGAGCGTCCAAATCCATTCGAGAGACTTCGGTGTATGGCGTCGCCTGGGGCGAAGCAAGCGTATCGCTCACAACCATCACCGGCGCATGGAGCGTCACGTGAGCGACCGGCAACACACTTGGAGATTGAGACGAAACCATGCCCTTGCAGCAATCGTGACTCTGATTGGACGGATCGCAGGGCATGGAGCCGCAGCACTGCATGCTCTGCTGGTCTTGCGTCATTGCGGACGCGCAGTCCGCAAATTGCAGGCCCAATAAGGCGATCAACGCCACGAAGATGAGTAGATTCCTCATTGCCCTATTTTGACTCTAGGTGGATTAGACGCCTGAGTCAACGAAAGGATACATAGTCGGCCGTTGCTTGGTTAGTGTCCAACCGTCGTCGCGCGAGACGAGCCGCCCCTAGCCTATTGTTCTTGCTGTCGAGGCATTTCGGCGGACTAAGCTCCCGCAGCATGTTCAAACGGTTGCGCCGTGTGGAAACGCCCCGGAAAATGGCCGAATCGTGCTACGCGACTTTTGGCAAATTTTTGGCAAAACGGGTTTTGATGACAATTCCCCCTATAAGGGGAAAGTGCGAATCGCCGCGTATTTATTGGTGATTTAGATGGTGGGCCTGGGTGGACTTGAACCACCGACCTCGCCCTTATCAGGGGCGCGCTCTAGCCACCTGAGCTACAGGCCCGGCGAGCAATGAAGAAATTTTAGCACGGGCGAGAAGCATTCGCACGTGTTTGACTAGCGTGTCTGACTAGCGAAGCTTGTTCGCCGGTAGTTCCACTGGACGGCCTGCAAGGCGAGGCCTGGTAGCTGCCAGAGCGCGAACGCTCCGGACGTTGCTGCGACCGGCTAGTGTATCGGATCGCTGTGTCCGTCCGGCGCCAGCCTCTTTCGAAGAGTTCATGATAAGGAGCAACGGTTGAAACTCGTGGCAGCTGTTCCCGCATCTTAGTTTCAGCCCAACCGAGACATGACTTGCAACCAGATTGGGCTACTCTAGATTGAGAAATCACCGCCCCAGTTGGATGGGCAGATCACTTGGGAGGAACCATGCGATACCGTTTGCCGCTCTTGTTTTTCCTGCTGTTCGTGTTCGGTCTGGCCTCGAGTTCGACGGCATTCGCGCAATGGCGTGACGTCACCAAATGGGAAGTGTCGCCGTTTGTGGGATACGAGACCGGCGGATCTTATCCGGTCACCAACTCTTTCACGGTGGACCGCCTGCGCGTCGACAGCGGGTTGAGCTACGGCACCTTCATCGATTATTCGTTGACGGACAACGCGCAAGCCGAGTTCATGTGGAGCCGTAACAACACGAGTTTCAGCGAGCGAGACGCGGCGACGCAAACCTATTCCAAAATTTTCGACAGCGATTTCGACCAATTCTCGGTTGGATTTTTGTACATGTTGAAGAACAGCGAAAGAAAGCTGCGGCCATTCGTCGCCGGCGGCATCGGCTTTTCCCACGAATCGAACAGCGGGGGGAATCCGAACCGGACGTTGCTGGCGTTCAATTTGGGCGGCGGGGCGAAATACGAAGTGAGCCGGCACATCGCGCTGCGCGGAGATTTGCGATGGCTGCCGTCGCGGGCCAACAAGACACCCGCGGTACAGTGCGATTTCTTTGGAAACTGCTTCCAGCAGAACGTTTCCAACTACCTGCAGCGGGTAAATTTCACGGGCGGGATCGCGTTTCGGTTCTAACCGCCGCATCAGAGAGGCTTGATTGGGTGGGCCGGCAGATGCCGGTATCCCGTTCGCCCGGCATAAGCAACGTGCAAATCGAGAGGGCGGTTCATTCGTGCCGGAGCGCGACAATGGGATCGACGCAGGTTGCTCGTCGCGCTGGGACGTAGCAGGCGGCGAGTGACACGATCACCAACAACAGCATCACCGACAAAAGGATGAACGGGTCAGCGGCGCTTACTCCGTAAAGGAGACCGGCCATGGCTTTGGTCAACGCAAGGGCGGCAGCGACGCCGAGCGCTACACCAATCAGGATGAGCTTCATGGCTTCCGCCAAAACAAGG
>Ga0070730_10004210_pt1 | contig 12720 bp, 14 predicted proteins | sample Coa_R1_3_FD_66447 | JGI IMG/M metagenome (GOLD analysis project Ga0070730, IMG submission 66447) | Surface soil microbial communities from Centralia Pennsylvania, which are recovering from an underground coalmine fire - Coalmine... | ecosystem: Environmental > Terrestrial > Soil > Unclassified ...
GCCGACGCGACCGCCGTCGACGACCAGGGCCGCAGCGCGATCGACTTCGCCCGCGAACAGAGTCACGCGGAGGTCGTGGAGTTCCTGGAAGCCTAGAGGCCATCCATGAACGGAGTTCCACCGCTGCTAGCACCCGGCATCACCGTTTTCGGCCGAACTCCTGGGCTAGCCGCCCGCGCTGGTCCAGAAGCCGTGGGGGTCGGCCTCGCGGATCAGCCGCAGCTCGTCGAGGCTGGGTTCCGGGGTGGGCGCACAGTCCGCGGCGACTCGCAGCGGCCAGCCAGTCGCGGCCGTGATGTCAGCCACCGTCGTGAACGGGTGGTACGACGCCAGGCACGCCTCGTGGGTCCGCGGATCGAACCTCAGGACGCCGAGGGTCGTGATCACCGCCGACGGGCCGCCCCGTGCCGGCAGTAAACCCTGGCGCGCGCGCCAGTCGGCGCTCCCATCGCCGAACCCGGGCGACGTGATGAAGTCGACCCGCTCGCGCAGCCGCCGCGGCTCGTGCTCCATGAGCGACACCAGCCGCCCGGCCAGACACGCGATGTCGGCGCCGCCGCCACTCCCGGGCAGCTTGACGCGCGGGCGCTCGGGTGCGCCGATCACGCTGGTGTTGAGATTGCCGAACCGATCGACTTCCGCCCCGCCAATGAAGCCCAGGTCGACATCTCCCCGCTGCAGGAGTTGCATCACCTCCAACAGACCAGTTGCCCAGGCCGCGCCCGCCACGTTCGGTGCGTCGCTCATCGTGTACAGGTCCGGTGGCGGCACCCGATCGCGCACCAGCCCGTTTTCGAACAGTCCGATGGCCGACGGGGCATGCGTGCGCTTGGCCAGCCCGAACGCGAGCAGCGGCAGGCGCATACCCACGAAGACCACTTCGCCGTCGGCGATCTCGCGCGCCGCGGCGACCACCATCAGCTCCTGCGGCGTATACTCAGCGGACATCTAGGCGTAGTCGACCGGCGCCGCCAGGCGCGGTTCCGTCGGCCGCAGGGCCGCAAACCGCGGCCCCAGCTTCGCCAGGTATGCGTCGCGGTCCGCGACCTCGAGCACCCACTCCTGCAGCCAGCTGAGGAAACCTTCGCGGTCGCGGGTCGCCTGGTGATACTCACCAAACGCGGCGTGGTCGCGGCCGTAAAAGCCCTGCACCGGCGACGGGTGCGCCCCACCGGGCACGTGCACGACCGCGGCCACGCGCTGGGGCGGCAGCAAGATTCGATTCGGGTCGCTCAGGATGACCTCCGAGTCAACGATCTCTTCGGCCACCAGAATCACGCGTCGGGCGGCCAGGCCGGCTTCTTTTGAGACGCCGAGATTGCCCCAGCAGTGCGCGTGGCCTGCCCGGTCCGCCCGCTGGACGTGCAGGATCGCCACGTCGGGTTGAATCGCCGCGACGTGCAGCAGGCCGGGCTGCGCGGCATGAACTCGCGGATTGCGCCGCGCCAGGTCAGACCCGAGCAGCGTGCGGGTGGGCAGATACGGCACGCCCATCGCCGCGGCGAGCAATCCGAGGCCGAGCGAGAAATTCGAGTGCTCCTCCAATTCGAGCCGGGCCGCCGCACCAGGCTGCTCGACGGCCCGCCGATAGTTGTGGCCGAGCCCCGCGCTGACGTTGCCCACCCAGGCCGCGGTGACCCGCCGTACGCAGCCGGCGCCGATGAGCTGGTCGAACAGCATGTCCGAGATGGGTCCGATCAGCTCCAGCTCGCGCCGGCCCTGGCGGATCAGCGCGTGCCCGGCCGCAAACGGGATCAACGCCTCCAGCGCGGTCCCCATCGCCACCGAAGCCCCGTCGGGGACGAAGCGGTCGAGGGCTTCGTCGAGCGACAGGAGCTTCATCGACCGTTGGATGGTAACGCGTCAGGCACCCGGCGCCGGTCGCGCATTGGTATGCTTGACGACCACAGGGGAGAGGACGGAGCAGCATCTATGACCCAACATCAGGCGCCCGCCGAGCCCTTCGGCCGGCTCAGTGCACAGGAGGCGAACAAGCGTGTCGAGGCGGGCGAGCTGAAGATCGTCGACGTGCGCGAACCCTGGGAGTACGCCCGCGACCACATCCCCAGCGCCACCCTGACGCCGCTCGGCCAGATCATCGCTCGACCGCAAGACGTGATCACCTCGGACAACGTCGTGTTCGTGTGCGAAGTCGGACAGCGCAGCGCGGTGGCCGCCGAGATGGCGGCGGCGCTCGGGATGCAGCACGTGTACAACCTCGAGGGCGGCATGCAAGCGTGGCGTACGGCGGGGCTTTCGGTCGAGACCTGAGAGCGCAGTGGCCGGCGGTTGCTGCATGAGCCGCTTTTCGGCCACGACGGTTGACCACTTCCAACACCCGCGCAACGTCGGCCGTCTCGAGGGCGCGGACGCGGTGGGCCGCGTCGACGATGCCGCGACCGACACGCTAGTCGAGATCTACGTCCAACTGGACGCCGGCCTTGTGGTGCGCGCGACGTTCCGCACGTTCGGCTGCAGCGCGTGCATCGCGGCCAGCAGCATCGCCACCGAGCTCCTGGTCGGCCGCGCCACGGCGCCGTCAGCCGCCGAGCTGGATACCGCCCTGGGCGGACTGCCCGCTGACAAACGCTACTGCGCCGACCTGGTGGCCGAAGCCGCCACGCGCGCCCTCACCGCCGTGACGATCGACCCTTAGCTCGCCCGGTGTAGAGCCCGGCGGTCAGTTGCGGCGCTCGCGCAGCTCGCGGATGAGGGCGAGTTGGCGGCGGACGGCGGCGGCGTCGGGTGCGGCCGGCTCGAACTCGAGGTACCGCCCGAGATCGGCGCTCGCACCCTCGAAGTCGGCCAGACGGAGCCGCAAGTTCCCGCGCTCGCGCAGTTCGACTGGCGACGGTTGCACTATCGACAGCTGCTCCGAGGCCCGTACGGCCCGGCGAAGGTCGCCAGCCCGTTCATAGGCCGCCTTCAGGTTGGTGATCAGTCGCGCCAGGATCTGTCTGGGCGTGCTGGCCACCAGGTACTGCGGCTGGAGCCGGCCCGAGCTGCCGAACGTGTCGCGCAGCAACTGCTCGCAGTCGGCGATGCTCAGCAGGCGACCACAATTGAAGGGATCGACGAGCAGGCGCGGTTGGGCTTCGAATGCCACCAGGAAGTGCGCCGGAAACCCGACCCCGCTGAGCTGCAAGCCGGCCCGTCGGCCGACCTCGACATAGATCAGCGACAGCGTGATCGGAATGCCCACGCGACGATCCAGCACGTCGTTGAGATAGCTGTTGCGCGGGTCGTAGTAGTTGACGGCATTGCCGCGGAACCCCTCTTCGCCAAAGAGGAGGGCGTTCAGCGCGGCGATCTGGCGCCGGGGGCTGTGGTCGGAGGCGACGCGCGCCCGCAACGTCGCCCCGAGCTGGTCCAACTGATCGATCGAGGCTTGCGGATCGAGGTTCTCGTACTCCTCGCGCGCGATCAGCAGCGCTGCGCGGGGCAGGTCGATCTGGTTCTCGTCGCCTGCCAGCAGGGCACCCAGTGCCCGCCGCGCCTCGGCTGCGTCTGACACCCGCGGGACGGGCCTACGCGGTGCTCCCAGTCGGGCCGGTTGCGCCGCCCGGGCTGCTAGCGGAGGTGGTCGGGTCGCTGGTGGCGCCCGAGCCAGTGCTGGTCGAACCGTAGTTGCTCGACGTCGAGCCGCCGCTGAAGCCGCCGTACGTCGTTTCCTGGTCGCTGCCCATGCCTACCAGATCGCGGCCGAACGATTGCCAGGCCCAGTAGCCAGCCGCTCCGAATGCCACACCCATCAGGAACTGGAACATTGTGCTGTCCTCCAACACGTACAGAGTATTCGCCAGGCAGGCACAGGTCACTGCCAGCGTCCTCTTCAGACTACGCCAGGTCGTCCCGAAACGCCAGAACGGCGAGGCTCGCCCGAGGCTCGCCCGTGGCTCGCCCGAGGCTCGCCCGTGGCTCGCCTGGCTCACGCCCGACGGGCAGTAACCCCCCGGCGCGAAAGTGCCGATAGTTCCTTGGGAAGCACCGTCACGATCATGAGCTCTGCCACTCTGCCGTCGAACCGTGCCAGCTCGTCAGACGACAGCTTAGAGAATGGGCTTATCGCCCAGCCCGATCGCCCCACGCTGCCCATTCGCGTCCCGGTGGTCGCCGATTGCGGCGGATCGATTCGACTTGCCGAGGTAATCGGCTCAACCGGCAACGTCCTGCTGCTCCAGGCCCTGGATCCGAACGCGGTGCTGCCCGTGCTCGGGACCGTGGTGCGTCTGAAGGTGGACTGGGATCGCCAGGTGCTCAACGGACGCCTCGCCGCCCACGGCGTGGCGGGTCGCTTTCTGGTGTCGATCGGCGAGCGCGCCATTCGCAGCTCGCGGCGTTTTGCGGTCAGCCTGCCGGGAACCGCGCAAAGCGTTCATCTGTACGGCGCGGTCGAAGTGCGGATCGCCGACCTGAGCACCGGCGGCGCCCGCGTCGAAGGCATTGATCTGCCAGTCGGCAGCGACGTCAGTCTGACCTTCACGCCTCCCGGCCGCACCGAACCGATCAACGTGACGGGGTTCGTCGTCCGGCAGATCGAGGGGACAGAGGTGTCGACGCTGGGCGTCGCCTTCCGGCTGGTGCAGCAGTCGATGGACGTTCTCGGGCGCGCGGCACCGTAGCCTCGATCCGGACGTCGGCACGCTGCAGCGCCAGGCGGACCAGGTAGGCCAGGCACGCAAAGAGGAGCGCCATGATTCCGGCGTGCGCCAGCGTGCTGAAGAGGCCGAGCGCCGTCCAGACGACGAGTGCGCCGCTCACCACTTGTAGCAGGCTCAGCCCGAAGGCCGCGGCGGCCGCGCGTGATCCGAAATGGACGACCCGCGCCTGCCACGCCAGCCAGCCCAGGAGCAGCACGACTCCGCAGGCGCCCAGACGATGGGCGAAGACCACGCCGGTCGGGCCGTCGAGACTCGGGATGACCTGGCCGTTGCAGAGCGGCCAGTCGGCACAGACCAGGCTGATGCCGGCGTGGCGGATGTACGCGCCGAGGTACACCACGACCAGCACATAGAGACTGATGCCGAGGACCCACCGCCGAAACTTCCTGGGCGGCACAGGTCGGTGCGACGCAGCGGGGCGCGTGCGATCAAAGACGACCGCGGCGCTGAGAAACGTCGCGGCGAAGGCGACCAGGGACACCCCGAAGTGGGTCGCCAGCATCAACGGCGCTTGGGGGGCCAGCACGGCGCCGGCGCCCAGACCGGCCTGGAGTATCAGCGTGACGAACATCAGCAGCGCCGGTACGGCGGCTTCACGATCCGTGCGCCACAGCCGCAGCATGACCGCGGTCAGGCCCAGCACCAGGAGGCCTTCGACCCCGGTGACGGCGCGGTGGCTGTACTCGATGGCGGTCGACACCGTGAACTCGGGCACGAATTGCCCGTTGCAGAGCGGCCACGAGCGTCCGCAGCCCTCGGCCGAGCCGGTATTGGTCACCGCGGCGCCCATGACCAGCACGAGAAACATGCCGCACGTCGTGGCGACGGCGAGCCATCGAAGTCCGCTCGGCGGCACGCGCATGGGGACGCGATCAGTGTAGACATTCGCATCCTGCCGGCCGCTTCGCTCGCTCCCTTGCGACTTTGATGTTTGAGGGCTAAGGATCTCGGTGCCCAGCCCTCGCTCCTTCTTGCGCACCTTGAGGTCCCTGAGCGTGTGGCCGCATGCCACAGCAATTCCTCCCGCAACATGTCGCGTGGCCGAGTGGCCGGGCGATCCAACGAGTGCGGGATCGACTGGAGACACGGAGCACGGTCTCGGGACCGCGGCGCCAGCAGCCTGATGCGCGGACAGCGCCGGACCTATCGGCCACCGCGCCAGTGCGTTCGCCTCAGCGCCGCGTGCGCTCAATCGATCGTGAGGACGGCTTTGCCTTCGAGATTGCGCTGGCGGAGGGCTTCCAGGGCGCGTGTGGGATCGCGCCAGCTCACTTCCAGGCCGACCTTGGGCTGGAGGCGGCCGGCGGCGACCTCGCGGGCGAGCAGGCCGAGATCGGCGCCGAAGGTGGGCGGCTCGCCTGACTCGTAGACGAAGAACGCGTACAGCTTCGCGTGGGGATGGCCGCCGAAGACGCCAAAGCTGACCGCACTGTCCTCGCCCGACGAGTTGCCGAAGACCGCGACCGTGCCGTCGCGGCCGACCAGCCGCAACGCCGCGGTCAGCGACTGCCCGCCGACCGACTCGAGGATCAGGTCGAACGGTCCCGACAGCGCCTGGATGTCGGTGGCGAGCTCGACGTCGCCGGCCTGAAGCAGGGCTTTGCCGCCCTCGGGCGTGCGCGAGATCCCGGTCACCCGGGCCCCGGATCGAGCCGCGAGCTGGACCGCCAGGTGGCCGACGCCGCCGGTGGCGCCAGTGACCAGGACCGACCGTCCCAGCAGTGTGCCGCCAAGACGAAGCGCTCGGAGCGCCGTCAGTCCGGCGACCGGGAGGGTCGCGGCCTGGGCGAACGACACGCCCTCGGGCAGGACCGCCATGCGCGAGGCGGGGACCCCGACCCGCTGCGCCCAGCCCGCCTGGTCGACCAGTCCGACAGTCCGACTCCCGACCGGCGGGCCGCTGCCGTCAGCGGCAGCGCGGACGACCACGCCCGCGATGTCCTGGCCGGGCCGCCAGCCGCTGGGTCGGCTGGCCAGCAATCGCAGCTCACCGCGGTTGATCGAGACCGCCCGCACTTCGACGACCGACTCGCCGGCCGCGGCCGACGGTTCGTCGACCTCACGCATCTCGAGCGGGATCTGGGCGTTGCCCGTCGCAACCAGCGCGCGCATCTTTGAAAGACTATCTCTTGACGGTCTGTGGGCCCTGGCGAATGCGGTCTACCCGGATCAGCACCGCGAGGCCCTTTTTCTCGGGATCGCGGCCCTGCTCCTCGGGGATGACGCGCTGGTATACCGCCTCGCGCTCAGCGGCGTCCTCGACGACGCGCGCGGCGCCGTAAAAGCGCATCGGCGGCGCGCCCTTGGGTCGGACCAGCACGGCCACTCGGGGATTGGCGCGAATTGCCGCCAGGGTCTCGTTCAGTCCGCGTTCCCAGTACGCCAGGTGGTCCTGGTCCCAGACCATCATGCTGCCCTTCATGGCCAGGTCGACGTCGCTGCCGCTGCTGGTCGCAATGACGGACACGGTCTGGTTGTAGAACGCGTTGTTGACCGCATCGGCGTACTGGGTCACGTCCAGGGTCAGCGGTGCCGGCGGCGGTGCAGGGCTTGGCGGCGTCGTGGTCGCTTCGGCCATGGATGCTGGGCTCCTCATCGAAGAAACAGGTGCGCCAAGGATACTGGTTCAGCGCTGAACCAGGATAGCCACGTCGACCGCGCCGAGTTCGAGGGTATCGGTCCACTCGGTACCCGTCAGCAGGTCGACAAAGCCCTGTTGGGCGGGCAACGCGATCTGTGCCGCCGAGGAGGTGTGGTTGAGCACGAACAGGAGTCGGTCGTCGTTGGCGCCGATGCGTTCGGCGACCTCGACTCCGGGTGGCGCGTCGAGCGGTGCACGCATCCCGTGCCGGTCCAGCACTCCCGTGTAGAACGCATCGAGGAAGGCATCGTCGGGGTCCGAGGCGATGTAGTACGCCTGCCCGATGCCGACGCGATTCCGGGTGAGCGCCGGGCGACCGGCGTAGAAGTCGTCGCCAAAGGTTGCCAGCACGTCGGCGCCCTCCGGCCGAACGATTTCGCAGAGCCGGCTGCAGCCAAAGGTCCCAGAGGAGTCGCGCATCACGATGCGGTTCGTCTGGCCCGCATAGAGGGCGTCGATCTCCTCGATCCACAGTCCAAGCAGAGGCCGGAGCGGGCCGGGATAGCCTGCAAATGCCAGATCGGTCTCGTCGACCACGCCGCTGAAGACGGTCGTGACGAACGTTCCGCCGCGCTCGACCTGGGCGCGCACGCGCTCCGCGACCCCACTTTTGACCATGTGCAGCATGGGCGCAATCACCAGGTCGTACCGCGACAGATCGGAATCGCTGAAGACGACGTCGACCGCGACGTTGCGACGGTGCACCGCGCGGTAGTGCTTGCGAACCGTGGCGACGTACTCTTTCTGCTGGATCGGGCCGACCGCGTTGTCGATCGCCCACCAGTTATCCCAATCGAACATCACCGCCACCCGAGCCGGCGTCGTGGCTCCCAGTGGCCGGGCGCCGAGACGCTCGAGCTCTGCACCCAGGGCCGTCACTTCGCGAAAGACGCGAGTGTCCGAACGGCCACTGTGTTCGACCACCGCCCCGTGGAACTTCTCCGACCCTCCGCGGCCCCGCCGCCACTGGAAATACATGACCGTGTCGGCGCCGTGGGCGACGGCCAGATAACTCCACAACCGCAGCACACCCGGTCGCTTGAGCGCGTTGACCGGCTGCCAGTTCTGGCTGCTGGGAGTCTGTTCCATCAACATGAATGGACGTCCGTCCTTGAGTCCGCGGTTCAGGTCGTGCAGGAACGCGATGTCGCCCGGGTCCGCACTCGGCCATGGGTAGCAGTCCCAGGAAATCACGTCGACCTCGCGCGCCCACGCGCGGTAGTCGAGGTGGGGATAGGTGCCCATCATGTTGGTGGTGACGGGCACGTCGGGTGAGTGCTGGCGGATGGCATCGCGCTCGGCCTTGAAGCACGCCAGCATCGAATCGCTCTGGAAGCGCTTGTAGTCGATCGTCAAGCCCGCGGTGAGCGATTCGCCATTGGCGTATGGCGGCTCGATCTCTGCCCAGTCGGTATAGGTGTGGCTCCAGAAGGGCGTCCACCAGCGCTGGTTCAACTCATCGAGCCCGGCGTAGCGGGCTCGGAGCCAGTCGCGGAATGCCACGGCGCACGTGTCGCAGAAGCAGGTGCCGCCGTACTCGTTGGAGACGTGCCACACGAGCAGCGCGGGATGGCGGGCGTACCGTTCGGCGAGTCGTCCAGCGATGCCATCGGCCAGGCGGCGGTAGTTCGGCGAGTTGGGACAGTAGAACTGACGCCGGCCGTGGTGGCGACGCACGCCGTCGGCGTCGGCCCGCATGACGTCCGGGTAGGCCCGCGACATCCACGCCGGTTGGGCCATTGTCGGCGTCGCGATACAGGCGAAGCGGTCGGCTGCGGCGAGTTTGTCCAGCACCTGGTCCAGCCAGTCAAAGGCAAAGCGATCTTCGGCCGGCTGCAGGCTCACCCAGCTGAAGACGCCGACGGTGGCCACGCGAAAGTGGCTGGCCTGCATCAGGCGCACGTCGTCGTCCCAGGTGGACGGGGGCCACTGCTCGGGGTTGTAGTCGCCGCCGTGCCAGATCGTCGCCAGGCGTGGATTGATGAGTGGGAAGGGTGTCACCGGGGACCTCCAGGCAGGTCGGGCTTGACGCCCGTGGACCAAGGGTATTCAATCGCACACAAATGGTCGCCAGATTCGATCAGCATCGGACAGATTCGGACACGACTCCCGGTCGTGGCGGGCGTCGCGACCATATTCTTGATCGCTTGCGCACATCGGGCAGTGTCCTCGTGACCAGCCTGGCCAGCGATCTGGCCACCTCCGAAATGACCATCCGGCGCGATCTCAAGGCGCTCGAGGCCGAGGGCCTGGTCCGCCGCATCCACGGCGGCGCGCTGCTGGTGTCCAGTCGCGCGTACGAACCGACCTTCCGGGAGAAGTCGGGCCAGTTCGTCGAGGAAAAACGGCGCATTGGCGCCGCCGCCGCGGCGCTCGTCGAGTCGGGCGACACCGTGATCCTGAGCCCGGGGACCACCACCATGGAGGTCGCCCGACATCTTGGCGGCTTGCGGAACCTGACGGTCGTCACCAGCGCCGTCAATATCGCCGCCGAGCTGGCGCCCCATCCGGACATTGACGTCGTCGTCACGGGCGGTCACCTGCGCGGCACAACCTACGCCCTGGTCGGCTCGTTGGCCGAAGAGACGCTGCGCGCGCTGCACGTGAACAAGCTCTTTCTGGGTGGCAACGGCTTGACGGTGGCCAATGGCCTGACCACCCCGGACCTGTCGGTCGCGACCACCGACCGGGCGCTCCTGCGGGCCGCCGAGCGGGTGATCGTCACCGTCGACCACAGCAAGATCGGTCGGGCCACCCTGTGCCAGACCGCGGCCATCGAGAGTATCCACGTGCTCGTCACCGACACCGGTATCCTCAGCGAACACCGGCGCGCGTTCGAACGTGCCGGCATCGAGGTCATCGTGGTATGAGTGCGCGGCCGCCACCACGCTGCGTGTCCGTTTGCGCACACGCTTTTCACATTGCGTTCACTCCGACTCACATCCTGTAAAGGGGACACTGGCAAATGGCTCCATTAAAGACCCGGCGAGATTTCTTGCGCCGTGGCATGTTCGCCGCGGGCATCTTGATCGGCCCGTCGCTGCTGGCCGCGTGCGCGCCTGCCGCCGCACCGGCGCCAGCACCGGCACCAACCAGTCCACCGGCTGCGCCGCCGACCGCGGCGCCCGCAGCCGCCAAGCCTACGACGGCTCCAGCTGCAGCGCCGACCACGGCTCCCGCGGCCGCTCCGACCACCCCACCCGCCGCGGCGCCGACCGCGGTGCCCAAACCGACCACGGCTCCAGCCGTCGTCCCGACCGCGGCCGCCAACGCCGTGACCGTGGGTTCGAACTATTCAGACCCCGCGCCGAAGAAGGCCATGCAGGACGTCTTCGACGCGTTCACCAAGAAGACCGGCATTCCACTGGCCGTCAACACCGTCGAGCACAACGCCTATCAAGAGCAGATCAACAACTATCTGCAGGGCAAGCCCGACGACGTCTTTGCCTGGTTTGCGGGCTACCGCATGCAGTTCTTCGCGGCGCAGGGCCTGTCGATGCCCATCGACGACCTGTGGGCCAAGGTCGGCAGCAATTACTCCGACGCAATGAAGTCCGCGTCAACGGGCGCCGACGGCCACCAGTACTTCATCCCGATCTACAACTACCCGTGGGCGGTCTTCTATCGGAAGAGCCTGTTCGCGGACAAGGGCTACAAGATTCCTGCGACGCTGGACGACCTGAATAACCTCGGCGCACAGATGAAGAAGGATGGCATCACCCCCTTTGCCTTCGCTGACAAGCAGGGTTGGCCGGCCATGGGCACCTTCGACATCATGAACATGCGCGTCAACGGCTACGACTTCCACGTGTCGTTGATGGCTGGCAAGGAATCCTGGACGGATCCCAAGGTCAAAAGCGTCTTCACGACCTGGGCCGCGCAATTGCCCCTGCATCAGGAGGGCGCACTCGGCCGCGACTGGCAGGACGCCGCTCAGACGCTGGTGACCAAGGCGTCCGGCATGATGCTGCTGGGCACGTTCATCGGCCAGCAGTTCACCAACAAAGCCGACTACGACGACCTGGACTTCTTCCCCTACCCGGCCATCAATACGGCGCAGGGCCAGGATTCGATCGACGCGCCCATCGACGGGTTCATGTTGAGCAAGTCGCCGAAGAACGTGGAGGGCGCCAAGGCGCTGCTGCAGTATCTGTCCTCGGGTGAGGCGCAGATGATCTACCTGGCGTCCGACCCGACGTCTATCGCGGCCGGCAAGGACGCCAAGACGGACACCTACACCGCCCTGCAGAAGAAGGCGCAGAGCATCATCGGTTCGGCGAAGCACATCGCCCAGTTCCTCGACCGGGACACGCGGCCTGACTTCGCCTCCACGGTGATGATCCCGTCGATTCAGCAATTCCTTGGCAAGCCGGACGACATCGACAATCTCCTCAAGTCCATTGAGGACCAGAAGAAGTCGATTTTCGTAGGATAGACAGCACCAAAATCCGGATGTCGTCTGAGACCACGCGCCTGGTCACCTCGGCAGTCGCGCTGCCGGCGGTGCGCCGGCGACTCAGTTTGCTGACGCGCCAGGACAAGCTTGTCCTGGCGCTGATGCTCGGCATCCCGACGGCGGTTCATCTTTTCCTGGTCTGGCTACCGGCGATCGGCTCGATCGTGCTGTCGTTCACCCGCTGGAACGGCGTGGGCGGTCTGGCCACGATCGAGCCGATCGGTCTCAAGAACTACACCGACATCTTCTCGATCTACCCGCCGTTCTGGCCGGCGCTGGCGCACAACGTCATCTGGCTGGGGGTGTTGCTGTTCCTGGCGACGCCGCTGGGAATGTTCCTGGCCGTGCTGCTGGACCGTGAGATTCGCGGCTTGCGCTTCTACCAGAGCGTGTTCTTCCTGCCGGTCGTGCTGTCGCTGGCGATCATCGGCTTCATCGTCGATCTGTTTTTCGCGCCCGAGCAGGGCCTGGTCAACAACGTGCTCGGGACCACCCATCCGGGCAACCTGATCGATTGGCTGGGAACGCCGGGTCTGAATCTCATCGCCGTGTTGCTGTTTGCCAGCTGGCGCCACACCGGCTACATCATGATCCTGTATCTGTCCGGCTTGAAGTCGGTTGATCCATCGCTGCGGGAGGCGGCGGTCGTCGACGGCGCGAATGCCCGCCAGGTCTTTCTGCGGGTCGTCTTTCCGGCGATGCACCCGATCAACGTGGTGGTGCTGGTGATCACCATCATCGAGGCGCTGCGCGCGTTCGACCTGGTCTACGTCGTCAACAAGGGCCGCAACGGGCTCGAATTGATCTCGGTGCTGGTGACCAACAACATCATCGGCGAGGCCAGCCGGGTCGGCTTCGGCTCCGCGCTGGCGGTCATCCTGCTGGTGATTTCGCTCGGTGCCATCGTGCCCTACCTGTGGCGAACGTTCCACGCGGACGCTGAGGCCGCATGAGCGCCCAGG
>Ga0070730_10004211_pt1 | contig 12718 bp, 7 predicted proteins | sample Coa_R1_3_FD_66447 | JGI IMG/M metagenome (GOLD analysis project Ga0070730, IMG submission 66447) | Surface soil microbial communities from Centralia Pennsylvania, which are recovering from an underground coalmine fire - Coalmine... | ecosystem: Environmental > Terrestrial > Soil > Unclassified ...
CCACCAACGCGCGCGCCTTCGGGTCCTTCAACATCCGGTTGACCTGTCCGTCGAGGTTTTTGCGCAACTTTCCTTTTTCCGCCAGCGCGAAAAGTTCGTCGTCCGGCAGGCTGCTCCACAAAAAGTACGATAGCCGCGACGCCAGCGCGTAATCATCAATCGCATGGACGGATTTAGGGTTGTCGGGCTGCGATTGCAATTCACCACGAAAGAGAAAATTGGGCGATACCAACACGGCTTGCAACGCGAGCTTGACGCTCGTTTCAAAATTCTCACCGTCCGATTGCGCCATGCCGAAAAGCTGCATCAGGCGCTCCAATTCCGGAGGCTTGACAGGCCGGCGATACGCGCGGCGGGCGAAATTGGCGAGGATTTCGCGCGCGACCTGGTTCGTCGTTTGCGGCGTCGGCTGACGCGTGAAGATGCGCAAGTGCGATCTCGGCAGCGGCAGCGGCTCAATCGGGCCGACCACTTCCACATCTTCGATGATCAAATTTCGGTCGCGATTTTCGGGATTGGGGTCTTTGGGATTGTAATAATCATTGATGAAGGCGACTGCCACGCGCTTTTCCCCCGCCTGCGCCGTAAAACGAGTCTCGTACACTTCCGGTTTCCTTTCCACGGCGGTGACATCGGCGACCTTGATTGCCTTGCCGTCCACGCGAAATTCCATGCGCGCCGGCTCCGGCCCGGCCTGCTGGCCGAACGCGCGCACCTGCAACAGATATTCGCCGTCTTTCGGAAATTGAAACTTCATGAAGACTTCTCCTTCAGTGTTCAAATTCCGCGCGTGGTCACCGTAGGTCCCGCCCTTCACTGTGGATTCCAGGTCCTTGGCCTCGAACCGCGCGGATGGGCCGCCGGTGTGGGGACCCGTGACGATGGCTGCATCAAGAATCTTTTGCGCCGCGTTGAGGTATTTTTCCAGCAATATGGGCGAGAGCGAAAGCACGTCGCCGATGTTGTCGAAGCCATAGCCGGAGTCGTCAGCCGGAAAATCGGCCGCCGGCTTGAAGTCTACGCCCAAGAGGTCGCGGATGGTGTTGTTATATTCGCGGCAATTGAGGCGGCGGGCCGTGACGCGGCCGGGATCGGGCTTCATGTTACGGTCGAGGCGCGCAAATTGCGTCTCAAACCAACCCGTTACGGAGGCAATGTCCTCGGCTGGCGGAACCGGCCTGCCCTTGGGCGGCATTTGCCCAGTGCGAAGCTTCTGCACCACTTTTTCCCAAACTTCCCGGTCCTTCAGCACAGATTTAGCGTCGCGGTAGTCCTCGAGACTGAGCCCGCCGATCTTAAGTTTGGAGTTATGGCAAAGGACGCAATTGCTCTTGAGGAATGGCTCGATGCTCTTTTCAAAGGAGGCGCCCGCCGCCAGACACACGCTCGGGGCCAGGCACACCAGAGCAAGGAGTCTAGGGGGCATTTTCAGGCTATCTACAAGTATAACCGACGCCGCTAAGCTTTGGCCGGACTTACCAGCTTTTCCCGTTCGGTGAGGTAAGCCTTGACACATTCCGCCAGCGGGGGCATGGGGGCGATGCCGGCGCGCTCCATTTTCTCGTTGGAGAGGGCCGAATACTTCGGGCGGCGCGCGGGTGTGCGGTATTCGCGCTCGTTGGTGGCGTGGAGTGGGGGGGTTAGGCCGGCGGTGTCGAAAATCAGTTTGGCGAAATGGAACCACGGGATTGGCGTGCCGCCGGCGATATGAAAGACGCCATGCTGATTTTTCTCCAGCAGATCGATGGTGCGCGCTGCGAGAAGAGGCGCATATGTGGGCGAGCCGATGTGATCCTCTACCACCTTGATCGGCTGACCGTCCTGTGCACGGCGAAGCATTAGCTCGACGAAATTGCCGCGGTTGGTTTTGACGCCGCTGGGTCCGAAGACGCCGCAGGTGCGCACGATCAAAGGCCGTTCGAGGTACGCTTCTGCGTAGAGTTCGCCGGAAAGCTTGGAAACGGCATAGGCGCCTAGAGGATGCGTCGGATCGTCCTCGCGATAGGGCCGGTCGGCCCGGCCATCGAAAACGTAATCGGTTGAATAATGGATCAGCTGTGCGTCGAGCTGGCGGCAAGCAAGGGCGAGATTGCGCACGCCGAGTGCATTGGCCACGTAAGCGGCCTGCGGCTCTTTTTCGGCGACATCGACCTGGTTGTAGGCGGCCGCGTTAAAGACCAGTTTGGGATCGAAACCGGCGAGCACGCGCTCGACTTTTTCGCGATTGGTGATGTCGACGGCGGCGCGCTCCCAGCCTTGCACGTCGTAGCCGCGCGCTTTGAGCTCGCGGACCAACTCCACGCCCAGTTGCCCGGAACAACCGAAGACCGCCGCTCTGCGCGCCATAAGAAACGAGCATAGCGCAGATCGCGGGAACGGCCGGCCCCGCCTGTGTTGTAAACGCAAGTCCAAACCAGATAGACAGAAAATCAGTTTCCAAACGAAATCCGCAAGGAACAAAACAAATATGTCCCAATCGAAGGACCCGACGCGCCGCGATGTGGTGAAAGCGGCCGGTGCCGCGACCGTCATGGCGGCCGCCCGCAAGATCGAGGGGGCGCCCGCCATTCAGACCGTGAAAGCGGCCAACAGCCAGGTGCAATTCGGCATGATCGGCACGGGCAGCCGCGGTTCGTATTTGCTGAAACATCTTAAGAGCATCGATAACGGGCGCTGCGTGGCGCTGTGCGATATTCAGGCGCAGAATCTCGAGCACGGCGTACTAACAATCGGAAACAGCCCAAAAACGTACAAGGATTATCGCGAGCTGCTGGTGGATAAGGACGTGGATGCCGTTTTCGTGACGGTGCCGCTGTTCGTTCACTTTCCGATCACGCGCGATGCTTTGACGGCGGGCAAGCACGTGTTCTGCGAGAAATGCCTGGTGTTTAAGGCGGAGGAAGTGCACGCGCTGCGCGCGCTAGCCCAGGAGCGTCCCAAGCAAATTCTGCAAACCGGGCTGCAGCGGCGCTACAGCTATTTCTATCAGACCGTGAAGAGCATGGTGGACAAGGGCATTCTCGGCAACGTGCACCACATCCATGCCCAGTGGCATCGGAACATGATCAACAAGCCGAGCTCGCTGTGGACCATGAAGCCGGGCGGCGAGGAGAACATATCCAACTGGCGGCTTTACCGCTCGATGTCCGGCGGGCTCACGGCGGAGTTGACGTCGCACCAGGTGGACGTTGCCGACTGGATGTTTGGCTCATCGCCCGAATTCGTGATGGGCCTGGGCAGCCTGGACATGCTGAAGGACGGGCGCAACGTTTACGACAACATCCAGCTGATATATAAATATCCGCAGGGCCAGAAGCTGACGTACTCTTCCGTCAGCACGAACCAGTTTTTGCCGTACTTCAACGGCGCGCGCCCCGAAATGGGAGAGATCATTATGGGGACCGACGGCACGATCGAGATCACCGTCGGCGACGATGTGCATCCGGCGATCGCCTGGTGGTATCGGGAGCCTCCCCGGACGACCACCGTCACGAAAGCCGACGAAAAGAAAAAGGAAACATTTGTGGCGGGTGCAACCATGGTGGCGTCGGGCGGCGCTAACGGTCCCATTCCTATCATGACCAGCGATTTGGAACTATCCGACAGCGAGGGTTTTTTCAACCGCGAGGTCAAATTCGCGCGGCGCTGGCTGACAGCGAAAGGCGTGATGATGCAAGAAGAGCAGCGCAATCCCGTGGACACGGAACTAGAGAGCTTCTTCAGCAGTTGCCGGGACGGGAAGCGGCCGCTGGCGGATCTGGAAGTCGGGCTGGCGGATTCGGTGGCGGTGATTCTTTCGAACCTGGCCATGGATGAAGAGCGGCGGGTGCAATTCACAGAGATTGAGAAGATGGGGCGTGGAACGGCGGCGCCGGGAAAGAAGAAAGCTTAGCTGTGAGTCAGGATCAGCCAGGCCAGCAGGCCGGTAGCTCCGGCTAGCAGAATGCCCACCGCTTGGGCGATGGTGATTTTGGGGAGCGGCGGCGGCGCGTTGCCCGTCAGGAGCGAATTCGACAGACGCCGCTGGGCTGAGCCAGGCAGTTTTTTTAGCGCTTTTGTAATCTCCTGGCGGCCGCGCCGGTCGGCGATCAGAATCGTGCGGGAGTTGACGCTGTTGGTGGTGCGCAGCAGCTTTTTGCGCAGCGGCTCCGGGACATCCTGCATAGAACGGTAGACGCCATCGACATCGTCGGCTGAAATCAGAATCGTAGAAGTCTTCAGCACCAGCGCAGCCTTCTCCGCCACCGGCTCGCCGCACCGCGGGCACTTCTGCTCATCGCCCTTCAGATTCCGGCCGCAAGCCGCGCATCGCATCATCATGATTTTATCGAACCTGCGAGGCGCTGGCTCTTGGGATGCTCCACCGCCGGTTCGCCAAAATTCTCAAGGACCACTTGAATGAAGCCCAGGGCTGCCTTCGACAGCGCCTTATCCTTGCGATAAATCAGGCCCAATCGGCGCATCATAGACTCCGGGCCCAGCGAGACGGCGCGCAGCTTACCGGCCGCGATTTCCTCACGGCAGTTCGAGGCCGCCAGAAACGACAGCCCCAGGCCGGCCATAGTAAAGCGCTTCATCATTTCGGTGGAATCGAGCTCCATCGATACCTGAATGCGATCTTCGACCGGCTCCAGCCACGCATTCAGACGGGTGCGCGTGGTACCGGATTTCGGCAGGAGCAGTGGAAACGGCACCAGGTCGTGGCAGGAGACGGAACTCATCTCCGCAATCGCGTGTTTGGCGGGCGCGATCACGCGGATCTCGTCGCGATAGATGTCCGCCACCTGCACCCGCTTTTCCTGGACCGGCAATTGCGTGAGACCGAAGTCCGCGGTGTTGTCCATGACGGCCTCCACCACGCGCGAACCGTAGGAGCGGTCTACCTGCAACTGCACGCCGGGAAATTGCTTCTTATATTCCGAGAAGACCTGCGGAAGAACGTAAATGCACGTGGCTTCGTTGGCCGCGATGACCAGTTCGCCGCGCGGATAGCGCTCGAGCTCGTTGATCTCATCCTGCGCACGGCGCCGCAAATCGAGGATTTGCTCGGCGTAACCGGCAAAAACCTTCCCCGCCGTGGTCAGCGAAATGCGGCTACCGAAGCGCTCGAACAGCTCGGTTTTCAACTCCTGCTCGAGTTGCCGGATTTGGGCGCTGATGGCCGGCTGCGTGCGGTAGCACGTTTGCGCGGCTTTGGAAAAACTCTTCAGCCGAACGATCTCGAGGAACGTGTGGAGTTGATCAAAATCCATAGACCTGGAGTACTTTTTCCCTTGCGCCAGCGCTCTAGCAGCGGGCCCAGGAGCGGTTACGATGGTACTTATTGTAACAGACGGAGTCCTCTGAAACTCGCGCCGGGTAGCGTCTCTATCAACGTGCCGGTGAAGGATGTCCAGTTCGACGAGATTTCGGGTACTACCAGACCCTCAAGATACCGATGCGGATGCAGATGCCAAGGCTCACGCGGTTTAACGAGCGGCTTCAGCCAGAAGTGCGAGAATCTATGGGCCGCACTCTGCTCGTACTTCGCGTGGCATAACTTCCGGCGGATTCATCAAACGTTGCGGCCGCTCCGGCGGTTCACGGGGATCGCAAGCACCGTGTGAACGTTAGGGATCTATGCACCGCATAAATGATGCGGCGGGTATTCGCACCGTGCTTAGAATGGCGCTGAGCTTCACGTTCAGGGTATACCTTGGATTTCCACCGAAACGCAGTCCGGTTCTTTGAACGACCAGTCGTTTGCACTCGAATGTTCCCGTAATGCCACACATCTTGTGAGCGAACTCCGAACCGTCACGCCAACGGATGGGCGATTTCGGCAACACAAATTTACATACCACCTCGCGCCAGGTCGTCCCCGGCACCTTGCTATACTAGCCTCTCATCAGGGCGTCATCGCTGTTGCAACAACGTTGACCGTTTTTCCAACGAGTGAAAACACGCAGACAAAACCACCGTCCAGCAATGATCTTTCTGCTCTGCCTCGTGGCCTTTTCTTTTTGCGCAAGCGCCCAAACCGCGCCGGCGCGCACGGACTCAATCGTCGTCACTGGAACATGGGAGCCAATGGAGTTGGATGAGTTGGACCGCTCCGTGACAGTGCTGCCGCTGCGCACCGAAGAACTGCTGCTCAATAGCTGGATGGATGCGCTGCGGCTCGACCCGTCCATCGATCTCCGCGAGCGCGCACCCAACGGCGTGCAGACGGACATTTCGATACGCGGAGCAAACTTTGGGCAGACGCTGGTCCTGCTCAACGGGATCCGCATCAACGACGCGCAATCGGGGCATCACAATCTCGACCTGCCCGTTCCGCTTGATGGCATTGCGCGCGTCGAAGTACTGCGCGGGTCGGGTTCGACGCTCTATGGATCGGACGCGGTCGGCGGAGTCATCAATGTGATCACCGATCCGCCAGAGACTTCGTCGTTCAGCCTTCGCACGGCGGCGGGGAATTTCGGCGTGAACCAGGAGCGCGGCACGCTCTCGCTGGTAGACGGCAACTTGGCCGAACAGCTCACGTTTTCGCGCGACTTTTCGAGCGGGTTCCGCCCGGATCGCGACTATCGCAACCTGGCGTTGGCATCGTCCACGCACTGGCTGTCGGCGCTGGGCGCGAGCGACGTCACGCTCGCCTACGATGACCGCCCGTTCGGCGCCGACCAGTTCTACGGCAATTTCAACTCGTGGGAAGATACCAAAACCTGGTTCACCTCATTGCGACAGGCTATCGGGGAGAAGACGGAAGCCTCGTTCGCCTTTCGCCGCCACAGCGATCTGTTCGTGCTGCTCCGCGACCAGCCGGAGATTTTCACCAACCATCACTACGTGGACAGTTATGTGGCCACGCTGCGCCGCAGCGATAGAGTCGCACGCAACGTGAGCCTGCACTATGGCGGCGAGTTCTATCGCGACACCATCGTCAGCAATAATCTCGGCAATCACCAGCGCAATTACGGCGCCGGGTACGCGTCGATCGACGTGCGCGCGCTGCGGCGCTTCTCGTTTTCAGCCGGTGTGCGCGAGAACTTCTATGGGTCGCTCGGGGTAGAAACTTCTCCCAACGTGAGCGGCGGTGTGTGGCTGACTTCACGCCTGAAGCTGCGCGGCAGCGTGAGCCACGCCTTCCGCCTGCCGACTTATACCGATCTTTACTATCACGATCCCGCCAACGTTGGCAGCCCCAACCTGCGGCCGGAACGCGCGTGGAGTTATGAAACGGGCCTGCAATGGAACCCCGCCGCGCGCCTGCGGGCAGATGTGGCGCTGTTCCAACGCCGCGAGCGCGACGGCATTGACTTCGTGCGACGCTCCGCCGGCGACATCTTTCGCGCCACCAATGTCGACCGCCTGCAATTCACCGGTGTGGAAGCGGCGGTCGACGCGCGGCTCTCGGCATCGCAGAACGTAGCCGTTCGTTACACCGCGATCCACGGCGCGCAGGCGGCATTCGTGGATCTGACCTCGAAGTATGTGTTCAACTATCCTTCGCAAAACGCGGTGGTCGAGTGGCGCGGCAATTTCACGCGCAGTCTGCTGGCACGGACACGGGTTGGCGTTCTCAACCGCCGTGCGCGCGATCCCTATGCGCTCTGGGAGATCTACGGCGCGTGGGGCGAGCACGCCATCCGCCCGTTTCTGCAGCTCACCAATATCACGGCGACGCAGTACGAAGAAATTCCCGGCGTGGTAATGCCGGGGCGTGCCGTGGTGGGCGGTCTGGAATGGTCGATCGGCTGGAAGTAGCGGTCAGCCCTTGTAATACCAGTCGAGCAGGCGCACGTCGATCCCCGAACCCGCCAGCGCCTTCTGGAACACGCTCAGATCCGAGCCGCGGTAGTGATACGGGTAAACGATCTTGGGATGAAACGCTCGCACGGCCTCGGCGGCTTCGTCGGGGGGCATCGTGTAGGGCAGGTTCATGCACACGAACGCCACATCGATATTCTTCAGGGCGCGCATTTCCGGAGTGCCTTCGGTGTCGCCGGAAAAATAGAATCGCTTGCCGCCATAGGTGACGATATAGCCGTTGCCACGGCCTTTATCGTGGAAGAATTTTCCAGGGGACGGACCCCGCTTGAGGTTGTACATGGGCACGGCTTCAATCGTTAACGGGCCCACCGTTTTCGTCTCGCCATTGTGGATCACGGTGGCATTCTTGGCGGTCTCCGCCACGGCCGCCGGCGCCAGGATCGTGGTTCCGGACTTAGCCAGCTTGGACACCATTTTCGGGTCCAGATGATCGCCGTGAATGTCGGTGATCAGGATGAGATCGGCCTGCGGCAGCCCGTCATAATTTCCATTGCTCCAGGGATCGAGATGGATCACCTTACCGCCCGCTTCGATCATGAGACTGGCGTGCTGGACGGGTGTTATCTTCACCTCCCCCGCCGCGGTCTCAAATTCCTGTACCGGCCGCCTCACTTGAGCGAACGACGCCACGGCCACGAGCAATATTCCAGCAAGGACTTTCATAGCAGGTGATTTTATCGCAGACCAGGCGAACGTAGACAAAAAATGCACGCTGGTAGAGCTAAAATTGCAAACTTGGTCAGACTTCTCTCAGTTACGCTTCTTGCGGTTTCATTCGTGGCCGCCGAGGATATCACTTACCGCAACACAAAGTCCGGTGTTGCCTACGTCGGCTCGCGCGTATGCGCAGGCTGCCACGCCAAGATCTACCAGGAATATGCCCAAACCGCCATGGGCCGGTCCATGGACGTGGCGTCAGATCTCGCCGCGAGATCCCCACAACCGGGCAAAGTAACTCCCGCAGCGTCGATTTTCAGCGATAAACTCAACCGTCATTTCGAGGTATCGCAACGGGGCCAGGATATTTTTCAATCGGATTACGAGCTCGACTCCACCGGACGTGAAGTCTTCCGGACTGCTTACAAGCTCGCGTATGTGATCGGTTCAGGAGTCAACGGTTATACGTTTCTTGTGCGGCGCGGGGACTACCTGTTCCAGGCGCCGCTCTCGTACTATGAGCGCAAGCAAAGCTGGGACCTTTCACCGGGTTACGAATTCGCGGATTATGGCTTCAACCGGCCAGTAGCCGCTGCCTGTATTGCCTGTCACAGCGGGCAGCCTCAACCGGTGAGAGATCGCGAGGGCCTGTTTGGAAACCCTCCCTTTCGCGAGCTAGCCATCGGCTGCGAGAACTGTCACGGGCCCGGCGCTCTGCATTCCGAAGCCCGGTCAAATAGAGCTTCAGCCACAAGCACCGCCGATCTGACCATCGTCAATCCACAGAAGCTGCCCGCGCGCCTGGCGGAAGATATTTGCATGAATTGCCACCAGGGCGGTGACACGAGAATCCTGGCGCCCGGCAAAGATTATTTCGACTTTCGCCCCAGCGTTCCGCTCCGCGAGACGCTTGCTATTTTCCGCATTCCACTCAAGCCCGACGCCGCTGGCGAGTCCGATCTTTTGGAGCACCATTTCTCAATGCAGTTGAGCAAGTGTTACCGGGCAAGTGCCGGCCGCCTGAGCTGCCTGACGTGCCACCGGGTGCACAGCATGCCGGGGCCGGACAAAGTTGCGTCGTATTACCGCGAGAAGTGCCTGACTTGCCACAATGAGGCCAGTTGCAGATTATCCAAGTCCCAACGCCTCGAGAGCGCCGATAATTGCGCCGGATGCCACATGCCAAAACGTGACGTGCAGACGATCGCGCATTCCGCCCTGACGAATCACCGCATCATTCGCACACCGGGCGAGCCCCTTCCGGCAGAGGCGTTCCAGCAGACGACCGCCGACCTGCCGGACCTGGTTTATATGAATCGCCCGGCGGGGAAAAATCGCGCCTCTCTGCCCCCCATCATGCTGCTCCAGGCCTATGGCGAACTCATGGCCAGAGATCCGTCGTATCAGCCGAGGTATTTTGCCGTGCTGGAGGAATTAAACCAACGTGCGCCGCACGAGCCCATGGTCGACGCGGCTCTGGGGAGGAAAATACTTCAGGGCGATCCCGCGTCTAACGCCAGTGCGATCGAGCATCTGACGCGGGCCGTCAAACTCGGCTTCACGGCACCTGCCACATACCAGGACCTGGCCGAAGCGCTGGCGCGCGCCGGCCGTGAAGGTGACGCCGTTGCAACACTCCAGAAGGGCATCGAACTGGCGCCTTACGCGCCCCTGCTATACAAATCGCTGGCGCTACGCTACATCCATCTCAAGCATTACAGCGAGGCCAGAAAAGCGTTGGAACGATATGTCGAACTCTTTCCCGAAGATGATTTTATGCGGGGATTGCTTTTCAAAGCTCAAAATAGCGATTCTTCGGTCCGGAAATGAGCGCAAGGACCTTTCACCGGGCGGCCGAATTCTCGTGAATCGGCGCGCAACTGGGTTACGGTTCGTTCAAAGCCTGCTTATGCCGGTGCGGATGAAGGATGTCCCGAGCGATCTCTTAATCGTCTGCGCAATCCGTTAAGGCGCTGTCGCCCAAGCTCCAACCGCGGCCACCGGTTAACAGAAAGCTACTATTTTTTGATTGACACCAGCTGAAAAGAATGACATATTCTCCAAAACAAGTAGAGGTGTCCGCCTCTGATGGAGGGAAGCCATGTTCGCTGCTAGGACGTTGCGCATTCGTTCGGGTGCCAAAGGTGGCGCCTTTCTGGAGCAACTCAAGTGGTTGTACCTTTTGGTGGCTCTAATCCTCGTATTCTCACCCGATCCAGCCTCGGCACAGTTATCGTCGGCTTCCGTTACCGGCGTGGTCCGCGATTCCAGCGGCAGCGTCATCCCGCAGGTGAAGATTACACTGCGCAACGTCGACACGTCCGTGGAGCACGTCACGCAATCCAACAACTCGGGCAACTATGTCTTCCTCAACATCACGCCCGGACAGTACAGCATTCAGGCGGAGGCGTCTGGCTTTGAGGTGTCGAAGATTGCCCAATTCACCCTGGCCGTGAATCAGACCGCGACCCTCGATCTCACGATGCAAGTCGGCACGGTGCAACAAACTTTAACCGTGGAAGCATCCGGCCAGCTGGTTCAATCCTCGACGGCGGAGTTGGGCGCGGTGGTGGCGGAAAAGCAGGTGGTCGATCTGCCCCTGAACGGCCGCAACTTCACGCAACTCCTGTCGCTCACGCCAGGGGTGGCGCCGGTCAGCGTTTCGCAGAACGCCGGAGGATTCGGCAACGTCTTCACCGGAGGCGCTTTCGTTTTCCCGGCCATTAACGGTCAAACGAACCGCAGCAATTTCTTCCTGACGGACGGCATCAACAACCAGGGATCCTTCCAGAGTACGTACACCGTGGCTCCGATCGTCGATCAGATTGCGGAGTTCAAGGTGAACTCGCATAACGATCAGGCAGAATTCGGCGGCGTGCTGGGCGGCGTGATCAACGTTGTGACAAAGTCAGGCACGAATCAGTTGCATGGGTCCTTGTGGGAATACCTGCGCAACAACGACTTGGATGCGCGGAACACGTTCCAGTCGTCTGTAACCCCATACCGACAGAACCAGTATGGTGTCTCCGCCGGCGGTCCTGTGATGTTTCCAAGGCTCTATGACGGCCGGAATAAGACGTTTTTCTATGGAGCCTGGGAAGGCCAAAGGTTTTCGCAGGCGGCCATCAACTATCTACACCTGCCCACCGATGCGGAACTCAGCGGCAACCTGACGGGCGAGGCGCAGGCGTTCAATCCCTTCACCACCCGCCCCGATCCTGCCAACCCCGGCAGCTACATCCGCGATCCTTTCCCTGGCAATCAGATTCCATCGAACCTGATCAATACAAGCTTCGTGAATTTAGTCAAGCAGATCAGGCCGGCGCTTCAAAACATAGGCATCGGCAATTTCAATGCGGGCGACAGCACGCCGTACGTACAGAAGCAGGACGAATTCTCGGCGCGTATCGACCAGACCTTGGGCACCAAGGACTTCGTCTGGTTCCGGTATAGCGGGCTGTACTACACCACGACCGCATCCGGTGGACTCCCGGGCTTCTCCAGCGCGTCCAACTATCCGGCGCAAAACTATGGTGCCAGTTGGGTCCACACCTTTAGCCCGAGTCTCGTGTTGCAAGCCCAATTTGGCCGATCGCACCAGGAAAATAACGGACAGACCGTGGCTCCCGGTATCTCCAAAGACACCATTAACGGCTTGGGCTTTGCCGCCAACTTCGCGGGCAACTTCATTGCCACGCCGCTGTTATTGCCTAGCATTGGCATCAGCGGTTATAGCAACCCCATCCCCGGTACGAGCGACACCCTTGACCCGAACTTCACCAACGTTTGGCAGTACAAAGCGAACGTGTCGAAAATCATGGGCAATCACACGTTCCGTTTCGGTGGGGAGATCAACAGCAACACGTTTGAATCGATCTACGCCTCCTCGAACGTCAATTACGCTTACCAGCAAACGGGGAACCCCGAGAATTCCGCGCAGGGGGGCAATGCCATGGCTTCCTTCCTGCTGAACGTGCCAGATAATGCCAACCGGCGCAACGTTCATGAGACCACGCGCTGGGGCGGAGTGATGGGATTTTATTTCCAGGATTCGTGGAAGGCGACCCCGCGGCTTACGGTCAATCTAGGCCTCCGCTATGACCGGACCTTCCAGCCGCCGTACGGCACCAGCGCCACAATCGGTCAGAACGGTGGCATCGAGACTGGGGAGACGGATTTCAATAACGGCACCTACATCATTCAGAAGTTGCCGCCGCCGTGCAGCGTGCGCGGGCACGCACCTTGT
>Ga0070730_10004212_pt1 | contig 12718 bp, 9 predicted proteins | sample Coa_R1_3_FD_66447 | JGI IMG/M metagenome (GOLD analysis project Ga0070730, IMG submission 66447) | Surface soil microbial communities from Centralia Pennsylvania, which are recovering from an underground coalmine fire - Coalmine... | ecosystem: Environmental > Terrestrial > Soil > Unclassified ...
CAGTGCCGATTCGATCTGCGCAACAATCGGCCGCGAGGCAGCCGCCAGCGGCGCCGCAACTGCACTATTCAGCTTCGGCGCCAAAAGCAGGCCCATTACGATTGCCGCAGCCACTGCCACACGCACGCCGCTCGTCATTTTGCTTTCCATCTTCCCATCCTCTCCAAGAATCTGATTGACTCGATCCAACAATGTTCCGGGCCGCCCTTTCAGAGCCATGGCCAGTTGCAGGCGGGCGCTCTTCTGTTCTTCCAGCCTCAATAAAGCGCGCGCGTACACCACCGCATCCGTGCAATTCCTCACTGCGATCTCGTCGCAGCAAACTTCACGCCTGTCGCGTACCGCACGGCTCACCCACCACACCGCAGGATGGAAAAACAGAGCGCTCTCGACCGCAGTCTGCATCAAGTTGCAAAGATAGTCCCATCGTCGGATATGTCCTAGCTCATGCGCCAGCACGGCTTCCAGTTCCTCGGTGGAGAGCTGCATCAACGCGCTCACCGGCAAGATCACCGTAGCTCGCCAAACCCCCATAGCCATTGGCGAAATCACCTCATCCGACACCCGCAACGCAACTCTGCGCCCCACATGCAGGAGTTCGCTGATACGTCGAAAGCTGCTCTGCAACGATGCTGGAACCAGCCCTCGCGCCCTACGGCGCATACGTTGCAGCTGCCACCATCCGCCCATCGCCCGCGTGGCCAGCAGCAGAACGCCTAGCATCCACACTGCATCTACCCAAGGCAGCAACCGCTCAGCGCGCGAGGTAATCCAGGTACCGCGAGCTTCAGCGACAATCCCCTGCCCTCGACCAATCTGCTGCGAGATTCCGTATTGGATCGTTGCGCCATTTGCCACAATTGCCGTACTTGCCTGTTCCCGCGGAACACCCTGCATCTCACTCGCGAACGTCAGCGCAACCGCCAGCGGCATCAACGCCAGTGCGCCCAGAGCGACCGCATATCGTGTGGCCGATGAAGCACGCAGCGTAAGCCGATCCGCAACCGCATACGCCAGTGCAATCGCCGCGCCTTGCCAGCAGAAATGCAACAGCGTCCATCCCAGTGCCTGCAATTCCCCGCGGGGCAACCACCCCGCCGCCAGCTCATTCATCGCTTACCTCCTGGCACAGCAATCGTAGCTAAAATTAGTTCCGCAATGCATCTTTCTTCGCAATCAACCGCCGAATTGCATCTAACTCAGCGTCGCTCGCCTTCTCCATCTCCAGCGCGCGCAAAGCAAGCTGCGCCGCGCTCCCGGCAAAGAAGCGGTCGCTCAACTCACGCAGGAATCGCGCCTCCGTGTCCGCCTGTGAAACCGCAGCCCGATAGACGTGCGCACGCTCCCGCTCATCCCGCTCCACCAGACCCTTGTCGGTCATAATCTGCAGCAGCTTCAGCACGCCGGTGTACACCACTTCGCGCCTTGTATTCACCGCTTCGAATATTTCTCGCACCGTCGCCGAACCACGCTCCCAAAGAATGCCCAGCAGCTCCAGTTCCCCTTCGGTCGGCCTCGGAATTTCCTTCTGTCTCACCATGGACTGGACAATATACGAGGACATTCGTACATGTCAACGAAAATCTTCGTACATCTGACGATTTGTTTTCTAAAACTCCTGAGCAAAAAGCTGCGATCTCTGAAGAACTCAGGAAGGCACGATTCTGAAGACGGACGTTTCAGAAAAGTCGCTGATGGCAGCGATGGCATCCTCGGGATCGGTGCACGTCACAACCGCGACTGCCGGAAATACCATAACGCATGGGTGGAGGAACCCCTTGCATCCGAAAATAAAGTTATCCGGATTGACGTTTTCCAAGAGTTAGAGGACAATAGCACTGCATTCTCCCCGCGCGAAACTCAGAGTTATCGCCGATCGTCGGTTGACTTTGAAGGCAACAAGTAACCCATGGCTTGGGCAATATCTTTCGCGTAGGTCACAATTGCTCAGCTAAGACTCCGTGATCGCGGTATCGGAGCTTCCATGACAATGCCTCACGACGTACGCCCCGATGACTCGCACGACGAATCCTCCCTCGAACCCATCGATACACTGAGGAGACTGGCAGCCAGACTAGCCTTCATGGAGCGCGTCGGGCTTTTCGGATTTGGTCAGTCCAGCACAGGGCTGGGCGGCAATACCAGCCTGAAGAATGCTTGCCATTCGCCCCTCCCGCCGGACGCCACAGATGCTTCGCAATGCCCGCCGGATCTAAGTAATTTCGGAATCCTGAATCATGCACTAAACCTCGAGTCTTTGGAACCCGAGTTCAATGTGTGCCCCTCCGCAGAGCCACCCGTGCCGGCCATTCGCGTCGCCATTGGCGCAACTGAGTTTGGCGTCTCCTCACCCCCAAGCGCACAGCTGCAATGCAGGGTGACTTTACATATCGAATATAACTCACATGAAATGAGGTCTAAGTCGGCACTGCCTTGGTTCACCGCGATGGCCCTTCATGCAAGGCGTAAAGTGGCTCGGGTCTCTCGTCGGCCTCGCGTCTCTTGGTCTCAGGATCACAAAAAGCGGCCATCGAAGCTTCCCGTCCCTCATCATCCCAGAAGCAGCCCAGAAGACTCTTGCCGTCACCCTCGACGACGCCGTTCCCCTTCGCCGGGTAACGGATCGCGGGGCTAAGATGGTCGTGCCCCAGTTTCCGGGGAAAATGACCTCAAGGCAAAGTGCATGAAGATGTTCGAAAGTGCGATGCTTGCCCTCATCGTCGCGCTCTTAGCGCCCTGGCCAGCGCTCACGCAGCCGCAGACGAATACCTTCCACAATCCCCTGCTGCCGGTCGGGCCCGATCCCTGGGTCGTCACCCAGGACGGCTTCTACTATTACATGAACACTACCGGCGAGAACCTCACGATCTGGAAGACCCGCGATATCACGGATCTCACGCACGCTGAGAAGAAGATCGTATGGTCCCCGCCTGCTACCGGTCCCTATTCGAAGGAGATCTGGGCGCCCGAGCTTCACCGGCTCGACGGCAAGTGGTACATCTACTTCGCCGCCGACGCAGGCGAGAACTCAACCCATCGCATCTACGCCGTCGAGAATCCGTCCAGCGACCCGCTCCAAGGCACCTGGACCTTCAAGGGAAAGGTCTCAGATTCAACCGGCAAATGGGCCATCGACGCCTCCGCGTTTGCAGACAAAGGCGAGCGTTACCTGGTCTGGTCCGGCTGGGAGGGCGATGCGGACGGCGAGCAGCGCATCTATATCGCCCACCTCAAGAATCCCTGGACCATCGACTCGCCGCGGACGATGCTCTCTTACCCTAAGTATCCTTGGGAGCATGTTGGCGACCTGCTCGACAGGCCAACCATGCCGCATGTCAATGTGAATGAAGGGCCCGAGATCCTGCAGCATGGCGGCGACATCTTCCTGATCTACTCAGCGTCCGCCTGCTGGACGGATTACTACGCGCTAGGAGTTCTCCGTGCCAAATCTGGAGCGGATTTACTCAATCCGAACTCGTGGTCGAAGTATGACCATCCCTTCTTCCAGCAGGATCGCGAAGCGAAGGTGTTTGGCCCTGGACATACCGGGTTCTTCAAGTCTCCTGATGGCAAAGAGGACTGGATTATCTATCATGCCAATCCTGGATCGCAGCAGGGATGCGGCAACCGGCGCTCGCCGCGGATACAGCGGTTCACCTGGAATCCTGATGGCTCCCCTGACTTCGGGAAGCCGATCGCCACTGACGTTGCGATCCCCAAGCCTTCGGAGTAGGGGAAGGATTGCAGCGGATTATGTTGCTTCGTGGTTAGGGTTTGGCGGGGTATGATTCTGGCATTCCAGATGAATGGGGAAAGTCTTCGATGAGTGCTCCAGTGGAAGAGAAAACGATAGGGACTTGCCGGCTAATGCAAGCTGGGGAGAGCTTTATTGGCAAGCAGGGGCTGCAGTACAACGTCGCCATTTCCGCGGAATCCGTTGGGGCGACTGGGATTCATATGCAACTGGTGACGATTCCGCCGGGAGGGCGAGCCCGGGCGCACAAACATGCTACCCACGAGACGGCAATCTATGCCCTGAGCGGCGAGTCCGGCGTGTGGCATGGAGAGCGCCTGGAGCACCATACGATCGTCAAGCCAGGCGATTTCTTCTATATCCCCGCCGACGTTCCGCACCTGCCCTACAACCCCAGCACAACCGACTCCGTAGTCGCCGTGATCGCCCGCACCGATCCCAATGAACAAGAGAGCGTAGTGCTGCTACCGGAGTTGGAGAACATCCACTAAGGACCAGCGCAGATCAATGGTCTCAAGCGGACTTTTCAGACGGATCGAGCAATTCCAACGGGTACCGACTCACTCCATGGATGTGCTTCGTGTTCCCATGATTCGGCTCGCGGAAGGCTTCCGGCATAACGATCCCCGAGCGCCAGCCCTGAATCAACGGTTGTACCTCCGCTGCCGGAACAGGCCGGCTCAATAGATATCCCTGAAAGTCCATCTTTCCCATTTTCAAGAGCGCGGGTACAGGGCCGACATGCTCGATGGCTTCGGCAACAATCCGCTTGCCTAAAGAGTGCGCCATCGAGACGATTGCCTGAATGATCGGGATCACAGTGGGCTCATCGTCCATTGCTCGAATGAAGCTGCGGTCCAGCTTGATCGTGTCAATAGGAAGCTTATGCAGCGCGCTCAGGCAAGACTGTTCCGTTCCGAAGTCGTCGAGTGAAATGCGCACTCCCGCCTCGTGAAGCTGCACCAGTTGCTGTAGCACCTTGTCTCCGCTGAACATGAGGCTTCGCTCTATCAGTTCGATCTCCAGGCGTTCTGGCGGAAATGCATACTCCTTCAGGCAGGCCAGCACCGACCTCGCATATCCTGGTTCCTCCAACTGGCGTACCGATACATTGATCGCGAGTAAAACTGCTTCGCCGCGATGCAGTTCCCAGCGAATCGCATCCTGTATAGCAGTTCGCAAAGCCCAGGCTCCGATGTCAACGATAATGGGATGGCGTTCAGCGACCGAAATAAAGGCATCCGGCGTGATGATGCCAAGAACCGGATCATCGAGACGAATCAGCATCTCCATGCCCGTAAGTCGTCCATCCACTGAGAACTGCGGCTGATAGGCAAGCCGAAATGCCCGGTTCAGCAGAGCGAGTTCCAGCTCATAGGGAGTGATAATCGCCATGCCCTGCGGCTCTTGAGAAATATGAGCCTGCTGCTTGGCGATGTACATCTCACGGTCGGCATGCCGTGTCAGTTCTTCGGCCGTCAAACCGTGCTCTGGATAGCGCGCGAAACCGAAGCTGGCGGAGCCGTCAATGCTCACCCCGTCAAGGCTGAATGGATCCTTGAAGCAGGCTTGCAGACGGGTAGTGAGTGCGTGAGCGCGATCAAACCCCTCAGGGAAGGGCGCCACTACGACAAACTCATCCCCGCCGACTCGCGCAAGCATATCGATAGGCCGCAATTGTGCTCGTAGTCGCGCGCTGATTTGCCGCAGGTAAAGGTCGCCGGTCTTGTGTCCGAATTGGTCGTTAACGTACTTGAAGCGGTTGATATCGATATATATGACTGCCAATTGGCCGCCGTTCAGCTCAGCCTCAGCGAGCGCAGAGGCAAGGCGGCTCTCGCAGAGGCGCCGGTTGGGCAGCTCGGTCAATGGGTCGTGAGTGGAGTGATGAACCAGGCCCTTGTACAGGAGAGATTGCCGTATCGCCAGAGCCGCAAGCTCAGAGAGCACACGATAGATTTCTTCACTATCCGCAGCCAGTTTCCGGCCAGTTGGCGAAGTAACGGTGATCTTCCCGATCACCTGGTCCTCGGCGTCTCGCAGGGCTAGTTCGAATAGTGGTTTTGACCCGGAGATGGCCGGCTGTTCCGCTGATATTGGGTCCAGCACATCGCCCTCGAATTGCAGGGAATACGCGCACTCCGCGCCAGGCAAAAGCTGCGCAGTTGACGTGCAAATCTCCTGGAGCAGTTCGTCCAGCGTACTGTTGGAACTGATCATCTGCAGGACCCTGCTGCGTTCTTTGGCGATACTCGTCGAACGATCGATCCACGCCTTCTCATGCGCATCGCGCCATCTGACGAAGTAGGCCCGAACAGCGAATACAATCGCAATGACGAAGACTACGGTCAGGATTTCCCACAGGTGTTCCGCCGTGTACCATGACGGCTTTGCGATCAGTTCAATATCGGCGGCATTGCGCATCTCCAGGTGAAAGTGGCGGGCAGCTTGCGAGGCGCTCTCCGGCATGATTCTGCAATAGCCGGCGATGCGAAGACGGCTGCCTAATTGATAGTCATCGAGAGGCGTCTTCTCGATATATCCGCTTATTAGATGCCCGTCGGCGTTGATGATGAGGATGTCTGAATCTGCATCGTGCAGCTGCGAGACCAGCACGCCGGAGATCGAAATCAGACTGTCTTGATACTGCCCGGTGGAGGCTTCAGCATAGCTGATTGGCTGAGGCGCGGGCTGCTGGTCCTCGGCGCCGGCCGAATGACTGGGATGATGCTGCTTCTGCGCCTCTGCAGGCAGAGATATCGAGGTTGCCAGCCAGTTCGTGGAGGCCGCGACGATTAAGAACAGAATTGTGCGGGCTGCCTTTGGTTGACGGCGAAAGACTTCGTGATTGAGCGATTGGGCCCGACCGGCTTCCGATGCATTGGCGAGCGCTCGGATTCGAGGTCTTTCCATGGATACTAGAGAATCACCGCTAGCCGGAACTCATCTGCTGCCGGATTCGGAAATCCCCCTCCTGAAATGAATGCTATCGGTTACTGTTTCCAAACCGATATCCCACTTGCGAGTTACCTTGGATGTAGTTGGAGTCAGATCGATTAACACTGTAAGTTAACTAAAAGAAAAATATGACATTTACTACATGAATTGAATAGCACCATGTCTCCAGGTGTGGCTAAATTCTGCGACGCGAGCAGGTGAGTGCGGTAGTATGAGGCTCGGTTGACTCGCATGGTGAAGCATCCTGCTGAAGACCCGCGCCTCACTCGTCTAAGCGAGATCGCACTTGCGCTGCCAGAGGCTTCGCGCGAGATTTATGGATCGCATGCGCAGTTCTTGGTGCGGAAGAAAACTTTTGCCTACTTCCTAAATAACCATCATGGGGATGGCATTGTCGCGGTGGCCTGCAAGGTATTGCCCGGCGACAACACAATGCTCGCGGACAGTCAGCCGCGCAGGTTCTATCTTCCTGCTTATATCGGGTCGAGGGGATGGGTGGCGCTGCGGCTGGATGTGGGCAAGGTGGATTGGGGTGAAGTGAGCGAACTGCTGTCGGTCGGCTACGCGCTGGTTGCGCCGAAGCGGCTGGCGGAGCGGATGAAGCTGGAAGCTTGAACCTGCCATCAGGCTTGCCGGATCGAGAACTCGTTTGTGTTTTGGACGAGCTATGCCCAGGTCTCCACGCCCAGGCCCCAAAAGCGAGACCTGGGGCTCCCGCGCACCCGCGACATACAAGAGCCAGAGCAACAGCAGATCCTTCGCTGTCGTTCAGGATGACAAATATTGTTTGTTGCTGGCTACTCCACGGAGTGGACTTCAGGGTTGACCCAGGGGCCGTCATTGCCGATTAACTGGTCTGCTTCTACCGGGCCCCAGGTGTGGGGGGTGTAGGGGTAGAAGGGGGTGACGTTGCCCAGGATGGGCTCGACGATGCGCCATTGGGCTTCGATGAGGTCTTGGCGGGCGAACTGTTCGCTGTTGCCGCGGCTGGCGTCGCCGAGGAGGCGCTGGTAGGGCGGGGTGTCGGCGGCGCTTTCGCGGTGCATTTCGAGTTCGATATCACGGCCGACCATGCGTTCGCCGGGGGTCTTGATGCGGAGGCCGAGGGCGATGTTCATGTCGGGGCTGACGCGGATGCGCATGTGGGCGGAGGCGTTGGGAACGAGTTCGCCGAAGGTCTCTTTGGGCGGGCGCTTGAATTCGACAAGGGCTTCGGTGCAGGTAACGGGCATGAGTTTGCCGGCGCGGACAAAGATGGGGACGCCGGCCCAGCGCCAGCTGTCGATCTCTAACTTGATGGCGACGAAGGTTTCGACGGGTGAGCCAGGGGCGACGCCGGGGACTTTGCGGTAGCCGTCGTATTGTCCGCGGACAACGGACTGCGGTGTCAAGGGCTTGACGGCCCGGAGGAGCTCGCTCTTGCGGTCGCGTTGAGCGTCATGGTCTTCACCTGTCGGGGGGTCCATGGTGAGATTGGCGACGACCTGCATCATGTGGTTTTGCACGACGTCGAGGAGTGCGCCGACCTCGTCGTAGAAGCGGCCGCGGTCCTGGACGCCAAAGTCCTCGGCCATAGTGATCTGGATGCTGCGGATGTGGTCGCGGTTCCAGATGGGCTCGAAGATGGGGTTAGCGAAGCGGGTGTAGAGGATGTTCTGGACGGGTTCTTTGCCGAGGTAGTGGTCAATGCGGAAGATGTCCTGCTCGGCGAAGAAGTGGTGGAGGGTTTCGCCGAGTTCGCGGGCCGTTTGGAGGTTGCGGCCGAAGGGCTTTTCGACGACGACGCGAGCGTTGGTGGCGCAGCCGGATTTGGCGAGGTTCTCGGCGACGATGGCAAAGAGGCTGGGCGGGATGGCGAGGTAGTGGAGGGGGCGCTGCGCGGAGCCGAGTTCTTTGCGGAGCTGGAGGAAGGTGTTGAGGTCGTTGTAGTCTCCATCGACATATTGGAGGAGGGCCATGAGCTTTTCAAAGGCTGCAGGGTCGATGCCGCCGTGGTGTTCGAGGCTGTCTTTGGCGCGAGCTTTGAGCTGGTCGAGGTTCCAGCCGGCTTTGGCGACGCCGATGATGGGGAGGTTGAAGCCTTCGTCGCGAATGAGGCCGTGGAGTGCGGGAAAGATCTGCTTGTAGGCGAGGTCGCCGGTGGCGCCGAGGAAGACGAATGCGTCGGAATGAATGGATGGTGAAGAGGACATGAATTTGCTCCGGGCCTTTGGCGTTTGCCTGATTGCGTCAGCAATTTATTATCGCTTGCCGGGGCAGGCGAACTGCTGTCCCTGGAGTCTGATGCCTCGAAACTATTGGGTGATTCATGATTGAGACGGCCGATAGCTCCCTTACCGAATCCTTATGGACTTGCCACTCTCTCTTTATGGTTTGACAACTAAATCTATATACGACACAAGGCCGCCCAAAGGAGACGGCAGTCCTGCCTTCATGCTCAAAACGATCTCATTTTTCTCATTTAGCTTGTTCATTGCCTTCTGCGTCTCGTCTGTGGTTTTGGCTCAGGAATCGAACTTTAGCTCATCTATCGCGGCGCCCGAGGGCGGCTCATCGGATGGTGCTAGGCGGTCTGGAAGCAAGGCGCCTTTTTTCTTGCGCCTGACGGATGCATACAAGGCTGACTGGAATCCGACGCAGCCTGAAGCGGCGGGTCCAGTGCGGCGAGGGTACGCGGGTCCTTTGGATTCGCCGCCGTTTCCGAGTACGGACTATAGCGTCGGAGGAACTCCGGTGATCGGCGCTCCGGACACGCAGAGTTACCCGCTGATGGAGGCGATCAATCGCAATCGCAGACGCATCAAGATTTATGGATGGTTCAACAGCGGCTTTAACATATCGACATCGAACAAGGGGGACGGAGCGAACTCCCCTGCTGCGTACTACTACAACCCTAACCGGGTTATTCCGGATCAGGAGGTGATGTATATCGAGCGCCTGCCTGACACGGTGCAAACAGAGCATTTTGACTGGGGATTTCGGTTTGCGCAGCTCTATGGGCAGGACTATCGGTATACGACTTCGAAGGGTGTATTCTCGCAGCAGCTGCTGGCGCGCAATCATGAGTATGGCTACGACCCGGTGATGTACTACGTCGATCTCTACTTCCCGAAAGTAGCCCAGGGCATGAATGTGCGCATAGGGCGGTATATCTCCCTGCCGGACATCGAGGCTCAACTCGCGCCCAACAACTACACCTACTCGCATTCCATCCTGTACACGATCGATCCTTATACGCAGACAGGCATTGTCAGCTCGATCAAACTAAGCGATCACTGGCTGGTGCAGCTTGGCATTTCCGATGGCAACGATGTAGCGCTCTGGACTTCCGATGCCACGCCCACGGGAACGGCGTGCGTCGACTACACGTGGCGCAAGGGCGGTGATGCTCTCTACACCTGCGCGAACTCCGTCAACAAGGGCGATTACGCGTACAACAACCTCCAGAGCTACTACGAGACCTGGTATCACAAGATCAATGCGCATTGGCACACCGATACCGAGACCTGGTACATGTATGAGCGCAATGTCCCCAACATTGCAGGCAATGTGGCGAATCCGATCAAGCCGGAGACGGGCGCGAATGGGGCGTTCTGCCATGCCGAGCAACTTCGCTGCTATGCGCCCGAATATGCCGTGACCAATTACGTGGAGTACGAACGGGATGCGAAGAACTATTTTTCGTTTCGGAATGAGTTTGTCGATGACATCAAGGGACAGCGCACCGGGTATGCGACGAAGTATTCCGAGCACTTGATCAGCTATGGCCACTGGATCGGCTCGACTGTGCTGTTTCGTCCGGAGATTCGGCTGGAGCATTCCTATGATAAGAAGGCTTACGATCTGGGGACTAAGTCAACGCAGTTCGTGATCGCTGGAGATATCACCTACCATTTTTGATTTCCATGGTCCAGCTGGATGCGGCGGGCTTGCCGTCTAGCAGGCTTGCGTCTCATCTAGGGAAGCTCTGATCCTCGGATCAATTGTGCGGGATTCCCTCGGCGGCTGAAGCCGGGTTGATTGGTCCAGCGAAAGGGCGTGGACAAATGTCAGGGCTGAAACCCTAACCTACCAGCCACGCCCTTTCAAAGCATTTCGCTCGTTCTGCCCTCTTGAAACAGCTCGCTGATGCCGAGATCCCTCAGAAGACGAAGCGCAGCGAGAGTTGCGCTTGCAGCGGATCGCCCACGCCGACGCGCAGGAAGCCGCTGAAGTCGAACAGGGCGGGCGAGCTGAGCGGGTTGAGGTTGTTGGTGTTGTTGAAGGCGTTGAAGACTTCGGCGCGGGGCACGAGTTGGTACTTGCCATCACGGAACGGGAAAGGGCGGCTCAAGCCGAAGTCGAAGACGAAGAAGGCGTTGTCTTTGCGGAGGTGGTTGCGGCCGCAGTCGGTGCCGTCGACGAAACGGGTGAGCGAGTTGTTGTAGCTGCATGGCGCTCCTGTGCCGTTTCCATTGGTGTTGTCGGTTTCAGGAGAGGCGGAGTGCTGCTGGATGCGCACGTTACCTTTGAAGCCCAGGGGCAGGTCGCCCAATGCATATGCGTTGAATTTGTGCCGCTCATCGCGATCCGAGTAGGAGTATTCCGCGGCGAGGTCGTAGAGGTTGGCGTAGCGGAAGGTGAAGGGGTCGCGTTCGTTGGAGTCGTCGTCGCGATCGACGGAAAAGGTGTATTCGGCCTCAGCGAGGAAGTGATGCGACATGCGCTTGCGGAGGCCGACGGTGAGTCCGCGATAGAGGGATTTGGCGTTGCTGATGGTGTTGGTGACTGCGCCGATGGCCGGGAAGGGCGGATCGCCAGCGTAGGTAACCGTATCCGCGTTGAAGGCCGGAACCACCGTGGGTCCGACATTGGGATTAGTGAAGCGGGTGAGATAGACGCCTTTGGAGTCAGTGAAGTCGATGAAGGCTACGTAGTCCTGTGAGATCTGCTGATCGTAGCCGACGTTGAAGGTGTAGATGCGGGGATTGTGGTAACGCTTGTCGAACACCGTGACACCAGCGCCGGGGCAGCCCGTGTCGGGACAGTTGGAGACCGGAAGGATTCCAGGATAGGTCGGATTGCCGGCGGGTCCGAATTCGGTGATGGTTTGCTGCTGGACGCCGTTGGTGGTGATAGCGCCGACTTCGGTGAGCATATTCTGCCGGGCGTTGAAGATGCCTCCGCTGCCGCGCAAGACGGATGAAGCCTTGCCGGTGATGTCCCATGAGAAGCCGACACGGGGCTGGAACTCCTTCGTCTGATTTGGCAGCTTTCCGTTGGACGGAAAGGCCGGATTTGAAAGGTACGGCGCATATGCTGTCTTCGACGGCGGGATGACCGGATCGGGGAAGAACTGGGCTTCCCAGCGGAGGCCGTAGTTCAGGACGAGGCGGGGATTTACCTGCCATGTGTCTTGTATATAGACGGCGGGCTCCTGGTTGCTGATGCTGGAGTAGCCAGCTTGCTGCACGGTTTCGCCGGCCTTGGTGCCTGCGTCCTGCAGATAGAGGAAGAGGGGGCTGCCGAAGCTGGTCGTGCCTTCAGGGCAGGTGGTGTGGAACTTTCCATCCGAGCAGGATTGCGTGGTCGGACCGAATCCATCGGCAGAGATTGGGGTGGCGTAGTGCAGGAATCCGTCGACAGTGCCGAAGATGTAGCGGCCGAGAGCGAAGCCATCGAAGACCTGGGTGTTGTGGCTGTAGAGGTACTCCGCTCCGACCTTGATCGTGTGCCGGTGGACGATCAGGGAGAGATTGTCCTTGAAATCTAGATGGTAGAAAGTCTCGCTGGCCCCCGGCCCGAGGAAGAAGGGCTGACCGAAGCGGAAGCTGGGCCCTGGGGTGATACCGATGCCGCCCATGCCGGTATCAGGAACGGAGTTCGGGTTGATGGCCGAGCGCGGCCGGGTTTCATGTCCGAACGTAAAGTGGCCTTCGTTGAGGCGGTGGTCGGAGAGGGTGGAGATGAGATTGAGGTTGAGAGTCTGGACGTGGGCCGGGCCCTCGATGCCGTTTGCCGAGTCGC
>Ga0070730_10004214_pt1 | contig 12715 bp, 9 predicted proteins | sample Coa_R1_3_FD_66447 | JGI IMG/M metagenome (GOLD analysis project Ga0070730, IMG submission 66447) | Surface soil microbial communities from Centralia Pennsylvania, which are recovering from an underground coalmine fire - Coalmine... | ecosystem: Environmental > Terrestrial > Soil > Unclassified ...
TGGTGCCGATGGCGCTGGGGATCGGCGAGGGCGGCGAGCAAAACGCTCCGTTGGGCAGGGCGGTGATCGGCGGCCTCCTGTTTGCGACGTTTGCAACGCTGATCTTCGTGCCCACGATGTATACATTGCTGCGCCGCCAGCCGGCGGCCGTCACTGATTCGGACTTAAAAGGTAGAGCTGATGCGATCGCATGAAGAACCCGCGACTTCGCCTCTGAGCGAGGACCCGTCCCACGGCAAGTTTCCCGACGAGGTGTCGCGCCGGGAACACGACGAAGTGTCGACGAGCTTTGCTCCCGGCACGGGTCGGCGCACGAAGCGAGCCGTTGGCGTTGCGTCTGCGTTCCTCGTGCTTTGTTTCGTGGTCGTGATCGTCGTCCGCTATCTTCACTCGCATGCCGTCGCGAAGGCAGGGGAAACGGCGTATGCGGCGCCCCCTCCGGTGGATGTGGTGGTTGCGCGGCCGGCGACCGATGGACAGGATCTGGTGCTTCCGGGCGAGACGGCGGCCTGGTATGAAACGACGATCTACGCGCGCGTCAACGGTTATGTCGCGAAGTGGCTGGTGGATATCGGCGATCACGTCAATAAGGGCCAGGTTCTCGCCATCATCGAGACGCCTGAACTCGATGCCGAGCTGCAGGCGGCTCGAGCGCAACTCAAGGCGTCGGAGGCGCAAGTGGTGGCGCGTAAGGCCGAAGCGGAATTCAGCAGGACCACCAACGAGCGCTGGCGCGATTCCCCGAAAGGGGTGGTGTCGGAACAGGAGCGAGAGTCGAAGAAAGCGGATTACGAGAGTTCCGAGGCCCGTCTCTATGCGGCTAATGCGCAAGTCAATCTGGACAAGTCCAAGGTCGATCAGTACAGCGCATTGGCGGAATTCAAACAAGTCAAGGCGCCCTTCGATGGAACCATCACCGAGCGCAAGATCGACATCGGCAACCTGGTGACCGCCGGCAGTACCACGACAACGACGCCTCTGTACCGCATGGCGCAGACCGATCCGCTGCGTATTTTCGTCGACGTGCCGCAGAGCGCATCCGGAGAACTGATGAAGGCGGGCGCGCCGGCCGAGATTCGCGCGACCGGCGCCGTGGGCGGTGTCTTCTCGGGGAAAATAGCGCGCTCCGCGGAATCGATCAACGCACAGGCCCGCACGATGCGGGTGGAAGTCGACATGCCCAATGCCAACCACGCGTTGGTGCCGGGAATGTACGTGAATATCGCGTTCAGGCTGCCGCCTCGTGGGTTGGTGGAAGTGCCTGCCGCTGCATTGATATTTCGCGCGAGCGGCTCGCAGGTGGCGCAGGTCGACGCAAGCGGCAAGATTCAATTTCACGACGTCATGATTGCCCGCGATAATGGAAGCTTGGTCGAGCTGGCTTCGGGTGTGCATCCCGGCGACAAGCTGGTATTGAACATCAGCAGCCAAATCGCACCGGGTCAAGCGGTGGCCGTCAACGAGCCGGATACCCCCAGCAAGAACCTTGCCGCGAAGCGCTGAAAGGGCATCCTGTGAAAGCGTCACAGTTGATCGTATTGGGATTGGCCGCAGTTTTGGCGGCTTGCGCTGCGGGCCCTTCCTACCGCACGCCGCCACCCGATGAGCCTTCCAACTTTGCCGCGAAGGTTGACGGTAATTCTTCGCCGGGATCGGGCAGTCAACCCGCCGCCACGCCGCCGGATTTGGCTGCCTGGTGGCGCGCCTTGAATGACGAGAAGCTCAATTCGCTCGTCGATCGGGCCGTCAAGTCCAATTTGGACCTGGAAATCGCGCTGGACAGATTGCAGCAAGCGCGTACTTATGAGGCGGTGGTGCTCGGATATGCGTTGCCGGACGTGGAGGCAAGCGCCGCCGCCGGGCGTGGCACGGGAAGCGACCTTACCAAAGCCCGCGCCGATCAGGGGCTGAGATCCGCGGACAATGGTGCGGGCCTGCAGCACATCAACACGATTGCCGGATTCGATGCCGTCTGGGAGCTCGACCTCTTCGGGAAATTCCGCCGGGAGTTCGAGGCGGCGCGCGCTGAAACCGAAGCGGCGCGGGCCGCGCGCTACGATGTGCTCATTTCCGTGGTAGCCGACGTGGTGCGCGCTTACGTCGATCTGCGCGGACTTCAGGTGCGTGCCGGCATCCTGCACAGTGCGAGCGATGTGCTGCGCGAATCGCTGCGCATCGTCAACATTCGCTATGAGCGCGGCATCACCAATGAGCTCGATGTGGCGCTCGCGACCCGAGAACTCGCGACGCTCGAAGCGCAGATCGCTCCGGTGGAAGCCGAGGTGAATGCCGCGCAATACACGCTGGCCGTTCTCGTCGGAGAATATCCGGAGAACATGGTTCAAGAACTCTCGAAGCCCGACCTTATTCCCACGATGCCGGCGCCCACACCGCCGGGCGTTCCGCTCGACCTGTTGAAGCGTCGACCGGATATCCAGGTGGCGGAGCGCGAACTCGCGGCGGCGACCGCGCGCATCGGTGTGGCAACCGCCAATCTTTTTCCCCAGGTCGCCCTGGTCGGGTCGATCGGCAGTCAGGGACAGGGGTGGGGGACCACCCCCAGCGTCAGTAAGCATATTTGGTCGTTCGGACCCGGCGCCGTGTGGCCGCTGCTCGACTTTGGAGCACTCGATGCCGAGGTCGACATCGCCCAATTGGCCGCTCGTGCGAGCCTGGTGAATTACCGGAAGACCATCTTGAACGCAGTGCGGCAGGTGGATACGTCGCTCGATGCGTATGAAGCCCAACAGGCACGCATGGAGAAATTAACCGGCGCAATGCTGGCGGGCCAACGCGCCGTCGAGTTGGCGACCTCTCGCTACAATCGCGGCCTCACGGATTTTCTCAACGTGGTGGATGCCGAGCGCCAGTTCTACGATCTGCAGGAGCAGTATGCCGAGGCGCAGGTGGCCCAGGGCGAGCAGTTCGTGCAGCTGTACAGGAGCCTCGGCGGCGGGTGGCAGGATTATCAATCCGTCCCGGCGATCCGGCGGCCGCAGCCGGCCATCATTGCCGCGTTTCGACGCGTGTTGAGCAGCTCGGCGCCGTAATTCGCGGTACTTATCCGGGATCTGACACCCCTGGGCGCCAGCTTTTTCTGCATTAAGTACGACCTCGTGAAGCCGCCGCCAACGGCGGGTACCGATATTTCCCCCCAGGCTGCTGAGCGCCGGAGCGATGAGATTCTGGGCGGCAGCAGCGCTGCGGACGGAATACGGCCGGTCGCTGAATCGCAGGCCTTGGGCCGCTTCGGCGACGTGATGCTGCGTTGCCTATTCCACTCTGTAGTTGCGAGATTCCAAACAAGCGCCGTCGGCTCGTAAATACTCAACGCGTTTTGCGAGCATGAGTTTCTCCGCGCTCGATGGCTCCTTGCCCGCAGCACCTCCACGGCTTGTGTCATTCGCTTGCCTGGGGTCCAGCCCTGTCTCGGCGACAGCCCGCTGATGACATTCTGCTCGATCGCGGTCCATCTGTTCGTTCGTCTGGTCGCCATTGGGATATACGAAGAGCTCGGTCACAACGGGCTCTTGAGATGCCACTTGGTCGGCAAGGCCAGCGGGTGGGGGGACAGTCTCGTACGCACCGGCGGTCCCATTCCATTCATAGTAGGTGTCGTCCGCGTAGTAGTAGGGCACCCCATTCCAGTAGTAGAGGTCGCAATTCCAAGGCAGCGCAGAGAAATAAAGTCCATATCCCAACGCACCCCAGCCGCCCCGATTCCAACCGTGGCCGTAATATCCCCCGGGACGGCGCCATCCCCCATGTTGTGGGTAGACGCCGCCGCGAAAGCCGCCACCATGAAACCCGGCGCTCCGGCGGAAGCCGCCGCCGTCGGAACCACCATGGTGACTTCCACCGCCGTGGGTACCACCTCCGCCACTGTGACCGCCGCCGCCACCCGAGTGCGCGTCAGTAGGTCCCGAAATGCCTAAACTGAGAGCGGCAAGCCCCGCGGTAATGCAAAGCAGCAGTGGCCGGTTACGCATGAATGCACCTCGACGGGAGCCGCTTCCCTGCTGGCGATGCAACGCGGAAGCGCCTCCACACCGTATTGGAGCAGCGCCGCTCCCCAGCAGTTCCGGGACTCCACTCTTATATCCGAGTGATGCCCGCGAGATCCGGATTCGAGGTTCCGTCACTACCCACCGTCATAATCTTGTTGCAAACATGACGGTATGCAACCGTACGTTCGAAAGAGGTGGTGCGCTGGAGTCGCGGTCGCCGATTTTCCACCATGCGCGGCGAGCCAACGCTGGGCCGCAGGCCCTCATCGCCGGTAAGTACCACGGTCCGACTCTTAGAGTGGCGGCCCGTGCGTTGTCGACAGAAGCCGAATTGCTCACCAACATACGTCGATCTCCCCCGCAGGAAACGGAATCCCCGCCAGCTTCCACGCCGCAGCGATGCGCTCAATCGCGGGTTGCGAGCGCTCGATCCATTCCGGATGCAACCGGCGGGATGTATCCGGCATGTGAAACTCAGATGCCCGTAGTCCGCTGCGGTAACGATCGTGATAGCTCTGGGCGCGGGATTGCAGAGCGGACTTACCGAAGGCGACAACCCGCAGTTCACGGCTCGCCGCCAACCCGGTCATCGCCAAAGATAAATGATATTGCTCCCAGTATCGAAGATACGCATCGAAATAGTCCATGTTCTTCAGTTCTTCCGCGCTGCAGCCTGCGTGCTGAAGGTCCCGGCGGCACCACTCCTCGATGTTCGAGCGCACGGCAAAGCGCCCATCGGCAGGTAATCCGCCGGACTTGTCGTAGGTCGATACGCAGCTGGCGACCGGGTGTCGCACCGTCAACACGTGCTCCGTCTCCTCGCCCAACACGCGATGGAAAAGGCCGCCCGCGTAGACGGCCTTGGTGAGTTTCTTGGGGACCACGATTTTGCCGTCGTGCGCTTTCCGGTCGCCAAAGAAAACCTCGACCATGGTCAAGTATTCCGCCATCGTCTTTAGGCTGACGATCCAACTGTTGACCCCCGGTTGCAACTGAAAGGGTCCCGCTTCAGGAAAGCTGTCGTGAGCAACGCCGTTTGGTACGTGCGCCGGCATCAAGCCAAGCGCTCGATACACTTCCGCCGTCAGGTAGGAGCCCCCCGTGCGCGGAATGCCGATGAAGGTGACGAAGTGAAAGCGCGACTGCAGCTCTTGCAGCGGTGACAGATCACCGGTAAGTAGCGAAAACAACAGCGTATAGGCGCGAGCCAATCGTTCACGTCCTAAGACGCTCCCCATGACGAGTGCGGCAGCGGCGGCGACGCCGCTCAGATCGATCTCATTCAGCGACAGGGATTCTGAGCGCTGCTCCGCCCAGATCTCCCGATCAAACGGAAGTCCTCGCAGAACTTGCGCCAGAAAATAGACGAATACCGGCGAAACCGGGAGCTCGCGATCAGAGAGTTTGAATTCGAGACCCATGACATCAACGGATTAACGAGAGCGAAGATCAGCCGAAAAAGGCCGCAGTGCACCTTTGCACGCGGGTCCTACGGACCACAAGTATGCGCCTGATTCTCCATGGATGCTGCTACGGCCTAATGTTACTACGGTGTCGCAATTACATCGTCTGGAACTAATCGCAAGCATTCCGATCTAAAACATGACTATAAAATCCTAGGAACGGGGAGAGCACATGAGCTTTCACAATCGCGTGTTGCCGATCGTGACCATCACCGGCAGTTCGCTCATGGTGGGATGTGGCGGGAACTACGGTGGATCTTGCGGTTATGGGTCTTCCTATGGCTCGTCCGGCGGATGCGCCGCCCCCGTCAATACAGCCGATGGATATTACGAAGGCACCTTGACCCGTCAGGGGAATCCGCAGCCAACCCCCGTTGTCGCAATCATCGCGGACAGCGGCGATGGAGCGATCAGCGGTCAGGACGGAACCTATTACCGATTGCACGTCGACCTACCGGGAAATAAGGTAATGGGAACATATTTTGGACTCTCACAAGGAGCCAATTTTCCGAATGGGACGCGAGCGACCTCCGGATCGATATCCGCGGTTGCCTCACCCAATCTGAACGGTATCCTCTCGGATCAGACCGGTGCCGCAGAGCCTCTTGCGCTCAATTTCGACACGGTTTACAACCTCAGCTCTTCGCTCCCGACATTGGCGGGAACCTGGAGTTATACCGCCAATGGCTTCAGTTTGACGGCAACGATACGACCCGACGGCACTTTTTCCGCCATCGATTCGAATAGCTGCACCTACACCGGCGCCTTTAGCCTGATCGATCCGAATTTCAATGCCTATAGCGAGAGTTACGTCCGATCATGCGGCGGCCTTAACGACACGTTCACCGGCTTGGCCACTTATTTCCCGCCCGTGGGCAATACCACTACCGCCGACATTAAATTGCTGGCTGATGACAGTGTGAGCGAGTTTCTAGCGGCAGATTTGCAATAGAAGTTCTCGCGCAATCGTCGCTGCGCCAGATTCCCCAACAGACGATATCCTCCACCGGGCCGCCTTTGAGGATCCGCTGAAAGCCCCCGGGGCGGGCGAGTTTGCCGACCAAGGATCTTCCAAGAGATTTTGCGTAGATTTCGTTGAGTCAGTGGTTGGCATCATTACTCCACGCTGTAGTTGCGTCCTCCGGGCACCTCCGGCTCGGGGATGGTCCTGGTGCACACACCTCGCACCGTTTGACGAAATACACTTCGTGTAGTTCCAGGCGTGGTTTGTAGCGACTGCGATCCCTGATAGAGACTCGTATGAGAGTATCTTAATGATGTTCTAACGATGCTCTAATGGGTGCCGGTTGAAATGCTCGACTGAGGGAGTCTCTGTGCGAATACTCATTGTCGAAGATGATCGAAAACTGGCTGAATTCGTCGCTCGTGGGTTGCGCGCCGAACGATTCGCCGTCGATCTCGCAGGCAATGGCCGCGAAGGTGAGACCTACGTCAACTCCTATGATTACGATCTGCTCGTACTTGACTTGATGCTGCCGCAATTGAGCGGCACGGAACTCCTGCGGCGCGTACGCCAATCGCATTCCGCGCTTCCGGTGCTGGTGCTTACGGCACTTGATGCAATCGACGATAAAGTGATTCACTTTGAGGCCGGCGCTGACGACTACCTGACAAAACCCTTCGACTTCGCGGAGCTGTTGGTGCGCATCAAGGCCCTTTTGCGGCGCACGCCCACCGAGCGGGTCGACGTCTTACGCATCGCCGATCTCGAACTCAATCGAGTCACCCAGCAAGTCAGGCGCAGCGGCCACCGGATCGACCTTACCGCAAAAGAATACGCACTCTTCGAATATCTGTTGTGTTCGCCCGGCCGGGTGTTCTCGAGGACGATGATACTCAATCACGTATGGGACCAGAGTTTCGAGGGCGTAACCAACATCGTGGATGTCTACGTCCGGTATCTGCGCAGAAAGGTCGACGAGCCGTTTCCAATCAAGCTCATTCATACCGTGCGCGGGGTGGGCTATTGCGTGCGAGAGGCGGAGCCGGAGCGGCACGCTGCACCTGAGTGAATCATCGTTCTCTCGCATTCCGGCTGGGCGCGTGGTACACGCTGCTCTTGAGTGCGACATTTGCACTCGTCGGGACGGGTACTTTCTACGGTCTGCAACATTACCTGCGATCGAATCTACGCGACTCCATCAGCCGCCGCTCGACGCAGGTCGAGCAAATCCTAGTCCAGGCATCGGCTGACGCCGGCAATAGTACGATAGCCCGGGAAATCGAGACTCGGGTCGCGCCGGAATTCAATAATCGCTTCGTCCGTGTGACCCGTGAACCGGGAGCGATGATCTATCGCTCTGGTCCGCCCGCCGATCGAAGTTTCGATCCGTCGTTGGTGAGCACGGCGACACGGGCAGGTGCCACCCACACCGGGTCGCCCGCCACTGCGATCGTGGGAGATCAGCATCTCATGATTCGTGCGACACCGGTGAGCACGCCGTCCGGCAACTACCTCGTCGAACTGGGTGTGTCGATCGACCCGATAGACGCGGTGCTGAACCGCTTGCTTGATCTGCTCGCAGTACTGCTCCCTGTGCTGATGGTCTGCGCGGCGGGAGGCGGCTACTTACTCGTGAATTGGGCGTTGCGTCCGGTCGATCGATTGTCACAGACCGCTGAACAAATAAGCTTGCAGAACCTGACGCTCCGGCTTCCGGTCGTACCGAGCGGCGATGCGTTGGAACGCCTATCGATCTCACTCAACACGATGCTGGGGCGATTGCGCGACTCCGTACAGACCTCGCGTCGTTTCCTGGCCGACGCATCCCATGAGCTTCGTACGCCGCTCACGGTGATCAAGGGCGAACTCCAGGAACTCGCCGGCGAATCTTCGCTGACCCAACGGGACTTGCACGAGCGCGCCGGCAGCATCCTCGAGGAAGTTGCCCGCTTGGAGCACCTGGTGACCGGGTTGCTCGTTCTGTCGCGCCTCGACGCCGGCGAGCCGCAGCGCGATTGGACGGATGTCGATTTGGCGGAATTGGTGTCGAGCACCGCGGAGCAGATGCGCCTGATGGCGGATGATCGCGGTATCGAGATCGAGTTGTCGGCGCTCCGAAAGGCGGTCGTCCGCGGAGATCGAGCGCGGCTTAAGCAGATCGTCGTCAACCTTCTTGATAACGCGATCCGCTTTACCAAACGAGGGGGCACCGTGTGGTTGCGTACCGCAGCGGATGATCTGGGCAGCGTACTCGAGGTATCGGATACCGGGATTGGCATTCCATCGGCCGCGATCCCGCATGTGTTCGATCGATTCTTTCGCGTTGATGAGGGCCGCTCGCGCGAGGACGGTGGCGCGGGGCTTGGACTATCCATCGTAAAATCAATTTGTTCGGTGCATGCCGCCGACATCGAAGTTGAAAGTCGTGTTGAAGCCGGCAGCTGCTTTCGCGTGATCTTTCCGCCCCCCCGACGCACGATCGTTGCCGCCGACGTGGACGTACCCCGCACCCCCCCATTGTGTGCCTCATCGGGTCGAGAAAGCCCCGCTCAGTCGCCGCTGCCGTCCGACCGGCCGCCGAACGTACCTGAAATGACGCAAAAAGGGTGATGTCCACTCTCGCAATACCTTCGGTTTGCATGGACGGTGGAGCCGGTTCCGCATTTTCTAATGCGACGTTCGGCGATTTCTAATCTAGGTGCCTCAGCATGGCTGTCAATATGATGTGTCCGGGACCTGCCACTGAGCGTAACGAGTCGAAACCCGCGGGATGCCGACGAGGACCATTAGGATCAAACGTGATTCTGGATGTAACGCCTTGCGATCGAATACTCGTGCAGCGCGCTCAGTCGGGCGAGCACGGTGCATTCAATGCGCTGGTACGCAAATATCGGGACCGAGTGATGAAGGTCTCGATGCGCTACACGCGCAATCGTGCGGACGCCGAGGATGTGGTCCAGGATACTTTCCTCAATGCCTATTGCGGGCTGCAGCATTTCCGCGGCGAGTCGGCCTTCTATTCCTGGCTATGTCGTATCGCGATCAACTCTGCGAAGACCTTATTGTCGCTTCGCGCGCGCGATGCAAGCACATTTGTGTCTAACACCAGGAATATCGTCGACATGGACGAGACCTCCGTGGCGCTAAGGAGTCTGGACACGCCGGAGGAACTGGCGCTGACGGATGAGATCTGCTCGGCGGTGAGCACGTCCATTGAGGCGCTCTGTGAAGAACAGCGCACCGCGATCATATTGCGCGAATTGGAGGGGCTGCGCTACTCACAGGTGGCGTCCGCCATGTCTTGCCCGGTCGGGACCGTGCGCTCGCGCGTGTTCCGCGCGCGCGAAGCGATAGACAATCAGTTGCGTCAAGTCTTTGACGATGGCCTCGGACGCGCCAAGAACAACGTGCCTTCGCGGTTACCGCGAATCGCGGGAGTGGCTGCAGTTGTGTAGGCCATATCGTACCCCCTCCAGCTCCATACTAAGGTGTGCTCGCCGGGGGTTCGCCGGGCCCGAGCCATTTGGCATTATTTGACACCTCTGCGCGGTAGCCCTTTGCATGAGGACGATATCGTGAAGTGGCGTCCTCCGCGAGCGGAGGTGGAACCAAGGAACATCGCGCGAGTCTTCAGGCCCTGGCCGCTTCGCGGACGTGATGCTACCGTGTCTATCCGAGACAGCACAGAGAAATGACGACCATGCATCGCACCAAGCGCGGCTGCATCGCCCGGCATGCACTATTTCCCGCCTCGACTCTCGCGATCGTTCTGAGCGCGGTTCTTTGCGGGTGCGCGGTCTATAGGAAATGCGGACTCCAAGGCTGCCCCGGTGACGCCGCGATAACGGCAGAAGTCAAAACGCTGTTTAGCCGGCATCCCGCGTTGGAGCCTCCCAACCTGCTCACCGTGCGGACTCTGGACCATGTGGTGTATCTGAATGGTATTGTCGATACCGATTTGGAACGCGAGATGGCGGAGACAGTCGCCCTCCAGGCCCACGGTGTGTCGAGGGTAGTGAACTCCATAGGTCTTAGCGGGGGGAGTCTTTAGCGTTGCCGACGGATTCACACAACGCGTTCAGCTTGCAACGATTGCGGGCGTGCGGTGGTTGCTGGTGGTTGCCGCGATGATTCGCGGGTTCAAGACCACAGGCCAAACCGAGGCGGATCAATTGGATTCCATCGATGCAGCCGCTGCACCGCCGGACCTCACGCTTGAGTCCATTCCCGAGACGCTTGCGCGGCTCGATGTAAACCCGGACGCGGGACTCACGCGCGCCGAGGTTGATGCACGCCGGAAAATACACGGTTACAACGAAGTGCCCGAGAGGAAAGAGCAGGCGGCGCTGCAATTCCTGCGGAAATTTTGGGGAATATCCGCGTGGATGCTTGAACTCATCATGATTCTATCGGCCGTTCTCAAGAAATATTCGGACCTTGTCATTGTGGCTGCTCTGCTCGTCGTCAATGCCGTCTTGAGCTTTGCGCAGGAGCATCGGGCGGCCGGGGTCGTGGCGACATTGCGGCGCCGATTGCAAGTCAACGCACGCGTCAGGCGCGACTCGACCTGGGACGTCCTTACCGCCCGCGAATTGGTCCCGGGTGACATCGTCCGGTTGCGAGCGGGCGACATTATTCCGGCGGACTTAAGACTGCTTGCCGGAGCGCTCACCGTGGATCAATCAGCGTTGACCGGTGAATCAAGCGATATCGAGAAGGTGTCGAGTGACGTGCTTCCGTCCGGATCCGTCGTCCGCCGCGGTGAAGGCAACGGGGTGGTATTGCTGACCGGCGCCAAGACTCTTTTCGGACGAACCACGGAACTTGTGCAAGAAGCGCAGCCCAAGTTGCATATTGAAGCGGTGGTGGCCAAGGTCGTCCGCTGGCTATTCGTCATCGTCAGCGCGCTGCTGTGCATAGTGGTCGTGCTGTCGCTGGTCCGCGGCGCGCCGCTTCCGGAGATGGTTCCGCTCATGCTCGTCCTGTTGATGAGCGCGGTGCCGGTCGCCCTCACCGTCATGTTTACTGTGAGCATGGCCGTCGGGTCGAAGGAACTGGCGCAACGCGGAGTGCTGGTGACGCGCCTGAGCGCCTCAGAGGATGCCGCAACGATGGACGTGCTCTGTGTGGACAAGACGGGCACAATCACTATGAACCAACTCGCCGTCACCGGCGTGATCCCGTTGGAGCAGGCGACGGAAGCTGACGTGTTATTCGCCGGCGCACTCGCGTCCCAGGAGGCCGACCAGGATCCGATTGACATGGCATTCCTCGCCGCGGCGAAAGCGCATCGCGTATTCGACGGCGTTCCGGCAGTCACGCCCGTCTCCTTCGCGCCGTTTGACGCGAAAAGCCGGCGGACGGAAGCCCTGGTCGAACAGAACGGGCAGCGACTGCGCGTGATGAAGGGGGCCGTGCGAACCGTCGCCCAAGCCTGCGGACTCCAGCCCCCGGCGATCGAGGCGTTGGAGACGCGGGTCAGCGAATCGGCGCTGAAGGGATATCGGACGCTGGCGGTGGCGCGCGGTCCCGAGACGGGCGTTCCCGCATTGGTCGGATTGGTGACGTTGTCTGATCCGCCTCGTCCGGACGCCCGGCAGCTCATCGCCACACTCCACGATCTCGGCGTTCCGGTGAAGATGCTCACTGGCGACGCGCTGGCGGTGGCGAGTGAAATTGCGCACGGCGTCGGGTTGCCCAACATCAGGCGCGTGGCGGACCTGAAAGCTGCGGGCGCTCAGGCCGGCAGCGAGGCGGTGGACCTGTTGGCGGGGGCCGATGGTTTCGCCGAAGTGTATCCGGAGGACAAATACATCGTGGTGCGGCACTTGCAGGCTGCGGGGCACGTGACCGGTATGACGGGCGACGGTGTCAACGACGCGCCCGCGTTGCGCCAGGCCGAAGTGGGCATTGCCGTCAGCACCGCGACGGACGTGGCCAAGGGCGCCGCGAGCGTCGTGCTGACCGAACCCGGGCTGACAAATATTGTGGCGTTGGTCGAGCAGGGACGGACGATCTACCAGCGCATTCTGACCTGGATCATCAACAAGATCAGCCGGACAATCCTGAAGTCGGCCTTTGTGGCCATCGCGTTCGTGGTGACCGGCAAGTTCGTTGTTTCCGCCTTCGCGATGTTGTTGCTGGTCTTCATGACGGACTTCGCCAAGATCGCCCTGGCCACCGACCACGTTCGCCCATCCGGGAAACCGGAGACATGGAATATTGGTGGCTTCATCACCGTGTCCGTCGTGTTGGGCGTCGCGATGGTCGCTGAAACGCTC
>Ga0070730_10004215_pt1 | contig 12712 bp, 10 predicted proteins | sample Coa_R1_3_FD_66447 | JGI IMG/M metagenome (GOLD analysis project Ga0070730, IMG submission 66447) | Surface soil microbial communities from Centralia Pennsylvania, which are recovering from an underground coalmine fire - Coalmine... | ecosystem: Environmental > Terrestrial > Soil > Unclassified ...
CCCTGCCACCAACCATCCAGCATCGGCCCGCCGGACAGCACGATAGCCGGAATATTCATCGTCGCCGCACCCATCAGGCATGCGGGCGTCGTCTTGTCGCATCCGGTGGTCAGCACCACCCCATCGATCGGATAGCCATGCAGCACTTCAACCAGCGTGAGATAAGCGAGATTGCGATCGAGCGCCGCGGTCGGACGCTTGCCGGTCTCCTGAATCGGATGGATCGGAAATTCCAGCGGCACCCCGCCGGCTGAACGGATGCCATCGCGCACACGGCTGGCAAGCTCGATGTGATGGCGGTTGCACGGCGACAGGTCCGAGCCCGTCTGGGCAATGCCGATGATCGGCTTCCCACCTCGCAGCTCATCCAACGTGATGCCGTAGTTCATATAGCGCTCCAGGTAGAGCGCGGTCATCGCCGGATCTGCAGGATCATCGAACCAGCGGCGCGAGCGCAGCCGCCTGCCGTTGCCGTCATCCGCGGCCATCTTGACGCCTCCTGCTTCGGGAGCGGCCGCTCAACCCAGCCGCTCCCTGCTGGTTCAGGACTCCGAACCCTGGATCACTTCGCCAAACAGTTCCCAGGACTTGCCGTTCCACTTCTCCAACTGCATCGCACGGATAGGATGGAAGTTGGTGGGACTGGTGTTGATCTTGATGCCAGGCAGCAGAACCGGGTTCTCGAGATCATGCAGGCTGGCCACCTGCTTCATGATGTTCTCACGTGAGAAATCACCTTTGGCCTGCTGCAACACCTGCAACATCGTCTTGCACAGCCCATAGGCTGCGATATAGCCGCCGTCGGTCTGATCCGCTCCCGGCATGTACTTGTTCATGAACGCACGCCATTCATTCATGCCCACGTCGTTCTTCCAGGTCGGGTCGGACGAGTCTTTCAGATAAGCGGCGCTGATGATGCCAATGCCATTCTCGGGCCCTGCGGGGTTCATCACGGAACCAACCGAGATGGACACGTTTGACAACAGGAACATCGGTTTCCAGTTCAGATCATGCACCTTCTTGATCGACTGTGCGGCGAACTTGGGGATAGCAGCGACAAGCAACACATCCGCGCCACTCGACTGCAATTGGGTAACCTGGCTGTCGACCGTGGGGTCGGTCGTCTCGTAACTTGCCGTGACGACCATCTTGCCAAACTTGTCGCCCAGCACGTCCTTCGCGCCATTCACATAGTCCTTACCGAAGTCGTCGTTCTGATACAGGATCGCGATCTTCGCATCCGGCTTATTCTTCAGGATGTACTTCGTATAGATTTGCGCTTCGGTCCGATAACTCGGCTGCCAGCCGATGGTCCAGGGTGTGTGCTTGTAATCGCCCCACTTGTCGGCCCCGGTCGAAACAAAGAGCTGCGGCACCTTTTTCTGGTTCATGTAGTGCACGATGGCGCTGTTCGTCGGAGTGCCAAGTGTAGCGAAGGTGAAGGCGACCTTCTCTTCCTCGACCAAACGGCGGATCTGCTCGACTGTCTTCGGTGGGCTATAGTTGTCGTCAAGCGATATGAAATTGATCTTGTGGCCGGCGACGCCGCCCTGTTCGTTCACCATATTGAAGAACGCGGTTTCAAGCTTGCCAAGCACGCTGTACGACGATGCCGGACCGCTGTACGGGACGGTATTGCCGATCTTGATTTCGGTCGCGGTGACCCCGGGTGTATCGGCGGCGACTGCGGTTGTCGTGACCGCGATGGCCAATGCCGCGGCGGCCATGGTGGCAATTCGTGCGAACATCGAACGTGCGTCCTCCTTATGGCGTGCTTGTCCCTGACATCAGGGCGCCGGGCATTGTGACCACGGGGGTCACAACGATGCAACTTCGGTCACGCCGGTTGCGATACGTCTGCGAACGCAACGAGAAGCTGCCCTTCAACCACGCTGTCGCCAGGCTGGCAATTCACCACCGCAACGACACCGTCGGCAGGAGCTGCCAGGCGGAACACGGTCTTCATCGCCTCCAAAACGATCAGGACCTGTCCCCGCGTAACAGCGGTGTCCGGCTTTGCGAGAACTTGGGTGACCTGCCCGGGTATCGGCGCAACAAGACGGGCCCCGGCATCGTCGTCATCGGCGTCGGCGGACATCGGGTCCGGCAAATGGAAGCGATACGTCTCGCCATCATGGCGAATCACCACCGACTCCCTGAGATGATTGGCGAATACGTTGAAGCGCCGTCCGTCCAGTACAACGGCCAGGCGGCCGTCCGGGCGCCGTTCCGCAGTCGCGGTGACACTTCGATCCCCGATCCTAAGGCGCCAGTTGCCGCCGATGCACGCCACTTGCATGGCATGGTCCACGTCGCCGGCCGAGAAATTCAGTACCCGCTCAACCGCCGCATTGATCCACCAATGATCGCGGGCCTGCCAGGGCGAATACGGATCATCGCTGAGCGCAGCCTCGGCGGCTGCAACATGCGCCTCGTCAGCCAGTACGCAGAGAGCAGCGGCAGCGAGCACATCAATGGAAGGCTCGCGCTGCGGAACCAGCAGCGTATCGCTGTGGCGTGCAATGAAGCCCGTATCCACGGCATCAACGGCAAAATCCGGATGCGCCACAATGCGGCCGAGCAGATCCAGATTGGTGGCCACACCTGCGATGTCCGTGTCGGCGAGCGCGCGGTGCAGCAACAAACGCGCCTCGTCGCGTGTACTGCCATGACAGATCAGTTTCGCGAGCATGGCGTCGTAATGGACGCCAACAGCGTCGCCGGCAGCAAATCCGGTATCGACCCGCGCGGTCGCGGGAATCCGGAATGTATGAAGCTCCCCCGTCGATGGAGCGAAATCACGCGCAGGATCTTCAGCGTAAATGCGTGCCTCGATCGCATGGCCGATGATGTGGATCAGGTCCTGTGTCACCGGCAGCGGCTCTCCGGCGGCAACGCGAAGCTGCCATTCCACCAGGTCGAACCCGGTGATCATCTCGGTCACCGGATGCTCAACCTGAAGGCGCGTATTCATCTCCAGGAAGAAGAAGCCGTCTGCATTGGCGACGAACTCCACAGTGCCTGCGCCCTGGTAGCCAACGGCCTTGGCAGCGGCGACCGCGGCCCCCCCTATGGCGGCGCGCCGCTTCGCATCCAGCCCTGGCGCGGGCGCTTCCTCGATCACCTTCTGGTGGCGTCGCTGTACGGAGCAGTCACGCTCGAACAGATGCACCACGTTGCCGAGCGAGTCTGCGAAGACCTGCACCTCGATATGGCGAGGCCGATCCAGGTACCGCTCGATCAGAACGCGGTCATCGCCAAAAGCAGACGCAGCTTCCTGCTGTGCGGCAGTCAGCGCGGCGGCAAAGTCGTTCGCGGCGGTCACGATGCGCATACCGCGCCCGCCACCACCGGAAACGGCCTTGATCATGACCGGAAAGCCAACCCGCGCCGCCTGGTGCGCCAGGAAATCAGGAGCCTGATTTTCGCCGTGATACCCGGGCAGCAATGGCACGCCAGCCTGCTCCATCAGCGTCTTCGCGGCTGACTTCGATCCCATCGCTCGCATCGCATCCGGCGGCGGCCCGACAAAGACGATGCCGGCATCAGCGCACGCCTCCGCGAACGCGGGATTCTCCGACAGGAAGCCGTAGCCGGGATGGATCGCATCAGCACCGCTCCGCCGCGCGGCATCGATGATGGCCGCAATGTTCAGATAGCTCTGCCCCGCGGGTGGCGGCCCGATCAGCACCGCGCTGTCTGCCGTGCGCACATGCAGCGCATTCGCATCCGCGTCCGAATAGACGGCAACGGTCGCGATGCCCATGCTCCGCGCAGTGCGGACAATCCGGCAGGCAATTTCGCCGCGGTTGGCGATGAGCAGTGTCCGGAACATCACCGCTACATCCGGAACACGCCAAACTTCGTCGCTTCGATCGGCGCATTCAGCGCGGCAGAAAGCGCGAGCCCGACAACGCGGCGCGTATCCGCCGGATCAATAATGCCGTCGTCCCAGAGGCGCGCAGTCGCGTAGTACGGATGCCCCTGCCGTTCGTACTGCGCGCGAATCGGGGCCTTGAAGGCTTCGTCTTCCTCCGGGCTTCGCTCGGCGCCGCGACGGACCTGCGACAGCACCATCGCCGCCTGTTCGCCACCCATGACGGAAATACGCGCATTCGGCCACATGAACAGGAAACGAGGCTCGTATGCACGGCCGCACATACCGTAGTTCCCAGCGCCATAGCTGCCGCCAACGATCACCGTGATCTTCGGCACCGACGTCGTGGAGACCGCGGTGACCAGCTTCGCGCCATCCTTGGCAATGCCGCCAGCCTCGTATTTGCGGCCCACCATGAAGCCGGTGATGTTCTGCAGGAACAGCAGAGGAATGCCGCGCTGGCTGCACAATTCGATGAAGTGCGCGCCTTTCAGCGCCGATTCCGAAAACAGGATGCCGTTGTTTGCCAGAATGCCAACCGGGTAGCCGTGGATGTGCGCGAACCCACAGATCAGCGTGGTGCCATACAGCCGCTTGAACTCATCGAACTCGCTCGCATCGACAACGCGCGCGATCAGCTCCCGCGCATCGTACGGCGCGCGCAGATCCAGCGGAACCACACCATACAGCTCGGTCGGATCATGGCGCGGCAACTGCGGTTGCCTGGTGACGACAGGCGGACGCTTGGCGTGGTTTAACCCGGCAACGATACGCCGACACAGCGCGAGCGCGTGGTGATCGTCGCGTGCATAGTGATCCACCACGCCCGACGTGCGTGCATGCACATCGGCACCGCCCAGATCCTCCGCGCTGACAATCTCGCCGGTCGCCGCCTGCACCAGCGGAGGACCACCAAGGAATATCGTGCCCTGCTTGCGCACGATGATCGTCTCGTCACTCATCGCCGGCACATAGGCACCGCCCGCGGTGCAGGATCCCATCACCGCGGCGATCTGCGGGACACCTTGTGCCGACAGATTGGCCTGGTTGAAGAAGATGCGACCGAAGTGGTCGCGATCGGGAAAGATCTCATCCTGCATCGGCAGAAAGGCGCCGCCAGAATCAACCAGGTATAGACAAGGCAGCCGGTTCTGCCGCGCAATCTCCTGCGCCCGCAGGTGCTTCTTCACCGTCAGCGGAAAATATGTGCCGCCCTTCACCGTCGCGTCATTAGCGACGATGACACACTCGCGACCGGAGACGCAGCCAATGCCGGTCACGATGCCGGCGGACGGCACTTCATTGTCATACAGCCCATAGGCGGCAAGCTGAGACAGTTCCAGGAACGGCGAGCCAGGATCGATCAGCCCAGCCACACGATCCCGCGCCAACAGTTTGTTGCGGGCAATATGCCGCTGACGCGCCTGTTCCCCGCCCCCCTGCCGCACCTCGGCAACACGATCCCGCAGATCGTCCACCAGCGCACGCATCGCCTCGGCGTTGGCGCGGAATTCATCGGATCGCGGATTGAGATCGGAATGCAGGACCGTCATGCGGTTTCGCGGAACAGCTCGCGGCCGATCAGCATGCGGCGTATCTCGCTGGTGCCCGCGCCAATCTCATACAGCTTGGCGTCCCGCAGCAGGCGGCCGGTGGGATAGTCGTTGATATATCCGTTGCCGCCGAGGCACTGGATCGCCTCCAGCGCCATCCACGTGGCCTTCTCCGCCGCATAGAGGATAGCGCCCGCAGCGTCCTTGCGCGTGGCCTCGCCGCGATCGCAGGCTTTCGCCACCGTATACACATACGCCTTGGCGGCATTCATCGTCGTGTACATATCGGCGATCTTGCCCTGCATAAGCTGGAACTCGCCGATCGGCTGGCCGAACTGCTTGCGCTCATGCACGTACGGCATCACCGCGTCCATGCAGGCCTGCATGATGCCCAGCGGCCCGGCCGCCAGCACGGCGCGCTCGTAATCCAGCCCGCTCATCAGCACGCGAACGCCGTCGTCGACACTGCCCAGCACGTTCTCTTCCGGCACCTCGCAGTCGGTGAACACCAGCTCACAGGTGTTCGAACCGCGCATGCCCAGCTTGTCGAGCTTTTGCGCGGTAGAGAAACCCTTGAAGCTCTTTTCGACGATGAACGCGGTGATGCCGCGCGGCCCGGCATCCGGCGTGGTCTTGGCGTAGATCACCAGTACATCGGCATCCGGCCCGTTGGTGATCCACATCTTCGATCCGTTCAGCACGAACCGGTCGCCGCGCTTGTCGGCACGTGTGCGCATGCCCACCACGTCGGACCCGGCGCCCGGTTCGCTCATCGCCAGCGCGCCGACATGCTCGCCATTGATCAATCGCGGCAGGTAGCGTCGCTTCTGTGCCTCGCTGCCATTGCGGCGGAGCTGGTTGACGCAGAGATTGGAGTGCGCGCCATACGACAGGCCAACGGAAGCAGATGCGCGCGATATCTCCTCCATCGCCACAACATGTTCCAGATAGCCCATGCCGGCGCCGCCGTATTCCTCCTCCACCGTGATCCCCAGCACGCCGAGGTCACCGAACTTGCGCCACAGATCCATCGGGAACGCGTTGTCGCGATCGATGCTCGCGGCGCGCGGCGTGATTTCGTCGCCGGCGAACGCCTCGACCGTGCCCCGCAGCATGTCCGCCGCTTCGCCAAGGTCGAAGTTCAGGCCCGGAAGCCGGTTTGGCAGCGACGCCATCGCTCAGCCTTTGCCGCCTTCGATCGTCTGGATCACCTCGAAGCCCTCGAATTCCGGGTGACCCAGATACAGGGTCCGGTTGCTGCCGGCATCGCTATGCGCGCGGCGGAATGCCTCGGAGCGCGTCCACGCCTCGAAGTCCGCCTTGCTGCGCCACACCGTGTGCGACGAATACAGCACGTGGTCGTCGTACTCGGGCCCCTTCAGCAGATGGAATGTGCCAAAGCCCGGCACGCCACCCAGATGGCTGTCGCGCGACGTCCACACCTTCTCGAAGTCTGCTTCCGAGCCTCGCGCGACCTTGAACCGGTTCATTGCAATGAACATGGCGCCACCATTGCTTGCCTCGGCTTCCCATACCCTGGACGGCGCCCACGGGAAAGATTTCAATACCGGGGGCTTGGGAGGGCGACATGGCGGTTTCGTTCAATCAACTGCATCAGGCGTTCGCCGCGGAAGTCGCGGGGATCGATTGCCGCAAGCCGTTGACGCATGACGAGGTCGCCGCGGTCGAAGCCGGGATGGACAAATACGCCGTCCTGGTGTTCCGCGACCAGCAGATCACCGACGACGAGCAGCTCGCCTTCACCCTGCATTTCGGCTCGCTGGAGAACTATGCGACCGGCGGCCATATCCGAAAGGACGTGGACAGCCGGCTGCGATCCGGGATGGCCGACTTCTCCAACCTGGACAAGCACGGCAACATCATGTCTGCCCAGGACCGCATCTGGTTCTTCAAGCTCGGCGATCGGCTGTGGCATTCCGACAGCTCCTTCCGTCCCGTCCCCGCGCGCTATTCGCTGCTGTCGGGTCGGGTCCTGCCGTCGTGGGGCGCCAACACCGAATTCGCTGACATGCGCGCCGCATACGATGCGCTCGATGCGCGCACCAAGGCCGAGGTGGAAGATCTGGTCTGCCTGCACTCGCTGATGTTCTCACGCGAGGCCATCGGTTTCACCGAGCTCTCCGAGCAGGAAATCGCCGCCTTCAGGCCGGTACGCCAGCGCCTTGTGCGCACGCATCCGGTGACAGGCCGCAAATCGTTGTTCCTGTCGTCACACGCCGGTGCGATCGAAGGCTGGACCATACCCGAAGCGCGCATGTTCCTGCGTGACCTGACCGAATTCGCGACACAGCGCGAGTTCGTCTACTCGCACCAATGGCAGCCATTCGACCTGGTGATTTGGGACAACCGCACCACCATGCACCGCGCACGCCGTTTCGATCGGAACGAAGTGCGCGATGTCCGCCGCACAACCCTGGCCGGCGATGTGATCACGATCGAGCAGCATGCATAGTTCTTGACTTTAACCTGTCATACAGCGCAAACTTTCGGCCCACGTCGAAAGGAGGGTGCATAGACAGCATGACTCCACCGGGCAAACAAAGTGTTGCCGACCGACGTGGCATCGGCAACTGAATCATAAGTCCACGGATGTACCCGGCGATCAGGGCCGGGCCAAAGAAGCAGATGCTTCGCAATGTGACCCCCGATCGGCGCTCAGGCGCGCGGGGGTCTTTGCGCATCAACCATTCCATCCGCTAACGTGATTGCGTGAGCGATAGCGCAGGACACGTGGTGATAGTTGGTGCCGGCCACGCCGGCGGGTCCGCAGCGGCCTTCCTCCGTCAATATGGCTGGAAGGGACCGATCACATTGATGGGCGCGGAGCCGGTGCTCCCCTACCAGCGGCCACCGCTATCGAAGACCTGGCTGACCGGCGACGGCGATCTCGCAAGCCTGTTGCTGCGCTCTGCCGATTTCTATCGTACCAATTCGATCGTGTGGCGCGCCGATGCCGAAGTGATGGCCATCGACCGCTCCGGCCGCGCCATCGCTCTCGCAAGTGGCGAACGCGTGGATTACGATCAGTTGATCCTGGCGCTGGGATCAGTCGTGCGCGCCTTGCCGCTGCCCGGACATGATCTGCGCAATATTGTGACATTGCGCACGGTTGCCGATGCAGATCGGCTAAAGACGCTGCTGTCGCCGGGCGTGCGGCTCGCGATCGTAGGCGCCGGCTATATCGGGCTGGAGATCGCAGCCTCGGCGCGCTCGCTGGGGGCGGACGTCATTGTGCTTGAACGCGAAGGCCGTGTGCTGCCACGCGTCGCATCAGAGCCATTGTCGGCATTCTTCCAGGAGCGCCACTCAGCAGCAGGCGTGAGGATCATGCTGAATGCCTCCCTCGAAGCATTCGAGGGTGACGGAGCCATCGCCGGCATCCGCCTTCGCGATGGCACGGTCATCGCGTGCAATGCCGCGTTGGTCGGTATCGGTGCAGCACCGAACGACGCCCTGGCGCGCTCGGCCGGATTAACATGCCTCAACGGGATAGTCGTGAATCAGGCAGCACGTACCAGCGATCCGCTGATTCATGCAGTCGGCGACTGTACCTATCGACCCTTGCCCCTCTACCAGCAAAGCGCCCGGCTAGAGAGCGTGCCGAATGCGCTGGAGCAGGCCAAGCAGGCGGCCGCGGATTTGTGCGGGCGTGCGCCGCCGTCGCCGGAAGTACCCTGGTTCTGGTCCGACCAGTTCGACATCCGCCTCCAGATCGCCGGCCTGCCGTTCGACGTCGCGGAGCTGGTGATCCGCGGCGATCCATCCGCCAATTCCTTCGCCATCTTCCACCTTTCGGCGGACGGCACCGTGCAGGCTGTGGAAGCAGTGAACGCCCCCGCCGAATTCATGGCCGGCCGCATCATGGTGGCGCGGCGCAGACGCCCCCTGGCGGCACAGTTGCGGGACGTGTCATGCTCGCTGAAAGAACTTGCCGGCTAGGGGAGGACGATGCCGAAGGTCACATATGTCGAGTTCAACGGCACCAATCATGTGGCCGACGTGCCGGTCGGCACATCCGTGATGCGCGGCGCCGTTGATAACAATATTCCGGGCATCGACGCCGACTGCGGCGGCGAGTGCGCCTGCGCCACCTGTCACGTCTACGTGGACGCTGCGTGGCTGCCGAAAGTAGGAACACCGGCGCCTGGGTCGCAGGAAGCCAGCATGCTGAGTTTCGCCGCGTTGGCGGAGCCTAATTCACGCCTCTCGTGCCAGATCAGCATGACGGACGAGCTGGACGGGCTGCTCGTCCGCATGCCTGAAGGCCAGCACTGAACGTCAGCGAGGCGTGGGAACCGCGATCACCTTGTCGTCTTCCCAGATGCCGAGGCAGATCCGCTGGTCCCGGTGCTCGAGCACGAGATAGGGATCCAGCACGGCCTCGTGCCGCTTCAACTCTCCCAGCACGAGCTCCGCATCGGGAACCATGCGCTGGATGGAGCGGGCAACTGTGGCGATCTGCCGGGGAACTCGCAATTCGTCCAACTCGAACGCAGTAACGCAACGCTCCTGCCAGGACGCACCCGCGCGCAGCTTGATGAGACCGGTGCCCGTCAGCATCGCGACCAGGCACATCCACATGAAGCTGCTCGCGACCGCCAGCGCGCTCGAATGCGGGTTGAAACCCTGGAGCGCGCCAACGACAGTGCCGACAACAGGGCTGGCTCCAATCAGTATAATCGACACTTTCGTCTGGTGCCTGAACCAGAAACTGGGGCCGAACTTTTCCTGCTGCGCCAGTTTGTGATCCACCAGCGTCGCCCATGAGACGGGCGCGACCCGATGGATATCCAAAGCGTTCAGAAGTGCATTTTGCCGCGGTGGGGCGACCAAGGCATCGAAGGGCATGGCTGGATCCTTCGCCGATGGAGTGCTGACCTTCGCTATATGGACAACACAGCAACCGGGACATTAACTAGGACGCATAACATTCGTGCGATTGCAGCACGGCTGGGGGAGGCATGGCCGATTTCGTAGACCAACTCGCCGATCGAGCGGGCGCGCCAATCGAACGGCCGTTGCCTCGGCCGGCGGGAAACGCACTGTTCGGCAGTGATGTCGTCGCAGAGACATTGCGCGCGCTGGAGATCCCCTTCATCGCCTTGAATCCAGGCGCCAGCTATCGGGGATTGCACGACAGCCTGGTGAATTATCTCGGCAACGTGCAGCCACAGATGCTGCTCTGCCTTCATGAAGAACACGCGGTTGCGATCGCCCATGGCTACGCAAAGGTGACCGGCAAGCCGATGGCCGTTGCCGTTCACTCGAATGTTGGTCTGATGCACGGCACGATGGCGATCTTCAACGCCTGGTGCGACCGAATGCCGGTGCTGGTGCTTGGCGCGACAGGACCGGTCGATGCGCCGAAGCGGCGACCCTGGATCGACTGGATCCACACCGCGCGCGACCAGGGCGCGCTGATCCGGTCGTATACGAAGTGGGATGACCAGCCGGCCTCACCCGAGGCGGCGCGGGAGTCTTTGCTGCGCGCATATTGGATGATGCGCACAGCACCCATGGGGCCGGTTTATGTGAACCTCGATGCGGGCATGCAGGAAGCGCCGCTCGGCGATCCCCTGCCGCCGATCGATGCGCCACGTTTCGTGCCATCCGTCGCGCCCGCGGCGCCAACAGAGCAGATCGCGCGTGTTCTGGAGATACTCCACGGTGCGCAGCAGCCGGTCATCTTGATGGGGCGAGGTTCGCGCAGTGAGCAGGCGTGGGCGAACCGCGTGGCGCTCGCCGAGGCCTTGAACGCGCGCGTAGTAACGGATCTGAAGATCGGCGCGGTGTTTCCGACCGATCACCCGCTGCATGCCGGTGCTCCTGCGACGTTCCCGGTGCAGGACGCGGCTCAGGCGATCGCGGCGGCGGACGTGATCCTCAGTTTGGATTGGGTGGACCTGGCCGGAGCGCTGAAGGCGGCGTGTGGAACCGTGTCGCCCAGCGCGCGGGTCATCAACGTGACCATGGACCACCAGATCCACAACGGCTGGAGCATGGATCATCAGGCGCTGGCACCAGCCGATGTGTTCATGGCAGCCGACGCGGACACCGCGATAGCGGCGCTGCTGCAGCAATTGCCGGCCCGCGATACAAAACGATACGAACCCGTCGTCGCACCCGAACCGGCGGCGGAACCGGGGCACATCACCGTGGCACACATGGGAATCGAGCTGCGGCGGGCGGTTGGCGTACGCCCAACATCGCTGCTGCACGTGTCGCTCTCGTGGAATTCGGCTTTGTGGCCGTTCCGGCATCCGCTCGACTATATCGGTTCGGACGGCGGTGGCGGCATCGGCGGAGGTCCGGGCATCGCCGTTGGCGCAGCTCTGGCATTGCGAGCGAGCGGCAGGCTGCCCCTGGCGGTGTGTGGTGATGGCGACTTCCTGATGGGCGCCACATCGCTCTGGACGGCCGTGCACTACAACATCCCGCTGATGATCGTGGTCGCCAACAACCGCTCGTTCTTCAACGACGAACTGCACCAGGAGCGCGTAGCCCGGATGCGTAACCGGCCGGTGGAAAATCGCTGGATCGGCCAGCGCATCGGCGATCCGGAGATCGATCTGGCGAGCCTCGCGCGCGCGCAGGGCGCGGTCGGATTCGGTCCCGTCACGGATGGCGCCGATCTCGCGCACACCTTCCGCAGCGCCATCGAGGCTGTCGAAGCAGGCAACGTTGCCGTCGTCGACGTGCGCGTGGCGGCGGGCTATGCGCCGGCCGCCGTCGCCGGTCTGTTCCGCGGATGAGGGTGTGCTGGTTTGCCTTGTTCCGGAGTGCCGAGCGACGTGTCGAGGACGCGGAGGTAACCTGGCTGAACCGCTTCACCGCAGCCACGCCCGGCCTGTCGAGCGGCGTCATCTTCACGCCGTCGGAGACCAGCGATCCGTATCTCAACGACGGGCCGCCACCCTCCCTCGGACTGCAACTCTACTTCGACAATATCGCCGCGATGGAAGCGGCCCTGGCGCCGGACGGGCACTTACAGGCGCTCCCCGCGCGCACCTCCCTGGCAGGAGATGCGACGCAGCAGGCAATGCTGGTGCGGCCCTTCCCGGTGCCGGACCCGGCATTCCGCACCCCGCCAGGAAAACTGCCCTGCACGTATCTCGTGGCTTACGAAGGACAGGCGGACAACCTGAATGCCTGGCTCGCCTACTATATCACCAGCCATCCGCCGATCATGGCGCGATTTCCCGGCATCCGGGAGATCGAGATATACACCCGTATCGACTGGTGCGGCTTCCTGCCCTGGCGT
>Ga0070730_10004216_pt1 | contig 12710 bp, 10 predicted proteins | sample Coa_R1_3_FD_66447 | JGI IMG/M metagenome (GOLD analysis project Ga0070730, IMG submission 66447) | Surface soil microbial communities from Centralia Pennsylvania, which are recovering from an underground coalmine fire - Coalmine... | ecosystem: Environmental > Terrestrial > Soil > Unclassified ...
GGTTCAATCTTCGAGGACTCCTGCAAGCCGGCGGCAAGCTTGATGCCGCAGACCGCGCCCGTGGAACGATAGTCTTTCCAGCCGGAGCCGGCCAGGTAGCCGCGCACGACGCACTCCGCGTCGACCCGCTCGGCGCGACGCACGAGCATCGTGCGGCCGGCCAGGTCGGGCAGTCGCGCCTCCGCTGGCAGGTCGGCCGCCTGTACCGAAAGGAAGTGGGTCGGCCCCAGGGCGGCCAACCGCGCGAACCAGTAGGCGGAGAGGCGGGTCAGCACCCGGCCCTTGTCCGGGATCGGCTGGTCGAAGACGACGTCGAACGCCGAGAGGCGGTCGGTGGCGACCAGCAGCAGCCGCTCGTCGTCGACGCGGTACGTCTCGCGGACCTTGCCGCGATGAACGAGCTCGAGACCCTCGAGGTGACTGGTGAGCAGGGTCATGGATGTTCCTCCGATGCGCGGTCTCGAGCTGGGTCGCGCTCGATCTGCGCCGATGCGGTGAGGGTCGGGTCGAAGGGCAGGTCCATCCTCGGTCGCCAGCCTCCTCCTTCGCCCACCGCGTCGCGGCCGATCTCGAGCGACCACCACAACGACGACCAGGCGTGCAGCGCCCCGCCGGCAGCGACCAGGCAGAGCCAGATCGCGACGAAGCCTACCAGCAGCAGGGCGGTCCCCGACTCGAGCAGCGCACCGCGTCCGACCGCCCGACCGATGGGTGCCCAGAGCACGTGCAGCAGCGCCCAGCTGATCCCCAGCCAGGCGAGGAGCGCCACGTCGGTGAGCAGCGTCAGGCCGGCGATGCGCAGAGGGCGGCGGAGCAGCTCGTGCAGCCCGAAGGCGAGGGCGCCGGGCAGCGTGCGGGCCGCACGTCCCCGCACGGCGCGCTGCGCCGATGCGCCGAAGGCCTGCCCGGCGAGCACGCAGGCGAGCAGTGCGACCAGCAGCGGCCAGACGTCGCGGGCGACGCGCACCGCAAAGGGGCCGCCGATGTCGGGCGACTGATATTCGCCCTGCGCCACGCTGGCCACCACCAGCAGCGTGACGGCCGTGACGACCAGGGCGGGCACGGCGGCGACGACCTGGACGGCCCACAGCCGCGCGATCTCGTCGTCGAGCGAGCGCTGGCTGCCGTCGACGGCGGCCACCGATTCGATCTCACGCTGGAGCGATGCCTCCGCGCCGGCGATCACGATCGACGCGGCCACGATGGCCATGCCGACGGCGAGCGCCAGCAGGGCCACGTTCCACGGGTAGTTCGGCGAGATTCCCAGCGAGCTGCCGAAGAAGCCCAGGTCCCCGACGCTCGGCAGGGTGACGATGGCCAGCACGAACGGGACCCAGCCAAGGAAGGAGATGGCGGCCAGCGCGCCCGGGACCCAGAGAGCGACCCGCTCGGCGGCCACCGCCGCCGCCAGCAGGCCGGTGCGCACGAACCCCGGGCGACGGATCGGGGCAGGGCTGGCGGCGAGGCCGGTCGGCACACCGCCGTCGAACGGGCGGCTAGCCATCGTCGGTCTCCAGGCCCAGGGCCCGATAGCTGGCCCCGATGCCGGCCAGGTGATGGTCGAGGTTCATGGCGGCATCGATCTCGTCGGGAGCGAGCCACTCGGTCACGGCGCCATCGGCCAGGAGGGCGTCGCGGAACGAGCCGTCGCCCGCCCACGCGCGCTTCGCGGCACCCTGGACGAGCCGGTAGGCGCTCTGCCGATCAGCGCCCCTGGCGACCATGGCCAGCAGCAGCGCCTCGGAGTAGACCATCCCGCCGGTCAGCTCCAGGTTGGCACGCATCCGATCGGCATCGACCTCGAGGCCGTCAAGGATGTCGGCCAGGGTGCGCGTGGCATAGGCCGCCACGCCGAGCGCGCGCTCGAAGACGAAGCGCTCGGCCGACGAATGGCTGATGTCGCGCTCGTGCCAGAGGGCCATGTTCTCGAGGCCGACCATCGCGTCCGCCCGCAGCAGACGAGCCATCCCGCTCACCCGCTCGGCGAGGATCGGGTTGCGCTTGTGGGGCATCGCGCTGCTCCCCTGCTGGCCAGCCCCGAACGGCTCGTAGGCCTCGCCGACCTCGGTCCGCTGCAGGTGCCGGATCTCGGTCGCGATCCGCTCGAGCGTGCCGCCGAGAATGGCGAGCGCGGTGAGCAGCTCCGCGTGGCGGTCGCGGCTCACCACCTGGGTAGCGGCCGGATCGGGACGCAGGCCGAGCGCCTCCATGACGAACGCCTCGGCCTCGGCGCTGACGTTGGCATGGCTGCCGACCGCCCCGGAGATCTTCCCGACCGCGATCCCCTCACGCGCGCGCGCCAGCCGCTCCACGTCGCGCTCGAGCTCCGCGAACCAGCCCGCCGCCTTGAAGCCGAGCGTGATCGGCTCCGCGTGGATCCCGTGGCTGCGGCCGACCATGGGGGTGGTCCGATGCTGGAGCGCGAGGCGCTGCACGACCTCGCGGAGCCGGGCGAGCTCCGTCTCGACGACACCGGCGGCGTCGCGCAGCTGGACGGCGGTCGCGGTGTCGAGCACGTCGGAGCTCGTCAGCCCGAAGTGCAGCCAGCGGCCTTCCGGGCCGAGCCGTTCGGTGATCGAGCGCAGGAAGGCGATGACATCGTGCTGGCTCTCGCGCTCGATCTCGCGTGCTCGCGCCGGGTCGACCTGGCCATCGGCGAGCGCGGCCCGGATGCGCTGCCAGTCGTCCTCCGGCACCGTGCCGGCGGCATGCAGCGCCTCGACGGCGAGCAGCTCGATCCGTAGCCAGAGCTCGAGCTTCCGCCGCTCGCCGAAGATCTCGCTCAGCTCGGGGAGGGCGTACCGGTCGATCATGCCTCGCCGCCGCCGATCATTGCCCGGTGCGGGGATCGATCCGCAGCTCGGCCATCCCTGCCTGGTCGCCCCGGAACGCGGCGACCCGCTCGGCGAGCTCGGCGTCGCCAAGTGCCAGGATCCGCGCGGCGAGGTGGCCCGCATTGCGAGCGCCCACCGACCCGATGGCGACCGCCGCGACCGGGACGCCGGGCGGCATCTGGACAACCGAGTAGAGGGCATCGGCGCCACCCAGGCTGCCCCCATCGAGCGGGACGCCGATCACCGGGCGGCCTGTCAGGCTGGCGAGCACCCCGGGCAGGTGCGCGGCCAGGCCGGCCGCGCCGATGAAGACGCGAACGCCGGCGGCCTCCGCCTCGCGGACGTAGGTGCCGAGCGCCTCGGGCTGGCGGTGGGCGCTGATGACGCTCGCTTCCCAGGCGATCCGATAGCTGTCCAGCACGTCGAAGCAGCCGCGCAGCGCGGGGAGGTCGGAGCGTGAGCCGCAGACCACGGCGACCAGGGAGGCGGGGCTCATGCCGGTAAGGATAGTCAGGTGGCCGTGGTCGGACGGCCCCGGTCACGAAGCCGGACGTACCATCCGCGCATCCGGAGCGCTCGTTCGCCTCCGCCCGGCCGGTTCGAGCGTCGTCCGTCCATCGTTCGAGGAGTGGATCCATGGAGACCCAGCCCCACCGGGAGCGCACAGCGCGCAGCCGCCACCCCGTCAACCAGGTCATCTACGACGAGGCGCCGCTCGGCGCCCGGATCGCCGACGCCGTGACGAGCTTCATGGGGAGCTGGCGCTTCATCATCATCCAGACCCTCATCGTCATCATGTGGGTGAGCGGTAACGTCTACCTGCTGTTCCACTTCGACCCGTACCCCTTCATCCTCCTCAACCTCGCCTTCTCGACCCAGGCGGCCTACGCGGCGCCGCTCATCCTGCTGGCCGGCAATCGATCCGCGCAGCGCGATCGCCTCACGCTCGAGCATGCGGCCAAGGAGGCGGACATCGAGGAGAAACAGAACGTCGACCTGTTGCGCGGGAACCGGGAGATCCTCACGCACGTGCAGGCGCTGGAGGAGCGGATCCTGAAGCTCGAGCAGGCGATCATCGCCGCCCTGCCCGGATCGAGCTCGGGCGAGTCCGGCGGCGGGCCGAATCCCGCGAGCTGAAGCGCGGCTTCAGCTCCTCGCAGGCGCCTCCTCGGGAGTGTTGACCTCGCGCAGCGCGATGTCGGTCCGAAACTGGCCACCGTCGAGCGTGCATCCCGCCACGCCCCGATAGGCCGCGTCGCGGGCGGACGGGAGGTCCGGCCCGCGGCCCACGAAGGTCACCACCCGTCCGCCGCTCGACTCGAGGCCGGGGGCGCCCCGTCGCGTCCCGGCGTGGAAGCAGAGGAGGTCGCCGTCGTCGGCCGTACCGGCGGGATCGGCGCCGGCAAGCGGCCGCCCGGCCATCGGCACATCCGGATAGCCCTCCGACGCGATCACCACGCCCACCGCCGCCCCGGGGCGAAGGCCAACGGAGCCCTCCATCGTCGAGCGATCCCCGACCGCCGCGCCCAGGAGCGCGCCCGCCAGGTCGCCGTCGAGCATCGGCAGCAGGACCTGAGCCTCGGGGTCCCCGAATCGGGCGTTGAACTCCAGGACGACCGGCCCGCCATCGGTCAGCATCAGGCCCGCGTAGAGCACGCCACGGTACGGATGGCCGTCGCGCGCCATGAGCCAGGCTATCGGCTCGAAGACGGTGCCGGCCACCTCCTCGAGCGCGTCGCCGCCGAACCAGGGGACCGGCGCGTACGCGCCCATGCCCCCCGTGTTCGGACCGATGTCGCCGTCTCCCAGGCGCTTGTAGTCACACGCGGCCGCCAGCGGGACCACGTGCTCGCCGCTCAGCAGCGCAAAGGCGGACACCTCACGGCCGTGCAACCGCTCCTCCAGGACGAGCTGAGCACCTCGCGGCGCGCGGTCGAGGAGCGAATGGACCGCGGCCTCGGCATCCTCGAGCGAGTCGGCCACGACGACGCCCTTGCCGGCGGCCAGCCAGTCAGCTTTCACCACCATACGGCGGCCGGAGGCGTCCGCAGCCCTCAGGTAGGCGACGGCCCGCGCAGGATCGCCGAAGGCCTGTCCCTCGGCGGTCGTCACCCCGGCACGGACCATCTGCTCCTTGGCGAAGGCCTTGGACGACTCGAGGCGAGCCGCGGCACGGGTCGGGCCGAAGACCGGGATCCCCGCGCGCTCGAGGGCATCGCCGACGCCCGCCGCCAAGGGTGCCTCCGGCCCAACCACGACGAGGTCGTAGCGCTCGCGCCCGGCGTGACGGGCGACCTCGATCGGGTCGGTCGGGTCGAGCCCGGTCACCGCCTCGGCGACCGCCGGCGTCCCGCCGTTGCCCGGCGCGATCCGCACCCGCGAGACCCCCTCGTCGTGCGCCAGCCGCCAGGCGAGGGCGTGCTCGCGCGCCCCGGAGCCCAGCACCAGGACCTGAAGGCCGCTCACCGCGGACGGGGCAGGCGGCGATGCACGGTCGGCCTAGGGAGAGGCGGCGGCCGAGGCGACCGGCGAAGCGCTCGCGGACGGCGCTGGCGTCCCGACCAGCTTGGCCAGCGCGGCGAGCACATCGTTGAGCTGGTTGATCCTGGCCTGGTAGGTGCCAAGGTCGGGCGGGTTGGCCCGGAGGGCCGCCTGTGCCTCCGCGTAGAGCTGCTGGGCGCGTGCCACCAGCCCGGCGGCCGTCGACGGCAGGCCGCCCGTGCCGCCTCCGCCTCCCCCACCGGTACCGCCTCCGCCTTCGGGCGGCGGCACCGAGGCCTCACCGAGGATCTGGGAGACAGCGGAATCGACGGTGTCTGCGAATGCGATCCGGTTCTGGGTGGCGAGAATCACTCGCTTGAACTCGGGGAAGCTCGAGGACGTCGACCGCAGGAAGATCGGTTCGACATACAGGATCGCATCGCCCATCGGCAAGACAAGCAGGTTGCCGCGCACCACCCCCGATCCCGAGGTGTTCCACAGGGTGAACTGCGCGGAGATCGTCGGATCCTGGTCGATCCGCGACTGAATCTGGGTGGGGCCATTCGTGGTCGTATCGGTCGGGAACCGATAGGCGATGCGCTCCCCGTAGTGGCCCGGGTCCATCCGGGCCGCGACCCAGGCGGTCATGTTGTTCCTGCCCGCCAGGACGAGCGGCTGGATCAGGGTGAATTCGGCCTTGGACGCCCCGGGCAGCTTCATGATCACGTAGTAGGGCGCCACCGTGGCCGTCTCGCCGTTGACGTCGGTCTGCTGGGAAGCGAACGCCCAACGGTCGTTCTGACCGTAGAGGATGTCCGCCCCATTGGTGTCGGGCGAGACGTGATAGAGCAGGTACTGCTGGTTCTGGGCGGTGAACAGGTCCTCCGGATAGCGCAGGTGCGCCTGCAGCTCCGGGCTCAACGACGAGATCGGCTGGAAGAGGCCCGGGAAGATCGCGGCCCAGGCCTTGATGATCGGGTCGGTTGGATCCGCGATGTAGAACCGGATGGATCCGTCGTAGGCGTCGATCACGACCTTGACGCTGTTGCGGACGTAGTTCATGCCGTTGAACAGTTCGCCGCTCACTGGTTGCGCGTTCGGGTATCGGTCGGTGCTCGTGTACGCGTCCCAGATCCAGACCAGCCGCCCCTGGGCGCTCACCAGGTACGGGTCGCGGTCATAGGTCAGGAACGGCGCGATGGCCTGGACCCGATCGGAGATCGTCCGATTGAACAGGATCTGAGACTTGTCGGTCAGCTGGTTGCTGATCAGGAGGTTGAGGTCGCCGAACCGCAGCGCGAACAGCAGACGGTTGAAGAACCCGCCGATGCCTACCCCGGTCGACCCCGTCCAGCTCGTCGTCGAAGGCGCTGCGCCGCCAACCGGGTAGTCGAATTCGGTCGTCTGGGTGCCGGTGACCACGTACGTACTCGGCCCTTCGCCGAAGTAGATCCGCGGCTCGCCGACCGGCAGCGTCGGCGTCTGGTTGATCCCGGAGACGACGTAGTCCGGCTGGCCTTCCGGCGTGACCGCGTTGACGGGAACCGCCGTGATCCCGAACCCGTGCGTGTAGACGAGGTGCTGGTTCGTCCAGGTCAGGCCGGCGCTCTCCAGCTTCGTGGTATCGAGCTCGCGGGGCGACAGCATGATCTCGCGCTGGGTGTTGTCGATCAGGTAGCGGTCAATGTCGACATCGGGGAAGTCGTAGTACTGGTAGACGAGCTGCTGCTGGTCGAAGGTATCGAGGAGCGGCTTGTAGTCCCACAGACGCAGGTTCTGCAGTGTCGCCGAGTTGGCGGTGAACAGGTCGCGGCTCAGCGGTTGAGACCCGGTGAACGTGGTCTGGGAGATCGCGTTGAGGTCGAACGCCGCGCGCGTCGCGGCGATGTTGTCGGCGATGTACGGCTGCTCGAGCGCCCGCTCGTTCGGAGAAACCTGGAGGTTCTGGACGATCGTGGGGTAGATCCCGCCCACGACAACCGACAAGACGAGCCAGGCGCCGGCTGCGAACCCAATCAGCCACAGCGTCTTGAACCACGTGTTGGCCAATACCAGCCCGGCCGCAACCACCGCAACCACGGTCAGGATGACGTACGCCGGCTGACGGGCATGAAGGTCCGCATACGTCGCGGCCTGGATGGCGCCACCCAGGCCGTTCGTCGAGAACGAAAGCTGGGCGATGTCGAGCTGGTAGCCGGAGGCGATGGCGAGCAGGAGCAGCGCGCCGAGGATGGTGAGGTGCGCCCGCACCGGGGTCGAGAGGCGGAACTGCCAGCGCAGCGCACCACCGGCGTACGCCGCCAGGGTGATGAGGATGATGCCGATCAGGCTGGCCACACCCCAGCCCTGCAGGAACCGCCAGAACGGCAGGCCAAAGACGTAGAAGCCGACGTCGTGGCCGAAGTGCGCGTCGGTGACGCCAAAGCTGCCGCCGTTGCGCCAGAGCAGGATCGTGTCCCAGTTCGAGCTCCAGGCGGCCGCGCTGATCAGCGCACCCAGGACCGCCAGGGCCAGCAGGCCGATGCCGATCGCCCCCGACGCATCGGGCAGCTCCAGGCCGCCGATGCGGCGCACCGGAACCCGCGGCGCGATGCGCCGCGCGACGAGGACCGAGACGACGGCCGGGATCCCGAACGCGAAGAAGCCCAGCACGAAGAGCCCGACCTGGGACCAGAGCCGCGTGGTCAGCACGCCCGACAGGCCGAGCGCGGAGAACCACTGCAGGTCGGTGAGGAGGTCAATGATCCCGCCGGCCAGGCTGAGCACGACGACGAGAAGGACCAGCCCGAGCCCGACAAAGATCCAGCGCCGATAGCGGCGCCAGTCGCCCCAGTCGGTGCTCGCCCACGGCCCGCCGAAGGGCGGCGCGCCGCCGCCCCGCCCACCTCGTGCGGGACCGCGGCGCTGGCGCGGGAACGGGGTCGGCTCGCCATCGGTCCGGTCGGGTCCGTCGTCGCCGACGCCCGGGGTCGGGCCGGGGTGGCGACCTCGCGGGGCCCCACGGGGAGGGAAGGGCCGTCCCTCGCGGCGGGCGTCGGCCTCCTGCTGACGTCGCTGGAGCTCCTCGAGCAGACGGTCGAACCAGCTGGACATGTGCAAACGAATGCTAGTCGGTCGGCTCCGGCCTCACCGGCCGCATGTCATTCCCACTCGATGGTGGCTGGCGGCTTGGAGCTGATGTCGTAGACGACCCGGTTGACGCCGGCCACCTCGTTGACGATCCGGCTGCTGATCCTGGCGAGGACCTCGTACGGAAGGCGGGCCCAGTCGGCCGTCATCCCGTCGTCGGAGGTGACCGCTCGGATGGCGACGACGTTGGCGTAGGTCCGCCCGTCGCCCATGACGCCAACGGTCTGCACGGGGGTGAGGATGGCGAAGCTCTGCCAGAGCGACCGATACAGGCCCGCGCCCTTGATCTCGTCGATCACGATCCAGTCCGCCGCGCGCAGGATCTCGAGCCGCTCAGCGGTGACCTCGCCGATGATCCGGATGGCCAGCCCGGGACCGGGGAACGGCTGGCGAAAGACCATCGGCTCCGGGAGTCCGAGCTCGAGGCCCACCTGGCGGACCTCGTCCTTGAAGAGGTGGCGCAGCGGCTCGATGAGGCTGAAGCGCAGGTCTGCCGGCAGCCCACCGACGTTGTGGTGGGTCTTGATCTTCACCGCCGCCTTCGTCTCTGCGGTCTTCGACTCGATGACGTCGGGGTAGAGGGTCCCCTGCGTGAGAAAGTCGATCTGCCCAAGCGTCGCTGCCTGCTCTTCGAAGACCCGGATGAACTCGTCGCCGATGATCCGGCGCTTCTCCTCCGGGTCCTCGACGCCGGCCAGGCGCGCGAGGAACCGCTCGCGCGCGTCCACCATGACGAGCTTCATGCCGAGGCTCTGCTCGAAGGTGACGCGCAGCAGGTCGGACTCGCGCTTGCGCATGAGCCCGTGGTCGACGTAGATGCAGGTCAGCTGGTCACCCACGGCTCGATGGACGAGGGTGGCGGCCACCGCCGAGTCGACGCCACCGGAGAGAGCGCAGATGACGTGTCCCTCGCCGACCCGCTCGCGGATCTCGGCCACGGTCATCTCGATGAACCCCGCCGAGCTCCAGGTCGGGCTCGCCCCGGCGATCCCCACCACGAAGTTGCGCAGGATCTCGCGGCCGGCGGGGGTGTGGACCACCTCGGGGTGGAACTGGATCCCGAACAGGTGGCGGTCTGCATCGGCCAGGGCGGCAAAGGGCGTCGAGTCGGTCTGCGCCGTCGGAAGGAAGCCCTCGGGGGGACGCAGGATCGAGTCGCCGTGGCTCATCCAGACGGGCTGCTCACGCTCGATGCCGCGGAAGAGGCCATCCTCGGCCGTGATGGTCACCGAGGCGGGGCCGAACTCCCGCCGCTCGGCGGGTGCCACCTCGCCCCCTAGCTCGCGGGCCATGAGCTGCAGCCCGTAGCAGATGCCCAGCACCGGGATCCCGGAGGACCAGATCGCGGGGTCTGCGTTCGGCGCGTCCGCGTCATAGACCGATGCGGGCCCGCCCGACAGGATCAGCGCCTTCGGCCGACGCCTGGCGATCTCCGCCCACGGCGTGTCGTGCGGCAGGAGCTCGGAGTAGACGTGGAGCTCGCGCACCCGGCGGGCAATGAGCTGGGCGTACTGCCCGCCGAAGTCGAGCACGACGACGGTGTCCGGCTCGTGGCTCGTCCCCGCGTCCCGGCTCGGCGGCGGAGCGTGAAGGGCGGTCTTGAGGTAGACCTCGACCTCGGCGTCGTCCGGCGCGAGGACCCGATGCCCGGCGTTGGCAGGCTCTCCGTGAACCGTGCGCCCGCGTTCCGGCGAGTCAGTCCCGGACGCATCCGTATCGGTCCTGGCCTCCGCCCTGTCGGTCAATGCCGCTCCCTCATGCCTGCGCCGCACCTGCTCAGGTCGTCTCGCGCATGTACAGCTCGGTGAACGCCGAACAGCGTCCCGGGCCATCGAACTCGATGAGGTACACGTTGTGGTAGGTCCGCTCCTCGCGGCCCGGCGTGGCCAGGTAGTGGCTGGTGCCGACCGCCACGGCTCGCTGCCCATCGATCGCCCAGGGCTCGTAGTGGGCGTCCCATGTCCCGGGATCGTCCGGGTTCTCCAGCCAGGCGTCGGCAGTGGCCGCGCTGCCGATGACCGGGTCACCGAAGGGGTGGAAGCGGTACACGACGTCATCGCTGAACAAGGCCAGGATGGGCTCGCGCTCATTGGCCCGCCAGGCCTCGACGTAGCGGTCCAGCCAGGCCTGGACATCGGATCGGTTCACGCGTGCCGTCCAATCGGTTCCTCTGCCAGCTCGAGTCGTGCCCGTTCCACCGCGATCGCGGTGACGTCGGCAGGGAACGGCGAGCGACTGGTCGCCTCGTCCTCGCCGATGGCGCCGGACACCACGTCGCGGCCCAGCTGTGCGATGAGCGCGAATTCGCCGGCCTGCCGCTCAGCGAACGGGCGCCCGCCCACCGACCCGTGCCCCGGCACGACCGCGTCGCCCGCCAGTGGCAGCAGACGAGCCACCGTATCGGCCCAGGCGATCGGGTAGGCGTCACCGAAGGACGGCGAGGCGTTGTTTTCCAGCAGGTCGCCGGCGAACAGCACTCGTGCGTCCGGGACGATCACCACGATGTCGTTGTCGGTGTGGCCCCGGCCCAGGTAGCGCAGCTCGACCTGACGATCGCCCAGGTCGATCGTTCCCGACTCATCGATCGTCCGGGTGGGCGGGGTGACGACCACCTCCTGCAGCTCCTCGGCCAGGCCGGGCTCGTCGGCCAGGATCCGCTCGAGGATCCGGGGGCTGCGCTCGAGCATTCGCGGACCGCAGCGCACGTGACCCCAGATCGGCGCGGGCAGGAAGCGGGCGTTGCCCCAGCTGTGGTCCCAGTGGTGATGGGTGTTCACGACCGCGGCGATGGGCAGCGAAGTGAGCTCCCGCACCTCGGCGATGAGCACGTCGGCGAGGCGGTGGGAGGCCCGCGTGTCGATCACCAGGGCGCCATCGGCTCCCAAAACCACCCCGGCGTTCTGGTCGAACGGCTCACCGTGCCAGTCGGAGTAGCGGCGGACGAAGACCCGGTCGCCGACCTCGTGCCAGGAGCTCGTCACTCGCGACCGGCGAGCTGCCACGACTTGCCCTCGGTGGCGATCGCCGGCGCAACGACCATCCCGACCCGGTGCATCTCGGCGATCGTCCGGGCTCCCAGGGCGGCCATCGACTGGCGAAGCGCCCCCACCAGGTTCTGCGTGCCGTGGGTGGTCTCCGCGGGGCCGAAGAGGATCTGCTCGAGCGGCAGCCGCTCCCCGATCCGGATCCGGGTCCCGCGCGGCAGGGTGGGCGACGGTGCCGCCATCCCCCAGTTGAACCCGCGACCCGGTGCCTCGAGGGCGCCGGCGAACGGCGATCCGAGCATGACCGCGTCGGCGCCCGAGGCGATCGCCTTGGCGATGTCGCCACCGGTCTTCATCCCGCCGTCGGTGATGATCGGAACGTAGCGCCCGGTCTCGTCGGCGAACCGGTCGCGGGCCGCCGCGACCTCGATCGTGGCGCTCACTTGCGGCACGCCGATGCCCAGCACCTCGCGGGTCGTGCAGGCCGCGCCCGGGCCAACGCCGACCAGGATCGCTGCGGCTCCCTGGTGCATGAGCTGGTAGGCCGCCTCGCCGCTCACCGTGTTCCCCACCAGGACCGGCATCCGCAGGCCGCCGGTCAGGTCGGCGAGGGAGAGCACGCGGCCCGAGGTCGAGATATGGCGCGCGCTCGACACCTGCGATTGGACGAGGAAAAGTTCGGCGCCCGCCTCCGCCGCGATCTCGGCGTGGTGCCAGGCCGAGGCCGGGGTGGTCGACACGGCGGCGATCCCGCCCTGGGCCTTGATGCGGGTGATGATCGCGGCGATCAGCTCGTCGCGGACCGGGGCGGCGTACGCCTCGGCGAGGATGTGCGCCGCGGCCTGCCCGCTCTCGGCCGCCGCCACCCGCTCGATGACCGGCGTCGCGTCCTCGTAGCGCGTGTACAACCCCTCGAGGTTAACGAAGGCGAGGCCGCCGGCGGTCGTCATCCGCACCGCAAAGTCCGCGTCGGCGACGGCGTCCATGGCCGCCGCGATGAACGGAATCTCGAGCCGCCGGCCGCCGATCTCAGTGGTCAGCTCGACCTCGCTCGGGTCGACGGTGACCTCGCCGGGAACCAGCGCCACCTCCTCGAAGCCGTAGGCTCTGCGCAGCCGGCGTTCGACCGGGTCGGTCGATGCGCTCGACAAGGCATCCAGCGTGGCCCCCCGGGGCGTCAGCTCCTCGATCACCGGGGCCTCCCGCCATGCGGCTGGGTAACAAAACGCCCGCGGGCGGCATGAACGGCGTCAACCGGCGCGGGCTGGGGATGAAGTTCCTG
>Ga0070730_10004217_pt1 | contig 12707 bp, 10 predicted proteins | sample Coa_R1_3_FD_66447 | JGI IMG/M metagenome (GOLD analysis project Ga0070730, IMG submission 66447) | Surface soil microbial communities from Centralia Pennsylvania, which are recovering from an underground coalmine fire - Coalmine... | ecosystem: Environmental > Terrestrial > Soil > Unclassified ...
TCGGCGGTGAGGATCTTCGCCTGGCGCTGGCCCTCGGCGTTGAGGATGGCGGCGCGCTTCTCCCGTTCGGCGCGCATCTGCTTCTCCATCGCGTCCACCACGCTCTTGGGCGGCTCGATGGCCTTGATCTCGACCCGGGTCACCCGGATGCCCCACTTGCCGGACGCCTCGTCGAGCACCCCGCGCAGCATGTTGTTGATCCGGTCGCGGGAGGTCAGGGTCTGCTCCAGGTCCATGGAGCCGATCACGCTGCGCAGCATGGTCGCGGTGAGCTGCTCGATCGCCTGGATGTAGTCGACGATCTCGTAGTCGGCCGCGCGCGGGTCGGTCACCTGGAAGAACAGTACAGTGTCGATGAGGACGACCAGGTTGTCCTCGGTGATCACCGGCTGGCCGGTGAACGAGACCACCTGCTCGCGCAGGTCGATCAGCGGCTTGACCCGGTCCACGAACGGGATGATGAAGTTCATCCCGGGTTCCAGGGTCTTGCGGTACCTGCCGAGCCGCTCGATGTTGCGGGCCCGGGCCTGCGGCACGATGCGGACCGAGCGCATCACCGTGAGGATAGCCAGGACCACGATGACGATGGCGACGACCGCGCCGGCCAGCTCCATGATCTACTCCCGTGGGTACACGAGGGCGGTGACGCCCTCTATCTGCAGGACGTCCACCTTGGTTCCCACCGGGATCACAAGGTCCTCGTCGTAGGAGCGGGACGTCCACACCTCGCCGCCGATGCGGACCCGGCCGCCGTGCCCGTTGACCTCCTCGATGACGATGGCGGTCTTGCCGACCAGGGCGGCCACCCCGGTGCGCAGCGGCGGCGGCTGCTTGATGTGCCGGATCGCGATGGGCCGGATCAGGCCCAGGCCGGCCGCGGCGACCACGGCGAACGCGCCGAGCTGCAGCGGGAGACCCAGGCCCGCCGCGCCGGCGATCCCGGCGGCCAGCGCCGCCACGGCGAGCAACCCAAGTGCGAGCGTCAGGGTGAGCAGCTCAGCCACGCCGAGCACACCGGCCACGATCAGCCAGATGATCCAGGCACCCATGGGAACTCCGGGTGGGCAGCGCTCGTACGGACAGCCCGCACGCTTACCTCGACAGTAACTCCGCGGTACCCGCGCTCGCACCACCGCCCGCCCGCCCGGGGTCAGCTGATGCCAGAAAGTAACCGTCAGGTGAGGCGACGGCACACCCACCAGAAACAGATCCCGGCCAGGGCCAGGGCGGCGGCCAGGAAGATCGCCAGCTCGAGGCCCTGGAAGGCCCAGTAGCGGCTGATCGGCTGGTAGACCAGCTCCTGCCGGATGCCGAGCCGGGTGATGCACGCCTGGAGCAGGCTGCTGGAGTGGGGGTCACGGCCGGGCACGGTGCCGGCCGGGATGTTGGGGCAGCGTCCCACACCGGCCAGCGAGACCCCGCCCGGCCCGGTCGCGAACATGATGCCCTGGGTGCCGTTCACGGTTATCGTGCCGTCCTGCCCGATGACGTGGCCTGCCGCGTTGATGGTGTTGCTGGCCAGCACCCAGTCCTGCGGGTTGAGGGTGGACGCGCTCGCCGGGGCCGCGCCGTTCTTGCCGCCGAGCAGGACCGCCGTGGTGACCCGCAGCGGGGTCATCAGGTGCGGCCGGACCAGGTAGGTCATGCCCAGCCGGGCGGCCAGGTAGGCGACCAGGGTGGCTGCCATGGCCGGGACGGTGCGGCGGATCAGCAGCCCGCCCACAACGCCGAACGCGAAGGCGAAGGCGGCGTAGCCGATCGGCACGATGCCGCGCTCGCCGAACATCGCCGGGGTGAACCGGTTCCCGTTCCACCGGTCGAGCGGGCTGAACCACCAGGTCACCATCAGGCTGAGCAGTCCGGCGGCGGCCATCGCGGCCAGGCCGCCCACACCCATTTTCACCGCCAGCCAGCGGTTCCGGGTCAGGCTCTGGGTCCAGGCCAGCCGGAATGTGCCGGTCTCCAGCTCGTGGGCGAGCAGCGGCGCGCCCCAGAAGATCCCGATGAGCGCGGGCAGGACGAGCAGGACCGGGCCGAGCGAGGCCTGCACGGCGTGGTAGAAGCCGAGGAACGTTTCGGTGACCGCGTTGCAGTTGCCGGCCGCCTGGCAGCCCACGACGTGCGCGTCGTAGTAGTGGGCGAGCCGCGGGCCGGTGACGGCCAGGACGATGGCGATCACGGCCATCGCCGCGTAGGCGGTGGCGGCCGAGGCCCGGAACTGGCGCAGGGTGAACCGGATCATCGCACGGCCTCCAGCCCGGAGCGGGAAGCCTGTCCCGCGCAGTTTGCCTGGCTCATGTAGGCGAGCACCACGTCCTCCAGGCTGAGCTGGCCGACCGTCCAGGCGGGGTCGTGGATGGGGCCCTCGCTGCGCACGATCAGCGTGCTCTGCCGGTCGGTGTGGCTGGCCTCGATGACCTGCTGGCCGCCGGGCATTGCGGCCGGATCGCGGCGGGGACCGGTGAGCCGGTGGTGGGTGGCGAGCAACTGCTCGACCTCCCCGGTCACCTGGACGTGCCCGGCGGCCAGCACGATCAGGTAGTCACAGACCCGTTCCAGGTCGGTGACCAGGTGCGAGGACAGCAGCACGCTCACCTCATGCTCGGCGACGGCCTCCATCAGATGCCGCAGGAACTCGCGCCGGGCCAGCGGGTCCAGGCTGGCCACCGGCTCGTCCAGGATCAGCAGGCCGGGGCGCTTGGCCAGGGCAAGGGTCAGGGCGAGCTGGGCGCGCTGGCCGCCGGACAGCTTGCCGGCCCGCTGACCGGGGTCCAGATCGAGCTGGGCGATCCGGCGCCCGGCCAGCTCGTTGTCCCAGCGCGGGTTGAGCCAGGCGCCGAACCGCAGGTGCTCCCGGACGGACAGTGCGGCGTAGACCGGCGTGTCCTGGGCGACGTAGCCCACCCGGGCGAGCTGCTCCGGGTCATGCGCCGGCGGGCCGCCGAGCACCTCGACCGTGCCGGCGCTCGGCCGCAGCAGGCCGACGGCGAGCTGGAGCAACGTCGACTTGCCGGCTCCGTTCGGCCCGACCAGGCCTGCCACCCGGCCGGGCGGGACGGTCAGCGTGCAGCCACGCAGCGCCCAGCGCCCCCGGTAGCGCTTGCCCAGGTCCTGGGTGTGCAGCGCGGCGGTCATGCTACGTCCTCCCCGGCCGCGGCCCGAAACGTGCTCATGAACAGGGCCTCGATGCTCTCGTCGTCCAGCCCTGCCTGGCGCGCCCTGGCCAGCCAGCGGCGCAGGTCCTGACGCAGCGGCCCGTGGGCGGGCAGCGAGGCGTCGCTGAGTGTCCTGGTGACGAACGTCCCCACCCCGGGGCGGGCGGCGGCCAGGCCCTCGTACTCCAGCTCCCGGTAGGCCTTGAGCACGGTGTTGGGGTTGATGGCGAGCCGGGCCACCGCGTCCTTGACGGTGGGCAACTGGTCACCCTCGCGCAGCAGGCCGAGCCGCAGGGCGTGCCGGACCTGCTGGATGAGCTGCAGGTAGGGCGCGACACCGGACCGGCTGTCCAGGTGGAATTCGATCACTCTAACTCTCCATTTATCTAGCCTCCTAGCACAATAGCACTCTGTCTTGCCGCCCGGGCACATCCGGCGGAAGGATGGACAGAGCGAGATGGGAGGTCGGCATGCTCTCGTACAGCAACGGGCCGGCGGATCAGCCGCTGATCGGTGAGACGATCGGCGCCAACCTGGAGCGCACCACCGCGGCCTTCGGTGACCGCGAGGCGCTGGTGGACGTGCCCAGCGGCAGGCGGTGGACGTACACGGAGCTGAACGAGGCCACCGACGTGCTGGCCGGCGCCCTGATCGCCGACGGGATAGCGGCCGGCGACCGGGTGGGCATCTGGGCGCCGAACTGCCCGGAATGGGTGCTGCTGCAGTACGCGACCGCGAAGACCGGCGCCATCCTGGTCAACATCAACCCCGCCTACCGCAGTCACGAACTGGCCTACGCACTGCGGCAGTCCGGCGTCAGCGTGCTGGTCAGCGCCGAGCGGTTCAAGACCAGCGACTACCGGGCGATGATCGGCGAGGTCCGCGGCGATCTTCCCGGCCTGCGCCGGGTGGTCTACATCGGCAGCGACGAATGGTCCGTGCTGATGCCGGGCGGCGACGGCGACACGGCGGGCAGCGCGGGGATCGTGGCCCGGCGCCGTGCGGCGCTGGAACGCCGGGCGGCGGAGCTGTCCTTCGACGACCCGATCAACATCCAGTACACCAGCGGCACCACGGGCTTCCCCAAGGGGGCGACCCTGTCCCACCACAACATCCTGAACAACGGGTATTTCGTCGGCGAACTGTGCAACTACACCGAGCAGGACCGGGTGTGCATCCCGGTGCCCTTCTACCACTGCTTCGGCATGGTGATGGGGAACCTGGGCTGCACCACGCACGGCGCCTGCATGGTCATCCCGGCCCCCGGCTTCGACCCGGCCGCCACCCTGCGGGCCGTGCAGGACGAACGGTGCACCTCGCTGTACGGCGTGCCGACCATGTTCATCGCCGAGCTGGGACTGGACGGTTTCGCCTCCTATGACCTGACCTCGCTGCGTACCGGCATCATGGCGGGCTCGCCCTGCCCCATCGAGGTGATGAAGCGCGTGGTCAGCGAGATGCACATGACCGACGTGACGATCTGCTACGGGATGACCGAGACGTCGCCGGTGTCCACCCAGACCACCGTCAACGACGACATGGAGCGCCGGGTGTCCACTGTGGGCCGGGTGCACCCGCACCTGGAGGTCAAGGTCACCGACCCGGAGACCGGGCTTCCCGTGCCGCGCGGCGCGGCCGGAGAGCTGTGCACCCGCGGCTACTCGGTGATGCTCGGCTACTGGAACGAGCCGGCCAAGACGGCCGAGGTGATCGACCAGGCCCGCTGGATGCACACCGGCGACCTGGCCACCATGGACGAGGCGGGGTACCTCAACATCGTCGGCCGGATCAAGGACATGGTCATCAGGGGTGGCGAGAATGTCTATCCGCGCGAGGTCGAGGAATTCCTCTACACCCACCCCGCGGTCGAGGACGTGCAGGTCATCGGGGTGCCGGACGCCAAGTTCGGCGAGGAGCTGTGCGCCTGGGTGCGGGTGCGCGGCGGCCACACGCTGACCGGGGACGAGCTGCGGGCCTACTGCGAGGGCAAGATCGCGCACTACAAGGTGCCGCGATACATCCGGATCAGCGACGAGTTCCCGATGACCGTCACCGGGAAGGTGCAGAAGTTCAAGATGCGCGAGATCTCCACCAGCGAGCTGGGCCTGTCCGGCGTGGTCCCGCCGACGGCGTAAGTGCCGCTGGTCATAGTCATTTTGAAGCCGTTCTTCATCGGACTGTCAGATTCGGTTGGCAGGGTGGGCTCTCGTGAGCACCATGCCGGCGGCGTCTGGTTCCCGCCGAAGACCATCCGCCCGCCGGCCGCCGCCACGGTATGAGCCCGCGGCAACCCCCCGGCCCGGCCTCGTCCAGGCCGCCCTGGCCGTCGTCGGCGTGGGTCTCGGCGCCGTCACCGCGCTGACCATCACCTCAGAGACCGGGGCGCAGTTCACCGCGGCCGGCGGAGTGGCCACGTTCGTGGGAAGCCTCACCGGGATGGTCGGGACCTACCTGGCCATGGTCATGGTGCTGCTGGTGAGCCGCATCCCGTTCGTGGAGCGGGTGCTGGGCCACGATGGCCTGCTGCGCTGGCACCGCTGGCTGGCCCCCTGGCCGATCAGCCTGCTGGTGGCGCACGCGGTGTTCATCACGGCCGGCTACGCGCAGGCGGCCAGGACGGGGCTCTGGCATCAGGTCGGCGTGCTGCTCCGTCAGTACCCGGACGTGCTGATCGCCACCGTGGGCCTCGGCCTGATGTGCCTCGCCGGGTCGATCTCGATCCGGGCCATCCGGCGGCGGGTGCGGCGGGAGGTCTGGTGGTCGGTGCACCTGGTCATGTACCTGGCCCTGGGCCTGTCGTTCGCGCACGTCCTGGCGATCGGGCCCGCCTTCGTCGGGCATCCGCTCACCCAGGCCGTGTGGTGGCTGATCTGGATGGCCACGGTCGGCCTGGTACTCGGCTACCGGATCGGCCTGCCGGTGGTGCGCAGCATGCGGCACCGGCTGCAGGTGGTCGAGGTGCGGCCGGAGGGCCCGGGGGTTGTCTCGGTTGTCTGCTCCGGCCAGCACCTGGAGAAGCTGGCCGTATCCGGCGGGCAGTTCTTCTGCTGGCGGTTCCTGGCCAGGGGAATGTGGTGGCACTCTCACCCCTATTCGCTCTCCGCCCTGCCCCAGCCGCCCTACCTGCGGCTGACCGTCAAGAACTCCGGCGACCACTCGGCCGCGATGGCCACGCTCCGGCCGGGCACCAAGATCATGATCGAGGGTCCGTACGGGACGTTCACCCGGCACGTCCAGCAGCACCGCAGGGTCGTGCTGATCGCGGCCGGCATCGGGGTGACCGCGCTGCGGGCACTGCTGGAGGATCTGCCGCGGGGCAGCCAGCCGGTCGTTATCCTGCGGGCATCCCGGCAGGAGGACCTCGTCCTCGGCTCCGAGGTCCGGGCACTGGTCAAACATGCCCACGGCTGGTATCACGAACTCGTCGGCAGCCGTGAGGAGGTCTCGATCAACGGCCGGACACTGCGGCGGCTGGTCCCCGACCTGGACCGGCGCGACGTATACATCTGCGGCCCCGAGGGGTTCGTGACCGGTGTCGCCGACCTGGTCCGCTGGCTCGGCATCCCGGCCGAGGCCATCCACCACGAGGCGTTCGCACTGTGATCGGCACTGTGATCGGCACTGTGAAGGGCACTGTGAAGGGCATGTTGTGAAGGGCATGAAGCGGTCGCCCGCGTTCATCGCTGCCGGGGCCATCACCGGGTTCACCGGTGTGCTCATCGCACACGCTGGCGCCAGGGTGCCGCTGGCGTCCGGGTCACATCCGCTGGCGGGCGGGTCTCCCGGATCATCCGCGTCCGCCGGGGCATCCAGGCCGGCCGCACCAGCCGCCCACGGGGGCACCGGTGCGGGCAGCGGCGGCCCCGCGCATACCGTCGTAGGGCCCGGGGTGAACTTCGGCTACGGCACGATCGCCGTCCGGGTGACGGTGGCCGGCCACCGCATCGTCTCCGTCCGGGTGGCCAGCCTGTCCACACTGGAGCCGACCTCGCAGCAGATCTCCTACCAGGCCATCCCCATCCTGCGGTCCGAGGTGCTCTCCGCGCAGAGCGCCTCGATCAACGCGGTGAGCGGGGCGACGTACACCAGCGAGGGCTACGACCGCTCGCTCCAGGTGGCTCTTGACCAACTGCATGCCTGACCCGGCCTTCACCCATGCCGAGCACGTGATGGGCACGGTCGTCTCGTTCGCGGTGGTGCCTGGCGACGTGCCGGCCGGCGAGGCACGCGCCGCCGTCGGGGCCGCATGTGCCGGGCTGCACCGGGTAGACGCCACCTTCAGCACCTGGGACGCGGGCAGCCCGGTCAGCCGTCTGCGCCGGGGTGAGGCCACGCTGGGAATGATGCCGCCGGAGGTAGCCGAAGTGCTCGACCTGTGCGAACTGGCCGCGGCGGCGTCCCGTGGCTGGTTCGACCCGTGGGCGATGCCCGGCGGGGTCGACCCGACCGGCCTGGTGAAGGGCTGGGCGGTGGAGCGGGCCGCGGCCGGGCTGCGCCGGGCCGGGATCGCCGCGGCGCTGGTCAACGGCGGCGGGGACCTGACCGCCTTCGGCTCGCCCGAGCCCGGCCGGCCGTGGCGGGCCGGCATCCGCCATCCCTGGCGGGCCGACGCCCTGGCCTGCATCGTCGAGGTGCGGTCCGCGGTCGCGACCTCCGCCAGCTACGAACGCGGCGGGCATCTGATCGACCCCTTTACCGGGCGGCCGGCGGCCGGCGTGGCCTCGGCCACCGTCACCGGGCCGAGCCTGGCGATGGCCGATGCGCTGGCCACCGCGCTGGCCGTGGGCGGCGACGACGCACTCGCGGTTATCGGCGAGATAGAAGGGTACGAAGGCTACCTAATCCGGGCAGATGGCAGCGAGACGGACACAGGCGACATGAGGTTTTTGCAGTGAACCCCGCCAGCCGCACCGGCCAGCCCGTGCGCGGTGGTCCAGCGACCCGCCCCCGGCGCCCTCCCGCCCGGCACGGGCGGCGGACCTCGCACGGGCGGCGCAGGCTGGCCGCGGCCATCGCCTGCGTGGCGATCGTGGCCGCGGCGGCCTGGGCGGCCAGGACCGCCGGCTCATCCGGCCACCCCAGCGGCAGGCCCGCGCCCGGCCGGCTCACCCGGGCGGCGCACCCGGCGTCATCAGCGCGGCTCGTGCTGCAGGTCACCCCCGCTCCGTACCAGCTTCCCTCGGCCATCTCCCGGGCGGTGGTGCTGGCCGGCAGCGGCCCGGGCCTGCTGGTCGCGGGCGGCCTGACCACCCGGTCGGCCAGCACCGGCACGGCCCTGTGGCTCAACCCGGTGACCGGGCAGACAACACCGGCCGGGCAGCTCCCGGTCGCCACGCACGACGCCGCCGGTGCGGTGCTGGCCGGCCGGCCGTTCGTGTTCGGCGGCGGGTCGGCATCCAGCATCGCCACCGTCCAGGCAGCCGTGACGAACGCATCCTGGGCGGCCGCCGGGCAGCTTCCCCGGGTGCGCAGCGACCTGTCCGCGGTCACCGTGGGCGGCCGGGCCTACCTGCTCGGCGGGTACGACGGGAGCAGCTACGACCCCAGCGTCCTGGCCACGTCCAACGGCCGGAGGTTCACGGTCGCGGCGCGGCTGCCGGTCCCGGTGCGCTATCCGGCGGTGGCCGCGCTCGGCTCGCGGATCTGGGTGTTCGGCGGCCAGACGCCATCGGGCATCACCAATGCGATCCAGCAGGTGGACACGGCCACCGGCAGGGCCACGGTCACCGGCAGGCTGCCCACGCCGCTGGCGCACGCGGCCGGTTTCACGCTCGGCGGGCGGGTGTATGTGGCCGGCGGCCAGACCACGCTGACGGCCGCGCACCCCAGCGGTCAGGTGCTCCAGTACACACCGCCATCGGGCCGGGCACCCGGCCGCACCTTTGTTGCGGGCCAGCTCCCGGTGCCCGTCGCCAACGCCGCCGCCGCCGTGCTCGCCAGCACCGCGTACCTGGTGGGCGGTGACCAGGGCGGAACCGGCATCCCCTCGGTCACCACGTTCCGGCTGGTCCCGCCGGCCGCCGCGATTCCCGCGATGACGGCCGGGCCGGACGGCGTGCCGGGCTCCCCCATCCTGGCCAGCGCGCCCTGGCTGGCGCCTGCCCACGGCCCCGGCTACCTGCGGCCAGGCTCCGACCCCTCGGCGCTGCCGGGCGACATACTGATCGCCGACCACCTGAACAACCGCCTGCTGATCGTGGATCCGCAGGGCCGGGTCCGCTGGATGTTCCCGCGCCCCGGCGACCTTGCCCACGGTCAGAGCTTCCTGGTCCCAGACGATGCGTTTTTCACGCCGGACGGGAAGGACATCATCGCTACCCAGGAAGACGACTTCGTCATCAGCGTGATCGACATCGCCACGCACCGGATCACCTACCGGTACGGCCAGCCCGGCGTCCCCGGCGGCGGCCCGGGCCATCTCAACAATCCTGACGACGCGATGATCGCCCCGAACGGGCGCATCGTGACCGCCGACATCAAGAACTGCCGGATCCTCACGATCGCGCCGCCCGCCCACCGGCCGCTGCACATCCTCGGCCAGACCACCAACATGTGCACGCACGCCCCGCCGCACCGGTTCGGCAGCCCCAACGGCGCGTTCCCGCTCACCAACGGCCGGTACCTGATCACCGAGATCAACGGCGACTGGGCGGACCAGATGAGCCTGAGCGGGCAGATGTCCTGGTCAACCAGGCCGCCGGGGGTCGCCTATCCGTCGGACAGCAACGAGGTCTGCCCGGGCCGGTACCTGACCGCCGACTACTCCGACCCGGGCCAGGTCGTCGAGTTCACCCCGGGCGGGCGGCTGTTGTGGCGGTTCGGCGGGCTGAACCAGCCTTCGCTGGCGCTCCCATTGCCGAACGGCGACATCCTGGTCAACGACGACTTCAACGACCGGGTCATCGTGATCGACCCGGCCACGAACCGGATCGTATGGCAGTACGGCCATACCGGCGTCCCCGGGACCGCGCCCGGCTATCTGCGCGACCCCGACGGCGTGGACCTCGCCCCGCCGAACTCCCTGCTTATTACGCATTCCGCAACTATGGGACTGCCCGGATAAGGCGGTCACCTGGGAGGCTTATTCAGAACTTCGAGCAGGTGAGCCAGCTGCCGGAGCTGACAGACCTGGTGACCGGCCAGCATGGCAAGTTTTGAATAAGTCTCTTATCTGAGAGAACGCTGAGACCGGTTCCTGGCTGGCAACCTCCGTCGCGTACCATCGCGTCTCATGCACATCGACGCGGTCTATGGCGCCATCGGGCGCTTCATTGTCCGGTTCCGGTGGATTGTCGTTCTGGTGTGGATTGCCGGTGCCTTCCTCGCCGCCAATCTGCTGCCCAGCCTGGCCAGCGTGACCCAGGGAAACAACACCAAGTTCCTGCCGTCGAGCGCGCCCAGCATGCATGCCGCAGCGCTGGCCGCCCCGTTCGGCACCGCCAACCTGCAGCCGCTCCCCGTGGTGGCGGCGACCACCAGCGGTCCGCTGACCGCCACCGACACGGCCGCGCTGGCCACCCTGCCCGGCAAGCTGAGTAAGGTGCCGCTGGTCGCCTCGGTGCACGACCTCGGTACCTCGCCGGATGGCCAGGCCAAGCAGTTCGTCGTGCTTGCCCGCTTCAGCGGCAGCCAGAACGGCGACACCGACCTGGTCAACAACCTGCGTTCGGTGATATCCCACGCCGGCCTGCCGCCCGGCCTGCACGTGCACCTGGCCGGCGACATCGCCATCCAGGTGGACCAGCAGAAGGCGTCCGGCAACACCGGCAGCCAGTTGCAGGCCCTGTCGAGCCTGTTCATCATCGTGCTGCTGGTGCTGATCTTCCGGTCGCTGTCGCTCGCGCTGACCACGCTCATCCCCGCCGTGATGGCGATCACGATCTCCGGGCCGCTGGTCGGGCTGGCCGGCCAGCACGGCCTCAAGGTCTCCCCCATCGCCCAGTTCCTGCTGATCGTGCTCGTGCTCGGCGCCGGCACCGACTACGGCCTGTTCCTGGTGTTCCGGGTGCGCGAGGAGGTGCGCAACGGGCTCTCGGCGAACGATGCCGTGGTCAAGGCGCTGACCAAGGTGGGCGAGTCGATCACGTTCTCCGCCGCGACCGTGATCGCGGCGCTGCTCACGCTGTTCGCCGCCACCTTCGAGTTCTACTCCCAGCTCGGCGCCCCGCTGGCCATCGGCATCGGCGTCATGCTGCTCGCCGGGCTCACGCTGCTGCCGGCCCTGCTGTCGATCAGGATGACGCTCATCGGCCTCAAGCGGGCACTTTTCAAGCGGATGTTCCGCCGGGAGCAGCTCATCCCGTGGAGCATCCAGACCAGGGGCGGCGGCGGCGCCTGGGCTCAGGTGGCGGGCCGCATCGTCAAGCACCCCGCGCCCACCCTGCTGATCGGCGTGCTCGCCTTCGGCGGGCTGGCGGCCGGGGCGGCCACCTACAAGGCCGGCGGGTTCGGCGGCCAGACCGTGGCCCCCAGCGGCAGCGACTCCGCCGCGGGCCAGGCGCTGCTGACCAAGCACTTCCCACAGTCCGCGGCCAACCCGACCAACATCATCTTCAAGCTCGCCAAGCCAGCCTGGGACGACCCGGCGGTGCTGGCCAGCGCGGACAGCGAACTGAAGTCCAGTGGCCTGTTCACCAAGGTCACCGGGCCGCTGAACCCGACCGGCTTCGCGCTGACGCCCAGCCAGTTCGCCGGGCTGCACGCGCTGCTCGGGCCGGCCAAGGGCCTGTCCCCGGCGCCGCCACCCGGCCTCAAGATCCCGGTGGCCGGCTACGAGCTGTACCGGGCCACCGCGAACTACGTCAGCCCGGACGGGCTGACCGTGCAGTACGCGACCGCCCTGAAGGCCGGTGACCCGGGCGGCACCCCGGCGCTGAACGCCGTCCCCTCGATCCGGGCCAAGACCACCGCCGTGGCCAGGTCCATCGGCGCAACCGACTCGGCGGTCGGCGGCCAGGCACCCGCACTGTCCGACATCAGCAGCATCTCCAACAACGACCTGCTCCGGGTGATCCCGATCGCGATCGTGATGATCGGCCTGCTGCTGTGCCTGGTGATGCGCAGCCTGGTCGCACCGCTGTACCTGATCGCCTCGGTGGCGCTGTCCTACCTGGCCGCACTCGGCCTGGCCGCGCTGCTGTTCATCGAACTGGGTCACCAGGGCGGCCTGACGTTCTTCCTGCCGTTCCTGATGTTCATCTTCCTGCTCGCCCTGGGTGAGGACTACAACATCCTGGTGATGACCCGGATCCGGGAGGAGGCACGCCAGCACAAGCTGCGCGAGGCGGTGACCCGCGCGGTCGGCGCGACCGGCAACACGGTCACCTCGGCCGGGCTGGTGCTGGCCGGGACGTTCGGCGTGCTGATCGTCGTGGCCGGCCGTGGTCCCGGCAGCAGCTACATCCGGGACATCGGCGTCGGCCTCGCACTCGGCATCCTGATGGACACGTTCCTGGTCAGGACGCTCCTGGTGCCCTCGACCGTGGTGCTGCTCGGCCGGTGGAACTGGTGGCCATCCCGGATGAGCCGGGCGCACGAGCACCCGGACGCCTC
>Ga0070730_10004218_pt1 | contig 12705 bp, 14 predicted proteins | sample Coa_R1_3_FD_66447 | JGI IMG/M metagenome (GOLD analysis project Ga0070730, IMG submission 66447) | Surface soil microbial communities from Centralia Pennsylvania, which are recovering from an underground coalmine fire - Coalmine... | ecosystem: Environmental > Terrestrial > Soil > Unclassified ...
AATTCGTGTGAATCACCAGCGGCTTCAAGTCGTAGCGCGCACGTAACCGGTTCATCTCCGCGCATTGCGGCGCGCCCAGCTCGTATTGGGCCCATTGCCGGGGACTGGAAGAAAAAATCTGAAATGTATTGCAACCCAGCCGGTAGGCACGCTCGGCAGCGTTCGGGACGCCCCCAGCCGACGAAGTATGAATTCCAATCCGCCGCGAAGTCAGGCGTGGCGCGCGTTTCGGCGCGGGATGTTTAAGAATGTCCTGCTCCCGCGCCATCGATCGAGGCATAGCACCAGTTTCAAGTTTCGCGTTTCAAGTTTCAAGCGGTCGTGGCGCCCCTGAAACGGGCCGGAGATCATCCTGAACGGAGCCGTATTTCAGGCGCAGTGAAGGATCTCCCACACTACAGATCCCGCGCGGATTACGGATCAATTTATCGTGATCACAGCCCGGAACCGGACCTTCCCCTCGGCTACGCGGTCATAGGCCTTCGTAATCTCATCGAGCTTGTAAGTCTCAGCCACCACCTTCACCTTGCCCTTGGCCGCATAATCCAGCGCTTCGTAGAGATACTCCTGCCCGTTCTGCGATGATCCCATTAATCGAACACGCTTGAACATCAACTCGGGGTTGTAGCTCAGAGGCTCGGGCCCAACACCCATCAGAATGATGCGTCCGTCAGGCCGCATGCCGTGAGCCGCGTCCGCTGCGGCAGCCCATGAGTTCGACGTTGCCAGCAGAACGTCCGCGCCACCGGCCGCCAACAACTTTGCCCCATCTTCCACGATTTCGTCTGCACCGAGGTCGCGAATCGTCTTCACCTTGTCCTTCGACTTGGTGACCGCGATCGTCTCAAAGCCCGCGGCCTTGGAATATTGCAGCGCGAGATGTCCCAGCCCGCCAATTCCGACCACGGCAATGCGCTCATGCGGCTTCGGATCAGCCAACCGCAAGCCGCTCCATACCGTATAGCCTGCGCAAAAAATCGGCGCCGCTTGCTCGTAGCTGAGCGCATCGGGCACGAGCATCGTCGCATCGGCATACGCGAGCATGTATTCCGCGTGGCTTCCCTGCAGCCCGATGCCGGTCGAAATGGCGTTCTGACACAACTCCTTCTTGCCGCGCAGGCACCACTCGCAGCGACCGCATCCCTTCTGGTGCCAGCCCACGCCCACACGGTCTCCCACTTTGCGCGACGTTACTCCTGGCCCCACTTCCACGACCTCGCCTACAGGTTCGTGTCCCAAAACGCGTGGAAATTGGATGGGAAAAATGCCATGCGTGAGGTGAACGTCGGTGTAGCAGAGGCCACTGGCGTGAATCTTGATGACCACCTGATTCGGACCTGCTTGGGGGGTCGGCCACTCTTTCACTTCCCACTTGCCGTTGACGGAAGGAACCACTGCGGCTTTCATACAATCTCCTGCAGAATATCGAAGATAACTACCAGCTACTTATGGATGTAAACATCACCCGCAAGATTCACAAACGTGATCGAGTTGTGCCGTCGTCAAGGTGTAGCGGCTACGTCTCCGGCGTTCAAGCCATAGATGCATAGCCCCATTTGCGGTGCAGGTATGGGCACGATAAACTTATGAGTCGGCGTCCTCTGCAGCCGCGACACAGAGTCAGTCTCGCCAGATCAGCGAAGGCTCCCAGGCTTGGCGAGAACGAAGTCTTTAAGGTGACCTCTTATGCTCGTAGTCATGAAGGCGCAGGCCAGCGAAGATCAGGTCCGTGCCGTTTGCGAAAAAATAGAAAAGCTGGGCTATCGCGCTCACCCCATGCCCGGCGCCACCCGCACCGCCATCGGTATCACGGGCAATAAAGGTGAAGTCGAACAAGGGACGCTCGAAGAGATGGCGGGCGTGCAGGAAGTCATCCAGGTATCCAAGCCCTACAAACTGGTCAGCCGTGACGTAAAAGAGGAAAACACCGTCATTCGCTTTGCCGGCACTGGCGCCACCTTCGGCGGCCAAGGATTGGCGATTGTTGCCGGCCCCTGTGCCATCGAGAGCCGTGAGCAGGCGTTCGCCGTAGCCGAACGCGTACATCGCGCCGGGGCCCAATTCTTCCGCGGCGGCGCTTACAAGCCCCGCACCTCTCCTTATTCGTTTCAAGGTTTGGGCGAGGAAGCCCTGCGCATCATGGCTGACATCCGCCGGCAATTCGGCATGAAGATCATCACCGAAGCCATCGATCACGAGTCGCTCGACCTGGTCGAACAATACGCCGACGTTATCCAAATCGGCGCCCGCAACATGCAGAATTTTTCTCTTCTCAAGCGGGCAGGACGATCCCGCAAGCCCGTCCTGCTCAAGCGGGGGATGTCGGCCACGCTCGAAGAATTTCTGATGGCAGCGGAATACATTCTGAGCGAGGGGAACTACAACGTAGTTTTATGCGAGCGCGGCGTCCGCACCTTCGCCGACCACACCCGCAACACACTCGACTTGAGCGTCGTCCCCGCCGTGCAGCGCCTGAGCCACTTGCCCATCGTCGTCGATCCCAGCCACGGTACCGGCAAGCGCAACAAAGTCACTCCTTTGTCGCGTGCCGCAGTTGCCGTCGGCGCTGACGGATTACTCGTGGAAGTGCATCACAAGCCTGATGAGGCTCTGTCCGACGGCCCACAGTCTCTCTTCCCCGATCAGTTCGACCGGTTGATGGAACAGGTCCGCCAAATCGCCGCCGTAGTGGGAAGAACCGTGCCGGAGATTGGGGTGCGGGAGACGGTCGCGGCAAAATAAGTTGAACCGCTTCAGCAGAGTCTCCGGATCGCTGGTGCTTTCCTGCATCGATCTCGTGCTGTGTCTTTCCGCATTATTCTTGCCTTTCGTCTTTAAGAGTGCACCTGCACTCGTGTTATTTATGACCATCATTCCCGTCTGTCTGCTCGTTACCTTTCTCTACATCGCTATCGATCTCGCAACTCAGAGGATGAAACCGGCAGCGATTGCAGTGCTCTACTGCTACCGACACTCGTGGTCCAGATATGGTTTTATCGGAATCTGCATCTCTAGGTTTCCCCCGATAGCTGATAATCTCTCTATTTCGTGCGCAAGCTCCTCTTCATCGCTGTTCGATTCGCCTTGTTCGCTTCTGGACTCGCGTCAATTTGATTTCCGCGGATAATCTAATAATCTGATTATATGAAAAAGGCAGTCATCTCGGTCACCGAGGCTGCGCGCAATTTCGCCGATTGCGTGAACCGCGTCCGCTATCAGAACATGACGTTTGTTCTGGTCAAGAACGGGGTTCCCTGTGGCAAGGCTTGTACCGGAAACAAAGAAACCGGGTTCGGCGAAGAAGCTCGCCGCCGCTCTGCGTGAGTTCAATCTAACCCCCGAGGAAGCGAAAGCTTGGCATCGCGATCTGCGCTCGGCTCACAAGATTCTGAAGCCGCCGACAAATAAGTGGCGCTAACTTTGAAAAATGCATGTCCCTGTTAGTCGACTCCGATGTTATCCGTGGGGAGCGCGGCACGTTTGATCTATCCTCATGGCTTGAGACTCAGGCCGGCAACACCCCTCAAATCGCTGCCATCACGGTCGCCGAACTCTGGAACGGTGTACAGCGGGCGACCGCGAGCCACCACTCAAGACGCGAAGCTTACCTGACAACAACCTGCCGATTCTTCCCTACACAGAAGCAACAGCGCTGGAGCACGCACGAATCTGGGCCGAACTCGAGTCCTCGGGAACGATGATCGGGTACTACGACCTGATCCTGGCAGCTACCGCCTTGGAGCACGGCAGCGCAGTCGCAACCTTCAATAAACGCCACTTTGCTCAAGTTAAAGAATTGACGGTCGTGGTCCCGAAATGAGATTGCCCGTTCCTTTCCTGCGGTCGATTCCCCCTCCGCAAGTCTGCTAATCTTTACTGCTTCGAGTACTTCTTCGAAGTGACACCACCTTGCGCAAGCTCCTTTTCATCGCTGTCCTGATTCCGGTCCTCGGAGGAGTGGCCTGGTGGTACTTCCGCGAGCAGCCGTTCCCCAGCTACGATCCCGCCTTCCGCGAGTACGCCTACGTCTCCAATGGCAAGAGCAATACCGTAAGCGTGATCGACATGCGAACGTTCGCGCTTGCCAAGACCATTCATGTCGGCAGCGAACCGACCGGCCTTGCAGCCAACAGTAAGAAGAACGAGATCTATATCGTCAACACCGCCTCGAGCAACGTCAGCGTGATCGACGCTGAATCGAACACGGTCGTCGCCACCATCGGCGTGCATGGACGCCCGTACTTCATCGATGTTTCTGCCGATGGCAGGCGCGCCTACGTCGCCAACTCCGCATCGGCGAACGTCAGCGTCATCGATCTCGACCAGCGCATCCTTCTCGGCAACGTCCGGGTTGGCGCTTCGCCCGGCCTGGCCCGCGTGTCGCCCGATGGTGCGACCGTCGTAGTCTCCAACCGGGGCGACAACACCGTCTCCATTCTCGACGCCCGTCTGCTGCGCGTGCGCGCCACGCTTCCGGTCTGCCAGCAGCCCGAAGACATCGCCATCCTGCCTGATTCCACCAAAGCTTTCGTGTCTTGTTCGGGATCTTCTCAGGTCGCGTCAATCCAGCTAAAAGCTCCTACTCACCAGGAAGACCGCGTGATCGCCTTGCTCGATGTCGGCCGCACTCCCGTGAGCCTCGCACTGAAACCCGATGGCGGCGAAATGGTCGTGTGCAACTTCGACTCTGACAGCATTTCGATTGTGGAAACCTACAACGATGAAGTCGGCAACAGTGCCGAGATCGGCCAGCACCCCTCCCACGGTGTGATCACACTCGATAATTCGCGCCTCTATGTTTCGAACTTTGGATCGAACAGCGTCGCCGTCTATGACATCGATATGGGGCGCCGCATCTTCACCATCAACGTGGGCAGCCGACCCGACAGCCTCGCATTGACGCCCGACCAAAGTTATCTGCTGGTCGCAGACACCGAGTCCGGCGACGTGACCATCATCCAAAAACGCAAGCCGCACCGCACTCTCGAAACTTCAGAGTATTCGCTGTTAACGCTGATACCGGTGGGTGTGCAACCGAACGCAATCGTCGTCAAGGCGTTCATGGCCAGCAGCAAGAAGCAATGAAGGGCGTGGCATTCCGTCTCTCCATGGGGACTATGAGCTCCAGCTATGGCGAATCGAAAGTTGCGTTAAGACATCGTCGGCGCGACGCAGAAGCTCGCGATATTTGCATTGTTTCTCAACATCCCCACGACGAAGTTCTTCCGGCTACGGGCGCGTGGAATCCCCTGGAAGAGCGGCCCTTTCGAGGGCCGCGTTAAGGCGGGATATTGATGCCCTTTAGGGCCTGTGGTCGCAGTTTTGCACTCGGGTGAAGGCCCTCAGGGGCTAAAGCCCTGTTGTCTGAAAACCGCTTACGCGGCGCTTAAAGCGCCGCTCTTCCACGGTAGCTTAGGCATCTTCTCTCAATCGGGAACTGGGTGCGGCTGCAAGGGCAACTCGAAAGTCGACAAAGCATCTCCGGAAAGATAAAAATGGAGTGACAGGTTAGGAAGTCACGGGCTTACCGCAAAACTTGTCGAGCGCCGCTTTCAAATCAGCCGCAATCGCCGGAGCCTCCCGCGATTCAATGTCTCGTCGAGGCATCATGTAAACCAGTTGCCCATCGTGTAAAATCGCGATCGACGGCGAAGACGGCGCCTGCCCCGTGAAGTAACTGCGAGCGCGTTCCGTCGCATCGAGATCCTGCCCCGCAAACACCGAAAATTTATGATCCGGCTGTGCCGCACCGACGAGCGCCATGCGCACCGCGGGCCGCATCCGCCCCGCCGCACAGCCGCAAATTGAATTCACCACAACCAGCGCGCTGCCCGGAGCTTTCAGGGCCTGGTCCACGTCAGCCGCGCTCCGCAATTCCTGAATTCCCAGCCGCGTCAACTCCTCGCGCATGGGCACAACCATGATGTCGGGATACATGTTCACTCCTGTTTCACTCACTCTATTCTAACGTGAACCAAGAGACAGACGTTGCTTGGTGCGTCCCGGCCGATAGACTTACCTCCTGTGTATATTGAAAGCGCATGCTCGTCCTGGAAAATGTCGCGCTCGCGCCTTTGACCACTTTCCAGGTCGGAGGTCCCGCGCGCTTCTTTGTGGAAGCCAAGTCCGTCAATGACATCCAGGACGCGGTCCGCTTCGCGCAATCGCGAAGTCTGGATTTATTCGTACTGGGCGGCGGAAGCAATCTCGTCGTCGCTGACTCCGGATGGCCCGGCCTGGTCCTCAAAGTTGCGATCGAAGGCATCGAGCAGCGCCCCGGTACTTACGACGGCAAAGCTCTATTTGAGGTCGGCGCAGGCGAATCCTGGGATCGCTTCGTTTCGAATGCAGTGCGAGCAAATTGCGCCGGCGTCGAGTGCCTGAGCGGCATTCCGGGCAGCGTAGGCGGCACGCCTGTGCAGAATGTCGGTGCCTACGGACAAGAGGTTTCCAACACGATTGAGTCGGTCGAAGTTTTTGATCTCCGCGACAGACAGATTCGCGAACTCTGCGCCGATGCGTGCGGCTTCTCGTATCGGTCCAGCATCTTCAATACATCCGAGCGCGGCCGATTCATCATCCTGCGCGTCACCTACGCCCTCGTACCCGGAGGCGAGCCGCACCTCGAATACTCGGACCTGAAGCAGCACTTCGCCGGCCGCGAGACTCGCCCCAACCTGGCCGAAACGCGCGAAGCCGTGCGCCACATCCGCGCGCGGAAAGGCATGTTGATCATCGAAGGCGACGCGGATTCCCGCAGCGCCGGATCTTTCTTCAAGAATCCCATCCTGACTGAAGGGCAGCACGAAGAATTGCGCCGGCGCGCCGACGCGAAGGGGCTCGTGGTTCCAGCCTACCCAGCGCTCGAAAAGCACAAGAAGATTTCCGCGGCATGGCTCGTCGAGAAATCCGGCTTCGCTCGCGGCTATTCGCTAGGCAATGTAGCCATCTCCAGCAAGCACGCTCTCGCCCTTGTGAACCGCGGCAGCGCCACTGCCGCTGAAGTCCTCGCCCTGAAAGATCAAATCCAAAATCGCGTCGAAGAAATCTGGGGAATACGCCTCGAACCGGAACCAGTGTTTGTCGGTAGGGACTAGGGATTAGGGGATTAGTAATCAGTGGTCACATTGCAAGCTTCTTCTCCGCGACCGTTCTTCCGAAGAAATTCCTGAACACAACCACGTTCGAATCGGTCTTCACTAATGAGGGCACACGAGTGGTGGCGGGAGAAGCGATCCTGAGCGGCGTAACGACGATCGATCGAAGCAGCGCCGACGGAAGCGCAGCCGAACTTACGAACCGGGCGGTGGAAGCTCTGGTGCGCGAGCACTCCCGCCTGGTGTACCGGATCGCCTATGCAGTGCTGCGCCGCCACCACGACGCTGAAGACGCCACGCAGGAAACTTTCGTCCGCGTGCTGCGCTACGGTTCGAAGCTCGCCGAAGTCGAAGATCCGAAAACGTGGTTGGCGCGAATCGCCTGGCGGGTGGCGGTGGACCGCAGCAAGCATCGAAGATGGGATCGCGAAATTCCCCTCGATGATCCGGAGAAGGCTCCCGTTGATGTGTCATCGTCCGAAATCCCGGCGGATGCCAGTATGCAAGGAGCGCAAGTCGGCGCGGCTCTGGAAAAGCTGATCGCTGCTCTGCCGACAAAACTGCGTGAACCTCTGATTCTGTCAACGATTGAAGAAATGTCGCCGCGCGAAGTGGCTGTAACCTTAGGAATCAATGAAGCCGCGGTGAGATCGCGAGTGTTTCGAGCACGTCAGATTTTGAAGGACAAGCTTGCCCAACAAATGAACCGCAAATAGGCAAAAGTCATGCGAGAAGAACACAATCCGAGCGGATCCAGACAGGGCGCAGATTTCGATCGCATGCTCGATGCAGCTCTGGCCAGGTATGCGACGGTCGAGCCCCGCATGGGACTCGAAGAGCGCATCCTTGCCAATCTTCAAGCCCAGCCGGCACGGACCGCAGCCTGGTGGCGATGGACCGTGGCCGCGGCTGCTCTCGCGATCATCACGGTTGTCATCGGCTTGGCGTGGAGAGCGAATCGACCTGCGCATCCAGGAATCGCCCATCATCCCGGAACCACCATTGAGCCGATCATCGAACCCGAGAAACAAGTCGCGCACCATGTTGGAGTTCCGACTGGTTCGCCAAAGCGCGTCCTGAAACACATGCTGCCGCATGTGCGGCCAGAGCAGGTCGCAATCACCAGCCCCAAACTCGACCAGTTCCCTTCCCCGCGGCCGCTCAATGATCAGGAAAAGTTATTGGTCGACTACGTGGGCCGATATCACGACGAGGCCGTGCTGGTTGCCCGCGCCCGAGAGGAACAGCTGCAGCGGGATCGCGCAGAGGAAGCAACGTCACGGGGAAACCTTCCGTGAGTAGTCGAAAAACGAAACAGCAGTCCCATCCAAAGGAGAACGTCATGACCACACGACAAACAGTTTCATTGCTCGCGGCGATCGCTTTCATTGCGTGCTGCGTTACGCAGAATCTTCTGGCGCAGGAAAAACAGAAACAGGATTCATCCCCGGCCATCGCGTATCGCATCGACTATTCGGTCAACGAGATGGAAGACGGTAAGAAGATCAACACGCGCCAGTACTCGATGAATCTCAGCGTCCTCAACGACCGCGCGTGGGAGGGAGACACGAATGAGCTCAAGATTGGCGCTCGCGTGCCCGTAGAATCAGAAACCGGCAAGTTTCAATATCTCGATGTCGGCACGAATATCTGGAGCCGGCTCCGGCAGCAGGCCGATACCCTCACGCTCGAGGTACGAGCCGAGCTCGGCAGCATCGCCGCGGCGCCCGAGCAACAATCTCCGCGGGTGCCACCGGTGGTACGCCAGGTTCAGATCAATGGCAGCACCGTCGTACTTCCCGGAAAGCCGATGGTCCTCGGCATCGTCGACGATCCCACCTCGAAGCGGCAGTTCCAGCTCGAGGTGACGGTCACTAAGCTGCGATAACAAGTCCTCAGTCGTCAGTCGTCAGTCGTCAGCAGCTTCGATTTACTGATGACTGACGACCGACAGCTACCGCATTCGCCAACCTCCCCGCTTGCCTGAAGATTTCCACGAACATCGGCCGCGTCAGCTTGCCGGTTTGCGTGTTCTGGTTCGACGGATGGTAGGACGCGAGCAGCACTTTTCCATCCGGCAGGTCGTAACACGCTCCGTGGCCGAAGACGAATTCTTTTTTGCTGGTTAGCAGGCCGCGCCGTTTGACGTAATTCAGGTAGGCGTCGAAGCCAATCTTGCCGAGCGCGACTACGACCTTCACTTTTTCCAGTCCTGCCAATTCGCGATCGAGGAACGTGGAGCAGGCTGCGAGTTCTGTGGGCAGCGGCTTGTTATCCGGAGGAGCGCAGCGGACCGCGGCGGTGATGTAGAGATCATTCAGCTTGAGTCCGTCGTTGCGGTCGGTCGCAGTCGGTTGGTTTGCGAATCCCGTTTCGTGCAGGACGGGATACATGAAGTTCCCCGACGAGTCGCCGGTGAACGGACGGCCGGTGCGATTCGATCCGTGCGCTCCGGGAGCGAGTCCCATGATCAGGACGCGCGCGTTGGGAACACCGAAACCAGGCACCGGCTTGCCCCAGTAGTCCCAGTCGCGGTAGGCACGGCGCTTCTCCCGGGCAATCTGCTCACGATACGCCACCAGCCGCGGACAGCGAGTGCACGAGATCACGTCGCGGTTGAGAACGGTGAGCCAGGACACGGGGTCATTAGAGCACAATTTCGGGAATCGAAGAATTCCTGGTCGCTCTTTGCAAATTATTAAAAACGCATAACTTGCGCCGATTCCTTGCATACCGACCTGCACAAAATCTCCAAAAGAAAGAGTTTATCGATAAAATATTGCATAAGAAGGGCTTAGTTCATACGTTCCAGCACGGATCCGGATGCTATATTTTCTCGGGTCAGCATGCAAAGTACTGAATATAATATACTTAACTTTTAATAGATCCAGTCGTCCCTTGCAAGATATTGTGAAAGAAGGACTTAATCGCAAAGTATTCTAAAATAAGGACTTAGATCCAGGGTGTTGGAACGGCTTCCAGCATCTTTCATGGAACTACACACTCAAGCCACCAGCAGGCTTGAGTAGGCCACCCAGCTTTCATGGAGGATTTTGCGGTGCGAATATGCACGATCCCATTGTGCGCTTTTGGTGGCGAGGGTCAAGGTTGGATGTCACATCGGAGGCGTGATGGGCTGTGGAAAAAGTTCTCACGCCGCCCGGTCGTGAACACAAGGTCCCTCCACTCCGCAGCTCATCGCCAACGCGATGAGCTGCTCCGGTCGGGATGACAGAGAGGTGGAACTGCCCCACTCAAGCCAACAGCAGGGTTGATTGGGCCACCACCGGGCTCTTTAGTAATCATAGACATGTTCGATCGTTACGTGCTGTTGTTCCAGGGCGAGCAGCACAACTGCCAGTTCGGGTACCTGACAAAGTAGGGCGGTGCGCGAGTTGCGGGGCTCGCTCGGGATCACATCGGACCGGACCTGCGCCGCCCCGGATGGCAAAACAAAAGGATGATCGCTTACGACGGAGATCAGGATGTTGTGATTGCCTGCAAGCTGCAGAAAACGAATTCCTGAATGGACCGCTTCCAGCGAACGATCGGTGAACTCCTGATATCGCGGGAATTCGACGATGTAATTGCCATTTCCCAGTTCTTTGATTACCCGAACATGCTGCAAACCGGAAGCAACTTTGGGAGATGGTGCTGCGATCCAAGCCGACGTTTCGGTATCTTCGTACCCGTAGGTCGCGTGCGTGGCCAGTTCGATTAGCCCGCAGTAGAAAGCCTCAACACCGTAGTCCAAAGTCAGCCATGCGCGACGCTCGGCTTTGCGCAGCCAATGGCTGCCGCGAAGGGGCACTTCAGCCCACAGACCGCGGAGAGCGTGCGCAAAGGAGTATTCGTAGAAAGGACGGATATGCACGAAGCGGGCATAATCCTGCGCGACTTTTGCGGCGTAGAGGTCTTCCGACGTCATCTGGTTCGCGCTGGTCCACTCGCTCACGCGTCCAAGGGAATGTTCGTATGCAGCTTTCACTGCGTACTCGACCGAAAAGCTGGTGCCAATGACCACGAGCATCACATGGTCCGGCAAACTTGCGGGATATCTGTTGCGCGCCGCGGCAAAGGCACAACAGTAGTTGCGCCAGTACTGCGCGATGTCGCTGAAATATGTGTAACGCGAAGGCAGCTGAGTGCGCTGGAAGTCTGCTTTCGCCTGGTAACTCCACACGATGTACCACTCAGGGTAAGTGTAGAAGGTATCTTGTTCGGGCCTTGAGTAATTCGCGATCCCGCTTGCCTCTTGCGGATGCTGCTCGGCGTAAGTTGCAGGGAGGAACTTCAGTTCGGTGGAGCGGCAGCGAAAAGAAAAGAGGAAACCGGCAAGCAAGCCAAAGGCGATGACCAGAAATACGGCCCGGATTGCCCATCTAACTACCCAACGGAAGGTTTTACGCGATCGATCGGAGTGGACTCGCACTGGTCCCCACTTTGCACGCAATGAAGAAAGCAGAAACGGAGATGATGGCATGCGGTGCGTTAATCAAGACGTTGGTAAGCGGGCTGATGACATGGGCATGGCGCACGACATAGACGATGACATCGGCGGCATAAAACACACCAAGAAACCAGAAGTATCCACGGGCCGCGCGCGATCCGATCAAGCCGCAGATGAGCGCCAGAGCCCCGAGACCCAGATGTCCAATGTCTACGAAAGTGGTCATGCTGAACAGTCCAAACATCTTTCCATTTGGGGCCATGATCCCAGGAACGTAATCGAGAGAGTAAACCGCCAAGAATAGTGCTGCATAGGCAAGAGCACACTTCTGAATCGCGGAAAAGCGTGTTGACATGCGCAGATAGTAACCTATTCAGCAGCTACGGTATAGCTATACTCTGGCTATGCGATTACGTCTGTTGGCGGTCTTGATTCTTGGGCTGAGCACTGGATTGCAGGGTCTGCAGGGGGCTGATCCCGACGAAGCTTTGCATCTTGCCCACAACGCATTGTTCGCGTCATTCCTTCCGGTCGAAGAATTAGCGAGCGACAGCAAGACTAGCTCGCTACTGGCCGCGACTCGCGATCAGATGTGGAGTGGAGCGCATGCAAGCCCGGTATTCCGGGAACTGGTGCAGCCATTCACCGACCTGCGGCAATTCGGCCGAGCATGCGGCATCGACGCGATTGTCGGGCAAGCCGGGAAAACATCATTTGCCAGCCTCGATCGCAAAGAACGCGACCGAACTCTATACCTGCTGCAATCCTGCGACGCTAATGCGCCGAGGCATCTTGCCGCAACGGTGCGCAATTTTTACGTCGTGAAGGGATATGGAGGGATCCAGGAGCAAGTTACGGGGGTGAAAGTCAACCTGTTTGCGTCCGCGTCATATGTTGAAGCGCGCCGTCCCAAGCTGCCGCCGAGTTCTCTGCACTACGATCGCGAAAAACACGAGGTTCTCTCAAACGACAAGCCTATCGACATCCTGATTGTAGGAAGCGGACCTGCGGGGAGCGTACTCGCGCATGAACTGCGTCAGCATGGAAAACGGGTGCTATTGCTGGAGAGGGGATCGTTCGTCGTGCCGGGTTCTATGGAGACCAGACTGATCGACGATCTGATCGACACGCGCGCATCACTAGATGGAACGATTCGCA
>Ga0070730_10004219_pt1 | contig 12704 bp, 12 predicted proteins | sample Coa_R1_3_FD_66447 | JGI IMG/M metagenome (GOLD analysis project Ga0070730, IMG submission 66447) | Surface soil microbial communities from Centralia Pennsylvania, which are recovering from an underground coalmine fire - Coalmine... | ecosystem: Environmental > Terrestrial > Soil > Unclassified ...
TGCCGTCCATCTCGTTCTATGCCCCCTACCCCGGCTCGGCCCTGGGCCACCAGCTCATCGCCGAAGGCAAGAGCCTGATGACCAAGGAAAACTATCACCGCTTCCCCGACGACGAAAAGGTCAAGGGCATCGACTACCAGTTCTACCGCGAGCTGCTGGCCGGCAAATTTGACGGCGAAGTCAACCGCGGCCTGCCCGAGCTGCAGCGCACGCGGCAGAATTATATGAGCGCGTTGACGAAGGCGTAAAGGGTAACGAACAAGATGAGTAGTTTCAGCAATCCCCATTACATGTACCTCTTCAGCCTCAAGAACGGCAAGAAGCGCTTGGCTTATGGCCAGTCGCCGGAGGACGCGCTGGAGATCTTGAGCTATCGCCTGTCGGCCGAGGAAATGAACGAGATCATCCGTGAGGACTTCACCAAGATCAACCAGCGCAAGCTCCAAGAGGTCGTCGACCAGCTCGCGTGAGGCGGGTGTGCTGCAGGCCATGGCCGGCGGCTGGACCCTAAAAGCCCATCGCTATCTGGATGGCCGCAAGGAATACCGGCTGCACTCGCTGGCGGGCGAAACCAGGGTCGTCGCCCACAAGGCCGTTGAAGCCCTGGTCGACAGCCACCTGATCGACAGCAACAAGAAATTCCCCGCCGCTACGTTTTGGCTGACAGATAAGGGGCGAGCGGCGGTGGCCGCAAGATTGCCACCTGGTACATAATATCCCGCTAGTTCTCTTGCGGCCCTAGGGCCAGCGCGTCTCCCATCAATGACACTCAATCTCATAACAGACTCCATTGAACCGCACGTATAATTGTTTGTATTGGTGAATCTGCAATTGAGCAGGAGGTTTGCCTTATGGCGGTCAATGCGATCTCTATCGAGCGTAAAGCGTTCACAGTCGGCGAATACGAGCAAATGATCTCGGCCGGCGTCTTGAGCGAAGACGAACGCCTCGAGCTCATCGAAGGAGAAATACTGGCGATGTCTCCCATCGGCGGTTTGCACATTCAGGTGGTCAACCGCTTGAACCGACTGCTCGTCCTCTTGCTGAAGGATCAAGCCGTGGTGAGCATTCAGAATCCAGTTCGATTGAGGAATTCGGAGCCGCAACCGGACGTTGCCATCCTGCGATCCACTGTCAACGACCGGCCAGCGGGCGTGCCGCGCGCCAGCGATGTGGTCCTGGTCGTCGAGGTGGCCGATACGAGCGTAGACTTGGATCGGACCATCAAGATCCCACTTTTCGGGCGCGAGGGCATTCCCGAAGCCTGGCTGGTCGACCTGGCTCAAGGCTCGATTGAGGTCTACCGCGGACCAGGCCCAAGCGGTTACCGAAACAAACAAACACTGGGCGCCAGCGATTTTTTGACCATCGAGGCGATTGCAGACACGCGCCTGCTCGTGGATGATATTCTCGGGGGCTTACTGCCTCAGCCGCAGCAAACTCAACAAAATCCCTAGCGCCCCCAGCACGAGTAAAACAATGATTAGCACGGCCGGTGGGAAGGCGCCGCCGCCGGTGATGCCCTGCGCGGGCAGCAGGGTTGGCTGGGCAATGGCCGCCGGCGGGGTGAAGGTGGGCAGGCGGTTGGGGATGGGCGTGGCGGTGCTGGCGAAATCGGGCCCCTGGGTGGTGCCAGGCAAGGGCGTGGTCGTCGGAGGCAGGGTGGGCGTGGGCGGTGGGAGAACCGTGGGCATGCTGTTCACATCGCCGACGACGCGCACCAGGTCTTTGAACACCCAGCCCAGCCCAGCCGGCGCGCCAATGTATTCGATCTCATACCAGGTGCCTTCGGGATTGCGGCCTAGGATGGCGCTCGTTTGGCCCGGCAGCAGCACGCCCACCTGGTCGTAGCAGGTGCACGGCCCGGCCCGCACGTTGACGTCCTGGAAAACCTCCACCCGGTTGGGGGGCAGCGTTTCGGTGGCCGCCTGACCGGGCGGGGCAGCCACCGCCACCCGCGAGCCGGCCACCCAGACCGTCGCCAGCGCCAGCGCCACGCCCAGCACCACGCCGAACGAAGGCAGAATCAGCTTGTTTTTAGGGGGCATGGGCGCGAGTATACCATCCCCTGACGAGCCTCCCGCCAATTGGCCGGCAGGTGTCCGGCAAAATTCAATCGCCCGTCTTACTGGGCGTCTGTCTGACTTGCAGCGACACCGGGTTAGGTTATGATGAGACGGTCGAAACATTCAGGAGAGACTGGCATGACCGAACGAACCTATCACGGCGATATCAAGCCCACCGACCTGGCCACGGCGCTGATCTCGACGTTTAACCAGGGCAACCTGCGCTGCCAGCAAGTGGGCCAGGGCGACAAGATCATGGTCCAAATTGCCACGCGCGAGTATGCTCAAAGCGGCGGCCAGGGCGCGCTGTCGATCACTATCCAGGGCAACCCCGATGGGGTGACCGTGGGCATCGGCCAGCAGGAGTGGCTGGGCGTGGCGGCTTCGCTGGGGCAATCGGCGCTGGTGACGTTGATGAACCCGTGGAACATCATCAACCGGCTGGACGACATCGCCCAGGACATCAACACCCTGACGCTCGAGCAGCAGGCCTGGGACGCGATTGAGAAGTTCTCGCACACCGTCAAGGCCACCAAAACTCTCTCGGCGCGCCTATCCACCCTCACCTGCCCCTACTGCGAGACGGCCAACAAGGTGGGCGCCGCCAACTGCGAAAACTGCGGCGCGCCTCTGGGCGAGGCCCAGCCCATCGCTTGCCCGAAGTGCGGCAACGTCATGCCGCCCAAGAGCAAATTCTGTGCCAGCTGCGGGACGGCTCTTATTTAGGGCGCAAAAGCCTTACCGCAAAGACGCGAAGACGCGAAGAAGAGCTTAAGAAAAGCTTTTGGAATAAAGAGCGCCAAGGTTGGCGCTCTTTCTTTTCTTACCTGTAATTGTTTTTCTTAGTGTCTTAGCGTCTTCGTGTCTTCGCGTTAATGTTTTGTACCGACTGTTAGCTTTTCTCGGCGTACTCCGCGGTGCAGCTTTAACCTCAGGCCGCATAAGCCTCATCCGTGCGGGCCACTTCCACAAGCTGGTTGATGGCGGCGTTGTAGGTGGGCGTGGGGCTCAGCCGGCCCAACTCGTGGCCCAGCCACTCGGTAAGCGTTTCATCTTTCAGCGGCACCACGCGCTCGAGCTTCATGTCCCCCATTTCAATCACCGTCGCCGCAAAGCCGCGGCCCTTGCGGGCCACCTCGAACGTCGCGCCGTCATCGGCGGTCATGGTCACCCCGGCAAAATAGCCCGCCAGTCCAGCCTCGGGCGCCGGCAGCTTTTCATAGTCCAATACCTGGCCGCCGAAATACTGCGCGCCCTGCGGGTTGCGCTCGACACATTTCCAGCCCAGGCGCGACGCCAGCCAGCCCCCAAAAATCCAGGCCAGGATGGGCGTGCCGGCGTAGTAGCGCAAGCGCGCGCGCCGCACCCGTTTCAAATACGGGCGCATGCTGGCCGGGTCGAAGATTTGCGCCGTCTGGTAGCGCCACACGGCCAGCCGGGCCCAGCTTAGATCGCTGACGATGGCCTGGAAGCGGGGATCGTCGATGGCCGTGGCCACATCTCCCAGGTCGAGGTCGGGAGCGGAGAAGGTAAAGGAGTCGACGATCAGGCGGTCGATGGCCGGCGCCAGGTCTTTCAGGATGGGCGAGCGAAACGGGTTGCCCTTGCTCCAATACACAAACGACGGCACGTTGGTGATCAGCAGCGGCAGCACCGCCCCCGGCAGCCGGCGCGCGGCCCCGGGGCCGCTGGCGGTGAGGACGATCTGCTCGCAGCACACCGGCTCGCGGCCGCTTTCGGGCGCTTCACAGTGCAGCCGCACCCCGGCCTGAAAATCCGGTTGGCTTTGGCCCTCCGGCTGCACGGCCAGCAAGATCATGCGCCCGGGCTGGTGCGGGCTGATGGCCTCAATTACCGACTGGGCCTGCGCCGCGGCGGCCGCGTCCGGCGCGTAGACCACCAGGCTGTGCAGCAAGGTGCGGCTCTGCGGCCTTTCGTCGGGCGTGGCCCGCTGGCTGGCTTCGGCCCGGCTGCGCCACAGCCCTTGCAGCTCTTGTTCGATGGCGCCCGGATCGACGGGCTTGTATGGGTTCTCGGTTGGCGCTGCCGAGGTCGTCATAGCCGCCTCCAACGCCGCCCATCGCGCTCGATAAAGGTGTGCGCCTCTGGCGGGCCCCAGGTGCCGGCCGGGTAGCCGGGCAGGTTCTTGGCCGGGCTGCGCCGCCAGCTTTCCAAAATGCGGTTGATAAACGTCCAGGCCGCATCCACCTCGTCGTTGCGCGTGAACAGCGCCGCCTCGCCCAGCATGCAGTCCAGGATCAATCGCTCATAGGCCTCTGGGGCCGGCACCCCAAACGAGGTGCCATAGCGGAAGTCCATGCTCACCGGCCGCACCTGCACGGCGGCGCCAGGCAGCTTGGAGCCAAAGCGCAGCGAGATGCCTTCGTCCGGCTGGATGTTGAGCGCCAGCAGGTTGGGCTCGATCGTGCCGGCGCTGCGCGCAAACAGCGACAGCGGCACTTGTTTGAACTGGATGGCGATTTCGGTGGAGCGCTTGGGCAGGTGCTTGCCCGAGCGCAGATAGAACGGCACGCCCGCCCAGCGCCAGTTATCGATAAACAGCTTGAGCGCCAGGAACGTTTCGGTGACGGTCTGCGGGTTGACGCCCTTCTCTTCGCGATAGCCCAGGGTGGGCTTGCCGCCTACCGAGCCGGCCACGTACTGCCCGCGCATCACCGACTGGTCCACCTCGTCGAGGTTGTACGGCCGGATGGCGCGCAACACCTTAACCTTCTCATCGCGCACCGCGTTCCCATCCAGCGCCACCGGCGGGTCCATGGCCACCAGGGTGAGCAGTTGCAGCATGTGATTTTGGACCATGTCGCGGATGACCCCAGCGGTGTCGTAATAGCCGCCCCGCCCCTCCACGCCCACCGCCTCGGCCACGGTGATCTGGACGTGATCCACGTACAGGCGGTTCCACAGCGGCTCGTAAATGCTGTTGGCAAACCGGAACACCAGGATGTTCTGGACCGTTTCCTTGCCCAGGTAGTGATCGATGCGGTAGATCTGGTCTTCGTGGAACACTGAGCTGACCGTGCGGTTCAGCTCCTGGGCCGTAGCCAGGTCGCGGCCAAAGGGCTTCTCGATAATCACCCGCACCCAGCCGCCCCGGGGGCTTTGGTTGAGGCCAGCCTCGCCCAGGTGCTTGATGATCACAGGGAAGTATTCGGGCGAGGTGGCCAGGTAGAACAGGCGGTTGCCGGCGGTGCCATGCTCGGCGTCCAGCTCGTCGAGGGCGGCGGCCAGGCCTTGATAGGCCAGCGGGTCGTCGAAGTTGCCGGCGCAGTAGTGCAGCTTTTCCGAAAACGCCGACCACACTTCAGGCCTGGCCGGGCGGTTGCGCGAGAAGTTGTTAATCCCCTCCAACATTTGCGCCCGGAACTCTTCGTCGGGGATGGGCCGCCGCGCGAACCCGATCACCGCGAAGGCATTCGGCAGCAGGCCTTCCAGCTCCATGTTGTACAGCGCCGGCACCAGCTTGCGCTTGGTCAGGTCGCCTGAGGCGCCAAAGATCACCACGGCATTCGGTTCAGGCATCCGTTCCACTTGCAGGCCTTCGCGGAGCGGGTTCAGTGCAACATCGGACATAGGGCGGCTCCCATCCTAAAACGCGGAAATCGAAGTCGGCGCAGTATAGCCCGGAAACCTTGAACTGCAAGCTTAAAAGGAACTTCCCAAAAAGCTTGACTGTAGGGGCGTTCAATTGAACGCCCCTACAGTCAAGCTTTTTGGGATTAACAATTCAATGACGATCTCTGGACGCTCAACCCCTATGATCACGATGGACTTATGGCAACTCGCTCCAAGGCTTTGGGCCGGCCGCTGCGTGTCGGCGTTGACGTGGGCGGCACTAAGATTGCCGCCTTGGTGGCCGGCGCCGGCCGCCAGGCTTTGGGTTGCGCGCAGGTGGCCACCGACGTCACCTCGCCCGAGCGTACACTGGACGGCATTGTGGCCGCGGTCGAGCGTGCCTTGGCCCAGGCCGGCGCCCGGCTGTCGGAGGTGGGCGCCATCGGCTTGGGCATACCCGGCCGGGTGCAGCCAAAGACCGGCGTGGTGGAATCGGCGGTTAACCTGCACTGGCGCCATCTGGCGGTGGGGCCGTTGTTGGCTAAGCGGCTGGGTGTGCCCTGCCGGCTGGAAAACGACGCGCGCGCGGCAACGTGGGGCGCGTATCTGACGGCCAACGAATCGCGTTTCCAAAATTGGGCCTACATCAGCGTTGGCACCGGCATCGCCGCCGGCCTCATCCTGGGCGGCCAGCTTCACCGCGGCCCCAACAGCATGGCCGGCGAAATTGGCCACGCGGTCGTGCAGCCGGGCGGCCCACGCTGCGCCTGCGGCCTGAGCGGCTGCCTGGAGGCGATCGCCGCTGGCCCGGCCATCTTGCGCGAGGCCAGGTCACGGCTGGAGACCAGGGCCAATTCCTGCGGCCCCAGCTTGCTGAGTGCACCCGGGCCGTTGACAACGGCCCGGGTTTACGAGGCGGCGTGCGCGGGTGACACGTTGGCGCGGGTGGTCACGCGCCAGGCAGGCTGGTACTTGGCCCAGGCGGTGCACAGCCTGGTGATGACCTGTGACGTGGAGCGGGTGGTGTTCGGCGGCGGCGTGGCGCGGGCCGGGGCGGCATTTCTCGACCCCATCTGCGAGGCGCTCGACCATCTGAGGCAGGCCTCACCGCTCGCGGCCGAGGTGCTGACGCCCGGGCTGGTTGGCCTGCTGCCCACGGGCTACGAGGCAGCCCTGTGGGGCGCGCTGGCACTAGCCGAAACGGACATCACAGACCCTTTGAGCGGTTAGCACAAATGCAGTTGCACGCGCCAGGGCAGGGTTCGTAGCGGCTGCCACCTACCGCCAGCCTTTGATGGGGGCTATGGCCGCCGAGGGGCCTGTTGAGCAAGATATTCGGCGGGGACAAGCCCCGCTGCTACCGGGTGCGGGCCAACGGTGAGGGGCGTGGAGTAATATTTGGCCCAACAGTCAATGCTATACTGCCTGGGTAGCACGATTAATCCTGCCCGCCGCGACGCCGCACCCCAACATGACGCAAGAGCTGGAACTTTCGATCATGGCCGACAGCCCGGCCGCCATTCGCCCCCTGCTCAACCAATTTGAAGCTGAATCGGGTGTACGTATTCGGCTGCGGCTGCTGTCCTGGGACACGGCCTGGAGCGATCTGGTGAAGGTGGCCCTGTACGGCGACGGGCCAGATGTGTCTGAGATCGGCAGCACCTGGCTGGGCGACCTGGTGGCCATGAACGCCCTGCGGCCCTTTGGCGAAGCCGAGATCGCCGCGCTCGGGCGGCCAAACGCATTTCTGCCTTCGGCCTGGCAGGGCGGCCGGCTGGCCGGACAAACACAAACCTGGGCCATCCCGTGGCTGGCCGGCGCCAGGCTGATGTTTTTGCGCCGGCCACTGCTTACCGCCGCCGGGCTGGAGCCGCGCAACAGTTTCCAAACGCCGGCGGAGCTGGCGACGGTGCTGGCGCGGTTGGCTGAGAGTGCGGTGCCCGTGCCCTGGACGGTGCCGACCGGCCTGACACATACCACCCTGCTCAACGCCGCCAGTTGGGTTTGGGCGGCCGGCGGTGATTTTGTGACCCCGGACGGCAAGCGTACCCTGTTCAGCCAGCCGGAGGCCCGCGCCGGCCTGCGGGACTATTTTGCGCTGGGGCGCTACCTGGCGCCCGCGGTGCGTCGGCTCACCGGCTTGCAGCCCGACGACCAGTTTATGACCCAGGCCGGCACCGCCGTCACCATCAGCGGCTCGTGGCTGTTCAGCGCTTTGCGCGAGCGCGGGCTGGCGGGCGATATTGGGCTGGCGCTGCCGCCCGGCGCTGCCTTTGTCGGCGGCTCACACCTGGTCATCTGGAAGCACACCCGGCATCAGCAGGCGGCGCTGGACCTGGTGAATTTCTTGGCCGAAGGCCGCACGCAGATCGCTTATGGCCAGCGGGTGGGTTTGTTGCCCACGCGCTTGGATGCCCTCACCGCCGAGCCATTCGCCGGCGACGATTGGTGGCAGTTGGCTATTCGGGGGCTAAAGACCGGCCGGTCGTTTCCGGTGACGCGCTCGTGGGGCCTGATGGAAGACCGCCTGACGCGCGAGCTGAAGGCGCTGTGGGATGAGGTGCTGGCCGCCCCAGGACTGGACCTCGAGGCCGCCATCGCGCGCCATCTAGAACCGTTGGCCATGCGGTTGGATCTGGTGCTGGGCACGTAAAGAGAATCAATCCAGAAATGTATGTTCGACGACCGGGCGCGGCCCGGTCGTCGAACATACATTTCTGGAAAGATAGATCAGTGGATGGCGCTGCCATCCGGAGGCCCCGTGGGACTACACGACGACATCCTCGAACAACCGGCCGTGCTGGAGCACGCGCTGGAAACACAATTCGAAACCGCCCAGCAGATTGCCCGCGCGATACAGGAACGCCAGGTGCACTATGTGTTTTTGGCGGCGCGCGGCACATCGGATCACGCCGGGGTCTACGCCCAATATGTGTGGGGGTCGCTCAACCAACTGCCGGTGGCGCTGGCCGCGCCGTCGCTGTTCACCCGTTACGGCGATTGGCCCCGGCTGGACGACGCCCTGGTGGTGGGCATTTCGCAGTCGGGCCAATCGCCCGACGTGGTGGAAGTGATCGCCGAGGGCCGCCGCCAGGGCGCGCCTACGCTGGCCATCACCAATGACCCGGCCTCGCCGCTGGCGCGAGCCGCGGAGTTCAATATAGACATTCGGGCCGGCAAAGAAACAGCCGTGGCCGCGACCAAAACCTACACGACCGAGCTGCTGGCCGTAGCCCAACTGGCAGCCGCCCTATCGCGCACGCCTGAGCAGCACCTGGCGGCCCTGCGGCAAGCGCCGGCTGCTATGCAGGCCGCGCTGGCGGGCGAAGCCGCCATCGAGCGGCTGGCCCAGGCGCATGCCGCCGATAAGCAGTGCGTCATCCTGGGCCGCGGCTATAACTATGCCACGGCGCTGGAGTGGGCGCTCAAGCTCAAGGAATTGGCCTATGTGTTGGCCGACCCGTATGCCGCGCCAGACTTCAAGCACGGCCCCATCGCTCTGATTCATCCCGGCTTTCCCGTGCTGGCTGTGGCGCCCGCGGGCGCGGTGCTGGAGGATATGCTGCCGCTGCTGCGGCGGCTGCGCGACGAGCTTGGCGCGCGCTTGCTGGTGCTGTCCGATAGCGCGGAGGCCTTGAGCACTGGCCAGGAGGCGATCCCCCTGCCCGCCGGCGTGCCCGAGTGGCTGACGCCGATCGTGGCCATCGTCCCCGCCCAGCTCTACTGCTATCACCTGACGCGCGCCTGCGGGTATGACACTGAAGCGCCGCGTTATCTGCGCAAGGTCACCGAGACATTGTAGTTTACCTTCGTACCTGCCCGGATTTGTGGCGCCCTTCACCGGGCATCATAGAATTACGCGGAAATATGCGGGGGAAACGGGTGCTGGGCATTGGGCGGGGCACCCCGCCCGATGCCCAGCACCCGTTTTTCCGAATCTATAAACAATCCATGAACTGGTTGAGCTCCACGATCTTGCGGTGCTCCACCGCCCAATTCCAGGCGGCGCGCACGTTCTCGCGCTCGGCGTTGAGGGCGGCCATGGCCGCTTGCAGCTCGGCGCCGGTGCCCTGCAACTGCGGCTGATAAGCGGTGAGCAGGTCGGCGTAATAGTGGCAGTGCTGGTCGTGCAACTGCTCGAACTCGGCTGTGTCGGACCGCAAGTGCTCGTCGGCATATTGCCGCAGCAGCTCGTGCACCTCGTAGCGGCCATCGGCGTTGCGGCGCAACAGCGACTTATCGGCCAGGCCGGCCAGCAGCGGCAGCGAAGCGCCTACCACTGCCGCCGCCGCCTCGCGCCGGAAACCGCCGCGAAACAGCGACAGGCGCTGGAACAAGGATTGCTCCAGCGGCGGCAGCAGCGCCCACGAGTGCTCGAACACCGCCCGCAGGCTGCGGTGGCGGGCCGGCACGTTTTGCAGGCTGGAAGTCAAGAAGTCCAGCCCGTGCTCCAGCTCGGCCAGGATTTCGGCGCCCGACAGCACGCGCAGCCAGCTGGCGGCCAGCTCGATGGCCAGCGGCACGCCCTCGGCCAGTTGGCAAATGCGCACCACCGCCGGCTCGTTGGCCGCATCCAGCACAAAGCCAGGCCGCACCCGGCGCGCTTGCTGCACGAACAGCGCAATAGCGCTGTACGCTTCCAGCGGGCGAGCGGCCTCACTGGCGGACGCCTGGCCCTCAGCGCCCGTGTGGGGGTACTCCAGGCCAGTCAGCTCCAGCAGCCACTCCTCTTGCAAGTTGAGCCGCGTGCGCGAGGTCACCAACAGCTTGATGCCCGGCGCCAGTCGCAAAATGTCGCCCAGTTGGCGAGCCTCGGCCACCAAGTGCTCAAAGTTATCCAGAACCAGCAGCATGTGCTTTTCGCGCAAATAGCCCAACAGTTGGGCCTGGGGGTGCACCGGCCCCTGAAAGGAGAAATTTAGCGCGTCGGCCATGGCGGCAATCAGCGACGGCGGCGCCTCGCCCATGCCCGGCAGCCCCACCGCCAACGGCACCACGAATACCCCATCGGCGAAATGAGTGTCGTAACTGGCCTCCGGCTCCACGCAGCGCGCCGCCGCTTGCAGCGCCAGCCGCGTTTTGCCGATGCCGCCCGGGCCAACCAGGGTGAGCAGTTGAGCGCCAGGGTTGCTGAGGAACCGGGCCACCTCGGCCAGCTCGGGCTGCCGGCCAACAAAGGCGGTGGGCTGTGGCGGCAGGTTGTGGGGCGGGGGCGCGGCAGCGGCGCGGATGTGCTCGTAGAGCGCGGTGGTCTCGGCCATCGGCTCCACTTGCAGCTCGCGGGCCAACACGCGCCGGCAGGTATCGTATTGAGCCAGCGCGGCGCTGCGCTGCCGGCTGCGCGCCAGCAGCACCATCAGGTGGCGATGGGTCTCCTCGCGCCAGGGCTCGATGGCCAGCAGGTTGTTGGCATAGTCGATGCCGGCCGCGTATTCCTCGCGCTCCAGGTGGCGGGTGACCAGCGTGTGCAGCGCCTGCAGCACATGGCCCTTGAGCAGCGAGCGGCGCCCCAGCACCCATTCCTCGAACGCCAGGGCCTCGCTGACATAGAAGCCGTCCAAAAAATCGCCCTGGTACAGCTCCACTGCCCGGTGCAGCGCGCCCAAGTCGCGCGTGGCCGCATCGCCCAGGGTAGTGAGAAACAGCTCCACATCGAGCCAATAAGCGCTGCTCCGGTCGAAGGTCACTTCCTGGCGGGTGATCAGCAATTGCGGGCCGGCCAGCGCGCGCAGGTTCGAGAGCACGTTACGCAAATTCTTGGCCGCCTGTACCTCGGGCATGTCGCTCCAGAACAGCCCGGCCAGCGCCTCGCGCGTGTGCGGCCGGCCGGTGACGGCCAGGTAATAGAGCAGGCCCTGAGCCTTGGCGGAGATGAAGCCCGTGACCGGGCTGCCGTCGCGGCTCACTTGCGGGGAGCCCAGCAGGCGCAAAGTCAATAAGTCAGACATGGGATGATTCGACGGCAGTATACTGCCGTTCGGGGGCCAGCCTAAGAATGGACGGGCTCTGGACGTTCTCTGGACGAAGCTATTTATGATAACTACTGTACGCAAACGTCAACAGGGAATCATCCGCCAATCCGGCATGAGCATTTCAGACCAGCCCCCCGTGTACCGCTCGTACCTGCTGCGCTTTTGGGAAGAGCGCGGCGAGCAGCCCGCGCGCCGGGTGTGGCGCTGCAGCCTGGAAGACCCACAGACAGGCAGCCGGCACGGATTTGCAAATTTGACGGCGCTGACCGACTGGCTCAACGTGGAGCTTGCGAAGCCAACCCCGGGGCCCGCCGCCGGCATCACCGATGTGATGCCGTAGGGGCGTTGGGTAAGGGCGTTCAATTGAACGCCCCTACCCAAAACCCTTACGGCAAGGTCAAGACATAGCCCTGTGTCGCAGAAAGGAGCCAGTTAGCGACGAGCCGTGAAGTGTTCTCCAATGCCAGGCCAATTGAAGTTGATAAGCCCTGCACGCCATCAGGAGGAGATCCGCAATGAAGAAGAATAACTTCGTACGCCTCAGCAGTCTCGGGGCCGCCGCCGTCTTGTTCCTGGCGGCCTGCGCGCCGGCGGCCACGCCGACGCCCGAAATCCAAATCCAGACCCAGGTGGTCGTCCAGACCCAGGTGGTGCCTCAGACCCAGGTGGTGGTCCAGACCCAGGTGGTCAACCAGACCCAGGTGGTCAACCAGACCCAAATCGTTCAAGTCACCCCCACCCCCGGCCCCAACCCGGAAGCCATTATCCAGAATGTCGAGCCGAACGCCGAAATTCACTTCTGGACGTTCTATCTTTCCCCGACCTTTGACAATTACATCAAGGGCACCATCGCCCGCTTCAACCAGGCCTACCCGGGCGTCAAGGTGGATTGGGAAGATCACCAGGCCACCTTCCAGGACGACCTGAAGGCCGCTTTCGCAGCCGGCAACGCGCCCGACGTGATCAACCTGTCGGTGAGCGAAGGCTGGGTGAGCGACTATGCCACCCAGGGCAAGCTGCTGGCGCTGGACGACAAGGTGCCCGACTCAGTCAAGGCCCTGTACTTCCCCGGCCTGTGGAAAGAGCAGCTGGT